>ERZ1643246.4824-NODE-4824-length-10347-cov-4.572483_pt1 | contig 10347 bp, 11 predicted proteins | sample MGYA00579265_ERZ1643246 | MGnify/ENA primary metagenome ERZ1643246 (study PRJEB29033, sample SAMEA4952261) | chicken gut metagenome | biome: Broiler Chicken; feature: Gastrointestinal Tract; material: Caecum | place: Ireland | collected 2018 | study: Broiler...
GGTTCTGGAGGAGCTGATCGACACGGTGATCGTCCGCTTTCAGAAAATGTATCCCGACCGGGAGGTGCGGGTGGAGATCCCGGATGAATTTATCAGTATTCCCATGGATCCGGTGCTGATCGAGCAGGTGCTGATCAATATCCTGGAAAACGCCGTGTTTCATGCGAAGGGCATGACGGAGCTAATACTCCGGGTGAGGACAGAGGGAGATCAGGCGGTATTTGAGGTGGAGGACGACGGATGCGGGATCCCGAAGGAACGTCTTGAGCGGATCTTTACCGGATTTTTACAAAAAAAGGGTTTGCCATCTGACGGAAGAAAGAGTAATATGGGCATTGGTTTATCTGTATGCGCCGCCATCATCCGGGCCCACGGAGGGACCATCGAGGCCGGGAACAGGGAGGGCGGAGGCGCCGTGTTCCGTTTTTTCCTGGAAAGGGAGGTGATGGATGACGAGCAGTAATAAATATAAGATCCTCGTAGTGGAGGATGAAGCGAATATCCGGAGCTTTGTGGAGACCAGTCTGGAGACGGGAGGGTATCAGGTCTACACGGCAGCGACCTGCCGGCAGGGCATGCTGATGTTCTCCTCCTACTGTCCGGATCTGATCATTCTGGATCTGGGACTTCCCGACGCGGACGGGCTGGAATTTATCCGCTATGCCAGAAAGTCCGCGGCTACGCCGATTCTGGTGCTCTCAGCCAGGACGGCGGAGCAGGATAAGGTTTCCGCGCTGGATCTTGGGGCGAATGATTACGTCACGAAGCCCTTCGGTACAGCGGAGCTGATGGCCCGGGTGAGGGCGGCTCTGCGGAACAGCCGCCACAGCTCCGAGATGGGGGCTGTTCCGGGAGGTACCTTCCGGGTCAGGGATCTGGTCATTGACTATGACCGCCGTCTGGTGACCGTGGGCGGAAAGAAAGTCGGCCTCACGCAGACGGAATATAATATCGTGACGCTGCTTTCCGAGCAGGCGGGAAAGGTACTCACTTATTCGCAGATCATCTGCGGCATCTGGGGAAGCGCCGACTCCGGAAGCGTGAAAAAGCTGCAGGTCAACATGGCCAATATCCGGAAAAAACTGGGGACCCGGCCGGGCGACAGGAAATATATCGCCAACGAACTGGGTGTAGGCTACCGGATGCTGGCAGATGAAGAGTAATCTGCAGCGCCATTGGGATCAGGATATTTTTGATCCATCAGTATAAAATAAAACGACGAGGTAAAGAACCATGCTGAAGAATATTAAGCGGCTGTCTCCCGCACGGATCATTGCCCTGGGATTTGCCCTGGTGATTTTTATCGGATCGATCCTGCTGATCCTGCCATGCAGTGTGCAGGAGGGAGTAACCGTCCGGTATATTGATTCTCTGTACACATCCACCAGCGCCGTATGCGTTACGGGACTGATCGCGATCGACGCGGGCAATACCTTTACGCCTCTGGGACAGTTTTTCCTGGGAATGCTGATCCAGATCGGTGGACTGGGCGTCACGGCGATGGGCACGGGAATCATTATTGCCATGCGGAAGAAGCTGAATTTCAAAGGACGCGTTCTGGTGCAGGAAGCCATGAACCTGGATTCCAGGGAGGGAATCGTCAAATTTGTCAAAAGCATTTTTATCACCACCGCGATTTTTGAACTGGCGGGCGCAGCCTTGAGCTTTACGGTATTTGTCAAGGATTACCCGCCGCTGAAAGCGGCCGGCATCAGCCTGTTCCATTCTGTGGCGGCCTTCAACAACTCGGGATTCGATATTCTGGGAGATTTTCAGAATCTGATCCCCTACCGGGACAACGTCATGCTGAATATGGTCACCTGCGGCCTGATTATTTTCGGCGGAATCGGTTTCTTGGTCATCCGGGAACTGTGGATGAAGAAATTCCGGTGGAAAAAGCTGTCCATGCATGCGAAGATCGTGATTTCCATGAGTATTCTTCTGATCATCGCGGGCGGCGTCCTGATTAAGGCAACCGAAGATGTAACCTGGATGGGAGCTTTCTTCCACAGCGTTTCGGCCAGAACGGCGGGATTTTCCACGTATTCGCTGGGAAGCTTTACCACGTCGGGCCTGCTGATCCTGATCGTTCTGATGTTCATCGGAGCATCGCCGGGATCTACGGGAGGCGGTATCAAAACCAGCACCTTTTTTGTCTTGATCCAGAGCATTAAGGCGATGGCCACCAACAAGACGGAGAAGGCGTTTCATTACAGCCTTCCCGTCAACGCCTTCCGCAAGGCCGCGGTCATCACGCTGCTGGCGCTGGGCGTAGTGGTCACCGGGACTTACGTCATGTCTGTGCTGGAGCCGGATCTGCCGCTGGTGGATATGCTCTTTGAGGTGACCAGCGCCTTCGGTACGGTGGGATTGTCCACGGGCATCACGCCCGGCCTGACGGACGGCAGTAAGCTGCTGTCGATTTTGATCATGTATATCGGGCGGCTTGGGCCGCTGACGATCGCGTCTATCTGGCATTTTTCCAGAGGAGAACGCACCAGCTATCCGGAAGGAAACGTTGCAATCGGTTAAAGGAGGAGAAAAATGAGCGTGTTTCACAATCGGAAGAATACCAAAATTTCCTACGGGATCGTGGGACTGGGGAGGTTTGGCTACGCACTGGCCACGGAGCTTTCCCGGGCGGACGCGGATCTTCTGATCCTGGACAGTGATGAGGAAAAAGTACGGGAGATGCGGGATATCACCGAGAATGCCCTGGTGATCCGGAGCCTGGATAAAAAGTCGCTGGCGGAGACGGGCATCCAGAACTGCGATGTGGCCATCGTCTGCATCGGAGAGCATATCGAGACGTCGATCCTGACCACCCTGCATCTGGTGAGCCTGGGAGTTCCCAAGGTGGTTGCCAAGGCGACCAGCGCAGAGCACGGTGAGATCCTGGAGAAGCTGGGAGCGGAGGTCGTGTATCCGGAGCGGGATATGGCAGTCCGCCTGGCCAACAGCCTGGAAACTGCCCGGGTGCTGGATTATATCCAGCTCAGCGAAAAGATCAACATTTCAAAGCTGCAGATACCGGAACAGTTTATCGGAAAATCCGTGGTGGATATGGATCTGCGGGCCAGATTCGGCCTGAACATCATCGCGGTGGAGAACAGCGGCGAAGTGGTAGAACATGTAAAGCCGGACTATGTCTTCCAGAAGAAGGATGTACTCCTGGTGTCCGGCAGCCGGGACAGTCTTGCCCGGCTGTCAGAGTGGCTGGAGCTTCACAGCTGAGACACGGGTTCCAGCAGTACCTCCACGCTGCCGCCGCAGACCATGCCGTCTTCGGCGGCGTCCTGGCCGCTCAGACAGAAGCGGAAGAGAAGAGGAGAACTGCTGCCGGATTCCATCAGCTGCAGAGCCTGACGGAGGATTTCCGCCTCCAGCCTGCCGCCGCCGATGGTGCCGGTGCAGTGTCCGTCCTGATCGATCAGCATTTTTGTCCCCGTCTCTCTGGGAGCGGAGCCTTTCCTGGCCACAAGAGTGGCCAGGACTTTTTTTTCTGCGGGATCTTCTTCCTTCAGGATGGCTTGCAGGATTTCCCGGGTAAGTCCCCCGCCTCTGCGGGCTTTATTTTTTTCCAGGATGATTTCCGCCAGAATAGAGACGGCGATTTCTTCCGGGGTTTCCGCCTGGATGGGAAGACCGATGGGAGAATGAAGTTCTGCCAGAAACCGGGGATCCGCGCCGCTTTTGCGCAGGTGTTCCCGGATTTTTTCTGCTCTGCTGCGGCTGCCCATCATGCCGGCATAGGCGTATTCCTTTTCCGCGATCAGCCGGAGGCAGATTTCATCGTACTGATGGCCGCGGGTCACGACCACGAAAAAGGCATCCGGTCCTCCGGGAATCTGGGACAGCCCCTCTTCAAAAGGCGCGCAGATCACATGGCCGGCGCCGGCCGCCCGGGCGTTTTCCGCAAAAGAGGAACGATCCTCCAGTACCGTGATAGAAAAACCGGCCATGCGGGCGATGCGGATGACCGCAATGGATACGTGCCCGCCGCCGCAGAGGATCAGCCGGGGGTCTCCGGCGGGAAATTCGCAGAAGATCCGGCTGCCGCATGCGGTAAAGATCCCGGCGGAATCCGGAACAGATGCTTCCGCGGAAAAATGGGAAAAGAATCCGTTTTGTCTGGACTCCCACTGCAGAGCCCCTTTTGTAAACAACGCCTTTTCTCCGGCGGAAGGGCCGTCCAGGACCGTCAGGGCCGCAGTCCGGTACCAGGAGCGGCAGGCGTTGAGCTGTCTGTAAAATTCCATCATGATCGGTAGAAACCTCCGTTATCTGCTGTAGTTTATGTGGACAGGTTATCTTCTTTATTGTACATCCCGGGAAGAGACCTGTAAACCGGTTTGGAACGCCGGAAAAGCGGGGACTGCGGCGGGGACCTGCTTGTAAAAGGGCGGCAGGCTTGGTATAATGAAACTGCCGTTTTTGAAGGCAGGGCGTGTAAAGCCGCGCTCTGTGGGAAATTTCTGAATAAGAAAGGGGTATGAATATGAAAAAGAAACTGCTTTCTGTATTTCTGGCGGGTGTGATGGCGGTCAGCCTGGCTGCCTGCAGTCGTGGGAGTGGTCAGTCCGATAGCACGTCGGATAGCAGCGCGGCGGGACAGAGCAGTCCGGAGCAGACCTCCTCGGAGGAGAAGCATACAGAGAAAGGAGCGCAGACAGAACTGACTGTGTTTGCCGCGGCCTCCCTGACAGAGACCCTGGAGGAGATCAGCGGGCTCTACGCGGAGGAGGAGCCGGGAGTGAAACTGGTTTTTAACTTTGACTCTTCCGGAACGCTGAAGACGCAGATCCAGGAGGGGGCGGACTGTGATCTCTTTCTCTCGGCGGCTCAGCTTCAGATGGATCAGATTGATGCCTCTGCGGACGCTTCGGTCAATACAGAGGGGCTGGATCTGGTTCTGGAAGGCAGCCGGAGAGATCTTCTGAAAAATAAGGTGGTGCTTTGCGCGGCAGCGGACAGCAAGGTGCCGGTGGAGAGCTTTGACGATATGGCAGATAAGCTGAAGGAGGGAACGATCCTCCTTGGCATGGGCAACAGCGATGTGCCGGTGGGTCAGTATACGGAAAAAATTCTGGAGTATTACGGACTGGATGAAAAGGAACTGGATGAGCGCGGCCTGATCTCCTACGGGAGCAACGTAAAGGAAGTGGTGACGCAGATTTCCGAGGAAGCCGTAACCTGCGGCGTGATCTACGGTACGGATGCCCGCGCTGCGGGACTGACAGTCACAGATGAAGCCGGGGAGGAGATGTGCGGACAGGTGATCTATCCTGCGGCCGTGATGAAAAACAGCAGCCATCTGGAGGAGGCACAGGCGTTCCTGGATTTTCTGCAGACGGATGCCTGCATGAAAATTTTTGAGGAGGCCGGCTTTTCGGGAGCAGGGCAGGAGGCGTAATGGACTGGTACCCTTTGTGGAATTCCCTGCGGATCGCGGCTGTCAGCTGCGCCATCGTGTTTTTTCTGGGGATCTTTGCCGCATATTATGCGGCGAAGCTCCCCAGAGCTGTCAAGGGAATTCTGGATGTGGTCCTTACCCTGCCGCTGGTGCTGCCGCCCACCGTCTGCGGTTATGTTCTTCTGGTGCTTCTGGGACCGCAGCGGCCTCTGGGAAAATTTCTGGCACAGTTCGGCGTGCAGTTTGCCATGACCTGGTACGGAGGGATCGTGGCCTCTGCGGCAGTGGCCTTTCCGCTGATGTACCGGACGGCCAGGGGAGCTTTCGAGAGCTTTGACCGTACGCTGGCCTATTCCGGCCAGACGCTGGGACTTTCCAATACCTATATTTTCTGGAGGATCCGGATGCCTGCCTGCCGGCAGGGAATCCTGGCCGGGGCGGTGTTATCTTTTGCCAGGGCGCTGGGCGAGTACGGAGCGACGAGTATGCTGATCGGATATATCCCGAAGCGGACGGCCACAATTTCCACGACGGTCTACCAGTTCTGGAGGACCGGACGGGAGGCGGAGGCTTTTCAGTGGGTGGCGGTCAATCTGACGATTTCCGTGGTCATTCTCCTGACGGCCAATATGCTGGAACGCAGGACCGGAAAGGCAGGTGGAGCATGAGTCTGTCGGTGCATATCAGAAAGCGGATGGGAGATTTTCATCTGTCGGTGGATCTGGAACATCCGGAGGGCATCACAGGAATCCTGGGCGCTTCCGGATGCGGAAAGAGCACGGCCCTGAAGGCGGTGGCCGGGATCGTGAAGCCGGATGAGGGCCGGATCGTCCTGGACGGCAAAGTTCTTTACGACAGCGAAAAAAAGATCTGTCTGAGGCCGCAGGAGAGGGAAGTGGGCTATCTGTTTCAAAATTACGCGCTGTTTCCCAATATGACTGTGGAAAAAAATATCCTCTGCGGGCTGCACCGGGAAAAGGACAGACGCAGGAGGCGCGAAAAAATGGAAGAGATCCTGGAACGGATGGATCTGTCCGGACAGAGAAGACAGTATCCCCATCAGCTGAGCGGAGGTCAGCAGCAGAGAACAGCTTTGGCGCGGATACTGGTGAGCAGCCCGAAGCTGCTGCTGCTGGATGAGCCCTTCAGCGCCCTGGATGCGTATCTTCGGGAGCAGCTTCAGAGTCAGGTCAAAGAAATCCTGGGAAGGTTTGGGCGGGATGTGCTCCTGGTCAGCCACAGCCGGGATGAGATTTACGACCTCTGCGGCCGGACGGCCGTCATGTATCAGGGCCGGATTCTGAAGGAGAGCGGAACCAAGGAACTCTTTGCGGACCCGGGAACCCGGGCGGGGGCAGCCCTGACCGGATGCAAAAATATCGCCGATGCCCGGAAAACAGGGGACTACGAGGTGGAGGTGCCTGCCTGGGGCGTGCGGCTCTGCACCGCGCAGCCGGTGGGAGAGAATGTCTGCGCGGTGGGGCTCCGGGCGCACTATTTTCACCCGAAGGCCAGAGAGAACCGCTTTCCGGTGGTGTATGTCTCCGGGCGTGAGGAACCTTTTGAAATGAGGATTTTATTCCGCTTTGCCGGACAGCAGGAGGGTTCGCCGGATCTCTGGTGGAGGATCCCCAAGGACCGGGCGCCGGGCGTGATGCCGGAGAAGCTGGGAATCTCGCCGAAAAATGTGCTTCTGTTGTATCCGGAATAAGAAAGGAGGAGAGAGGATGCGGCTGATACCTACAGAGAAAGCGGTGGGGCATGTGCTCTGCCACGATCTGACTCAGATTATACCGGGTGTCTCCAAAGGTCCCAGGTTCCGAAAGGGCCATATCGTAGAGGAGGAAGACATCCCGGTACTGCTGAGTATGGGAAAGAAACAGCTTTATGTATGGGAAAAGGACGATACCGTTTACCATGAGGATGAGGCGGCGGAGATCCTCTGCCGGATCTGCCGGGGCGAGCATATGAACGCCTCCGCTCCGAAGGAGGGAAAGATTGAGCTGACCGCGGCGTGTGACGGACTGTTCCGTGTGGATGTGGAGCGGCTGAATGAGATCAATGAGATCGATCAGGTGATGATCGCCACCCGCCACAGCGGCACCCCGGTGAAAAAAGGAGACAAGCTGATCGGTACCCGGGTTATTCCCCTCGTCATCAAAAAGGAAACCATGGAGAGAGTCAGGGCGCTGGCCGGGACAGAGCCGCTCTGCGAACTCCTTCCCTACCGACTGAAAAAAGCCGGAGTCGTCACCACAGGAAGCGAAGTATTCTCCGGAAGGATCAGGGACGCTTTTACCCCGGTGGTGGAGAAAAAGCTCGCACAGTACGGGATCCGGATGGAGGAGCATGTGATTGTCGGCGACGGGAAACAGGAGATCACAGAGGCCATCCGCAGAATGAAGGAAAAGGGCTGTGAGCTGATCCTGGCCACCGGGGGCATGAGCGTGGATCCGGATGATCAGACGCCGGGAGCTATCCGGGAGAGCGGAGCAGAGGTCGTCTCCTACGGGGCTCCTGTGCTGCCGGGAGCGATGTTCTGTCTGGCTTATTTTCCGGACGGAACGCCGGTCATGGGCCTGCCGGGCTGTGTGATGTACGCGGCGGTTACAATCTTTGACCTGATGCTGCCCCGGGCAGCCGCAGGCGTGCGGATATCCAGAAAAGAGATCACACGGCTGGGCAACGGAGGCCTGTGTCTTGGCTGCGGGGACTGCCGGTGGCCCTCCTGCGGATTCGGCACAGCCTGAGCCGGTGATGTTACAGGAAAGAGAGGATGGATACAATGAGCGGGACATGGAATCATTTTGATCAGGACGGCAATGCTGTGATGGTGGATGTATCGGAAAAGAGGGCTACGGTCCGCACAGCGTCGGCTGTGGGAACGATCCGGGTCAGCCGGGAAATCCTGGAGGCGGTCGTTCATAAAACGGCGGCCAAGGGCGACGTGCTGGGCGTGGCGCGGGTGGCCGGAATCATGGCGGCCAAAAGGACGTGGGAGCTGATCCCGATGTGTCATCCGCTCTGTATCCGGAAATGTTCCGTGGATTTTGAGACGGATGAGGAGCGGATGGAGATCCGGGCCGTTGCCTCTGTGAAGGTGGAGGATGTGACCGGTGTGGAAATGGAGGCGCTGACAGCGGTCAGCGCAGCGCTGCTGACCATCTACGATATGTGCAAGGCTATCGACAAGCGGATGGAGATTGGGAACATTCATCTTCTGTCAAAGACGGGAGGAAAAAGCGGAGATTTTCAGTATGCTTGACGGATATGGGAGAAAGATCGGCTACGTCCGCATCTCTGTAACGGACCGCTGCAATCTTCGATGTATATACTGTATGCCTGAAACGGCTCCCCGGACGGTTCCGGAACAGGAGCTTCTGAGCTTTGAGGAGATCCGCAGGCTGGCAGAGGTTTTTGGAGGGCTGGGCGTCCGCAGGATCAAGATCACTGGAGGAGAGCCGCTGGTGCGCGGGAACCTGCCGGAGCTGGTGAAAATGCTGAAGGCAGTTCCCGGCATAGAACAGGTGACGCTGACGACCAATGGCGTGCTTTTGAGAGAACAGCTTCCGTCTCTTTTGCGGGCGGGGATCGACGGGATCAATCTGAGCCTGGATACGCTGCATCCGGATATTTACCGGACGATTACCGGGAGGGATGTATTTGACCGGGCCTGGGACGGCTTTCTGGCTGCCAGAGAGCATCCGGAGGTACCGCTGAAGATCAACTGCGTACCGTTTGAGGTGCCGGGCCAGGAGGTATGGGAACTGGCAGAGCTGGCCAGAGAGTATCCGGTCCATGTGCGCTATATTGAGATGATGCCGCTGGGGCTGGGAGAAAAGTTTTCCGCGGTTCCCCAGGAGGCGATCCTGGCGGAGCTCACAGAGCGTTTCGGAAGGGGAACGCCCTATCCCGGCAGGCTTGGAAACGGACCGGCGCGCTATTATACATTTCCGGGATTCTGCGGGAAAATTGGATTTATCAGCGCCGTCAGCCATAAATTCTGCAGTTCCTGTAACCGGATACGGCTGACCGCCGGAGGATTTCTGAAAACCTGCCTGCAGTATGAGACGGGAACGGACCTGAGAGCTCTGCTGCGGAGTGGAGCCGGGAAGGAGACGATCCGCAGGGCCGTGGAGGAGGCAGTCCGCCGGAAGCCGGCAGAGCACCGGTTTGGGGTTCCGGAGGTGGAGCACAGGGAGCAGAGGACCATGTCACAGATTGGAGGATAAAGATGAGCAGAAGAGTTGCGGTAATCGTATCCAGCGACAGCGGATATCGGGGAGAACGGGAGGATCAAAGCGGACCGGAGATCCGGAGGATCGCGGAGGAACATGGATATCAGGTGGTGTCCAGCGTGATCCTGCCGGATGACCGGGAAAGACTGGAGGCGGAAATGCGCCGGATCGCCGACGAAAATCTGGCGGATCTGATCCTGACTACCGGAGGCACCGGATTTGCAGCCAGGGACTGCACACCGGAGGCAACGCTGGCTGTCTCGGAGAAACCGGTGCCGGGAATTCCCGAGGCCATGCGGGCATATAGCCTGCAGTTTACCAAGCGTTCCATGCTGAGCCGAAGCGCCGCGGGTATCCGGAAACAGACGCTTATCGTCAATCTTCCCGGAAGTCCCAAGGCTGTCAGGGAATGTCTGGAATATGTGATCAGCGAGCTGGGCCACGGACTGGATATTTTGACAGGCCGGGCATCGGACTGTGCCGGAGGAAAGAGATAATGGGAAAAGTCATGGCAGTATGCCTCAGCGAAAAGAAGGGCACTCAGAAAAGAAATGTGCATGAAGCAGTGTTCCGGGCGGACTGGGGCCTTGAGGGCGATGCCCACGCGGGAAAATGGCACCGGCAGGTCAGCCTGCTCTCCTATGAGGTGATCGAGGCCTTTAAAGCCAAAGGAGCCCCGGTGCGGGACGGAGCGTT
>ERZ1643246.4827-NODE-4827-length-10330-cov-10.907737_pt1 | contig 10330 bp, 9 predicted proteins | sample MGYA00579265_ERZ1643246 | MGnify/ENA primary metagenome ERZ1643246 (study PRJEB29033, sample SAMEA4952261) | chicken gut metagenome | biome: Broiler Chicken; feature: Gastrointestinal Tract; material: Caecum | place: Ireland | collected 2018 | study: Broiler...
TATGTAAAACAGATAAAGATTCAAAAACATGTAATACTCAAAGCTGTGCTCCAACAATCACTTTAATTGGAACCTATAATTTTACAACGATTGCTCCATTAAATTCAACACAAGCTGTAGGAATCACTGCAGATGAATTAACATGGACGAACGATTTACCAAGTTATTGGCAATATAATTATTCTTATATTAATGCTCAGGTAATCAATGTAAATGCAAATAACCAAGTTTCTATCGGAGGGGTAAATGGAATTACCTATGGGTATGATGCCTTAGGAGCAGCAGGAATAAATGTAGTTAAAATAAATAATAATAAACTTCTTTTAGTAGGCAAATCCTATTATAAGCATTATAGTCAAACCGGTGATGGCCGTATGGGAGCAGTGATGATCGAAGTAAACGGGAATAGTGCTTGGGCTTCTGGGAAAGTAATTTTATACGATGATCAAAAATGGTATAACTTACTGCCTTCTCAAATTATTTATTATCAAGGAAATGCGGAAGCACAAATCACCATCGAAGCAAATAGTAGTGGTGGAAAAGTACATACCTATACGTTTAATTACAACGTAAATAATGGCAGCTTTTACGAGGTAAGTGATAAAACTTGGAGCAGAAAATCAAAGCTGCGTTGGTCTACGGACTATGAAAGCTTAATAGAGCCTCCTAGTACTGCCACTAGTTATAGCCGATCAATTCATGCCTTCACACCTTTAGATCGAAATAATAAAGTGTGGGTAGGATTTAACTGGGGTACTAGTGATACCACCGGCATTTATATCGGACCAGCTGGAGCAGATTATACTGGCAACAATTATTTAGTTTTTCCAGTGGATACTTATGAAGACCAATACGGTGAAATTGTTGAATTATCCCATTTTGGAACTTCCAAATTTATTGCTCGTACAGGAGCTAGCTCTGGTAGCAATCTAAAAAAGAACTTTTTGTTTTATCGAAATATAAATGGAACATGGAAACTAGAGCATACAATCGCCATTTCAGATTCTATGGGAAGCTATGGAACTCTTATTCCTTTAAATGATAAACAAATGCTCTACTATAGTGGTGCGACTACTACGAACCGTAACCTGTATTTAATTCAATATAATACATGATTTTTCTTCACATGAATTTACACAAGCAAAACTTTATGATATACTAAAAAAAGAGTAGAGGGAGTTAGATCGTATGAATCAAAGTGTGAACAGTTCGACTTTAAAACCTTTAAAATATCCCGGACTAGGCCTATTTATGTCCTTTAAAATCCTCATGGAAATTCTTCTTTACATTCTGCAATGTGCGAAACGAGGATTTACCTATGTTTTCAAAGACCTTCCTTCAATGCTTTGGCAAAAAGCAAGCGGAAAAGTAGATCAAGCTTATAAAGGAGCAAAGGGAGCCATTGAACAAAAGTCTACAAACAAAAAGAAAAAAAGCATTTTAAGCATGGACATCAATGATTTATTAAAAAACACAAGATATATGCAAAAGAAAATTGCCGCTTTAGAAAAAGAAAAACTAAATTTACTTCAAGAGCTACAAACAACAGGAAAAATCCGAAGCAAAGACTCCCAAGTTTTCCGTTTTACAGCCAAAAATAAAGATGGAAAATTAGAAACAGGAATCATAAATGGTTTTTCAAAATTAGATGTAAATACATTTTTAGTTCAAGATGGCTATGAGGTATATAAAATTGAACATAATAAATATATTGATTTCTTATACGGTCAATCAAGCTTTTTATCTCCTAAGCTTTCTACCAAAGATTTGTTATTTTGGCTAACTCAATTATCAACGTATTTAAGAAGTGGAATTCCCCTTGCAGATTCCATTCGAATTTTAAATCAGCAAATGAATAAGAAAGGCCAATATAAACGAGCATTTCAATCTATTATATACGAACTCACAATGGGAGAATCCTTTTCAAAAGCCTTAGAAAAACAAGGTGGAATGTTTCCGGCATTACTTATCAATATGATACGAGCCGCGGAAGCAACTGGAGAATTAGAAGAAACATTAGACGATATGGCAAACTATTATGAAGAAATTGATAAAACAAGAAAACAAATGGTTTCTGCTTTAACATATCCATCCGTAATCATGATATTTAGTTTAGCAGTTGTTACTTTTATAATGATTTATGTTATCCCAGAATTTATCAAAATTTATGATAGTGCCAATGCTGAGATATCCGGGATCACCCTAGCAGTTATTAATATAAGTGCCTTTTTACAAACCAATATCATGAATATTTTATTAATAATCATTTTAATTGTGGTTGTATTAGTAATTTGCTATAAAAAAATAAAAGCTTTTCGAAAGAGTCTTCAAATATTTGCCATGAAAATGCCTGTAATTGGCAACATTATTAAATATAATGAAATGACAATTTTTACCAAAACCTTTTCATCTTTACTTCGGAATAACGTCTTTATTACAGAAAGTATCGATATTTTGAGTAAAATCACAAATAACGAAGTCTATAAAGAAATAATGTATAATACGATCAATAATGTCGTTAAAGGAGAAAGAATAAGTGTTGCTTTTAAAGATCATTGGGCTGTTCCAGATGTAGCATATTATATGATTGTAACAGGTGAATCAACAGGAAAACTTGCTGAAATGATGTCAAAAGTAAGTGCTTACTATCAAGAAATGCATCGAAATTTAGTTGGATCTTTAAAATCATTTATCGAACCAATTATGATTTCTTCACTAGCACTTATTGTAGGAGCTATTTTACTAGCTGTAATCGTGCCAATGTTTGGTGTAATGAATCAAATTGAAATGTAGATGGGGGAGTTATGGAAGTATTTTATAGTAGTATGTTCTTTATTTTTGGAAGCGTTTTAGCTTCTTTTTACTGTGTTTTAGCAACGAGGCTACCAGAAGGAAAGTCGATAGTAAAACCAAGAAGCCATTGTGAACATTGTAATCACACCTTAAAATGGTACGAATTAATTCCAATCTTTTCTTATCTTTTTTTAAGAGGAAAATGTCGTGAATGCCATAAAAAAATACCAATATATGAATTTATTTGTGAAATAATCACAGGCCTTCTTTTTATGGGATCATACCTATATTTTGGTTTTTCTTACAGTCTTTGGGTATCTTTGTTTTTAATTTCTCTTTTAATTCTTATCTTTATCAGTGATTTTAAATATATGATTATTTTAGATTCACCATTAGTAATAACAAGTATAGCTATTTTTGTATTAAAAGTTCTTTATTTTGATTGGCAAACAGCCTTTTTAAGTCTTTTAGACGGGGCCATCTTATTTGTATTCATGCTTTTTATTGCCTCTATTGGCAAAAAGATTTTTAAAAGAGATGCCTTAGGTGGGGGAGATATCAAACTTTCTTTCGTAATAGGCTTTACAGTAGGACTTCCATACGGCTTCATGGTTTTGGTTTTATCAACTTTTCTCGCATTACCATATGCCACATTTAGTTTGTTAACGAATAGCTCTCATGAAGTACCTTATGGTCCGTTTTTAATTTCTGCACTATGCATTGTATTTCTTTATTATGAAAAATTCAGTTATATTTTAAATTTATTTTCATAAAAAAACATATTTGTTGTAATTCCAAATATGTTTCTTTTTTATTCTAAATCTAAAGTTTCCATATTTTCTTTATGTTCCTTTTTGCCAATTAAAGCATTTTTAAGTTCTTTTTGTTCTTCACCTAAATCATCTTCAATATCAATAACTCTTAAAACTTCTTCAAAACTGGTAAGACCGTTAATGACTTTAAGTAAGCCATCGTCTAAAATACTTGTCGTGTTGCCACTTTGATAAATAAGATCACGAATTTTTTCCTTAGGAACATTATTAACAATCGCATCTCGAATATCTTGATTTAACAATAAAACTTCATGCAAAGCAATTCTTCCTGAGTAACCATTATAACAAGAAGCACAACCGACTGGTTTATAAACGTTTTCAATATCCATACCTAAAGCTGTTTTAAAAACTCTTTTTTCATAAGGAGTAGCAGGTCTAGAAGAACGACATTTTGGGCAAAGCTTTTTACAAAGTCGTTGAGAAATAATTACTTCTAGAGCACTACCAAGCAAATATCTTTCAACATCCATATCTACTAAACGTTCAATCGTAGTAAGAGAGTTATTCGTGTGGATCGTAGATAAAACCAAATGTCCTGTAATACTTGCTCGAACCGCGATACGTGCTGTTTCATTATCTCTTATCTCACCAATCATGATAACATCGGGGTCTTGTCGTAAAATAGAACGCAAAGCACTAGCAAATGTAAGACCGATCTCACTCATAACCTGTACTTGATTAATTCCAGCAATCTTCATTTCAACCGGATCCTCAACTGTGATAATATTTCTAGAAATCGTATTTAAATATTGCAAAATAGCATAAACAGTTGTAGATTTACCAGTTCCAGTCGCTCCAGTAACTAAAATAATACCATTTGGTTTCGTAATAGCTTTTCGCACCTTTTGCAAATTGGTATCCGAAAAACCAAGGGATTCCAATTTAGATAAAGTTTCAGAATAATCTAAAAGACGAATAACAATCTTTTCACCATAAACGATAGGAAGAGAAGAGACACGAAGATCCAAGTCATTTCCATCAACTTTTAATTTAATGGCCCCATCTTGAGGAACTCTAGACTCAGTAATATTCATACCCGCAATAATCTTAATTCGCGTAACTAAATTTTTCTTTACAGCATCAGGTACTTTAGCATACAAAATTAATTCCCCATCTACACGAATTCGAACAATTAAATTTGTCGGTGTCGGATCAAAATGAATATCGCTGGCTCTTCTTCTGGCGGCATCAATAATCATATCATTAACAATATCAACGATTGGCTCATTTGCATAATCATATTCTGTAAACATATTCTTTACCCGCTTTCCTATTCTTAAAATAAGTTTACCACAGCCACATAAAAAATTCAACTTTCCATGAATTATTTCTTTTCGTCTTTTTAAAAGTTTGCTATAATACAAATTGAAATGAAGCGGAGGGTTCGTTATGAGCGAAAAGAAAAAATTTACTCACTTAAAAATGACACTTTTATTAACAAGTTTTCTTTTATTTCTCCTTTTAAGTTTATGTGTATTTACTCTAGACAAATATTTATATCAAATTCAACGAACAGAATGGTTAAGTAAAATAGACAACTACGATAATTTTACATTAACCATGCTTCCTCAAAATCGTTGCCAAAAAAGAGAAATCATGGAATATGAAAATAAAAAGATTATTTTTGATTGTATAGAACAAGTCTATGTGCATTACGGTTCCATAACATTGTTTTTAGAAGAAGCCCTAAAGAAAAATTACATAACCATAGATAGCATTCTAAGCCATACTATTAAAGAAGATAAAAATCTTTATTTTTATCAAAATCAAAAATTGAATATAGAATTTTATATCCGCCTAACCGATAACGAAATTTTCTTTCAACGGACTTAAACATTTTTTTAAAGCTCGAGCATTTAAAAAAACAACAAAGAAAATATTTAAAATTTCACTAAGCACTAAAGCATATAACCCAATTTTAAAAAATGCTAAGAAAACCATGGAACCAAGTTTTAAAATACTTCCATAAAAAGTAATCTGCATGGTTTTTTTAGATTGATCTAAAGCTTGTAAAGCACTTGATAATGGAGCTTCTAAATAAAAAAGAACAAAAAATGGAGCTAAGACAAAAATATATTCACTTCCACGAGTAGTTTTATAGATCAAATTGAGTAAAGAATCACGAAAGAAAAAGAAAAAGAAGGAAAAAGCAAATCCAATAATAAAAGAATAAAATAAAGCTTGTTTAAGTCTTCTTTTTACCATATCATCATTTTTTTGACTATGATATTTACTGATTTCAGGAATCAAAATTTGACAAATCGCAGCAATAAAAAAAGAGGGCATAGTAAGTAGTCCGATGGCATAAGCATTATAAGATGCATATTCTTCTAAAATATAAGAGCTGGAATATCCAGTAAGCAAAAGAAAATGAGTTAATAAAATAGGCTCCAAAAAGAAACTAATATTCCCAATAAGACGACTAGAAACAGACGGAATACTTATTTTCAAAACTCTCGAAATAACATGACGATCTAAGGTAAAGTCTTTTTTTTCTAAAGAAATTTTCTTAGGCAAGAAAAGATAAAAAGTAAAAATACTAATGATTTCAGTAACAATATTAAATAAAATATATCCAATCACACCTAATAAAACACTTTTCTTAACGAGCAAAGGAAGACCTAAAAAGATAAATAAAATACGAGCGAATTGTTCAAAAATATTTGAAATAGTATTAGGAGCCACATTTAATTTTCCTAAAAAATATCCCTTTAAAATAGACGTGATGCTAATAAATGGCAAAGTAAAAGCCATCGCATACAAAAGAGGAGTAACGGAAGGTTGCTTTAATAAAACCCCGGCAATAAAAGGTGCACAACTAATGACAGCTAAAATGAGAAAAGCATTAAATGTCAAAATAAAAAGAAAGGTTGAAAAAACAATTTTTTTACTTCGCATTGTATTTTCACTGACAAGCTTAGAAATGCTTATTGGTAAAGCAAAAGAAGCCAAAGTAATAAAAAGACTAAAAGTCGGAGTAACTATGGTATATAAGTTAATTCCTTCACTTCCGACAATTCTAGTATAAAAAACACGAATAAAAAAACTTAGAACTTTAGTGAAAAAACCTCCGATTAAAAGAATGAAAATGGATGTCTTAAAAGTGTCTTTTTTCAATATGCATCTTTCCTATTCTAAAACTATGAGCTATAATATATAGTATGTGTGTAAAACATTTTATAGAAGTAAGGAGTAATCATGGACACATTTGCAAACTTAGAGGAATTATATACAAGACTTTTGCCAGCCTTGAAGGTAAAATGTCGAGAAATGAAAAAAGAAAAAATGTTAAATATTACCGAAAAAGATATTTGGTTTTACTTTTGCCAAAACATTTGGCCTCAAAAAACCAATTTAACTTTAGCTGAAATGGTTGATGATATATTAAATACAAATTGTTTTACTATTTATGTAACAACTAGAAACGGAGAAAAAAATGGAACCAATTAATGTAAATATTCAAAATAGCATTCGAATTTCCGGCTCAAAAATATTATATTTTGATCCATTAGAAGTAGAAAGTAGACATGATGCCGATTATATATTCATTACACACTCGCATTTTGATCACTTTTCGCTTTTAGCAATTTTAGAATTAAAAAAACAAAATACAGTTTTTGTTACACCTAAAGATATCGTTGAAGAACTTTTATCTATAGGTATTAGTGAAGAATACATAGTGGTAGTAAAGCCAAACCAAAAATATGTATTTAAAAACATTGAATTTCAAACCATTCCAGCTTACAATTTACACAAAAAAAATCATCGTAAAGAAATGGGGTGGGTGTCTTACCTCGTAACTTTAGATAAAGTAATTTATTATATTGCTGGAGATACAGACGTTACAAAGGAGGCAAAAGAAGTAAAATGTGATGTCGCCTTTGTTCCAGTAGGAGGAACTTATACAATGGATTGCATTGAAGCAGCAAACCTAATAAACCATATCAAGCCAAAATTGGCTATTCCAACCCATTATGGCTATGTAGTAGGTTCTGTAAAAGATGCTGAGATTTTTAAAAAACGTTTAGACAAATCCATCGCTTGTAAAATTTATATAAAGTAGGTGAAAAAATGACAAAAGAAGAACTTTTTGAAGAATTAATAGAAAAATGTGAAAAAATCTATACTGGAGAAGAAATTGAAGAGATAAAAAAAGCATATGAATTTGCCTCTCAAAAGCATTTAGGAAGAGTTCGTTTAAATAAAACAGATTATATGACACATCCTATCGGTGTAGCCTTGATTTTACTGGATTTAGATGTAGATAGCAAAACGATCGTAGCGGCTTTAATTCACGAAACGATCAATCATGCCGACGCAACAAAAGAAGAAATAGAAAAATTATTTGGAAGCGAAGTAGCAAATATTGTAAATGTGATTTCTAAACTAAATCGCCTAGAACTTGCCGATGACTCCGAACATGCTGCCATGAACCTTCGAAAAGTATTAGTTGGAATGAGTGAAGATGTCCGAATATTATTTCTAAAACTAGCCGATCGCCTTCATAATTTACGAACAGCTGATGCCTTAGACAAAGAAGCATTAAAGAAAAAAGTACATGAAACTATGACCGTTTTAATACCAATTGCCCATAGACTTGGAATGTACAAAATAAAAGGTGAAATGGAAGATTTGTGCTTACGTTACAGCAAACCAGATGTCTATAACGATATCTTAGAAAGATTAAATGCATCCTATGCAGAACTTCACGATTCTTTAGAAGAGATGGAAGAATCTATTTCCGAAATGTTAATGGAGCAAAACATTCCATTTAAAATCAAAAGTAGAGTAAAAAGTGTCTATAGCATTTACAATAAATTAAATAACGGAAAAAAATGGGAAAATATTTATGATATTTTAGCTTTAAGAGTGATTGTTGAAAAGGTGAGTGAATGTTACTTAACCATTGGACTAATTCATGCTAAATATCGTCCAATTCCTGGCAGATTTAAAGATTACATTGCCATGCCAAAAGCAAATATGTATCAAAGTTTACATACAGGTGTCTTTGGTCCCGATGGGCACCGTTACGAAATTCAAGTTCGTACAGAAGAAATGGATGAATTTGCTGAAAAAGGAGTAGCTTCTCACTTTGCTTACAAAGAAAAACATTATATGAAAAACATGATGGAACAACGACTAGAAAGTTTAAGAAATTTAATCGAGTCTACCGATTCTTTAAGCGATATTGAATTTGCTAGTAATGTTCAAAGTGATTTTTTAAATGAAAGCGTTTATGTTTTTACACCAAAGGGAGATGTCTTAGAACTTCCAAAAGGCTCAACTCCATTAGATTTTGCTTACCGAATCCACTCAGATGTTGGAGATAAAACCGTTCAAGCTATTGTAAACGACGCAAGTGTACCTTTAAATTATGAACTTCAAAATAATGACATTGTTAAAATTAGAACAAATCCTACAGCAACACCAAGTAAAGAATGGTTAAATTTTGTGAAAACAAGTCATGCAAGAAACAAAATCAAAGCTTATTTTAGTAAACAAGATAAAGAAATTTACACAGAAAAAGGAAAAACAATTCTTCAAAACGAAATTCGTAAGAAAAAGCTTTCCTTTGATCAAGTTTTATCTGCTGAAAACATCAAAAAGATTTGCCGCGATTTGAAACTTGAAACCCTGGATGATATCTATTTTTCTATAGGTTCCTTACGTTATACAGCAACGTATATCATTAATCTTGCAACAGAAGAAAAAAAGAATGTTGAAGATATCTTAATAGAACGAGTATTATCAACAAACACTTCAAATAAAAGAAAAGAAAACAAAGGAGACATTTTAGTCGACGGCCAAACAGACATTTTAATCAATTTAGCTAAATGTTGCCATCCAGTTTATGGAGATGAAATCATCGGCTATATTACTAAAGGCGAAGGAGTTACTGTACACAAAAAAAGTTGTCCAAATATTCAAAATAAAAAGGATCGCTTTATTAAAGTAGAATGGAACGAAAAATCCGCATCAACTTTTCAAACGAATGTGGATGTTCAAACAGATAGCAGTAAAAATTATTTATTAGATATCGTGAGTAAAGCCACTTCAAAAAAAGTTTATGTAGATGGAGTAAAAACTAAAAGCGATAATCTAGACACCATTTATACAATTACAGTAAAGGTAACAGATAAAGAACAACTAGAAGATTTTATGAATAGTTTATATGCTTATAAATTTGTAAAAAAGGTGGAAAGAAAATGAGAGTAGTAGTTCAAAGATGTGAAAATGCCTCGGTAACAGTAGAAAATAAAATGGTAGGTCATATTGAAAAAGGCCTTTGCTTACTTGTTGGATTTACCGATACAGATAACGAACAAATTCTAGAAAAAATGGTCAAGAAAATTTTAAATCTTCGGATATTCCCAGATGAAAAAGGAATAATGAATAAAAACGTCCTAGATTGTAATGGTGAAATTTTATCCGTAAGTCAATTTACACTTTATGCGGATACGAGAAAAGGAAATCGCCCAAGCTATATAAAAGCCTTAAATGGAACAGAGGCTCATAAACTTTACGATTTATTTAATGAAAAGTTAAAAAAAGAAATCAAAGTCGAAACTGGAATATTTGGAGCAGATATGCAAGTTTCCTTAACAAATATGGGACCCACTACAATACTCTTAGAAATGTAAAAACAATTTATGACAAAATAAGACAAAACTTGTCAAACTCTTCTCTTGTAAAAAGAGTAAATT
>ERZ1643246.4828-NODE-4828-length-10329-cov-7.091006_pt1 | contig 10329 bp, 8 predicted proteins | sample MGYA00579265_ERZ1643246 | MGnify/ENA primary metagenome ERZ1643246 (study PRJEB29033, sample SAMEA4952261) | chicken gut metagenome | biome: Broiler Chicken; feature: Gastrointestinal Tract; material: Caecum | place: Ireland | collected 2018 | study: Broiler...
GATCGGAATCGGCTCTCCCCAGTATCTCTGACGGGAGAATACCCAGTCACGCAGCTTGTAGTTGACGGTCTTTCTTCCGATGCCCCGCTCCTCGATCATCATTGGAGCTTCCTTTTTCAGGACAGCAGATTCCATGCCGTTCCATTCTCCGGAATTGATCATCGTTCCGGATGCCTCTGTGTAGGCTTCGGTCATATGTTCAATTTCTTTTCCGTCTTTGGCGATAACCTGAATGATCGGAATATTAAATTTGGTTGCAAATGCAAAGTCACGGTCGTCATGAGCCGGTACACACATAATGGCTCCGGTACCGTAGTCAGCCAGTACATAATCGGACAGCCAGATCGGCACTTTCGCACCGTTGATCGGGTTGATCGCATAGCTTCCTGTGAACACACCTGTTTTTTCCTTGTCCTGAAGACGGTCTACATTGGACTTCATGGAAGAATCGTAAATATATTTTTCCACTGCTTCTCTTGTCTCATCTGTTGCCAGCTCTTTTGCAAGGGCATGCTCCGGAGCCAGTACCATAAAGGTTGCTCCATAGAGCGTATCCGGTCTTGTGGTGTAGACTGTGATCTTGTCCTCTCTTCCTTCTACCGGGAAGTCTACTTCTGCACCGTAGGATTTTCCGATCCAGTCTGTCTGCATCTTCTTCACCTTCTCCGGCCAGTCCAGTTTGTCCAGGTCATTCAGAAGCCGCTCTGCGTATTTGGTAATCCTGAGCATCCACTGACGAAGATTCTTCTTTGTCACTTCCGTACCGCAGCGCTCACATTTTCCATTAACGACTTCCTCGTTGGCAAGTCCGGTCTTACAGGATGGGCACCAGTTGATCGGGAACTCTTTTTCGTATGCCAGTCCGGCCTTGAACATCTTGACAAAAATCCACTGAGTCCATTTGTAGAACTTTGGATCGGTTGTGTTGACCTCTCTGTCCCAGTCATAGAGCGCAGCAATTTCATTGATCTGACGCTTGATGTTTTTGATATTTTCCGCTGTGGATTTTGCCGGGTGCACTCCCATTTTGATAGCGTAGTTCTCCGCCGGGAGTCCGAATGCATCCCATCCCATCGGATGGATAATATAATATCCCTGAAGCAGTTTATAACGGCTCCATACATCAGAAATAACATAGCCTCTCCAGTGTCCGACATGCAGTCCGTTTCCTGACGGATACGGGAACATGTCAAGGCAGTAATATTTCTCATGTTTTCCTCTCTCATCTTCCTGCAGGTTCACCGGGTGCTGTTCCCAGTGCTCACGCCACTTTTTCTCGATTGCCCTGTGATTATAAGGTGTAGGCATCTTGATTTCCTCCTTACATAATATAGTCATCATTTTTGTTTCTTCCCAATACCAGGCGTGGCCGCTTCAGCGGCAAAATTCCGCTTTCTGTTTCCTGTTCAATAAAAAAACTTCCGTCTCTGACACATGCAAGAGACGAAAGCCAAAAGCTCACGCGGTACCACTCTTCTTCGCCGTCCGCTTTAAAACGGCGCACTCTCATCTGTAACGGGAATACCCGCTTTTGGCTACCTGGTTTCACCAAAAGAACTCCGAGGCGAGTTGGGAGTGTCTGTCCTGCCGCCTTGCACCTTCCGGCGGCTCTCTGAAAGAACATCGGCTCTTACTATTCCTCATCTATCGTTTTTCTCTGTTCTTTAAATACCTGTTCATTGTACCCATATCCCCTGTTTTTGTCAAGATTTCCGCTTTGTTTCCTGCAAATTTCCATTGTTATTTTTTCTGGTTTTATTGGAATGTTTTGGTTATTGTCATTCTTTTCGAGTTTCTTTTGTGGAATTTGACAAAAAAGGATTGTTTAAAGTCCCTGATAGGTGTATAATAATCACAAGTCATTTCAGTACGAAAAATATATAGCTAAAGGAGATAATGCATATGGTTAATTTATTGACAGGCCCGAAAGGCAGCGGAAAAACACAGCAGATGATTGAACTTGCCAACAAAGCGGCAAAGGAGTCCGATGGACACGTTTTCTTCATCAAAAAGAGTCATCGCGATACATACAGCTTATCTTTTGATATCCGTGCGATCTGCATGGATGACTATGAAGCAATCGACAACATCGATGCATACCTTGGATTCATTTATGGTATGACAAGTGCTGACCATGATATCAAAGCGATCTTCATCGATGCGATTTTGAAACATGCACATATCTCTCTTGATGATATCCCGGAATTTGTTGAAAAGCTGAAAAAGATTTCCAAAGACTGTGATCTGGATTTCTATGTCAGCATCAGTGCCAGCAAAGAAGACCTGCATCTGGTCAACACCGAGGGCTGTGCATATCTGAACTAATACTGCCGGCTGGCGGAGCCGCTGCCACAAAGAGTCCTTACCTGATCAGGCGGCGCTCCGTTTAAAACAATAAGGAGACGGTGATATCCCGTCTCCTTGTTTTATTGCTCTTTTTCCTGTGCGACAGTCTCGCCGTTGCCGTCCGTCTCTGTTTCCTCTTCTTCCGCAATCGGATGCTTTTCCTCTCCGTTCAGGGAAAGCACGACATTCGTCTTCTCCCCTTCCCGGTATTCCATCGTAACTTCCTGACCCACATCATATTTTATGATATCGATAAAATCAACGACCGAGACGTCAAAGATCTCATCGGATCCATCCACCATCACATAAAAATGGGAATCTCCCTCTACCACACCCTGTGCAATCTTGGTGATCGCTCCGGTAATGGTCTTCGTTTCCTTCGTCACAGTACTGTCATCTGTCTCAATGCCGTTTTCCTGCATGAGTTCCATGTAGTTCTCCTCGCACTTGCTGACTGTATCCCCGATAGCCACCACCTGGTATTTCTGTACATTTACCATCGCGTATTTCTTTACAAGACCCGCATCATCTTTCAGAGCGATGAAATAGGTCGGCTCCCCGGAAATATTCAAAAGCAATGGGAACGTAGCCTTATAGTGAAGGTTCTGCACCTGCCCTTCTGCCGAGGACATGGCCGAATTCTCGGTGGCTCCCTCCACCTCGTAGAATTTCGTCTCCATTGTTCTTTGATTCATCAGGACAAACCCAACATTGGACTGGTCCTCGTTGACCGATGTCACTCCTGTGTAAACCCAGACATCATCGTTAATAGCCAGATAATTGTACCCGTCCGTCGTCTTCAGACAGTCTTTCTGGCTCAGAACGCTGTTGAAAAATCCGTGTTTCAGTGTTCCATAATAATCATACAACTGAATCAAAAGATCTGCGTCATACGCATGATCGATCCACTCCGGCACATCATCGATGGCATAATCAACCGTTTCTCCGGTAATGGCATTGCACAGCACGACACGCCCTACTGTCTCTCCGCCAAAGAGCCCGATATTGAATTTCTTCACCGGGGCAACCCAGTACGGTACTCCATCGTCATCAATCTCAAAGCTCAGTTCCCCGAAAATATAAGTCGGATACCGGAACCGCAGATGTCTGTGGATATTCCGGTTGAAGTATTCGCTGGTGGAGTACTTCATCCCCTCATCGAGCATCACAAGCTCTGTAGACTGATTGGTCATGTCGATCCGGATATAGGCCGGGATTCCCTCGGACCGGTTGGTGAACCACTTGATCACATTCGCATAGCGAAGGGGCGATACCCGGACCGGTTTATCCTGATAGTTGATCTGACTGTAGAGCTCATCCACTTCGAACTGGGAGACCATGTCCACCATGCTTCCCATCTTCCGGTTTCCAAGAAGGGTCGCCGAATCCCGGTCCAGAAGCGGGATCTGGTCAAATGACAGCTCCTTGATATCCGTCTGGAAATCGCCGTTTTCCACGGTCAGAAGCTTCTGGTATTTCTTCGCATTGATGATCGGCGAAGAAAGGAGAGTGCCTCCAAGATACAGGATGCCTGCCGCCAGAAATAAGCCGATCAGCACCTTTGCGGTTCCGGACGCCTTGATGTCTTCCTTCTGGAAGAGCCGTTTCCTTCCAATATAAAACAATGCGATCGCTGCCAGCACCAAAAGCAGGAAGCTCCAGAATCCTGCCGCGTGAATATTGATGGCCGGAAGTTTCACATAATAGTAGATGCCGGCCAGCAGAATCAAAACAATTACTGTCAGAACTTTCGTTCTCGTCTTTCTCATAGCTTCTCCTCTTCTTTATAAATAAAATTGTCGGTTATGAAATGAAATTATACCATTGTCCAGGCCGAAAAACAAGGGTCCGGCCATACGCTTCTCCCGTATAGCCGGACCCATTTTCCGCTTCAGCAATTTCCGTACGGTTTATTCCTCCGCCGCTCTGCTGGCGATCTCTTTTTCCTGTACATCAGACGGAGCCTGCTCGTATCTTGCGAACTGGTATTCATATACTCCCCGTCCTCCTGTCATGGAACGCAGGTTTGTGCAGTATCCGTAAAGCTCCATCATCGGAACGTCTGCCTCGATCACCTGTTTTCCTCCATTGACCGGAGTCATGCCAAGGACACGTCCGCGCCGTTTGTTCAGATCTCCCATAACATCTCCGGTATAGTCATCCGGAACAGTCACTTTCAAAGATGCGATTGGTTCCAGAAGAACCGGGGATGCTTCCATAATTCCTTTTTTGAAGGCCTGGATAGTTGCTGTCTTGAAGGCCATTTCAGAGGAATCTACCGGATGGTAGGATCCATCGTACAGGGTCGCTTTGATACCTACAACCGGATATCCCGCAAGAGGTCCTTTCTGTACTGCTTCCTGAAGTCCTTTTTCCACAGCCGGGAAGTAGTTCTTCGGCACAGCGCCTCCCACTACTTTTTCTTCAAATACATACGGCACTTCCAGATCTCCGGATGGCTCGAATGTCATCTTGACATGTCCGTACTGTCCGTGTCCGCCGGACTGTTTCTTATATTTGGAATCGATATCGGATTTCTTCCGGATGGTCTCCCGGAAGGCTACCTTTGGTTTTTCCAGGTTGATCTCTACTTTATATCTGGAGGCGAGCTTGCTTGCAATGATTTCCAGGTGCTGATCTCCCATGCCGTAGAGAAGAATCTGACGGTTCTCTGTATCGTTTACCACCTTCATCGTCACATCCTCCGCCATCATTCTGGCGAGTGCCTGGGATACCTTATCATCATCTCCCTTGGACTTAGTCGTGTATTTCATATATGTATACGGCTGGGAATATTCAGTCTTTGCGTATGTAATCTGTGTATTCTTTGTGGAAAGAGTATCTCCGGTCTTTGTGGTCGTCAGTTTCGCGATGGCTCCGATGTCCCCCGCAAACAGCTCTGACACTTCAATCGGCTTGTTCCCAAGCATGGTATAGATCTTGCCCGGTTTTGCCTCTGTATCCGTATCTGCATTGTACAGGACATCATCTCCTTTGAGTACACCGGAGCAGACTTTGACAAAGGAATACTTTCCGATAAACGGATCCACCATTGTCTTGAAGACATAGGCGCTCTTTGCTTTTGCAAAGTCGTAGTTTGCTTCGTAGATGGCGTTTGTCTTTCTGTTCATGCCGACACACTCCCGGTTTGCCGGACTTGGGAAGAACCGTACAATATCAGAAAGGAGGTTGGCAACACCCTGTGCCTGGAGATTGGATCCCATCGCCACCGGAACGATATCTCCATCCATCACTTCCGTACGCATTGCGGAACGAATCTCCTCCACGGAGAATTCTTCTCCCGACAGATAACGGTCCAGGAATTCCTCGCTTGTCTCCGCCACAGATTCCATCAACGCTTCTCTGTACTGCTGGAGATATTCCTGACAGTAATCCGGGATCTCACATTCTTCTCTCTTTCCGATATCCGTGTAGCGGCGCCCTGCATTCTTGATGATGTTCACATAGCCCACCAGCTTTTCATTCTCACGGATCGGCATAAAGTGCGGTGCGATCACCTTTCCGTATTTCTCCCGGAGCGTCTCCACAACCTGACGGAAGCTTGCATCGTCCACATCCATCTCCGTCACATAAACCATACGTGGAAGATTGTACTTATCACAGAGTTCCCATGCTTTTTCCGTTCCGACTTCTACGCCTGCTTTTCCAGAAACGACAATCACCGCCGCATCCGCAACACTGACAGCCTCTTCTACTTCTCCTACAAAATCGAAGTATCCCGGTGTGTCCAGCACATTGATCTTTGCCTTTTCCCATTCAATCGGGATCAGGCTGGTTCCGATTGAAAATCCGCGCTTCTGCTCCTCTTTATCGAAATCGCTGATGGTATTTCCGTCTCCTACTTTTCCCATCCTGTTTACCGCGCCTGATACATAGGCCATCGCTTCCGCGAGACTGGTCTTTCCGCATCCGCCATGACCTAACAAAACAACGTTTCTGATTTCATCCGTCCTGTAAACCTTCATATCGTGCTGCCTCCTTAATTTTTAGCTCGAATTTTACTGTACTTGTTTTAACAGTAATCATGGATATATTGTACTAAATTTTTCGTAATTTTACAACTCTTTTATTAAATATTCACAATGTTTCTGCTTTCAGACACATTTATCCACCCTTTCCATCTGCCCAGAGGATGGATTTTCAGCACAGGCCGTCTCTTCCTGATTTGTCCGGCTCTTATTTCTTTGTATTGTATTTTGACAAACATATGAAAATCTTCTAAAATGGAAGAAATAACAAGATCAGGAAAGACGAGGACTTTATTATGAAAATAGGATTTATCGGGCTTGGATTGATCGGCGGGTCAATCGCGAAGGCCATCCGCCAGTATTTTCCGGAAAGCGACATCACCGCTTTTGACAAAAACCGGGAGACACTGGCTCTTGCAACTGCCGAAGGAGTCATCAATACGGCAGTCACCGTCATTGATGAAAATTTCCGTGGATGCGACTATCTGTTTCTGTGCGCTCCGGTGATTTATAATTCCGCCTATCTAAGCCAGGTAAAGCCGTTTCTCTCAGCCAATACAATTCTGACCGATGTAGGAAGCGTCAAGACACCGATCCACCAGGAGGTGGAAAAGCTTGGACTTTCCGACTATTTTATCGGGGGACATCCGATGGCCGGATCGGAAAAATCGGGATACGCCAACTCCAAGGCAGTTCTGATTGAAAACGCCTACTATATTCTTTCTCCTTCCAGGCCGGAGCAGGAAGAAAAATTACAGGCTTTTACCGAATTTATCAAAGCCATCCGGGCCATTCCGGTCACACTGGACTGCCGGACCCACGATTACATTACCGGGACCATCAGCCATCTTCCCCATGTGATTGCCTCCGGGCTTGTCAATTTTGTGCGGGACCATGATACAAAAGATGAACTGATGAAGCTTCTGGCGGCCGGCGGTTTTAAGGATATTACAAGGATTGCGTCCTCATCTCCTACCATGTGGGAGCATATCCTGATGACAAACCGGGAAAATGTTTCCGAAATACTCGGCAATTATATCCAGACACTGTTGGATGCCAAAAAGCTCATTGACTCCGGAGATGCTCAGGGAATCTACAATTTCTTTGATGCTTCCCGGAATTATCGGAACTCGGTTCCGGATATTTCTGCGGGACCGATCAAGAAACTGTTTGCCATCTACTGCGATATCATTGATGAAACGGGAGGGATTGCCACCATCGCAACCATCCTTGCTTCCAACAATATCAGCATCAAAAACATCGGTATCATCCATAACCGGGAATTTGAAGAGGGCGTGCTGCGGATTGAATTTTACGAAAGCGCCGCTCAGGAACAGGCCGCTCAGGTGCTCCGCAGGCACCGCTATACCGTCTATGAGCGTTCCTGATATCTGAAACTAAAGAAGGAGACTATATATGAGACAGATCACAACTTCCTCTCCTCTGAAAGGAGAGATCACAGTACCTGGAGATAAATCCATCTCTCACCGAAGCATTATGTTCGGCGCCCTTGCAAAGGGTGTGACCCGTGTCCGCGGTTTTCTGGAAGGCGCAGACTGTCTTTCGACTATCGGATGTTTCCGTCAGATGGGAATTGAAATTGAAAAAGAAACTGATGGACAGATTCTCGTCCATGGAAAGGGAATCCGCGGACTTTCGGCTCCCGCCTCCACCCTGGATGTGGGAAACAGCGGAACGACAACCAGACTCATTTCCGGAATCTTAAGTGCCCAGAACTTTACTTCTGTGCTCTCCGGAGATGCTTCCTTGAATTCCCGTCCCATGGGGCGCATTATCCGCCCCCTCACTATGATGGGCGCCCGGATCAAAAGCCTCAACGGGAACGACTGTGCCCCTCTTCAGATCGATGGCCGGACAGACCTTCATGGAATCCATTATGATTCCCCTGTGGCGTCCGCCCAGGTGAAATCCGCTATCCTTCTGGCAGGTCTCTATGCAGACGGCAGCACTTCCGTCCGGGAGCCGGCTCTTTCCCGCAACCACACGGAATTGATGCTCTCCCAGTTTGGAGCGGATCTCCATACTGAGATCCTGCCGGACGGCTCCGCCAAGATCCGGATTTCTCCCTGTCAGGAGCTGTATGCGCAGGATCTACTGGTGCCTGGAGACATTTCCTCCGCCGCCTACTTTATTGCCGCAGCTCTTTTGGTTCCGGGATCGGAAGTCCTGATCAAAAATGTCGGCATCAACGAAACACGGGCAGGAATTTTAAAAGTCTGCCATGATATGGGCGCAGACATTACCTACCTCAATCAGAAGCAGGGCGTCGGCGAGCCTACTGCAGATCTTCTTGTCCGTCATTCACACCTGCACGGTGTCTGTGTCGAGGGTGCTCTAATTCCCACACTGATTGACGAAATTCCAATGATTGCCGTACTGGCTGCACTGGCGGACGGCACGACTGTCATCCGGGATGCAGCAGAACTCAAGGTCAAGGAGACCGACCGGATCCGTACTGTAACGGAAAACCTCTCCGCCATGGGCGCAGATATCACCCCAACCGAGGACGGCATGATCATCCGTGGTGGCACCCAGCTTCACGGTGCCGAAATCCACCCTTATATGGATCACCGGATCGCCATGGCGTTTGCGGTGGCGGGGCTTGCGGCTTCCGGAGAAACCACGATTTTGGAAGACCAGTGTGTTGACGTCTCCTATCCGGGATTTTTTGAGGCACTCCGCACACTGACACTGTCATAAACAAGAAAGGGGGATCCTCTCATGACCGATGAAGAATTATTTGCCTCCATTTATACTCATGATACCATCTATCTTCCGCCAAGCGAGCAGCACAGCGCCGCATTGGAGACTGTTCTTGGATGCAGCCATGCCAAATGCCGGTTCTGCGATTTTGCAAGAGATCCCTTCCGGATTCATCCAATGGAACAGATACGGCGGAACATGCAGATTCTGGGGCGTTTCCGCCCGGATGCGCACCGTCTCTTTCTGCTAGGGGAAAATGCATTTGTTCTGGATTATCATATGCTGAACGAGATCTTTGACATGACAGATTCGTTCATGCCGAATATCCACGAATTCGCCATGTATTCCCGTGTGGACGACATTGCCCGGAAAACCGACGAAGAGTTGAAGTCTCTTCATCAGATGGGCCTTACCACCCTCCACATCGGACTGGAAAGCGGAAGCGATTCCATCCTGCTGGAGCAGAACAAAGGCGTCACCTCCATGGATATGCTCGTGCAGCTTCGCAGACTGGAAGCAGTCGGGATTGAATATTATGTCACTATTATTCTTGGCCTTGGCGGGCGCCGTTTTTCCGTTCATCACGCCCTGTCCACCGCCCGGCTTCTCAATCAGCTTCATCCGGCGGATATCTGGTGCCTGAAGCTGAAGCTCTGGCCTGACACCCCGCTTTATAAAGATGCGAAAAAAGGTCATTTTGAAATGATGAACGATGCAGAAATGCTCTGGGAAGAACGGATTATGCTGGAAAATCTGACAGTCAAAAACTGTATGTTCCATGACACTACCGTTCTGAACGCCTACACGATCCAGGGACGGCTCCCGGAAGAAAAAGATGCGCTTCTGGATGCCATAGACTTTCTTCTGGCATCCTGCGGATATTAGAACATGTAAAACTAAGGAGAAACATTATGAAACGAAATCCGAATGCCTGCTTAATCTGCGGCAAAGAACTGATTTACACGGAACACGCAAGAGAGATGGAATGCTCCATCTGTCATCAGACATTTTTGTCCAATGCCTGTTGTGAGGACGGACACTTTGTCTGCGATTCCTGCCATGAGAAAAAAGGGCTGGAGGCTATTCGTACCTTCTGTCTGTCCACAGATCTGAAGGATCCCATCGAAATTGCCCGTCAGATCATGCAGAATCCCTATATCTATATGCATGGGCCGGAACATCATGTCCTGGTAGGATCCGCCCTTCTCACCGCCTACAAAAACTGCGGAGGAGATCTTGACCTGAACGAGGCGCTCTCCTTGATGGAGGA
>ERZ1643246.4829-NODE-4829-length-10327-cov-5.483255_pt1 | contig 10327 bp, 11 predicted proteins | sample MGYA00579265_ERZ1643246 | MGnify/ENA primary metagenome ERZ1643246 (study PRJEB29033, sample SAMEA4952261) | chicken gut metagenome | biome: Broiler Chicken; feature: Gastrointestinal Tract; material: Caecum | place: Ireland | collected 2018 | study: Broiler...
GCCTGGCTGCTGGTGAGGTAATCCTTCTTAAAATTCTTGCTGATCTTCCCACCCTTAATGTATTGCGCTACGTTTGGATAAATACCACGCATTTCAGTCCACTTGAAAAATTGTTTAACTGCGATTATGTAGTTTTGTACTGTGGTTTCTTTCTTGCCTGTAGCTCTTAGATATTCTCTGTAATCCATTACAGTGTCGGGCGTTGGGTGGTTTACATTGTTTTCTTTTAAGTATTTAAACCATTGCCTTAATGAAATTGAATAGGTTCTAACTGTGTTTGGTGTCGCATCGATCATCTTTACAAAGTCATTGAACATAGTTTCCAGGCTGCTCTTATCAAGTGCTAATGCTAGTTCCTTGCCTGTAGAGCTTTGTTCCTGGCTTCTCCTGTGTGGCTTAATATCGATGCTACCAACTATTTCACCTTTCATAGTTAAGCATCCCCTTTGTTGTGTGTAATTGTATATTTGTGTTCTTGTGTAATTACACATTTATATTACTACAATATTGTGTAATTGTGTATACACATTTGTGCATTTGTGTTTTTACTTAATTGCACAATAACACATTTGCACAATTAAGTATGTAGTATAATAGCGATAGGTCGTTTAGATTTATATGCTTCCGCGACTTTCTCACTCGCGTTACGTTGATCTTTTTTCAATAATAGCTTTACTGTATGAGTAGCATTTTTGCTACTCTTTTTGTTTTGCCTAATTATTTCTTCCAGTAAAGGGGATGTATAAGCCTTGCTCCTGTATTTCTTCATATTTTGGCTTCTAAGCTGTTTTATTATCCTCTGGCTATAATTACACGTAGCTTAGTTTTAAATTTAACAGTGGGCTTCCTATTGAGCCGTTTTTCTCTGCATTGACCTAAATTTCTAATACCAATAAAAAAAGCAGCATTGCTGCTGCTCTTTTAGGTTTCTTGACCTACCTAGTAATAGCCTATACTGTGGTCTTCTACGCATATCTCTGTAGTTTTATGAATATAAGCGTAAATCTTGTTTTTTTCGTTTAAATAAAAGAAGTCGTCTGGTGTAAGCGTCAGGGTATTAGTTGTATCTATTTCATCTGAATGTATGTAGTCTTTGCCGTTTTCATCTTGTTTAGGCTTCGGCATTGCTGCTTCATAATCTCGCTTGTTAGTCCAGCAAATATATAAATCTCTTGAATAACTACTTGAGTGTTTGAAGTCGTCTATTTCTCCCATTTCTTTGTCAAAATTGACCAGCTCTCTTATTTCGTCTGGGTCTTCTGCTCGCTCTTGTGCGGCTTTGCTTCTTTCTAGGTCAATGACATTGGGTGAGCATTCAAACTCCCTGAGCGGTTGTATTCTGCCCTGGGATGCTCTTTGCATGTCAACAAAGATATTTTTCAATCCCTCGTCTGGCTCTTTTCTAAAAAGGGGCGTTGAGCCGTCCTCTAAGATTAATAGGCTGCCGTCTTCCATGTCCTTTTCCCACCATTGTGTCACTTCATCTCTAGTGATCTTTCTAAGCTTGCCACCTTTTAGTCTTACTGTTAAATAATCCACTTGATCTAGTCCAACTGCGTCCACACCAGGGGCGGTCGCATAAATTGATGTCTCTTTTTCATTGTTGATAGTAATAACTAGTTGTTCCATGTTGGCTGCCGTCCTTTCTTACTTATTAGCAAAATAGAATGTACTTGTTACTTCTCTGAATGAGAACACAATACCTTGTTTAATCTTGTCTTCCAGGTCTTTTCGGTTCTGGGCTCTATGCTCCTCGCTTGTAAAGGCATCTCTCGTTAACGTGTAATAGTAGACGTGTGTCGTGTCTGCTGCATTGTAATCTGTAATCTTCATGCTTGCTGCCTTTCTAGTCTTCATCATCAGACGGTACAAAGTCGTTAAATCTTGGGTAGTATTCAAAATTAATACTTGTGTTGCTCTTGCCGTTTCTATTTTTAAGAACTACCAGTTCAATGTCCCTGGGGTCGCTCTGCATTGCGTTTTTCATGCTGTCTGGGTCGTCTGTATCATCGTGAATAGCTCTGTATTGCAAGCCTAGCAGCGTGTCTGCGTAGTATTCAATCTCGCCACTCTCTTTGAATGACTGCATTGCGACTGGGTTTTGATAGCTTGAACGGTTGAAGGAACTAATAACGATAACTGGAATATCTAATTCACTGGCTATGCTCTTAAAAGTAGCGATTGATTTTGTTACTTTCTCTTTGTCGGTGTCCTTGTCGTCAATCGGTTTAAGGATCTGTAAGTAGTCAACAAATACCACGGGCTTCTCATTTGGGTGCTTCCGCTTGTACGTCCGCATTCTCTGGTAAATATCTCTAGCATTGGGACGGTTTAAAGTACCATCAATAATATTAATCCTGCTGTAGTACAGGCTGTAAGCCTTTAAGGATTCCATGATTAGGTTATATTCTGGCTTATGGTCAATCCAGTAACCATTATTAATAGCTCTTGCTGTTTGAGGATTGCCACTGTCTTTGCTTGCTAATTCAAAACTCAATCGGCTTAAATTCTTTTCTGTTAGCTCGTCTTTGCTTGTCTCAAGTGAGAAGTAAAAGATAGGTCTGCCTTGTGTCGCTGCTATCCTGTCTGCTATCTGCATTGAGAATGTTGTTTTCCCAACGCTGCTAACTGCTCCTAAAACATATAACTGCGGATATAGTCCACCATCTAGCAGCTTGTCTAAATTATCAAATCCAGTAGGAACAAATTGTGGTTTGTCTTTGCGCTCTTGGATTCTGGCGAGTAGTCCTGTCAAATAATCATCGGGATCTTTGATTCTACTTTCAACTTCATTAGTGAACTTGATACGATCTCTTACAAGCTCCTCGTTAGCATCTTTGCTGTTCTTTGCGATATTAACGGTGTAATTCTCATAATTAAGGTGGTTCAATCGTGCCTCAAGCTCTTTAGCTGCTAATCTTCCTGCGTTGTCATTGTCGGTAGCAATTAAAAATACTGGATCATAGGCTTCACCTTTTTTATTCTTTTGCTTACCAATGCTAATAAGTGTGTTGTAAAACAAATCAACGTTTGAAGTGCTACCTAATGCTACTGCCGTGGCGTTCTTAGTTACCTCTAATACACTTAGTGCGTCAAATTCACCTTCAACAATGAAAATCGGCTTAGTATCATTCAATAAAGCTCTGCCGTTAAATAGGTGGGCGCTGCCTTGTTTGATCTTGATATAGTTCTTTTCTGCGTCTGGAATATCTGCAGCTTCTCTGGTATCTCTGGCTAAATATGCTGCATCCCCTATAGGGATAATAACTCTAGGCGTTGGTGTTAATTCTCTGCCGTCTTTGATCGTAGTTGTAGGATTTACCCACTTCGGAATAAATCCAATATTGAACATTTTAGCAAGCTCTTCACTGATCCCCCGCTTCTGCATGTAGTCGGTCTGGTTTATCTGATTTTTGGCTACTTCAATTACTTTGCGGTTAAATTCATTGATCTTGCTGCGCTCTGCGTCCTCGGGCTTAACTTTGAACTTGCTTACATTGACATTCATATAAGCTGCTAAACCATTAAATACTTCTTTAAAGTTGTAGACTGCCCTGTTATCGTCCACGGTGGCGTGCATATGCTGAATTGCAAACAAATCATAAATATCAAAACTTGCCCCGCATCCGTGGCAATATACCGTATGACTATCTGCGTAATAGGTCATACTTGGTGTTTTATCCTCATGATTAGGATTTAAACAAGTGAAGTTACCTTTTAAGTTGATACCCTCGCCTATAAGGTAGTCTGGTAATAATGCTTTCAAATCCTCAATCTTTGCATTATGATTATTGATTGAGGATTTATTTTGTTGATTCATAAGAATAAATCCTTCCTAGTATATTCTTTTGCGTGTGGTGGTTGTGCTTGACCATCACACTTTTTTTATCTCAAATTCCAATTTCTAGACTAACTAGAACTAAGTGCCGTGAAGCTTGATATACCAACAAAGAAATGTATAATTTTTCCCATTTTTTTACATTTAAATGCTGATCTTTCGAGCTTCTGATACTTTAAAATTTGTATTACTGATACAGTAGCTATCTTTGCTGCCGTTTTGTTGTCCAGTAAGATATATTGCTTACTGAACATACTTAGAATAAATGAAGGGGCTGGCGGTGTAAATCGTCCAGCCACTTCCCTTAATAGTATTAATAGTATTAGAGAAAATGACGTGCCCTAATCCCTTGTGGCTGTAGGGCTCAAAAATCGGCTTGCACACGATGACCCCCCTAACTGCACACGATGACCCCCCTAACTGCACACGATGACCCCCCTAACTAGATGAAAAATAGTTCTAATAGGGATGCAATACTGATTAAAAGTAAGCCCTTTTAGTTAAATAAAAAAGGCGGCTTGTTAAAGCAAGTCACCTTTTTTATTATTCTTTAGTTGTTTTCTTCTTTTTTTGTATGTGATTTTTTAGTTCTCAATTTTTCAATTTGATTTATATTGATCGACTTCCACTCATTAACAACAATTTTGCATTCAAGAAAATCCTCTAAGGGAAGGTTGAAAATGCTATTGCAAGGCGTGCCGTCCTTAAGTAAAAAACTACAAGAAACGTCATCTTTCAACGTATGAAGTGCCTTATCTAAGGGCTTGATAATTCTATCAGCAAAATTTCGGTTGCTGTTTTGCACCTCTGTCCAACTTGGTAAGTTAGAGCAATGGTTTAAAACAAAACCTAGTGTTACACGATTAGCTCTCTTTTCACCGTGATTATAATTTACTTGAAAGTTATATACCAATGCACCTAATAAGTTGTACGCTGTTCCTTTTAATCTAAATTGTTTTTTGGGATAAATCATAGGCGCTGTTCGATTATCAAGAGCTTTAACAAAGGCTGGATTTAATTCTAAATATCCTTTGCCTCTCTTATATCCTTTGCTACCATAGCCACCGTTAATGTATAAAACAATGTCTTTTGTAAAAGGTTCATAATATTTCTTCTTTTTGTCGAGTTTATCGAGGTTAGTACGACTTACTTTCATGCCTACTAAATTATGTATACCGCTTGCTAGTTGCTGTGCAGCGGTTTTACTGTCTTTTAGTCCTGTCAACTCTTTATACTCTTGTAAGTCAAAATACACTTTGCTTGAGTGTGTTTTATGCTGCTTTTGAAGTGCTAAATTATGAACCTTATCAATTATTTCATTAAAAAATAAATCTGCTTCCATCTCGATTTGTAAATCTTGATGCTCATAGACTGTTGTAGCTGGCATTTTCCCTCGAGCTTTTTTACCACCAATTTTCTTAGCCTTTTTGGAGTTATAACCATCAAGTTGATAAAGTGAGTAACTATTTGGGCGTACTGGCTGCTCTGGGACTGGTATTGTGTCTTGGCTTTTTCCGTTGTTTGGTAAAAATGATGGTCGCTCTTGTGTGTCATTGCTCTCTTTTGTCATAAATTGCCTTCCTAATAGCCCACCTCGCTAATCTCTAGGAAAGTGGCTATTAATATAAATTGAAGTCGCTTCTGTTGGTAGACTGTCTACTGGTTCAGTATAAACAAAACTATCTAAAAGATACTTCTTCAATTTTTTTATAGTGCCCGCTCTGGCTTTATGTTCCGTATAAACTCTAGGTATTTCACCAATATAAAAAAGTTTATATTTTTTTCTTACGTCTTGTGTGAAGTTCTCTTTTATATACTCATCATAATCTTTAGCAGCATTTAGAACTTCACGAGCTTTAGGCGTAATTCTGTAAGCTTCTTTAAGCCTGCGGTCGTTCTCCAAAATAGAGCGCATAGCATCGTAGAATAGAGCGTATGAATTGATATATTGCAATGTGCGTCTAATGTCTTGTATTGCGATCATAATTTGATCGGGATTAATTAATTCATCATCTAGATTTTCTTTGATTAAGTGCATTTGCAAATGAATATATTGAAATCCTGTAAGCGACAAATCCTCACGAACTTGTAAATTATTAAGCGCATTTACTGCGTAATTTAGTAAGCGCTGAAGGGTTATAAACTTTCCCCACACTTCCTCTGTACGTTCTAGCTTATATTGCATCTGTAGGTATTGTTCAGATGAGTATAGTTGTTTATGACCTAGAGTCATCTCACATAGATTTAAAAATTCAAGTCGTCCTATTTGTATTGGTGTTAATTGCTCTTGTTTTAATAAGCGCTTTGCCGCTGCGTCGTTTATGTCATTGTTCTCCCTTTCTATCATTTCATCGTATTCATGAATACTTTTTTGCGTATGAATGTCTTTTTTTGATTCTGCTTCTTTATTAACTGATTTCTTCATGTATGATCTTTCTCTGTTAAATTAATTGACTAGCATAGTGTTGTTAACTTCACCCTCTCAAAACAACACTTGAAAATATTGCAATTTCTAGTATATAAGCATTTTGCATTAATTAATACTTCTTTGGCGTTTTAACGAGTGGCTTTGTTAGGGTTCTTTTATCTCGATTGAGGTTTCTTGAGGTAGCCGTTAAAAAATGCAGCATTGACCGTGTGGGCTTTGCTGCATTTTATTTTTTTGATTTACCACAGGTTTTCACAGGTTCTGCCTTAGGATTTCTTAGTACTTTTCAAGTTGAAACTTGGGGTAATCTTGGGGTAATTATCCAATTTTCTTATCATCCACGACTATATCAAAGTGCATGGTAGAGTAAGATTCTTCAACCTTTTTGAGTTGGTCACATGGTTTGGTAAATACTAGAAAAATATCGTCCTCACCTGGTGCTGGCTCATATTCTTCATGGTGATTTACTGCCTTGTCTGCTATTGCTACCATTTTTCTAAGTGTGGGTACGTCAGTCTTATCCATAATGTACTCTGTTTGATCTATCTGCACGTTATCTGTTGAATAGTTGTTTTTAACGTGGGCGGCTGCATCCCTTAAGGTGTCAAACTCTGCACCATCTTTGTTAACTACCCACTTATTGAACTTGTAAGAAATTTTGATGTTGTGGGCTGGCTTGCGCTTACCATTTTCTAGTCTTTCAAGTCTTCTGTTCAATGTATTTAAGTTACTCATTTTCTTGTTGCTCCTGTTCCAATTTATCTAATCTATTTAATATATCCTGGGTTTGTTGGGCGTTGTAAGCACCGTCAAGAACAATCTTTGCGGCTCTGGTGCGTTCGGTGGGCGTTGCTTGCTCACTATCCATAACACTTGCTAGCGTATCCACTGCCTTTGCTGCTAGTCCTTGTAATTTGTTGCTGGTCTGCTCCATTGCCTGCCGTCTTATCTTGTTGTACTGCTCGATAAAATCTGGCTCTTGTTCAATCCTGTTAGCTGTGGCTTTGGATATGTGTGCGGCTTTGTATGCTTCCGCTTTGGTTGAACTGGTCAATAGTGCCACCATGTACTTGTCTCTTTTTGCTGTTTCTACTTTGGTCATTAACTCACCTCACTTTTTCAAATAGTCTCAAATCGTTTCAAATTGCCTGCTTCTTTTTTGGGGCTCTATAATCTCTCGATACTCTTTTTTTAGGGGCTCGCCAATCTCGCTATACTTTTTTAGGGTGTTAGCAATGTTAGGGCGCTCTTTTTAAGGGGTGCATAATCTGCATATTATTATTATTAGGCTTTCTTTTTGCTTCAGCATAAGTAAGAACGGGCAATTCTAGGCAATTACGCTTAATACGCCAAAAATTAAAACGTTCTGCAAACTCTTTTAAAGCTCTTCTTTTAGCTTTTTTGTACTTCCAATCACTTAAATTAACTCTAATTGCTATCGCTTGATTGGTTAGCTCTTTAATATAATAATCTTCCAAAATGCTTTTATGCCGTTGTCCCTCAATATCTGTACAATCTTTAAAAGCTATTATTATTGTAGTTGCCACATATGTACTTCTTTCAGCCTCACTCATATCGTCTATGAGGCGTTTTTCAGTTCCATTAGTATAACTATGAGTATTAGGTGTAAAAGTTAATTGAGGGCTTGATAATTGATTGTAATTTATACCGCCTAAATTGATATAATGCCAAAAATCTTTTTTTAAAAATAGATTTACGTCTCTAGTTTCTTCTTTCATGTGATTTAGCCTCGTGGTTGTTTAAAGTCATTATTAATAAATCTATTTTAATGGTGAACGATTCATTCACCGTGATTGGTCTAAATTACACCTACAGTACCTTTTTGGACGGTCATTAGCATCTTCCAGTAAAGGGGATGTATACAGATTGCGTCCGTCTGTTGCTGGTGAGGGTGTCGTGTTTTGCTACTACCTTTTTTTAGGGTGTCACTATTGTCACCTTAGTCGCTTTCTTCAAGTTTGCGGTTGATATATTCAACGTCGCCACTTCTGCCGTTGACTGCGTGGCAATAAGGGCAAATATCCTCGCTCACTTCTCTGTCTCCTGGTGTTTGCTCAAATTGCTCTTGAACGTATTTTCTATTGCAATGTGGGCATTTAACGGTGTCTGTATTTTCGTCAAACTCACTTAGATTGCCGTTTTCGTCATAACTTAACATGATTCTATTTTTCCTTTCTTGTATCTGTCTCTATTTCTATTTCCGCTAATGCTTATTTGTGGAAGTAGAAATATACTTGAATAAAATAGCCGATAAATGAGGGCTGGGTTATTGATTTGAGTTTATAAGTTTACTCGCTTCTGCTAGTTTTGGATTGTCTTTGAATTGATCTTGAATGTATTGCTCCATAACTTCGTTTACCATTTCATTAACGCTGATATTCTTTGCGTTAGCTAATAGCTTCAAGTTGTTGCTTGTTGTCTTAGTAAACAAGAATTGCTTGCGTTGAGAGCGAGGTTCTACAGTCGTGTTCGTTTGCTTTGTTGATTGATTATTCAACTTAGCGCTTGTATTGTTCCTGGTAGCATCCCCTTTATTGCTGGTAGTTTGGGGCTTTTCTTGATCTTCTTTGGTAGCAAATAAACTACTCATAACATCATCATTTTGGAATTGCTTTTCACTTTTCTTTGCCATCATTTTTCATTCACCTTTAAAAATTCATCTATAAATTGGTTAACATTTTTAGCAGCATTGCTCCTCTTGTTGTATTCATCTAGCGACTTGAATTGGTGCAATGCTTCTTTAATTGCTACTGCTTCTTTTATCCTGGTACGAAATACCCTTGTGTTCATAGCTTCTGCCGCTTTGTTGAGTTCGGTTGCTACTGCCTTTGAGTAAACGGTTCTCGGATTGAAGCGAGTTATTAAGATACCTATAACGTCTAGGTTTGGATTTGGGACTTTCTGCAGCGTCTTTGCTAGGTCTGCTAGTCCTTTAATGCTGAATAGGTCGGCTTGTACTGGTATAAGTACACGGTCTGAAACTGTTAACGCATTGGTAACTACCACGCTCAATGCTGGTGGCGTATCAATCAAAATAAAATCATAGTTTGACTTGATAGGGTCAATAGCTTCTTCGAGCAAGTCGGCTCTATACATATTGTTTTTAATTAATGCAATATCTAGCGCTGCTAATTGTGAGCTGGCTGGTATAAGGTCAAGTAGCAAATTGATCTGTACTATACAGTCCTGTGCCTGCTTCTGGTGCGTTAGCAACTCATAAGAAGTTTTACCGCTGGCGCTGTAGTCTTTGCCGTGGCTCAAACTAAAAGTAGTATCTGCTTGTTGATCTAGGTCGATAACTAAAACATGCTTACCACGTTCTGCTAATCCATAAGCTAGAAATAAGCTTGTTGTGGTCTTACCTGTTCCGCCTTTCTGGTTTGTAACTGTGATAACTCTACACATTTCTTTTTCCTCGGTCGTTTAATTGAATAGTGCGTTCTCTACGTCGATTGAAGCTGGGTTCTTTGCCTGGTCGATATTGTGGGCGTATATCTCGGTTGTTTGTAGGTTCTTGTGTCTCAATAAGTGCTGCGTCTCAATAGCTGTAGCACCGTTTAAAAGGCTCAATGTTGCTGCCGTGTGTCTAGTAGAGTGAGCCGTTAAGCGTGGGCTATCAAGTCCAATGCTTCTGAATATCTTCTTGACTATTCCTCTCACTGATCTAGTTGTCATACGTCCATTTTTATTTCTGTTACTGGTGCTAGTAAATAAGGGCTGGGTTAAGTCCTTGCACTTTCTAGCGCTCAAATATTGCCTAATTGCTGCTTCCACATGGTCGGGTACTCTTACCAGGTCGTCTTTGTCGTGGTGTCCTTTACCTTGCACATATAAAACAGTGTTATCCCCTGCCACTCTCAAGTCTTCTGCATTAGCTCTCACAACTTCAATAGTTCTTAATCCAGTAGTGAGCATTAACGCTAACATAGCATAGTTACGCTTGCCCTCAATGTCGCTGCGGTCGATTGATTCAAGAACTTTCTTTGCCTGGCTGCTGGTGAGGTAATCCTTCTTAAAATTCTTGCTGATCTTCCCACCCT
>ERZ1643246.4830-NODE-4830-length-10325-cov-5.560857_pt1 | contig 10325 bp, 7 predicted proteins | sample MGYA00579265_ERZ1643246 | MGnify/ENA primary metagenome ERZ1643246 (study PRJEB29033, sample SAMEA4952261) | chicken gut metagenome | biome: Broiler Chicken; feature: Gastrointestinal Tract; material: Caecum | place: Ireland | collected 2018 | study: Broiler...
GAAATACGGTCTCAAAGCTGCACGTCGTGCTCCACAGTTCTCCAAGAGATAATCAAAAGAGAATATCGAAATGCTTACAAATCCCGGAAACTCCTTATGTTTCCGGGGTTTTTTCGATTTAAGATAAATATATTATTTTTTGATCTTGATCAGGGCTTAAAGCTTTACATTATAGAAAATGTCCTTTATACTGAATACAGTATCTCTAATGACTTGTGCCGTTCAGGCAATAGTAAGAGCATAGTTACTTTTTGCAAGACAACTATGTTTTTTTCATGTAAAAAGGAAAGGAAAATGGATATATGAATGAGGTATTGCGCCAGGAAAAGAAGTTCCTTATTTCTCTGGACCAATATTATGAGCTGAGTAACCGGGTGAAAGAAGTATTAAAGGAAGACAGAAATAACCGGGGCGAGGGGTATACCATCCGTTCTCTGTATTTTGACAGTATTGATAACCGGGATTATCTGGAGAAAGAAAATGGTGTGGAACTAAGGCGGAAAATCCGTCTGAGAAATTATGGACCAGGTTCCGCCTTTGCAAAACTGGAGATGAAGCAGAAACAGGGAGCCATGCAGAAGAAGCGTTCCCTGAAAGTAAGCCGGGAAGATGCGCAGGCGCTGATTTCCAGAGATTATAGTGTGCTCCTGAAATATGAAGATCCTTTTGCGGCAGAGTGCTTCTGGATGATGAATCAGTTTTGCTATCTGCCCAAAGCAGTGATTGAATATAGACGAAAAGCATTTATCGCAGAGGAAAATTCAATCAGGGTAACATTTGATCATCATATTACGGGAACAGAAAGCAATATGGATATTTTTTCGGAGAAACTCCTGCAAAATCCTCTGATGAATACATATTTGGCCGTCCTGGAGGTAAAGTTCAATGGCTTTCTGCTCGGATATATTAAAGATATTCTGAAAAATGCAGGTACAGGAGAACTGGCTGTGAGCAAATACTGCCTGGGCAGAGCCGTAAGTATGCATTATCATTTTTAAATTCCATTTATCATCAGATATAGTATGACAAGAGCAGAAGTTCTGGAGATAAATGTTGTGATAGATATACTCTGGTTGAAAAGAAAGGAAGAAAGATACAAATGAAAGAATATTTATATCAGATACTGGATGAGAGCGGAACTCTGACAACAGAAGATATCATCTTTCGTATTGCAGCTTCCGCAGTATTCGGTATTTTTGTGTACATATCATATTGGTATACACATGCAGGGACCACGTACAGTAAGAAGTTTAATGTATCATTGCTGACATTGGCGATATTGACCGGGGGAGTGATGACGGTCATTGGCAATAATGTGGCGCTGTCCCTCGGTATGGTGGGCGCGCTTTCTATTGTGCGTTTCCGTACGGCAATTAAGGATACGAGAGATACCACGTATATTTTCTGGGCAATTATGATCGGCATATGCTGCGGCGTGGGAGATTACCAGGTGGCAGGCATCGGATCGGGAGTGGTATTTGTGATCCTCCTTATATTTGGCAGAGTACGAAATGAAAACCGGATGCTGCTGGTGGTCCGCGCCGCTAATGAAAAAGAACTGGATCTGGAGGGGATCATTTCGAGATATTATCATCAGAAAGCTATCCTGAAAGTAAAGAATACTACGCCATCCCATGTGGAGCTTATTTATGAGATGACCCGGAAAGTTTATATGGAAAGTTATAAGAATGAAAAGGAAATTACAGAATATTTATATAGTCAGGGAAATGTGGAATATGTAAATATTGTGGCGCAGAGCGATGAGATCAGTGGGTGAACAAGGTGAAAAAAAACAGATTATTATTTGCCGGCCTGACAGTATGTGTCCTTGGGACTGCGTTTTTCTTTACTGCGCTTGATGGAAAAGAGGATACAGTCAGATATCATCAGCATCTGGAACAGCCGGATGAGACAGAATTAGGGGATAAGCCGGAGTCAGAAGGATTGGTCACCCATCTGCCGATCATAGAGATCGATACAACGAAAGATGGAGCATATCATAAGATACCGGGGAAGGCGGTACTTGACGAGCAGCAGAATTCGGTTATTGGAGTAGAGACCGGAGAAAACGGCGAGACACAGATCCAGGCAAGGATCAGGACCATAGAAGCAGAGGGAGAATGGCATGATTCTGAAGATGAAGCGGATCAAGAAAGCGACATCCTAATACATATCAGGGGAAATTCCTCCCGGGCATTTGATAAATCCAGTTACAGGATCAAGCTGACGAAAGAGGGAGATCCTTCTCAGAAAAATGAATTGCCGTTGCTTGGCATGGAGGCATCTGCGGATTGGGCGCTGCACGGTCCCTTTCTGGATAAGACACTGATACGAAATTATATGTGGATGAATATTTCGGCAGAGATCATGGGCTATGCACCGAATGTACGTTTCTGCGAGATGATATTGGACGGGGAGTATATGGGGGTCTATGTACTTATGGAGACCATTGAGGTCTCTGAAACACGGGTGAATCTGACACCTTATGAAGACGGGGACCCGGTGATGAGCTATATGATCCACATTGAACCGAAAGCGGAACTCAATAAGTCTGTGGAGACCTTTTCTTTTTATGGAAAGAAACTGGAACCGGACAGACAGATTGAAATTGCTTATCCAGGGCTGCAGTATTTAAATGAAGACGTGAAAGCCTACATACAGGCAGATTTCAGTGAGATTGAGAAAGCCATCTATTCAGACGAGGCGGGTACGGATCCGGATTTTTATGTGAGATATCTGGATGAGCAGTCTTTTGTAGACTACTATATTCTTCAGGAATTCGTGGGCAACAATGATGTATTTCAGGCTTCTACCTATTTTTATAAGGACGTGAGAGGAAAGCTTCATATCGGACCTGTGTGGGATTACAATAATGTATTGGACAATTATACAACAGTAATGCCTACCGAGAGTTTTATTGTCTCTCAAAATGGATTTTACAGTCAGTTGATGAAGAGTGAACGTTTTGTGGACCGAGTGATCTCCAGATACAGGGAATTGCGCAGAGGGATTCTGTCAGAATCCTATCTAAGGGAATATATACGTGAAACGGAGCGTTGGCTTGGAACAGCAGTGGACAGAAATTACGAGGTATGGAGGTATACGTGGGACTGGAAAAAGATCCCTATGTATGAGAGGAGAAGAGCGGATATCGGGAGCGGAGAAACTTTTGCCGACGTAAATCCTGCAAGCTACGGGGAAGCTACGGAACATATGATCAATTATATGGTGAGACGGGGAGAATGGCTGGACGCCCATATGGAAAGTCTCAGGCAGTACTGCCAGACATCAAAAAATGCGGGAACTGTTTTGTACTGAGATAGAATGCTTATACTGAAGAAGGGAAGAAACGGATGAAGAGATTTATGATCGTTATCATAGCCGCAGGTGTGCTAGGTCTGGCAGCTTTCTATGGGTTATGGAATTACGGATTTTATATAGATATGGATCCAAATGCTCCGGTGGAGTCGGCTGCTTTTACCGTCGATGGGACGCGAATCCTTATGAAGGTTGATGGCAGATCGGAAGAATTTCAGATAAAAGGTGTCGAGATTTCCGCCAGTATGCCAGAACATGCCGCATCTGAATTTGCACCGGAAAAAGAAGATTATCTGCGATGGTTCTCACAGATCATGGAGATGGGGGCGAATACCATCAAAGCGGCAGGGATCATGGACGATACTTTTTATGAGGCTTTTTGGGAATTTAATACAGACCGGGATGATCCTCTCTATCTTCTTCAGGGAATCCTTGTTCAGGATGCTGTAAATTATGGACCGGGTGACGCCTATGAAGATGACTATATGGGGCAGCTTCTGGAAGATGGCAGGCAGATGGTAGATGTGATCCATGGAAACCGTCTGATCATGAAAAATGTTCCGGGAAAGGGACAAGGGTGGTATACAAAGGATATATCCAGATGGGTTCTTGGCTTTCTCGTAGGTTCAGAGTGGAGCGGAGATACTGTTGCATACACAGACCATGAAACCACTCGCAGCGGTACCTATGCCGGGAGCTATTTCACGACTGCAGAGGATGCAACCCCATTTGAGGCGATGCTGGCAAGCGTGATGGATGAGATTACAGAATATGAGAGCAGCAAATATAAAGAGCAGCATCTCATCGGATTTGCCAACACGCCTGATACGGATCCTCTGGAGTACAGGGATGATTATGATGAACTTCAGGAAAAATATTCTCATTCCGGCAAAACTGGAGTTACATATGCCCGTCAGTTAAATAAGATATGTCAGATCGATGCAGAACATATCCAGCCTACTGGAAAAATGAAAGCCGGGTATTTTGCTGCTTACAGCCTGTATGATTTTTGCAGTGATTTTTACAAGTATCTGTCAGAAGAACAGACGGATAAGCTGGCGGATGTCCTGGCAGAGACAGACAAGACGGGCAGCTATGACGGCTACGCCGAATTTCTTGCAAGATATCATACAATGCCTATAGTCTGCATCGGATATGGATTTACCACTGCCAGGGGCAGTGTGTCGGAAAATGGCTTTCCGATAACTGAGAAAGAACAGGGAGAACGCCTTGTTGGAATTTATGAAGATCTGTGCAGCACAGGCTGGAGCGGCGCTGTCATCAGATCCTGGCAGGATCGGTGGGAACTGAAAAGCTGGAATACGGCGTATGCGCAGGAGTTTACCAATAATTCCATGTGGCATGATATCCAGACAGAAGCCCAGGGGTACGGACTGATGGAATTTTCAGCAGAAAGACGGACCGCAGATGGAAGCGCCGATGACTGGGAAAAAGAGGATATCGTCTGCAAAAATGACGGATTTACCTTGTCCGCATATGCGGACGCCGAAGGACTTGCACTCCTGATACAGGGAGAGGAGGTCTCACCGGAAACGGCACTGTATATCCCCGTGGATACCACGGATAAAAGTGGGAGCAGGACAGTTAGTTCAACAGACCTTTCTTTTTCCCGTCCGGCGGACTTCCTGATCTGTATGAACGGGAAGGAGAACAGCCGGATCCTGGTCCAGGAGCGGTATGAATCAGTCAGAGCAAACTTTCAGCAGGAAATAAACGGAGAAGATGCCTACGTTTCATATCCCACAAAAGATTCGGATGTATTCCGGCCGATCAATATGGCCACAAAGAATTCCACAATGGTTGAATACGTGGATTATACAAATCGAGAGCTGAAATACCTTCCTACATATGAGACAGGAAAACTGCGTCATGGAAACGGGGATCCTGAGTCTGAGGATTATGATTCTCTGGCAGACTTTTGCTATGGGGAAGACTGTGTGGAGATCCGGATCCCATGGGCTCTTTTGAATGTGGCGAATCCATCAGATATGCTTATCCATGATGATTATTATGAAAACTACGGAGTGGATTTTATCGGTGCTGATAAATTCTGGCTGGGAATTGCCGGGAAAAGCGCCGGAGAGATTAAAATGGAAGAATTTCCTCTGTCATGGGGGAAGAAGACATATGAAGAGAGATTGAAACAATCCTATAAGATTGTTCAGGCGGCGTGGAGGTGACAAATGCAACAGAGTATTGTCAGCATGATCATATTTTTATATATTTTTATCAGCGCGGCCCTTTTGCTTTTCAATGTTATTTATATGGCCAGCAGCAGTATCAACGAACGGATCATGGAGTACAGGATCCAGAAAGAGACGGCGTTATTGGGGCAGGCTGTTGAGAATATTCAGAAAAGTACGGCCCGGCATTATCAGCGCCGCCTGTATAGAAAGATCAAGAATGAAGAGGAGCTGCTGGTCTATATAGAAGCCTTTGAAAGAAACATAAGCAGGACACCGGAGGAAGAAATGACAGCGTATATGCTTGCCTGTCGGAGTGTTATATTTGACGCTGCTGAGAGATACCGGAAGAAACCGGCGATGGAGAAGGCCCTGTTTGCGTATTTTATTTCTTTGCTTCCTCCGAAAGCAGCGGAGGAATACAGCAGGATGGGAGAAATTTTTCTTTCTTATCTGGATCATTCTACCGTCTACTGCCGGGAAAATGTTCTTCATGCATTATATAAACTGGGCAACATGGACGCTTTAATACGGGCCCTTCAGATTTTTCAGACGAAAGGATGGTATCATGATCCCAGACTGATAGCCGATGGATTGACGGAGTTCAGAGGCGACAAGGCGGCCCTTGCACGGCGCATGTGGAATCAGAAGTGGGATGAAAGAATGAAGGTGATATTGATCCAGTTTATGACTCGTCTGAAGGAAGATATGTCTGAGCTGGTTTTGCCTGAACTTATGGCGGAACATTATGAGAGACGTTTTTCTGCTATCCGATATTTTGCCGCCCACACAAACGAAGCGGCGGAGCCTGTTCTTCATAAGATCCTGCGCGAAGATAGCGACGTAGCCGCTGCGGCAGCCCGGACCCTTGGAAATTATCCCAGCGGGGAGACGAAGCAGGCGTTGAAAGAAGCGCTTCACAGCCGGAACTGGAATGTGCGCCGTAATGCGGCGGAGTCCCTGATGAGAATGCATCTTTCTAAGGAGGAAACCGCACGGTTATCTGCAGATGAGGACAGGTATGCCAGAGAAATGTTTATTTATGTACTGGAAAGCAGAGGAGAGGGAGAATGATAGGTGTATTGGAATATGTTTTAAAATTTGTCAACTGGTTCTTCCTGATATACCTGATGATCTATGCCACTTATCTTCTTTTATCGGTGGGAGTCGGAGCATGGGAGCTTTACTATGAAAACAAGAGGCACCGGATCAAAAACGGGATCAAGCATGATTTTTATTTTCCGGTATCTATTCTTGTCCCGGCATATAACGAAGAAGTAACGATCGTTGACAGTATCGAATCGCTCCTGAAACTGGATTATCGTCTGTACGAGATCATTATCGTAGACGACGGTTCTTCTGATAATACGGTGAAAGAGCTGGTGGAGCATTTTAAAATGCGCAGGGTGCACCGGCCTATACGTAAGAGACTGGAGTGCGAGAAAGAAAAGGAAATATACAGGGCGAATGATCTTAAAGTACCGGTAACTCTTATCTGCAAGAATAACGGGGGAAAAGGCGACGCCCTGAATATGGGGATCAACGCATCGGCCTATCCCTATTTCCTCTGTATTGACGCAGATTCAATGCTGCAGGCAGATTCACTGGAGAAGATTGTCCAGCCGGTGATGGAAGAAAACAATGTGGTGGCGGTAGGAGGCCTGGTACGCGCCTCCCAGAGTCTTAGGATAAAAGATGGAAAGCGCATAGGCTACCGTATGCCATGGAATTTTGTGACCAGCATGCAGATCATGGAGTACGACCGTTCTTTTCTGGCGGCCAGGATCCTGATGGACCGTTTTAACGGAAATATGATCATTTCAGGAGCATTTGGCCTGTTTAAAAAAGACATTGTGATCGCGGCGGGAGGATATGACCGGGAAACATTGGGAGAAGATATGGAGCTTGTTGTAAGAATGCACGTTTTCTGCAGAAATAACAAGATCCCCTATCTGGTCCGTTATGAACCGGATGCTGTCTGCTGGAGCCAGGTGCCGGAGTCTCTGGGAGATTTAAGAAAACAAAGAAGAAGATGGCATCTGGGGCTGTTCCAGAGCCTGATGAAACACCGGAAAGTGTTTCTGAACCCCACATATGGCTGGCTGGGAATGGTATCCTACTTATACTATCTGCTGTATGAACTGCTTTCCCCGGTCTTTCAGGTTACCGGTTGGGTTACAATGGCAGCATCTGCGGCGATCGGGATACTGAACTGGAATTTTATGATACAATTTTATTTAATGTATACAATGTATAACGCAGTGTTAACAATAACCATTTTCTTTCAGCGTGTCTATACGCTGAATCTGAAGATGAGCCTGTTAGATGTGGTGAAAGCCATTATTGTATGCGTGTTGGAAAATGTATTTTTCCGTTTGTTCCTTGAGGTGGTGCGCGCAACGGCATTTATCGGATATGGAAAACGGAAAAAACAATGGGGACGTATTAAGCGTGTGAAACAGGATGGGGTATGAAAGCTTAGCCCTGATATATATATCCTGAAAACATGCCTTTAGGCTGCCTGTGCAGTCTGAAAGAAAACGGGAAGATTTTACAAAAATCTTAAGAAGAGGGCAAACAGATGGGAAAGAAGAATAAAATACATTGGGAAAGATCCATGGCGGTAACCATCGTAATGATCCTTTTGATCGTTGTTGTTTCCTACAGTGTGATCCGATGGATCAATCAGCGAGAAGAAGAGAACAGTTTTGAGAGGCTGTATGAAGAGGCGGGAGAAATCGCCGGACATATAGAAGAGCATGCGGAAAGTGACAGGGAAGCGCTTGAAATGATCGCGGATGTGGTTTCACAGTATGATGATCTTTCTGAGCAGAGCCTTTGGACTCTTCTGGATTCCTATGCCGGGATCGGCACAATGGGAAGGATCGAACTGCTTCTGCCTGGGGATATAGTTCTCACCCAAGGCGGCGAAAGGGTGGATGCGAAAGGAATATTATCTTTTGAAAAAGAAGCGGCGCTGGGCGAGCATATTACCAACCGCGAGACAGATCTGACAAATGGAAGTTATATTGTACGGCATTATGTACCCGTGAATAGAAACGGGGAGACCATCGCTATGCTGTATGGGGTTATCCCACTTGGAAGTCTGCCGGAAAAGCTGGCGGAATCCCCATTTGGAGGAAAAGCGGCTATCTATATTATAGACGGAGAATCAGGAGATTTTCTGGTCGATACATGGCATTCCTCTGATGGCGGAAATATATGGGCTTTGGGAGAGCGGAAGATGGCACCTGGATATGACCATGAACGATTAAAACAGGGATTGATCGACGGCGAGAATGGATATGTGGTATTTGTTTCCAAAACAGTGGGAGAATATCTGTATTTTTATTACGAGCCTATCGGGATCAATGAATGGAGGGTTGCCCTGTCTGTGCCTGAGAGTGTGGTTTTTGAAAAAGCAAACGATATCAGTAATATCCTGAATATTATCCTCATTTTTGAGAGCATCGCATTTATTCTTTACTTCCTGTGGGAAGTCCATTATGTCCGGCAGGAGACAAGCGAAAAGCAGCATAAACTAGATACGATCAATTATATGTATGATGTGGAAAAACTTCTGTTTAATGCCCATGAGAAGAAGGAAAATGTTGCAATTGCACTTGAGAAGATCGGACAGATCCTGTCGGCGGAAAGAGTTGGCCTATGGGTAGTGGGAAGATCCCAGGAATATATCCCTTTTCTATGGAAGCGTGACGAGCAGGCAAAAGATCCGGATAAATCTGTTCAGAAAGAGAATATCCATGCATTGCTGAAATACTTTGAACAGGGAAACCGTACATTTGAGGCAGATAATATAGAGATACTCAGGAAAAAACTTCCCGAAAATGAACACGATATGATACATAATATAGCGGCTGTTTCCGTTGAAGACATAGATGGCAGTATCTGCGGTATTCTTGCAAGCTGCAATATGAAAGGCAGGAAGGCCGATGCATCTCTTCTGGAAAATGTAAAATTCAGCTTTGGAATGTTCTGCCATAATCTGATAGCTTTTATTGCGGCAAAAGAGCAGGGAGAAAAGGATGTTTTAACGGGGATGTATAACCGGAACCGGTACGAGTCGGATCTTTCAACAATCTTGACGAGATATAACATATCCCTGGCCTGCGTTTATATTGATGTAAACGGTCTGCATGAGCTGAACAATGAAAAGGGGCACAGTGCTGGCGACACCATGCTGAAAATCGTGGCGCAGCAGATCCGGAGTATATTCGGAACAGAGTTTACCTATCGGATCGGGGGAGACGAGTTTCTGATATTTGTACCGGATAAGCCGGAAAAGGAAATAGATGCTTCGTGCCGGCAGCTTGCAAAATCCCTGGAAAAGGACAATTATCATATTTCTGTAGGGGTTCAGTGGGAGACGGACATTTCTTCAGTTGAGTCGTTGATCAAGTCCGCGGAAAAGAAAATGTATGTTGAGAAAAAGATGTATTACACACAGGAAGCAAATGACAGAAGAAGAAATATACGCATATGATCATAAATGGGAAAGCATCTGTATTTGTTTCTGCGGATTGTTTATATTGTTGAAAAATATCCCCCTGCCAGGAAAAGGCAGGGGGATGAAACTTTATGCGCGGTATTATTTTAATTTGGAATATGTTTCGTCATCTACAGCTTCCAGCCATTCGTTGCTGGTCTGTGTCCCGGGAACTTCAAAGGCGATGTGGGAGAACCAGCTGTCTGCCTTGGCTCCATGCCAGTGCTTTACTTCAGGAGGGATCACGATGACAGTGCCTGGCTCCAGACTTACCGGATCTTTTCCTTCTTCCTGAT
>ERZ1643246.4831-NODE-4831-length-10325-cov-4.609834_pt1 | contig 10325 bp, 8 predicted proteins | sample MGYA00579265_ERZ1643246 | MGnify/ENA primary metagenome ERZ1643246 (study PRJEB29033, sample SAMEA4952261) | chicken gut metagenome | biome: Broiler Chicken; feature: Gastrointestinal Tract; material: Caecum | place: Ireland | collected 2018 | study: Broiler...
GCGGTTCTATTCCCTCTCCCCGGCCCTGACCTGCGCGGATATGAAGCTGACCACCCTGGCCGATGTTTACCACACGCTGCTGGGGATTGGAGGAGAAGAGATCCTCCTTCCGGAAGCCGTGATGCAGGGGGCCGGAAAGTGTATCCGGCGGATGGTGGAGCTGGGAGGCTGAAGGAGCAGCTAAAAACCGGCAAACAGAACAGAAACGACGTCAAAAAAGGCATTTTCCCGCCGGGGAAGATGTCTTTTTTTTAAACAGCCGCCAGAGGATCCCGGGCCTGCCCGGAATACCGGCGGCCGCCTACGATCCCGGCCGGTGACGAAAATGCAAGAGAAATGTAAGGGCGCTGCCGTTGAATATAGAGTTTTGGGTGAGTATACTGAATACATGGCTGTTTTCTGAGGAAAAGTCAATGTTTTTCTGAGACGGCTGTAAGATTTCCGTGTAAAACGGTTACCCATAGAGGAGAGATTTGCTTGAAAAAATGGATTCGGAATATTCTTCTGTCACTGCCGGCAGTGCTGCTGTTTGCGGGGATTCTCATCCTCTGCCTTGGCTATACGGATTACCGCCGGGCGCTCCGGTCAGAGAGTCTTGCGGAGAAGGTAGAGGACATCCGAAACGGCCCGGATTACGTGCTGTTCCGGGATCTTCCGGAAACGTATATAGATGCGGTCGTAGCGGTGGAAGACCACCGCTTCTGGACACATGGGGGGATCGATCTGATCGCCGTCTGCCGGGCGGCAAAGAACGACCTGCTGTCCGGCAGCCTGAAGGAGGGAGGGAGCACGATCACCCAGCAGCTGGCCAAAAATCTTTATTTTACCCAGAAAAAAACGTTTACAAGAAAAATCGCGGAGAGCTTTCTGGCTCTGAAACTGGAGAAGGAATATACAAAGGAAGAGATTCTGGAGCTGTATGTGAATACCATCTATTTCGGGGAAGGGGCCTGGGGCATCTGGGAAGCCTCCGAGGGATACTATGGAAAAGAGCCGGAGTATCTGAATCCTTACGAGTGTACAATGCTGGCCGGCCTGCCGAATGCTCCCTCTGTGCTTGCCGGACATCCAGAGCTGGCGGAACAGCGGAGACAGACGGTTGTCAGACAGATGGCAAAATATGGATATCTGAACAGCCAGGAAGAGAAACGTCTGGAAGAAGCGCGCGATCAGGCATGTTTTCTGCCGCGGCTATCTTGAACAGGACTGAAAAACACGGAAGAAAAGAGGAAGAGATCTTGGAAAAGCTGAAAATGTGGGGAAAAACCCTGCTGTTCTTTCTGGTGATGATCCCGGTGGGGATTCTGCTGCTTCTGGGAGGGGCGGCGGTTCGGGTGGTCTGCGCGTGCCTGGAGAAAAAAGAACATATCCGGGCGGAGTGTGAAAAGACGGCCAAAGATAAAAAATAACTGCCGAAAACGCCCCCGGACACTGAAATGTGGTATGATAAAAACAGAAAAATCCGTGGGAAAGAAACAGGAAGGGGGCGGCAGGAATGAAACATTTGCCGGAGGAGAGGGGGCTCAGGGAAAACGTGCTGAAATTTGCGGAGGAGCAGTATCAGACAAAGCCGGAATATCTCTGGAAGGCCTCTCCGGACTACGCGGTTCTGCGCCATGCGGACAATCGGAAATGGTATGCGCTTTTGATGCGGGTTCCGGGGGAAAAACTGGGGCTGTCCGGCAGAAAAGGATACGTGGATGTGGCGGAACTGAAATGTGATCCCGCGCTGGCCGGTTCCCTGAGAGCAAAGCAGGGAATCCTTCCGGCTTACCATATGCATCGGGAGCATTGGATCACCGTCCTTTTGGACGGGACGGTAGAGCAGGAACAGATTTTATCTCTGGTGGATTTAAGCTTTTCTCTGACAGCCAGCCGGCAGACCCGCAGCCGCTGGCAGAAGGCGGTAAGCCGGGACTGGCTGATCCCGGCCAATCCCAAATATTACGATCTGGAGGAAGCCTTTGCCGGGGAGGGGATCACCAGCTGGAAGCAGAGCAGCAGCGTGGCGGCCGGGGATATGGTCTATATCTACCTGGCGGCGCCGGTTTCCGCTGTCCTTTATCAGTGCAGGGCGCTGGAAACAGACATTCCCTATGAATTCGATGACGGGAAAATCCATATGAGCCGGGTGATGAAGCTGAAACTCCTGCACCGCTACGCGCCCGGGGAATTCAGCAGAGAAGTACTGAGAGAGCACGGGGTGTATGCGGTCCGCGGTCCGAGAGGCGTTCCGGAGAGCCTCCGGCAGGAACTGGAAAACAGAGCCTCCGGACCGCCGGTGTGCCCTCCGCAGCAAAAAGACGAAAAAGCTTAGCATTCTCCCGGAAACAGAGGAGATTCGATGTCCATAATATTTTCCAGAGGGATCCTGGTGCCGTCTGTCAGCACCAGGATCTTTTGGAAGACGTCGATTTTCAGCAGCCGTCCGTCCGTCTGCCGGTAGGCCCCTCCCTGTTTGCGCGGATCCGGCAGAAACCAGAGGATGCGGATCTGCGGATGATCTCTGCGGATGGCCAGGAGAGACAGCTTTTTCTGCAGTGTTTCCTGCAGATCCTCCCCCAGGAGCTTTTTCGGCGCGGTCAGCCTGCTGTGCTCCCGGATTACCTGACTGTAGCCGGTCAGGGCGGCGAAGGGTGCGAACTGGGCTGCCCGGACAGACGGAGGCATGGGAGGATGAGACAGGGAGATAGGGCGGGGAAGAGAAAACATATCTTCATACGGTGATTTCATACTCTGTGCCCTCCGATCTGCCGGCTGCGCTCCCGGGCTGTGGCGCCTTCCTGAAGGCTCATCCCGCGGAGAACTGCACCTTTTCCGTATTTTTCCCGGATTTTGATCAGCGTCTCCTGCCAGCGCCGTTCCCGGTCCGGGGAGATCCCTCCGGCTCCGGAGCTTTTGCCGGAGGATGAAGGCTCCGGGAACAGGCACAGCTGTTCATAGGCGTTCCTGTCCGCCGCCTCCTTCTGCGGCAGCACATGCCCGGCGTTCAGAGTTATCCGGCGGACCAGGAGAGAGGGATCCACAATGCGGTCAAAGAGCTCCGCGGCGGCTTTCAGGATCCGGGCGGAGGAGGCAGTGTAGCTGCCGAGAGGCGCGGTGCCGTGCGCATGCCTGGGTACGGCGCGTCCGTAGTGATCCCGGGTGATCTCGCCCCGGTAGGCTGCTTTGCGGTCATGCAGAAGATTCTCAATGTCGTACCCGACGGTGAGGACCAGCTGATCTGCCATCAGGCCCTGCGCCGCCAGCTCCAGAGACAGGGCATCCGCCATTTCCTGCAGGACCAGCCGGGCCTGTTTGCAGGAGTAGGGACGGGGAAGCACCTGTCCGGAACCGACGCTGCTGGAGCGGGGATGGTAAGCCTTGATGTCGGCGAGGGTGCAGGATTCCCATCCCCAGGCATGGTCGATGAGAAGCTCGGCGTTGACACCGAAGAGGCGGTACAGAAGCTCTTCATTGTGGAAATCCCGGGAACCGCCCAGGGAACAGCGGGCGATATCGCCCATGGTCAGGAGGCCGCAGCGCTTCAGCTTTTCCGCGGTGCCCCATCCCACGCGCCAGAAATCAGAAAGGGGCTGATGCGCCCAAAGCTTCCGGCGGTAGCTCTGTTCATCCAGTTCGGCGATCCGCGCGCCCCAGGCATCCGGCTCCACATGCTTGGCCAGAATATCCAGAGCCACCTTGCAGAGATACAGGTTCGTGCCGATCCCGGCGGCGGCGGTGATGCCGGACATCCTCCGGATATCCAGCAGGATGGCCCGGGCAAACTCCCGGGCGCTGCGGCCGCTGGCCGGCAGATAGGAAGTGATATCCAGGAAGACCTCGTCGATGGAATAGACATGGATATCCTCCGGAGAGGCGTACCGCAGATAAATATCGTAGATCCTTGCGCTGTACTCCATATACAGGGCCATGCGGGGAGGAGCAGTGAGATAATCCAGCTCCAGAGAGGGAGAAGCCTGCAGCTTTGGAGCGCTGAAGGAGGAGCCGGTAAAGCGGTGCCCCGGCGCCCTCTCCCGCCGGGCGGCATTGATCTCCCGGACCCTCTGCGCGACCTGAAAGAGGCGGGCGCGCCCGGGAATCCCATAGGCCTTGAGCGAAGGGGATACGGCAAGACAGATGGTCTTCTCCGTGCGGCTTTTATCCGCGACCACAAGATGGGTGGTCATCGGGTCCAGTCCCCGCTGCACGCACTCGACAGACGCGTAAAAAGATTTCAGATCAATGGCCAGGTAAGTCCGTTCCTTCAAAAATACCGTCTCCTTTCCTGCGGAATGTATCCGGATGGATTTGTAAGTTTATTATACGAACATATGTTCGGAAAATCAATGGGAATTCTGTCCAAAAAAAGAGCGGTTTTTTCTGCGGGCCGGCGGAGAGGAAAATTTTAAAAAGATTTTAGATTCTCTTCTAAAAGTTTTCAGAGATTAGACAAATTCCGGACACAGATGGCCGGTATACTGAAAGCATATTCGGAACCGGGGATATGGAAAATATTTTTTCCTCCCAGCAAAACGGTTCCGGTTCAGGGCCGGCTGCCCCGTAACCGGACGGACTGTCCGGGTACGAATAGAATATATTTTATCGAAGAGAGAAACGGATGAGTCAGAGGTGTTTCAGCAGGAAATGTGTTCGGTTTCTCTCTTTTCTATTGCGGAAAAATCTCTGCTTGCAGGAAACGTATGCCGATGGTAGGATAAAAGCCAGGAGGAAATTGCTTATGAGAAGAACAACAGCGGGAGCCCTTGCGGTCCTGTGGATCTTCTGTGCGGCTGCGGACGGCTGCGCAGGGGAAGGCAGCAAAGAGGCGGATTATTCGCAGGAGGCCCTGTGGGCCTATAATGGTACGGACAGCGGGAAGGAGGCGGATCTCTTTCTCATCGGGCCCACCACCTATGCGGGAGATGCGGACAGCATCAATATGTCCCTGGAGGATGAGGAGGAGAAGGCAAATTTTCTGGGAGCCCTGAATATGGAACGGGGTATCTATGAGGAGACGCTGGATCTGTATGCGCCGTATTACCGCCAGGGATCTCTGTCGGCGATCACGGAGGGGCGCATGGAGGAATCCTACCGCACGGCTTACGAGGATGTGGCGGCAGCCTTTGAATACTATCTGGAAAATAAAAAGGGGGACGATCCCTTTGTGCTGGCAGGATTTTCCCAGGGGGCCTACATGTGCCTTCAGCTGATGAAGGATTATCCGGAGGCGCTTTCCGACATGGTGGCCTGCTACTGTATCGGCTGGGCCCTGACGGAAGAGGAGGTGGAAGAGTACCCGCAGCTGGTCCCGGCTTCCGGGGAGACGGATACCGGGGTGATCGTCTGCTTCAGCTCTGAGTCCGAGGAGATCACCGATTCCTTTTTTATTCCGGAGGGAACGTGGTCCTACAGCATCAATCCCCTGAACTGGAAAACGGACAGTACCAGAGCAGATCGGTCGCTGAATCTGGGAGCCTGCTTTACCGATTACGAAGGCAATATTACGGAGGAGATCCCGGAGCTCACAGGGGCTTATATCGACGAGGAGAGGGGAGCGCTGAAGGTGACGGACGTATCCCCGGAGGACTACCCGGCCGCCTTAAGCTTTCTGAAAGAGGGGGAGTACCACGTCTACGATTATCAGTTCTTTTACCGCAACCTGCAGGAAAACATCCGCAAACGCGTGGATGCTTACCTTGAAACGCAGGAAGCTTTATGATAGACTTGAATAGAAACGAAATGCAGGAGGAAAAACCATGAATATACAGAAAACGGCCAGCGGCCCTTCCATGACGCTGACGCTGGAGGGACGCCTGGATACCACTACGGCGCCGCAGCTGGAGGCGGAAATTAAAAGATCCCTTCAGGGTCTGACAGAACTGATCCTGGATTTTGGCTCGCTGGAATATATCTCATCAGCGGGCCTGCGGGTGCTCCTGTCCGCGCAGAAAGCGATGAACAGGCAGGGCTCCATGGTAATCCGTCATGTCAATGAGACGGTGATGGAAGTATTTGAGGTGACCGGATTTGTGGATATCCTGACGATCGAGTAGGGAGATCCTGAGGCAGAAGGGAAAGAAATGAACAGCAGAGCAATTGAACTGAACCGCTCCCGGAAGAGTATGCTGCAGAATGAGGCGGCTTTTTCGGGGGAGGCGGTGAATACCATAGCCATACGGATGGATTTCCCCGGGCGGGGAGCGAAGGCCGTGTGCCATGCTGTGGATCAGGTGACAGAACACACCGGAGTGTTTCAGCTCCGGCTGAGAAAAAATGAGACCGGCGCACTTGTCCTGGCGGATGCAGGAACAGGCGCCGCTTTTTGCAGCGGCGGGCCAAAGTCCGGTCATTGTATCACAGAAGAGAAAAAAACCAGAGAGCAGGCGGAAGAACGCTGCAGGCAGCTGGAGGCAGAGCCCTTTCCGGGATTCCCGGACTGCGCCCTCTGGGAGGCCAGAGCGATTCCTGTAACAGAGGGAGGAACCCTGCTGTCCCTGCGTTTTCATCATGTGCTTCTGGACGGCTACAGCATGTGCCAGATCGCCCAGCGGATCCTGGATGCGCTTTCGGGAGAGGAGACAGAGGATCTGCCGGCGGACCGGGAACAGCCGGAAAAAGAAGTGGACGAAGAGCAGGAGAGGGATTTCTGGCTGGAATATTTCCGCGGCGCTTCCTTTCAGGAAAGCCTTCTGCCCGGACATGCAAGGGGCTGCCGGCGCACCTGCTTCCGCTATGAGATACCGGAGGACCTGGAGGGACAGATCAGCCGTTTTGCCGCAGAGCAGGGCATCACGGCCGCCTCTGTATTTGCCGGAGCGCTGGCCTGGTATCTGGCCGGAGCGGGACAGAGCCGGGATGCCGTCTTTCTGATGCCGAGACTGAACCGGGATCTTCCCGAAGAGCGGAGAGCCGTGGGATGCCGCACGCTGGTAGTTCCGGTAAGGGTGGCGGCAGAGGAAACAGACAGATTTTCAGATCTGTGCAGGAGAGCCCTGGAGCAGGGCAGAAAAGCTTCTGCCCACAGGCAGTACGGACTCGACCGGATCCTGAAGGATCTGCAGAGGGAGGGGCTGGCCGGAGGGGCGCTCAGCCAGTATACCCTGAATATTTACCAGCCGGAGCTGCGGGTACAGGAGCCCTGCCGGATCTCCCTCTCCATGGACGGAGCCATGCACAATCACCTGACCATCAATCTTACAAGGCTGCAGGGCCGCTATGCCATCTGTTATGACGGGCGGGACGGCATTTACGGGGCAGAGCAGGTGGGGCGCTTTCACGAGGCTTTTCTGGCAATCCTCAGAAAAGGCACGGGGGAGGACCCGGCTGTGCGGGAGCTGCCGCTGACCGGCGCGCGGGAGGCGGAGCTTCTCCGGAATATCCGCGGGCGCCGGATTCCCCTCGATCCCGGAGAGACCATACCCTCCCTGTTCCGCAGAGCCGCAGAACAGTACGGAGCCAGGCCGGCGCTGTATGCGGGAGCGGACAGCCTCACCTATGAGGAGCTGGACCGGCTGTCCAACCGGGTAGCCAACGGGCTTCTGGAACAGGGGATCGGCTCCGGATGCCGGGTCCTGTATCTTTTAAACCGGGATATCCGACTGATCCCGGTGATGCTGGGGATCGCCAAGTCCGGCGCCGCCTTTATTCCCGTGGATCCCCAGTATCCCAGAGAGCGCATTGATTATATTTTTGAGAACAGCCAGGCGGCCTGCCTGATCTCCTCTGCCCAGGTGGAAGGATCGGACCGGTTCTCCTATGTGGAGGCGGCGAAACTGCTGGCCCATGCCGATGACAGCGATCCGCGGATCGTTATTCCGCAGGAGCAGACGGCTTACTGCATCTACACCTCCGGAACAACGGGACGGCCCAAGGGAGTGATGCTGTCCCACCGGGGCATTGTCAACATCACCCGGCCGGAGAACAACCCCTTCAACCGGGATATCTGCCGGAACTGCCGGGGGATCGTGGCGATCGGCTCTGTCTGCTTTGACATATCCCTGTTCGAGATTTTTGTGCCGCTGTTCAGCGGGAGATTTGTGGAATTCGCGCCGGAGAGGGCGATGGCCGATCCGGAGGCTCTGGCGGGGCTGATCCGGGCTCATGGCGCGGATATCCTGCACTGTACGCCGTCGAGGCTCTCCGCGTATCTGCACAACCGGCAGTTTGTGGAGGCTCTGCAGGGAGTTCAGGCGATTCTGGCGGCAGGAGAGATCCTGCCGCCGGCCCTGGCCGATGAGCTGGCTCATATGGGGATCCGGATCTACAACGGATACGGTCCCACGGAGACCACCATCGGCGCCACCATTACGGAGGCGGGGGACAATGAGACCATCGGACGGCCGATCGCCAATATGGGGATCATGATCCTGGGACGCGGGGGAGAACTGCTGCCCTTTGGAGCCGTGGGAGAGATCTGCGTCTACGGAGCCGGGGTAGGGATCGGCTACCACGGACTGCCGGAGCAGACTGCGGAAAAATTTACTCTGCTGCAGGGGCAGCGGATGTACCGGACCGGAGATCTGGGGCAGTTTGCGGAGGACGGACGCATTTTGTACCGGGGGAGGAATGACAGCCAGGTGAAGCTTCGGGGTCTGCGCCTGGAGCTCTCCGAGGTCGAGAAGCGGATCAGCGAACAGCCCGCAGTGGGCGCCGTCCACGTTCTGGTCAGAAATCTCGGGGGTTCCCAGCATCTGGCGGCTTTTTACACAGTGAGAGAGGGAGAGGCCGTGACGCCGGAGAAGCTGCGGGCCGCCCTGAAAGAGAGCCTGCCGCTCTACATGGTCCCCGATGTGTGGAAGGAGCTGCCCTCCATGCCTCAGACGCCGGGGGGAAAAACAGATCTCCGGGCGCTGGAACAGGAGCCGGTGGAGTATGTGCGGAAATACCGGGCGCCCTCCGGACGTACGGAGGAAGCCGTGGCGGCGGCTTTTGAGAAGGTGCTGGAGATTTCTCCGGTGGGAGCGGAAGATTCTTTCTTTGAGCTGGGAGGGGACAGCCTTCACATTTCAGAAGTGATCTGTGCGATCGAGGAGCGCCTTCCCGGGGTCAGCGTGGAGTTTTCCGACGTCTTCCAGTATCCTACGCCGGAGCTTCTGGCCCGCCGGCTGAAGGCACCGGAGGAGGAGAGCCCCTCCGGGCGGAATCTGGCAGAGCTGGATTACCGGGGAATCCGGGAGCTTTTGAGCGCCAGCCGCCCGGGGGCCGGCATCCAAAAACAGCTGGGCAATATTCTGCTCACCGGAGCAACCGGCTTTCTGGGGATCCATATCCTGACAGAGCTTTTGAAAAATCCGGGGGCCTGGAAGAAAATCTGGTGCCTGGTACGGCCGAATCAGAGGCTTTCCGCTGAGAAACGGCTGCGCAGCACGCTGTTTTATTACAGTGAGAACGATTACAGCAGCCTGTTCGGCACGCGGCTTCTGGTGGCGGACGGAGATATCACAGACGGGGAGACCTTCCGGAGGGGCCTGGGGGAAAACATTGACCTGGTGATCAACTCGGCGGCCAATGTGGCTCACTTTGCGGCGGATGACCGGCTGGAACGCACCAATACGGGAGGCGTGCAGAACCTTCTCCGCTTCTGTGAAGCGGAGGGAGCGGCCCTGGTGCAGATCTCCACGGTGAGCGTGGGGGGCATTTATCCCCGGGAGGGGGCGCCCCTGATCCTGACGGAGAGAGATCTGTACGTAGGGCAGGAGATCCGCAATCCGTACATACTCTCCAAATATATGGCGGAGTATGAGGCGCTCAGGGCTGCCGCGGACCGGGGGGTTCCGGTGAAGATCATGCGGGTGGGAAACCTGCAGGGGCGGATCTCGGACGGAGAATTTCAGATGAACAACCGGACCAATGCGTTTACCCGGCAGCTGTCTTCCTATGTAAAGATCGGCGCGGCGCCGGTTTCGCTGTATGAGGGAAGCGTAAACTTTTCTCCGGTGGATGAGACGGCCCGCATGATCGTAAAGCTGGCTGCGCTGGAGACCGGAACGGCTGTCTACCATGTGTGTCCGCCGAAAGAAGTGCCTTACCGGCAGATTTTCCGCGTGCTGGAACGCTTCGGACATCGGGTGGAGGCAGAGAGCGGCCGGCAGTTTGAAGAACGCCTCCGGGAGCTTGGAAAAACGAAGGAGGGGAGGACCCTGACAGAGGGGATCCTCCTGGAACGGCCCAGCATGGACTACCGGGATACGGCTGTCTCCGGAGAACTGACGGCGTCGATCCTGGAAGCTGTGGGAGAGAGGTGGCAGCCGGTTACGGAAGATTATCTGGAAAAATATATCGCCGCCCTGGACGACTTATTAATCTTTGAGTAGGAGAACAAAACATGAATCCTGTAATCATCC
>ERZ1643246.4832-NODE-4832-length-10324-cov-5.096017_pt1 | contig 10324 bp, 10 predicted proteins | sample MGYA00579265_ERZ1643246 | MGnify/ENA primary metagenome ERZ1643246 (study PRJEB29033, sample SAMEA4952261) | chicken gut metagenome | biome: Broiler Chicken; feature: Gastrointestinal Tract; material: Caecum | place: Ireland | collected 2018 | study: Broiler...
ATTCTTGAAATTTATTGTGTTCAACATATGACACTCCTGCCTGATTTCGTACAGAAAAAAAAGCTGGATGCATTGATACGAATTCTCTTATAGGGTGCGATCCTACTATTATCTTTACATCATGACCTATACAAGTATACTTTCCAATATCTGTACATACAAAATATCCACGTTCACCAATATAAGAAGCATAGCCCAAATGACTATCCCTAAAAAAGCTATCTCTACCTACTGAATTGGCTCCATCAAAAATACACTTTCTACCACTTACAACTACATGACTAGCAAAACGTACTTTGTCTCTAAGTAATATTTTCTGCTTATATATTTGAAAAAATCTTTCTTTGAAATAATTAAACATATATTACTCCACCTTTTTAACGAACTTTGCTGGATTTCCAGCCCATAGCTCTCCGTCTGGTATACTTTTTGTAATCACTGACCCTGCCCCTAATACAGAATGTTTTCCTATAGTTACTCCTTTGAGAATTATACATCCTGCACCAATGAATGCTCCCTCCTTAAGAATAATTGGAGCCGATTTTCCTATATCCCCATTTATTCGTAAATTATACACCAAACTATGATGATCCGAATCTGTAATTAAACATCCCGCCCCTATTGCTACATTGTCTTCCATAGTGATACTCTCATAAGCGGTAATGATACTATTGGATATTCCCACATTATTTCCAATTCGAATTATGGCTCCACTGCGACAATATATTTTTGTTTTTTGATATCCTCCGACAACATTAAACGCAAAATCCGAAATAATCTTAGCATTATCTCCAATTATTATTTTGCCATAATTTTCTAAAACAAGTCGCCCTGCAATATTTAATTTAGGAGAACAAATTACCTTCCATTTTTTTAATAATGTATTATTTACTATCTTATTTATTTGTGACTTAATTGCATAGAGCATAATATTTCTCCCTTCTACTTCCTTCTAACAAGAAATATTCACAGACTCTGTTGTTTTGTAATGTGCCGTTGTTTCCATATAAATTAAATAAATAAAAACATACATTAAACCAAATCCATCAAACCAAGTTGCATCATTAATTACTCCAACAATCATTGTTGAAAGTTGCATAAAAGCTATAACATCTTTATTTCTTCTACCTTTTATTCCACCAAATATTAAAGATATTATTAATGGAATTATAAAAATTAATCCCAAATATCCATATCGAAAGAAAAAAGCAATAATTCCATTATCCGCGATATAATACTTCTGAGTATACCCCGATGCAATCGCTGCGGAGTAAACAGACACATCTGCATACCCACCGCCAAGTATAGGATGATCTCTTAATACATTCAAGTAAAACGTTTGAGCTCTAAGGCGAACGGCGGTAGTATTACTTGACGTTACTGTAGTTGTACTCAGCTCATTTAAAAGATTTTGTGAAAAATCCATAGAAAAAATATTAGTGGCAATAACTACAACTAGTATAAGGATTACTATTTTTTTGTAGCTTTTAACTTTCGCAAATATAAACGCGGAGAGAATAATCACTACAACCGAAACAATATATTGTCTTCCTTGATTTATTACAACTGCAAAAATTAATGTTATAGTTGCATACACATAATCCCATTTTTTTGCTTCCGCCTTAACAATTCTATTCATACAGAACATGAGTGTTGCTACTATTGAATATGTATAACCATATAAACGTATTCTTGTTACTCTACTGTCATATCCTGGCGTTGTATAGTAACATGATAAAAACATATGTGTAGGACCTAAAATATATTGAATAAAGTACAATATGATTTGCAGCACAGCACAAATTGCTAATACCTTTTCTATATCTTCTATTGATATCTTGCCTAATTTTATGAGTTTTGTTAATGGGAAGTACATTACAATACCAACGAGCATATATTTTTGGCAACTCAATCCATCTAAAAAGCTCTGACCGCTATATAAAGCTGCACCTTGTAGTGAACTTGTCAGCGCCAAAACTATTCCAATTACTGCAAGCCATCCATACTCATATTTTACTTTCACATGCCTATAAGAGAAGATGTAATACAAAATAAATAAGGCTGCTAATCCGACAGTGATATTTTCAAAATTTAAAATAGAGACACCTAATGTTTCCGGCATAAGATAAGCAAATCTATTTGAGCAAAGGAAAATTAAACACAGAAAGAATGGAATTTTTCTTATTTTTAAAGACATTATCTTTCCTCCATTCAATATGTATTTTTCTGAAGTATCTTATTGTTTTTGTTTATTCCGGCATCAAGCATTATAACTGTATCAAACCAGCTCTTCTGGCTTTTTTTTACAATCTGAGTTGTAATCCCAACACCTGACATACTCGTTATAAATACATCACAAGCAGCGAGGGTATAGTAATCTCTCATTACTTCATACCCCAGTAAATAGTGATGGTTAATGCGTTGACTCTTCATATTATAGGCATTAGTTTCTCCAGTTCCTCTGATAACATCATTATACATATATAATATGTTTCCAAATTTTTCTTTAAATATATCTACGACATCTCCATCTTCTGTTGCCAAAAAAACGCCAGAATAATTTCCTGTATTCAACAGCTTTTCTGTTTCTTGAATATGTCTCTCATACTGTACAGCAACAGGATGTCCATTATAACCCACCTTAAAATCTGTTCCTCTATAATGAACACCTATCAAACCTGGCTTCACAATAGATTCCATATCTTTATTTAGTTGCTCTTGAACCAGATCATTCAACACGAAATATTTGCGATACATTTCTGCACACATGTCAATAACTTCCGAATTATCACTATAATATGATATTGGTTTCTGTATTCCAAGAAGAGGAAATACTCCATCCCTGTGTAAATTCTCTGCTTTAGCAACTTTACAGCTCTGCATCAATTCTTCATAGCTGATTCTAGCTGGTTGTTTAAAATAGTACTCAAACACATTGTTTGCTCCATTAACAGTATGATCCTCATGATAAGGAATATTATCAGTAAAACGAACATAAGGAACAAACCCTAAGGCATCTGCATATAACATGAAGTACAACGTATCTCTTACTGCCGAGCAAAATCCTTTTGTCTCATCCCCCACTAGAATATCATAAAACACTTTATCTATATTCTCATTTCCATAATGTTCAAACAATATGCAGTATGGGTTTGTTCTAATAGTCAGAACTCGATTTCTAAATTGAGCACTATTAATTTTTGACAAACAATACATTATATAGTATAGTTTTTCACTTTTCTTTAATATATCTTTAATACTCATAATTTCCCCTTTAATGCACTTTCTGCACAATATATTTCACAACCTGAATAAATTGCATAATTTTTCGCTTAACCGGGTTTTTTATATGTTTTGTTTTCATAAATGTTCTAATTTCTAATTTTTCCGACCAACTTCCTTCAAACCAATGAAATGCATATGTATTTTTTTGAATTACATCCCTCCGATAAGTTTCATTGAATGCAATTGGTGCAAAATAATACGGGGGATAGATTGTAGCCTCTGGATACTCTTGAAGCACATAATACATTACACGAGGAATTGTGTAAAAAGGCACATTCCATATTTCAGCGTCATAAAAGTCTAAACATTTTTTAATAATTAGATTTCCTGGTTCACAAGCTAATGTTCCTGTTCCTATCTGCAATTCATGCTTGTAATCATATTCATATCCTGCAAAGAAGTCAGTATCTAAAAGATCATCAAGAGGTTTGAGCAATTGGACATCTGTATCAAAATATATTCCACCGTGTTCATAAAGAATTTTCAACCGTAAATAATCTGCCATAAAAGCCCATAGTTTTCTTTTCCGACATTCGGCAAAAAAAAGATTATTTTTTGCGATTTGATCTAAGTCCAAATTATTCTCATTCCATTCAATTATTTCAAAACCATGTGCTTTTTCGTACCATGAATTAATACAAATATTACTAAGTTTAGATTTTTCGCCACTCCCCAACCAAATATAATTAATGACCTTAGGTATCATTTTTATCTCCTCTTTATCTTGAAGCAAGTATCTTTACACGTATCATTCCAAGCAATAGTAAAATTGGGTATAAACGTTTAATCGTTGCACTGTACATCATACTTTTAATTGCTGATTTTTCGTAGAAGCTTGTAGTGTCAACGACATGTTTTATTACTGGCCTGTTCAAAAATCTCTTCAAATTATCTTTTCGTTTTTTGTAATCACAATTATAATTCGGATTAAAATAGCACCCTAAACTAATATCCACAATAACCCTTTGTACTCTGATTTCATACTGCTTTTCCAAAAGCTTATGTTCAGGTCTCTCTTGTATATATTTATACATTCGCTCCAGACCAAGTAAAAGATATTCATTATTCTTTTCACTCGGAGCCCCCGTAATTGATTGTAAATTATAAACATAATGGTATTTATACTCAGAGAAAAAAACAGCGCAACTAAGATAGCCGAACAATCTAAGATTATACTCAATCCCCTCTACTCCGCACCTTACCTCAGGATCATGAAGAATAGCATATTTCTTCAAAAAAGAACTCCTTACAAACTTACCATATGCTGTCGCTAATCGCTTACTATAATCCAGCACATCTATCTGAAGCTGTTTACATTCTTTTTCATTAAATATATGGCCATCTTCATAGCTCATTGTAAAAGGAACTGTATGGTTCTCATACTCTCTAACTGTTCCAAAAATTACCATCTCAATCCTCTTATCCTTAACACGATTCACCAAAGAACAGGCATCTTTTTCTATCCAATCATCTCCATCTAAAAAAGTTATCCATTCTCCAGTGGCGTGGCCCACACCTGTATTTCGTGCCGCTGAAAGACCTTCATTTTCTCTTTTATGGATTATTTTTATCCTGGAATCTTTCAATGCATATTCATCACAAATTTTTGAAGATAAATCTCGAGAGCAGTCATCTACAAGGATGATTTCAATATTCTCTTCGTCTTGACTAATACAGCTTTGAATACATTTTCTCAATAACTTTTCTTGTACTCTAAAAACTGGTACAACTACACTTACTATAGGTTGCATAACCTTCTCCCTTTATTTAATATTCTGTCTCCCCAATATTTGTTTGACAATTTTCAATAAACCAGTTTTATGTAAAAAAGATTTAGATAAATCCATCATACGTTCCTTTATACTAATTGGGATACACTTATTCACAGCAGCTTCAATACCGTTTTGATTAAGAACTATAAAAAATTCTTTTCTCTTACTATGGTTCTGCACTTTATTATTAACCATTATGCCATCATAACGAATCGCGTCTTTAGCAGAAATCGAATCTATATTTGCTATATCTTTGCACAACTCGACTATTTTTTCTCCTTTTTTCGAATGTACTAAAATGGATGTATGCCCTTTATCATTATCCTTTTTTCCCGTCAGTTCAGTATAATGCCAGCAGTCAAAAAGAGTTAAATCACTCACTCTCTCTTCTGTCTTGAATACACATTCTGTGCAAGAAGGTCGTAAACAGATATTAGCCCGAAATGATCGCATCATTAAGTCTGTGATTCCTCCCTTAGAATATTGTCTACCGTTTACAAAATCTATACTCATAGTAGAACTATGGTACCCATATGTTTTTCTCTTAAAGTTTATATTTTGAATGTTACCATTCTCCATTTTCATCTTTGAAATATACTGTCGAAATACCTCCGGAGAAGATACTCCTTTGCATACGAGATCAATTGTAACTAGATTTTTATACTCCTTACGAAGAAAAGCTTTTAAACCTGCAATTTGGCATGGCGTACCTGAATAGCAGACAATTTTTTTTCCCTCTAAAAGTCTTTTAACCTGTTTAAAGCAGCTTGTTGGATCACTCTGTACATATTTGCTACTCCTAAAAGTTTCAAGTTCTGAAATAGTCCTTGCCATCATGTGTTTTACAACAAAGTCTTTATCGTACGCAGCTCCAAAAATATAGCCACCCTGTTCAATTATTTTTTTTCCTATGGCAAAGAAAGCTCCACCAGCGGCACAACCATAAAGACTATCTTCATCCTTAATTTGGAAAGCATATGCTTGTGGTAAAAGTGAGCCTGCTTTTGTATGCAAAACTGGACATACTATTTCACACAGCCCACATTCAGCACACAATTTTGTTTCCACCTGTGGATAAAAAAAACCTTCTGTATCTTTTTCCATCGAAATACACTGTTGGGGACACACACTAAAACATGCGGAGCAACCACAACATTGTGATTTGTTCTCAATAGTAATCATGTTATTGTCTCCTAATTATATTAACTCACTTTCCTTTAGAGCATTTTCCAAATATGTATACGATTCATTTCTAAACGCATCTAATTTATTTTGAACTGAATCCCAGTCTATAACCTCTCGGATAACTGATGCATTCTCACTGCCATTCAAAAAACGTTCTGGAATTCCCATCAAATTTAATATCGACACAATTCTAGAATTTGTGGAGTCCTTTTTTCCTTCCCCATATCTTGGAAAGGTAAAGAATTTTTTTTCATAATATATAGAAAACATAGTTCCGTGAAACGAATCTGTCAATACAAGTTCCGCATTAGCAATTAGATTAACAAATTTTTCAGGTCCTATGTTGTATGGGGTAACATCACCAAAATGCAAATCTCCTTTAACAAATTCATCAATATGCTGTAGCGCGACAATTTTGTATCCAGTCATTTCTTTTACTCGATTAGCAAACTCTCTATGTTTTGAATTTGCGCCCAAGAAATAGCAGAAAATATACTTTCCCTCTATCAATCTATTCGGAGTCTTGATTTCATCCCATTGCTTTCTCGTTAATAACGCAGTTGGGTCGCATACTACAGGAACATTTCTTCCTGTAAGTTCATTCACAATTTTTGCTCCTGCAGTTTCACGTACTGAAATAAACTGAATTCTCTTTAAATAGGCTGCGGTTTTTTCTTTTTGCTTATTTGGTATGGTTGTCACACCAAAGCTAGGGGCATATGCGATTTTCATTTTCGCTTCAGGAACGAAATTCAACGTATAGAAATCCATTTCAAGATTAGCCGGATTCCATACTTGATCACTTCCCAAAACAAATGCCTTATATTTATTGCCAATAGCCTCTAGTTCTTTCCTATCAGTTATTTTCCTGGTAAACCTACAGTAATTATCTTTAAAATCCATAAATGCCCGATCTCTTAAGGCTGCTCCGTGAAAAATATTCGGATAAAAAACTCTCGTTGTAATTATTCTTTTTAACAATTTCACTTTCATTGTCATAAATGGAATATTAAAAATTCTGTATATTTGTTTAACCGGATCACTTTTAAACAAAACAATTTCATTATCAACTCCATAATTATCTAATACTTTTTGCATTGCATATGTCTGTAATAAACTGCCGTAATTATGAATGGATACGGATACTAAGCCAACTCTATTCATCAATTCATTCTTCCTTTATTTTCCATAACTTAATATTGCTTATTTCGGATTCTTTTATTTTTTTATAATATTCATCTATAGTTTTAATCTCATGTGCCGGATTCCCAGCAAACACCACATTATCTGGGATGTTTCCTTTTATAACACTGCCAGCGCCTATGATAGTATTAACTCCAACAGTCGTACCAGGTAATATTATAGTACCCGCGCCAATAAAACATCCTTTTTTCAAATGGATGGGTTTAATTAAACATCCCCCTATCACATTTTTGTCATGCAAGATAAATGGTCGGCTAATGGAATAATCATGCACAAGCAAAGTTACATTCCTTGAAATTGTTGTATCTTCTTCTATCGAGATTTTTGTATAATCTACCGGATCAAAATAGACATTATCTTCTATAAATCGTGGTTTTCCCTTGAGGTTTACACCAAGATGTTTTATATATCGATAAAACAGATTATTGTATTTTTTTCTGTCAAACAATTTGACAAATTTTATAATCATTCTCTCGATTTTTCTGAGTATTCTTTTCATCTCATTTTTCCTCGTTTTTAACAATCTGATTATATATCCTTTGGAGCATTTGATAGTTTATTTCTTCTGTATATTTTGCGTTGTATTCAGCCAATGTGCTTTTATACAATCCTTTACACCTGTGGACCGCAAGAACAAGTTCTTTTACACTATCAGCTGCAAATTTGCACCCTGTAATTCCCTCTTTAACAATACTTCCCGCATTACCCAAATCAGAACATATCACAGGAGTTCCTACTGAAAAAGATTCTACAATACTCATAGGAAAGCCCTCATACCATTGTGTTGGTAGTATAAGTGCTTTGCTGTTCGAAATAATCTTTATTATCTCCTGATTGGGGATGAATCCATACATTTCGATATTAACATCATTGGTTTTTATAAATGTTCTACACCACTCATCTAAAGGGCCCATACCGCACACAATCAACTTAGGAACTTTTTTTCCCATTTGCTTCCAAGCTTCAAAGAGAATATCAACACCTTTCAACTTATCAAGCCTCCCGGCATAAATAAATTGTTCCTTGCGTTCTTCATGGGGGACAATCTCATTAATAGAAGATTTCACAAAGTTTGGTTTGACAAACACCCTGTTTGTTTTAATCTGTTTCAACTGTAATAGCTTTTCTTTGTTAAATTCTGTAAGGCAAATATAATTTATCTTTCCATATATCCCAATCAGTCGATGAATCTTAGTACTGATCACGCAAGCTAATGTTTGTAGCTTACTATCTCGGTAACAGCTATGTTTTACAGCGCACATCAACCCTTTTGTTATGCAGTCCTCACAGATATGTCCGTCCCTATAGAAAGTTGCACCAGGACATAGAAGTCTGAAGTTATGGATAGTTTGTACAATCGGTACCTTCATGGATTTTGCCGCATAATATACAGAAGGACTGATCAGACTGAGCGTGTTATGTACATGAACAATATCAATCTGTTCCATCTTAATTAGTCGTTTAATATCACTATATGTTCTCACATTGAATACAGTCATGATCGGCAGCATCAGCTTTTGCAGTTTCAACATACTTTTTAGCTCAGAATTATTTCTGCTATACAAAATTACTTTATGCCCATGCTCTTCCAGCATCTTCTTTTCATTAGCTACAACAGTGTCCTCGCCACCATGGATTTGATAGTAATTATGCACAATCAAAATATTCTGCTTTCTTGTATTATCCACACTTGCTGCCATTGTCACTTTCCCCTTACCATCGCATTCCAGATAAACTTTGTGTTTGTGTGCAAGTATCGCCCAAACAATCTCTTCGGATCCTGCAAAAGCCTATACAACCACTCAAGATTACTTTTCTGCATCCATTCAGGAGCGCGGCAGATGTTTCCGGCAAAGTAATCAAACCCTGCCCCAACACCTACCATAAAGCCAGTAATCTTTCCCTGATGCTCTGCCATCCAGCGTTCCTGTTTTGGCGCTCCCAGACCTATCCACACAAAATCTGGTTTGACTTCATTAATTCGCTCAACCACCAACCTGTTCTCTTCTTCAGTCAACGGTCGAAATGGAGGGCTGTACATACCAGCAATTTGGATACCTGGGTAATCGTGCTGAAGCGTCTCGTACAGTTTCTCAAGCGTCTCTTCAGTGCTACCATAAAAATAATGACGGTATCCTTTCTGAACAGATATTTTCAGTATTTCTCCCATATAGGAAGGACCTGTCGTACGTTTCATTTTTTTAAATCCGCGTTTTTGACCCACCGTGCTCAGAGGTCCGCCATCTGGAATTGCCATAATACCGCCATTTTGGACATCGCAGTAGGACTTATCCTCATAGGATGTCACAGTAGTATGAACATTAGAGACACACATATAGTCTCCCGATAGTTCTTTAATGTGCTTATCTGTAAAGTCCAAAAGCCATTCCATATCAATGGCTGCTACATCAACACCTAAGATATTGCAGACAGGTATCTGTGATTTATCTACTTTGTGTTTAAATGTGGCCATATAAGATACCCTCCTTCTGCATACTTTCTGTATTACCTATTCTGTACTTCTCGTTAGTCACGCTGGAAAATGTCCCGCGTATACACTTTCTCTTTCACATCATCCAAACAGCTGTCATATCTGTTAGCGATGATGGCCTGTGACATACTCTTGAACTTCTCCAAATCATTCACAACAAAACTACCAAAGAACGTACTGCCATCCTCAAGCGTCGGTTCATAAATCACTACTGTGGCTCCTTTGGCCTTCACTCTTTTCATGACACCCTGGATGCTGCTCTGGCGGAAGTTATCGCTATTACTCTTCATGGTCAGCCGATACACGCCAATCACACACTGCTTCTCCTCATCCGCCCTATAATCACCACGGCTGTAATAATCGTAGTATCCGGCAAGCTTCAGCACAC
>ERZ1643246.4833-NODE-4833-length-10321-cov-11.121859_pt1 | contig 10321 bp, 9 predicted proteins | sample MGYA00579265_ERZ1643246 | MGnify/ENA primary metagenome ERZ1643246 (study PRJEB29033, sample SAMEA4952261) | chicken gut metagenome | biome: Broiler Chicken; feature: Gastrointestinal Tract; material: Caecum | place: Ireland | collected 2018 | study: Broiler...
CAAAGGGGCATACCTTTCAGGACATTATCGTACCCGCAACGTGTACGCATAAGGGGTACGTCACGCATTTCTGTACGACGTGCGGCTATGAGTATTCGGACACATTCGTGGACGAAACGGGACATACCTATACGGACGAAGTGACGGCACCGACGTGTACGGAACAGGGCTATACCACACATACTTGTAAGACTTGCGGATACAGCTATAAGGACAGCTTTGTAGAAGCTCTCGGACACGACTATCTGGAAGTGATTACGGAGCCTACCTGTTTAGAGGGCGGGTACACTACATATACCTGCCAGACCTGCGGCAACGAGGTGGTAACCGACTATACGCAGCCCAATGGGCATTCGTATGTTGATACTATTCACCCCGCAACGTGTGTGAGCTACGGCTATACGGAGCATATCTGCTCGGCTTGTAATGACAGGTATGTGACCGACTATCAACAGCCCGTCGGACACAGCTATCTCGACATTGTAGTAGAGGCAACGGCAGAGAGTACGGGCTATACAAGACATCTCTGCGTCGTCTGCAATTACAGCTATCTGTCGGACTTCGTAACGAGCGGCGATACGGGCTATGTTGAAGAGGAAGAACCTAAACCTACGCACGAGCATAAGTACAATCTGTATGTGCAGAACTACGAATCGGACAAGTACTTTATTGCAATTAATGCCTGCCTCTGCGGTAGTACAAATGCGGGCGAACTCAATATTCAGCTTGTAAATGTGGCGGGTGAAACTATGCAGCTTGTCGCCGATGAGTTCGGACAGGTTGACTATGGCGACATTTACGGCGATTGGCTTGTAACCATCTATGACGAGAACGGCGAACAGCTCACAATGTTCGACCTTTCGGCAGGCGCAGCCCCCGAAGTACCCGAAGAACCCGACGACGGCGGGAATGTTGAAATTCCCGAAGAACCCGACGAACCTTCGGACATAGAACAGCCCGAAACGCCCGAAACACCCGACGACGGGGAAGACGTGGAAACACCTGAAACGCCTGACGATGGAGAGGACGTGGAAACGCCCGAAACTCCCGATGACGGTGAGGACATTGAAACGCCTGATGACGGTGAAGACGCAGGGACACCTGAAAACCCCGACGAAACTGTTGACGAAACGGAAGAGGGCGGTAGTTCAGGTACGGCAATGATTCTGCTTATCGTGTTCGTTCTGCTTGTTGCAGGCGGCATAGGTGCAGTTATCTTCTTGAAGAAGAGAAAGAACAAAAATCAAAACTGATAAAAATGGAGGAATACATAACATATGAATTTTAATTTGTTGGCGACCGGCTTGGATGAAAGTCTTGCCGAAATCGTAGCAAAGCTCCAGAGCCTTATCGACAGCTTTTGGATCTATATAGTAATCGCACTCGCGGCGGTCGTCGTTGTATGGGGTGCATATATCGGCATTAAAATCGCCATTGCACACCGCAATGAAGAGAAAATCAATGCCCGCGATATGATAAAGAACCTCATCATCGGTATTATCATTATTTTCGTAGTGGCAATGGGTGCGCCTCTTCTCATCAACGGTCTTTCCGCTTGGGTAAACGCGACCTGATAACAAACTGAACGGAGCGGGGCGGCGGGTGTTACCGCCGCCCTGAATTTTCAAAAGACAGGAGGGTAAATGCTAATATTTTTACAGGAGATAGGCTTGCAGCTATTCTTATGGCTGTTACAGCTTGTCGATGGACTGATGGAGATTTTCTCCGCAATATCGGGCGTTGCCACCGTAAACTACCACGGACAGCAGGTAAACATCATTGAGTTTATCGTGGGTGATTCAACGATAGGCGCGGTGTTCTGGTGTATCTTTATCACCGCCGTAGGCTTGACTTGTATCTTCACGATAGTAGGGCTTGTAAAAAATATGGTTGCCAACAACAGGAACGTATCGACGATAGTTGGCAAATTCTTTCTTGCGCTGCTCGGCACAATGGCAATGCTGGCGGTCGTCATACTCGGTATTCTGATTGCAAATTCGCTTTTACAGCTATTAGCCCGAATATTCCAAGTAAACAACACGACCAAACTATCAACGGCAATCTTCAATGCCTGCGTCGGCGAATGGCTGAACGGGTATTCCGCGTCGAATATTGACGTAACCTCGCTGTCGGTCGGGCAGATTCTCGGCGGTTATAACGCTGCATTGTTTGGAATCTGGCCAACCTCGTGGAAGTGCAACGGTATGGTAAACCCCAACACGTTTATGTACCTGCCCGCGCTCATTGCAGGCATTGCTCTGGCAATCGCGCTTATTATGGCGGTACTCAACCTTGCAAAGAGGGCGTACGAAATAGTGTTTGTCTATTTCTTAATGCCCGTTGCAATGTCAACGCTGCCAATGGACGATGGCGCAAGGTTCAAGAATTGGCGCGAAATGTTCGTGACCAAGATAATCCTCGCCTATGGCGCTGTACTTGCGGTAAACATCTTTGTGCTCATACTCCCGATAATCAACGGTATGCACATAGACGGCGTGAGCGATTTTGCGAACTCTATGTTCACCGTATTTATGATAGTTGGCGGAGCAATGATTATTCCCGCGGGACAGACATTGTTTGCAAGACTATTCGCACAGAGCGACGATATGAGAGCAGGCGGCGGATGGCTGCGAAGCGCGTTCTATGGCGGACGCATCGCAAGCGGACTTACGATAGGTCTTGCGGCAAAGGGTATAAAAGGTATTTCACACGCAGTCAGAAGACGAAGCGGAAAGTCGCATAACAGCGGCGATTCGGGTAGTTCGGATAGTTCGTCCGGCGGAGATGAAGGAGATAAGTACACGGACGGCGGCGGCACAGAGAGTGCGCCCGACGGCGGTACGGAAACAAGTGAAGGAGAGGAAAGCAGTTGAGAATAATCCCTAAAAAAATCAAGGTGAAGAATACGGTATGGAAATGCTATTCGATGACCGACGTAATTGTCGCGCTCGTAGTGTTCGCCATCATATTCATTATGATAACGGCGGGCAACTGGGCGTTTGCAATTATTATGGGACTTGCGGCGGTGGTTATGTTTATGCCCACGCCCGACGGTATCTTCTATACCTGTATCTTTGAAAACGTAAAATTCCTGTTCGCAAAAAAGAGATATACGGCGGACGCGAAAAATCCCAATGAGAATGTTGACACTCTCGTGGGGTTGAAAGAAATCAAGACTAACGGTTTGCTCGCGTACAGCGGCGGCATGTATGGCAGAGTCATTAAAATCGGTCAAAAGAATTTCGGCATTGAGGACATTGTGCAGCAGAACATCGACATCAACTACATAGCCAATGCCCTGAAACTTCTCGACGCCAATCAAAGTGCCGATATTGTGAAGATTGACCGCCCTGTAAATCTGGACGGCTTTTCCAAGGACATCTTCGATAAGCTCTCCGCCCTGCGCGAGAGCGAGGATTACAGCGACGTTCGGGAAATCAAGCGGAACATTTTGCAGGAGAGAATCGACCGCATCGACAAGCTCAACAATATCCGCAAGCAGTACCTGTCCGACTATTATATTATAGTGTATGGCAGAAACGAGCTTGACCTCGAAAGTACGGCAATCAACATTGCGGGCGAGGTAGGCAAGAGCGGTCTTTCCGCAAAGCTGCTCGGTATGAGAGAGGCGGCGGTGTTCTTAAAGTACAGCTTTTCGCGTAACTTCGATGAGCGCGAGGAAAAGGACATTGCCAATGAAGACCTGCTTGCGTGGGTGAAGCCGAAGAGCATTGTATTCCACGGCAGTAAGTATGTAATCGACGGCACGGAGGCGAGCGTGCTCGCCGTCGCGGACTACCCCTTGCGCGTAAAGAATGCGTGGGGCGCAAAGCTGTTCAATATTCCCAATACGAAAGTCGTAATGCACGTCAGGCCCGTAGATAAATACAAGGCGATAAAGCGCATAGATAAGTGTATCGGCGAAATGGCAACCAAGCAGATTATAGCCGACAAGGCGAGCGAGGCAAACAGCGCAGAAACACACGAGGAAACGATGAACGCGCTCCTCGACAGCTTACAGACGGAAAACGAGAGCCTTTTGGACGTTACTCTCACTATAACGGCATATAACTACCTCAATAGTGAAAACTACAAAAAGTCGGTGCGCCGCGCAATGCTCACGGAAAACTTCAAGCCTTCAACGCTTTACGGCTTGCAGATAGAGGGCTTCAAATCGGCGACCGTATCGCCCGTATGTACGCTCAAAAACCACGAGCGCGGCATAAACAGTTCTTCGCTTGCGGCGGTGTTCCCATTCGTCAGGACTTGCGTTCTGGACGAGGGAGGTATTCTCCTCGGCGAGAACAAGAACAACGGCTACCCGTTCATTCTCAATCTTTGGAAGAGGGGCAATCTGTATCAGAACAGCAATGCGATGATTATAGGTAAATCTGGTTCGGGCAAGTCGTTCTTCTTGAAGAACTTAATACTCAACGAATGGGCGAACGGTGCGCGAGTCATTGTGTTAGACCCCGAAGCCGAATACCTCACGCTCACCCGAAACTTGAGCGGTTCAATAATCGACGTCGGCAATGCGAGGGAGGGGCGTATCAATCCTTTCCATATATATAAGATACTCACGGAGGACGGTACACCCGCAGACCCGAAGGTCACGTTCAATACGCACCTTAAAATGCTCGAATCGTTTTTCAAAATCGTGCTTGCGGACGCGCCGGTTGACGTAATAGAAATCATCAATAACCTTGTGGTGGAAACCTATGCAAGGATGGGTATTACCGAGAACACCGACTGTTCGGCATTTCCCGCGGACTACTTCCCTCTGTTCAGCGACCTTTTGGAAACATTACAGGAGAGGAAAGTTAAGGAAAGTATGGACGACCTTACCAAGAGGGATGTGCGAACGGCAGAGCTGTATTTGCAGAAGTTTGTGACGGGCAGGTATTCAGATATATGGAACGCACCTTCGACGTTAAAGACGACCGCGGATATTATAGATTTCGATTTCCAGAGCCTGTTTGCGAATAAGAACAACGTTGTAGCCAATGCGCAGATGCTTTTGATTTTCCGCTTTATCGAGCAGGAAGTCATAAACGCAAGGGAGAGGAACAAGAACGGCGCAAACCTGCACACAATGATTGTCTGCGACGAGGCACACCTGTTCATAGACCCGAAGTACCCGATTGCGCTCGATTTCTTCTATTCAATGTCAAAGCGTATCCGCAAGTACAACGGTTCGTTCATTCCCGCAACGCAGAACATTGCCGATTGGAACGCAAACGAAGAGCTGCGCGGAAAGACATCTGCAATCATTAAAAACAGTCAGTACAACTTCATTTTCAAGTTGTCCGCGCCAGACATGAAGGACGTACTCGACATCTACAAGGCAGGCGACAGCTTTAACGACGAGGAGCAGAGAATGATTATCTCGGCAGTTACGGGACAAGTTTTCTTTGTGGGGTCAACGGAACTGAGAAACTGTGTCCGTATCAAAGCGGGCGACTATGCAATCTCGCTCTTTGATGAAAACAAGGAGGTTACGACATGACAAAAAGAAAATATATAATTTTAATCGCGCTCGCCGCGCTGTTCATTGCGATAGGCTCGCTGTTCTGCTTTTTCGGAGGCGGCACAACGGCAAGCGCGGCATCATATACCACGGGAAGATATAGGCTTGACATTGACCTTGTATATCAGGTTACTCCCAATACGGCAAGAGATTTTGAGGTTTACATGTCTGGCAATACAAGCTCAACGAGCGTGTCGGGAACGATAAAAGAGGGGGATACGCTTAAATTTATTCCCCAGAAGCTTGAAATTGTAATTCCTGCTGGTAGTGCTAATCAATGGCATACACAGCACGCGAGAATTTTCAACGTTAAACTTGCAGGCCCTGTTACATTTTCTTCGCCAAACTACAATGAGGGTTCAACGTCTGAGAACATAACTGTGTCTTTTATATTATCCAATCTCAAGGATGGAGACTACACGCTAAGTTTTGAGTCGCAAATCTATTATAGAGCAAACAATAGCGGTGGGTGGCGTAATCCTGAAACTACTACATTTTCATTTGTTGTAGATTCAGGCGAGAGTTTAGAGAAAGACCCTTGCGAGGACGGACATTCTTATTCCGCAAAAGTAACTTTACCAACCTGCACAAGTAACGGCTATACAACTTACACTTGCAGGGTGTGCGGGTATAGTAACAGAGATAATACAACAGCAGCACTGGGACATAGCTATACTTCATCAACAACAGCAAGTTCTTGTACAGAAGGTGGTTATACAGTATATACATGTTCGCGGTGTGGCAATAGTTATACCGGAAATGTTACTTCAGCAACGGGACATAGTTATTCTGCAAAAGTTACGTCGCCGGCCTGTACAGGCGAAGGATATGTTACATATACCTGCACAAAGTGTAATTACAGTTATATAGGAAACAGAACAGAGGCGTTGGGACATAGTTATTCTGCAACGACATCTTCATCTTCCTGCACAAGTGGCGGCTATACGTTATATAAATGCAGCCGTTGCGGAGTAAGCTATACCGACAGTCCTACACAAGCTACGGGACACAGCTATGTAGCAAAAATTATAGCCCCAACTTGTACGGAGCGTGGGTATACAATATATACTTGTAGTAAATGCGGTGACAGTTACCGTACTAACGAAACATCGCCGCTCGGACATAATTATATAATTTCAACCGAAGGGGCGACTTGTACTGTTGGCGGTGTGAATACGTATACCTGTACACGGTGTAATTCGAGTTATGAGGGCGGTGTGTCTGCTCCACTCGGACATAATTATGTTGCAGAACAGCTCCCTGCAAGTTGTACGGAGGAGGGTAGTACCGTATATACATGTTCACGTTGTGGAGCAAGCTATAACGGCGAACCTACGGCACCGTTGGGTCATTCGTATGTATCGCGTGCGGTGGCAGCGACTTGTGAGGAGGGTGGTTATACTATTCATACTTGTAGTCGCTGTGGGGACAGTTATACGGATAACGAAATCCAGCCATTGGGACACAACTTTATTACAGAGGAACGGCCTGCCTCTTGTACAGAGGGGGCAAGTATAGCTTATATATGTCAGGTGTGCGGCTATAAGGAAATAAATGATACGGGTACATATCCCACCGGGCACGATTATACTTCAACGCTCATTCAGGCAGCAACATGTACAACGGAGGGAAAGAGGTTATTTGTCTGCGATGCGTGTGGTTACGAATACACCGAGATAGTGCCCGCAACGGGACATAGTTATGCTATAACCGATTCCACGTCGGAGGACGGCATTACTACGCGAACATATACCTGCACATCTTGCGGAGATAGTTATACACAGGAACTCGGTGACCAATATGAGGAAGTGGTTTCGTATGTCGTATACCTGTTTGAGCAATATCAGCCGTATATGTGGTGGGTGCTGCTCGCAACGGCAGGTATTTGGAGCATTGTGATGGGTGTGTTCTATGCAATAGCGCATAAGAATGAGGACAGGGGAAAGACTAAAAAGATGATTGTGAACTACATTGTCGGCTTAGTCATTATCTTCGTAATCCTCGTGGCTTGCCCGTATCTTGTCAGCGGTATTGCAGCTCTTGTAACATAAGCGCAAAGTTTTAGTAGCAATAATAGCTTATAAATAGTACTTTTTTACCATGTTTTATTTGCAAGCAATTTTCTACGCAAAAATTTTTTGAGATTTTACGAATAATTTTTAAAAACCTATTGACAAACGGGAGGAAATGTGATACTCGTATTAACACGAAGAAAGAGACAAGGAGGTCAACTGATGAACGTAAAAGAAATCATTGCCAAAGCGGATAGGGGAGAGGGACTTACGGTCGAAGAAATTAAGGTTTACCGCAAAGCTGTCCCCGCTCACCATCACGTTTATGGCAAGTACGGAACGCTGGCTCTTAAATATTTAGAAGAACATAATGTGGGAAAGCTGTGGGAAATCGAGAATCTGCCTGAATACCTACACGGCATTGATAGGCAGGCGGATGAACTCTATGAGAGTATGTACGCGAGGCTGTCAAAGGACGAGCGGTACAAAAGGACGGGCGATTTTATGGAAGATTATCGCCGTCAGACCGAAGTCAAACAGCTTATCGAGGAAGAGATACTCAACGAACTTGTGTATGTTGACTGAATAGGAGGTTTAATATGAATAAGGTCATAGGTTTTGGAAAAGGATTGCTCAAAATAGCGTTTATGGGGCTTGTCATAATCGGTACTTGCATTATGAACGTCATCGGCGCGATTATCTGCGCTATTGCAGGCAATTAAGAGGAAAAGTCAATGAAACGCAAAGAAGATACGCCTGAACGCATTTGGCGCAGGAGGTATGAAGAAAGAAATAAGGAAGAGCGGATTAAAAAGAACAAAGTATGGGGAACGAGCATTGAACGCGAGTTTGCCGAAGAGATTGACGCTTTTCTTAAAAAGCACGGGCTAAAAAAAGTAGAATTGATTTACGAGGGCTATAATGCTCTCGTAAATCAATACGAAAAACAGAATGAATAGCGGTATTCGCAGTAAGAGGAGGATAAATGAAGGATATTCAATTTGAAAATAAAAAACTATACAGCGTCGTCGAGGTCGGTAAAATCCTAGGCATAGGTAAGGCAAGGGTATATAAGCTGATAAAGGATGGCCGCTTATCAGCTATGAACCTCGGCGGGTTGAAAATTAGAAAGGAAGCACTTGACAACTTTCTTGACAGTTACGAGAGCTTTTAGTAAAAAATTGCGAGGTGCATATGGGCGAAGTTCAAATAAGAAGTAAATATAAGAAGGGAGGGGCTGTTTCATACGGTTTTGCTTTTGAAATTGCTAATGTGGGCGGTAAACGAAAATGGTTTACAAAGTACGGTTTTAAATCTAAAAAAGAAGCAAAACAGGCAGGGGAAGTTGCACAACAAAATTATGAAAATTTTGGACAGGTAGTATCAAAAGACGAGATTTCTTATAGCGATTTCATAGACTATTGGCTTGAGAACGACTGTGCAATTGATTTAAAGCCTGTTACTGTTTCAAAGTATGAAAAGATGTCTAATCTTTTGTTAAAGCCAAATTTGGGTAAATACAAATTGAAGTCTATAACAAAAGAGATCTTGCAAACATTCCTTACAGAAATGTATGACAAGGGCTACTCATACAATTCTTTGACGGTCATTAAGGGGTTATTGACTAAAAGTTTTAATTTCGCAGTCGATAATCATTATGTCAACTATTCGCCTGCTTTAAGATTGAAAATACCTAAAAACAGGCTTCCCAAAGTACCTACTCGTTCTGCCCCGCATATACATATATTCCCAAAGAAAAATAGCATATGAATGTGGACTCAGACTTGGCGAAGTTTTTGCTCTTTGTTGGGAAGATGTAGATTTTGTAAATAAGGTAATACGCATCAATCGTCAGGTTCAATGGTATGAGGACAAGGAGCGTAAACTTGAGGAAATAATAAAAAAGAACGGTACGGCTGAATGTGGTAATGGATTTTGGTATTTTGCCCCGCCTAAATATAAGTCTTATAGAGTGGTTGAAATAAGTGACGAGTTGGCAAATATTTTGGCTAACGCAAGAGACAGGCAGCTCAAAGCACGCGATTACTATGGGATATTTTATAAAAACTATTACGCGGCAAATCCTTTATATTTTGACGGGACAAAGCCTGAACGGGAGTGTGGCATAAATAAAATCAGCGATGATGACTCCGGATACCATATTAATCTAATATGTATAAGAGAGAACGGTACGTATGTATCTCCCCGAACGATGCAGCATGTATCAAGGATAATTAAAAAAGAAATTTTCCCTGATTTTGATTTTCACTCTTTACGCCATACGCATGCAAGTATGTTACTTGAAGCCGGTGCTGAGCAGAAATATATTCAAACACGTCTCGGTCATAGTAACTTAAAAATAACTATCGATGTCTATGAACATACGACGGAAAATTTAAGGAGCAGAGGCAGAGCTGTAGTCAATAAACTGTATAATTGAATAGACATAGTAGAATGATGTTGAATTTTTGCCGAAAAATTCAACATCGGTAAAAAAATCGGACTTTGAACTCAGTTCAACATTGGTAATGAATGTTGAACTAATGTTGAACTGAGAGCCCGTTCAACCCTATGGTTGAGAAATTTAACAAGAAAAGTGGTTTTGGAAATTTTCCAAAACCACTTTATTTTGTTATTTAATTGAGTTAAAACACAATGTCTTGTGTTTATTACTTGCTCATTCCTTCCTGAACGGCAACTGCAACGGCAACGGTAGCGCCGACCATGGGGTTGTTGCCCATACCGATAAGGCCCATCATCTCAACGTGCGCGGGAACGGAGG
>ERZ1643246.4834-NODE-4834-length-10321-cov-4.328755_pt1 | contig 10321 bp, 8 predicted proteins | sample MGYA00579265_ERZ1643246 | MGnify/ENA primary metagenome ERZ1643246 (study PRJEB29033, sample SAMEA4952261) | chicken gut metagenome | biome: Broiler Chicken; feature: Gastrointestinal Tract; material: Caecum | place: Ireland | collected 2018 | study: Broiler...
ATAAAAACAGCATTAATCATATTTTTTAACGTGCCCGACAGCCGTTGGGTTATCTAATTACTATACTTAAATTAAAAAGGAGAGGTCATATGGAACAGGTAAAATTTGATTATTCAAAGGCAATGGGATATGTGCACGAGCATGAGGTTGAATCAATGAAGGCCATTACGGAGAGCGCGAGACAGCTTTTGCTTTCAAGAGAAGGAGCAGGAAATGATTATCTTGGCTGGATAGATCTTCCTGTAAATTATGATAAGGAAGAATTTGAAAGAATTAAGACTGCTGCGGAAAAGATACGCTCGGATTCAGAGGAGCTTGTTGTAATCGGTATCGGCGGCTCATATCTCGGAGCCAGAGCCGCAATAGAGTTTCTCGGACATAATTTCTTCAATTCGGTATCTAAAGAAATACGCAAAGCGCCTGAAATTTATTTTGTGGGAAATTCAATCAGCTCAAATTATCTTGCGGGGCTTGTGGATGTAATCGGTGACAGAGATTTTTCGGTAAATATTATTTCAAAGTCAGGAACGACAACAGAGCCTGCGATTGCTTTCAGGGTATTTAAAAAGATGCTTGAGGAAAAGTACGGAAAGGACGGAGCTTCAAAGAGAATTTATGCGACAACCGACAAGGCAAAGGGGGCATTGAAGAAGCTTGCTGATGCAGAGGGGTATGAGGAGTTTGTAGTTCCTGATGATGTCGGAGGACGTTTCTCTGTGCTTACTGCGGTAGGTCTTCTTGCCATTGCGGTGAGCGGTGTTGACATAGACGAGCTTATGGCTGGCGCGGCCTCTGCGAGAAAGCGCTGCATAGAAAATGATTTTGATGAGAACGATTCAATGCAGTATGCGGCATTAAGAAACATTATGCTCAGAAAAGGAAAGTCGGTAGAAATTCTCTGCGATTATGAGCCAAGTCTCCACTATACGCTTGAGTGGTGGAAACAGCTTATGGGTGAGTCAGAGGGCAAAGACAATAAGGGACTTTTCCCGGCAAGCGTTGATTTGACAACAGACCTTCACTCTATGGGACAGTTTATTCAGGACGGTTCAAGAATTATGTTTGAGACTGTTTTAAATGTTGAAAAGCCGGCAAGAGATGTTGTAATAGAAAAAGAGGACGAGGATCTGGACGGTCTTAACTATCTTGCGGGAAAGACGGTTGATTTTGTAAATAAATGTGCAATGAACGGAACAATACTTGCGCACACAGACGGAAATACGCCAAACCTTAAAGTTAATATTCCTGAACAGACAGCATTCTATCTCGGAGAGCTTTTCTATTTCTTTGAATTTGCCTGCGGTCTCTCAGGCTATATGCTGGGGGTTAATCCGTTTAACCAGCCGGGTGTTGAGAGTTACAAGAAGAACATGTTTGCGCTCCTCGGAAAGCCGGGCTATGAGGCAGAGGGAGATGCGCTCAGAAAGAGGTTATAAAGTGAAGATTTTAATGCTTGATACAATTACATACGGGGATGATATTTCACTTGAAAAATTTTACAGTTTAGGAGAGGTATTCAGTTACAGGACAAGCACGCAGCAGGAGGCTATGGAGCGTGTTATGGCACACCGCCCCGATGTGGTCGTGACCAACAAGGTCGTGATAACAAAAGAAATTTTTGAAGCCGCGCCTGAGATAAAAATGGTTGCGGAGACGGCGACAGGCTACAACAATATCGATACCGAGTATGCCGCGCAGCATGGCATATGTGTTGCTAACGTAGCCGGCTATTCTACGGAATCGGTTGTGCAGCACACGTTCGCGTTATTGTTTTATATCTTTGAGAAGCTGAATTATTATGATAGTTATGTAAAGTCTGGAAATTATTGCGAGAGCCCTTGCTTTACACACTTTGAAAGGGTGTTTAATGAGCTGGATAAAAAGACATGGGGAATAGTGGGACTTGGAAGCATAGGAAGAAGAGTTGCAAAGGTGGCAGAGACCTTCGGCTGCAATGTGATTTATTTCTCGGCGAGCCAAAGGACATATGACACGCAGTACAAGAGGGTTTCCTTTGACGAGCTCCTGGCTGAGTCTGACATTATATCAATTCATGCGCCATTAAACGAAAAAACAGAAAATCTGTTTGACGGCGCTGCGTTTGAAAAGATGAAGACTTCTGCATATCTTCTTAATCTCGGAAGAGGTCCGATTGTAAATGCATCAGCACTGACAACAGCGCTAAAGGAGAATAAGATTGCGGGAGCGGGGCTTGACGTTATAGACAGAGAGCCTATTGAAAGAGATAATCCGCTGCTTCAGATTCAGGACAGCAGCCGTCTTATTATAACTCCGCATATTGCATGGGCTACGTATGAGGCAAGAGTAAGGCTTATGGACGAGGTATATGAAAATATTAAAGCGTTCTCGGAGGGAAGAGACAGAAACAGAGTTGTGTAGATAAATAATGTTATTTCATTCTGTCGAACAGACAGCAGAAACAGAAAATGCCGTCAGGGACAGACATTGAGTTTTGAGTTCCTGGCGGTATTTTTTTATTTTATAGGAAAGGGTTCTGAACTTCCCATAGAATAAAAATGCTCCGCAGGCTCGCAGAGGCGCGGAAAAGGTAATTATTCTTACAAATCCGCGCCTCGCGGGAGAGTTTGCTTGCGAACCCGTTGTTATAATATAAAAAATCATACCATGTCGACGTACCATAATAATCTATATACTTTAGAACACGCTGTGTTCCGAAATTTACAATTTTTATTGCGGTAATGTTAGTATTATAGGTTTACAAATAAATGGACGAGGGCGCCCCTTCCCTTATGATATAAAAATCATGAGTTTGGGACGCCCTCGCCTGTGAGGTAATGCATGAAGTCAGTCTTCTTCTATCACTTGAATTTCCATATATGAGAAATCAATATGTTCTATAAAATTATCCTGGTTAAAACGCACCTTTGAATGACGTTTGAAGGCTTCTATGTTAGCGTCGAGCCAGATGGGCTCGCCCAAATCGAATTCATAGCACGCGTCATGAAGACCCGATAGTATTTTTTTTGTGCGGCTTAATTCAGGATTTTCATTTTTGATTACGGTATCTTTTAAAAGATGACCGCCTTCGTCAAAAAGTTTACACCATAATCTGAACATGGCAGTTTACATTCCCAGATTGAGATGTCTTGGAAGTCCGTCAACCATAATCGGTGAAAGCTCAGCCTGAATTAATGGTCTGATGTAGTGGATGAGGTCTTCCGTGACAAAATCATCCTCTGTAATCCATTCAAGCGGAACTTTCTTCTCAATATTGGCAATCTGATGTACGTCGTGAGTCTCCGTAATGCACATATAAGGGTCATCTGAAACTCTCTTCAAAACGACAACCTTTCCTGATTCGCCCTCAAATGCTGCTTTTACTGCGGCACCGCCAACATTGTAAGCCTCTGTTATGTCTGTACGAGATGTCATATGCGCAGCACAGCGCTGAAGTGTAGAAAGCTCGATAGCACGGGTCTTTACGCCGATTTCAGAAGCAATCTTATTTGACAGGAACTTTGCTGAGCCCGCGAGCTGTTTGTGACCGAAGGCATCTACAAATTCAACATGGTCTGAGAGCTCGAATACATATCTGCCGTCCATTACGCGTATACCTTCTGAAACAGCTATAACAAGGGAACGTCCCTTTGAGAGCAGCTCCTTTACGCGCTCCATAAAATGCTCTATGTCAAATACTTTTTCAGGCAGATAAATTAAATCAACACCCTCGCAGTCCTCGCCCTTTGCAAGTGCGGCGGCAGCCGTAAGCCAGCCGGCGTTACGCCCCATGATCTCGACAATAGTTACAGTAGGATAGTCGTATACGAGACCGTCTCTGATTATTTCCTTCATTGTAGCTGCGATAAACTTTGCTGCGCTGCCGAAGCCCGGAGTATGGTCTGTAACAGCGAGGTCGTTGTCGATAGTTTTAGGAACACCCATAAACTTAATGTCGCTGTTGACAATAATACCGTAGTCGGACAGCTTTTTAATGGTATCCATTGAGTCGTTACCGCCTATGTAGAAGAAATATTTAATATCAAGCTCTTCAAGTATGGAAAAAATCTTTTCGTATGTCTCTCTGTCCTCGCCTATCTCAGGGAGCTTATATCGACATGAGCCCAAATATGAGGAAGGCGTTCTCTTTAATAAATCAATGTCAATATCTGTCTTTATCTTTTGTGACAAATCTACGTACTGACGGTCGAGAAGTCCCTTAATTCCGTGACACATGCCATATACTTTCTTTGCACCTCTGTCTTTAGCCGTCTTAAATACACCGGCAAGACTTGAATTGATTACTGATGTTGGACCACCTGACTGACCAACAATAACATTTCCAACCATAAAATCCTCCATTCTTCCGCTTTGCGGAGCATACTCGTGAAAGGCGGACAAAATCCCCATTAAAATATATGTCCAAGCCTAAAAAATTATAATATTTTTGCACGAAGTATTCTAAAAAGATTTTAGCATATTTTTATAAAAGGTACAAGCGTATTTTGGCATTCTATTGTGCATATTGTAACAGTTCAGACGGCGCCATTCGCAAAAAGGATCCAGAGAGGATTTTTCACCGCTTATGGCTGAACTGTTACCGCATATTTGGGATAAGTTTACTATTGACTAAACAGTAATTACGGCTTTTAATTTGTATTAAGAACAACAGTTATTTTTGAAAGGAAAATAAGGATTTGGCAAACAGTGCAAACAACAGCAAGAGATATATTTACAGAAAAAAAGCAAACCCTCGAAACAGGACGGCACAGGATTTTGTGATTGGCAGCGTTAGGAATTACATAAGACAGAAGAATGAGCTGCGCAGACTGTCTGCAAAGAACTACCGGAATGATGTGAAAAATATCGCGGCTAAACCGGCTGTGCAGAAAATGAGACAATTTAATCACCACAGTCACACAAATTGTTTTGAGCATTCCGTGCATGTGTCATATATGAATTATCTTATTTGCAGAAAGTTCGGCTGGGATGTGTATTCAGCCGCGAAAGCGGGGCTTCTGCACGATATGTTTCTGTATGACTGGCATGATTTTACGCCTGCAAAGGGTGAGCGACTTCATGGATTTGAGCATCCGAGCAAGGCGCTGAAAAACGCGCATGATAATTTTACGCTTACAAGGAAAGAGGGCGATATGATAGCCAAGCATATGTTTCCTCTGACGCTTACTCCGCCTTCTTACAAGGAGACATATGTCATTGTTATGACCGATAAGCTGTGCAGCGTGGGGGAGGTACTCGACAGATTTTTCAGAAAAAGCAAAAGAATAAAAAGAAAGCTAAAATAAATTGCTAGAATATTGTATTTATGGTAAAATCATAAAAAATACCTTATTATGTGAGGAGGAGAAAAATATGAGTTTTTGTCCAAGATGCGGGAGACAGCTTGCAGACGGAGAGGTGTGCACATGTCAGTCACAGAATTCGCAGCCGCAGCAGAATGTACAGATGAATAGTGAGTCTCAGATGAACAACCAGGGACAGTTTGGCGGCCAGCCGCAGATGAATAATCAGGGACAGTTTGGCGGCCAGTCTCAGATGAACAATCAGGGACAGTTTGGCGGTCAGCCGCAGATGAACAATCAGGGGCAGTATAACGGTCAGCCGCAGATGAACAACCAGGGACAGTTTGGCGGCCAGCCATATATGCAGCAGGGAATGTATAACGGCCAGCCACAGATGCAGTATAACGCCGCGCCTAAGCAGACGCCGCCGTTTATTAAAGAAATTTTGGATTTGGTATCAGGTATTTTTAAGAAGCCTGCTGATGCCGTAAAGAAGTTTGTTGAGAATGCTTCATTCGCAGCGCCTGCTATTATTATAGCAGTTATGGCTGTGCTCAGTGCGCTCGGAGTTTTGCTCAGGATGGTCGGCGCTAATATTTCAACCAGACGTTCGGTTAATTCTATGAACAGCCTTTCTGATTTGAGCAATCTGCTTTCGGGAATGTCAAGCGGAAAAACTCAGGCATATTCCGGAGGAGAGATGGTTGCCGGATTTTTCGGACAGCTTATAGAGATTATAGCGGTTGCGGCTTTGACAGCAGCGTTAATTATGGTTATTGTAAATGCGTTTGAAAAGAACAAGAAGGTTACATATATGCAGGCACTTGCCATTGCCAGCCTTTCAGTTCTTGTGACAGTTCCGTTTACGTTTGTCGGAACAATAGTTGCAATGATTCCGGGAGCGTTCTTTGGATATCTTAGAACATGGATGGTTTCGTTTGCAAACGCAGTAGGTCTTGTATTTACATTTATAGGAATCAGGGCGGTTGAGCAGGATGACAATCATATGCCGCTGGTATATGGTCTTGCAGCTCTTTCAGCAGCGGTACTCAGTACAATTTTGGGATTATTATTCTGATTAATGATTACTAATGATTTACAGCAATTACAGCTTTGCAGGAATTTCCGGCGGCTGTGGTTGCTTTTTTTATTCAACAGGAAATTCAAAGAACTTCCTGTTGAATAAAAATGCTCCGCAGGATCGCAGAGGCGCGGAAAAGTGATTATTCTTATGAATCCGCGCCTCGCGAAAGAGTTCGCAGGCGAACTCTTTGTTACCGCGGGCTGCAATTTGATAGTAAATATTTGAATTTTTAACACGCTGGGTTTGTGTCTGCGCACACTTGGCACAAACCCGGCAGACACATAATATCGTCAAAGACGAGCAGTTAAAATGTGTGCAGAAATGAGGTTTATAATGAATAATTTTAAAAAACAGGTGTGGAAACCGGGAAATATGCTGTACCCTGTACCGGCCGTTATGGTTAGCTGCGCAAAACCGGGGCAGAAGCCTAATATTATAACAGTTGCATGGGCAGGGACAATATGTTCAGACCCTGTTATGCTCTCAATTTCGGTGAGAAAGGAGCGGTTTTCTCATGAAATTATTTCAGAGACGGGAGAGTTTGTTGTTAATCTGACTACAAAAGATTTGTGCAGGGCTGCGGATTTTTGCGGAGTGCGCTCCGGGCGCGATGTCGATAAGTTTAAGGAGATGAAGCTTACACCGCTGAAGTCAAGCAGGATAAGCGCTCCGGGAATCGCCGAGAGTCCTGTCAATATAGAGTGCAGGGTGGTTGAGGTAAAGGAGCTGGGCTCTCATGACATGTTTATTGCAAGAGTTGAGGCGGTGGCGGCTGACGAGCGGTTTATGGATGAGTCAGGGAGATTTAAGCTTGATGATGCCCGACTCGTTGCATATTCTCACGGTGAATATTTTGAATTGGGTGAAAAAATCGGCAAGTTCGGTTTTTCGGTTGCAAAGAGACAGGTATAGACATCCGCGGCAAAAAGTTTTGGAATGGAGGGTTAGATTGAAGATTTCCGGTCTGCATATAAAGAATTTTAAATCAATAATAGATTTGACAATCACTGATATTGAGGATGTTCTTATTCTAGTCGGTAGAAATAATTCGGGAAAATCCGTTATTCTCGATGCAATCAGGGCGGCAGTGGGTGATTTAAGTGTCACAATGCAGGATTTTAACAGCAATGAGGGCAATATTGTAATCGGAATGGAGCTGGAGATATCGCCTGAAGACATTCAGTATCTTCACCGGAACGGAGTTGTGGGAAAGTTCAGGCATTTTGATTTATGGTTTAAGAACTTCTGTCAGAAGCTTCCATCATTTTCCGCAGATGACGAGGGCGGCGGAAAGCTGTTTTTTGAGTACGTTTTCAGCCGTGACGGAAACGTAAAATACCGTGACGGAGTAAAAAAGAATAACAATTATATTAAAAGTGTTCTGCCCAAAATATATTTTGTTGACCATTACCGGAATAAGGTTGATATTCGCAAGGATTTGACGATGCTTGCTCAGGATAAGGGAATTGCCGAATTTAAGTCGGACAGATGCATGTTTGACAGCGCGAAGGTGTGCAGCCAGTGTTTTGACTGCATAGGAATTATTGATAAAAAGAGTCCGTCAGAGCTGTCGCTGATTGAAACAAGCAGACTTCTTCAGTATAAGCTCTTTAATCTGAATATTAATACGTTTGCGGACAGGCTCAACAGATATTTCTCTAAAAACGGAGGTGGTGACCTCAAAATACGATACGAAATTAAGTTTGATACAGATGAGCTTTTTGATATTAAAACCGTTGTCGAAAATCCGGCGCGCAGGACGAGCGGAAATCTTGAGTCACTTGGGGAAGGCTTCAGGAGCATTTATATTCTTTCGCTTTTGGAGACGTATGTGGATACTAAGGATACCGCGCCGTATATAATTCTGATTGAGGATCCTGAAACATATCTTCACCCGCAGCTTCAAAAAATCGCGAGTGAAATTTTATACCGGCTTTCCAAGAAAAATCAGGTGATTTTTTCGACTCATGAGCCTGAAATGCTTTTTAATTTTACTACAAAGCAGATAAGACAGATATACACTGACGAGAAGCACAGCACAGCAGTAAGCGGCGAGACGGATATTGATGACATATTAAATGATTTGGGCTTTACGGCAAATGATTTGATGAATGTGAGTTTTGTGTTTATTGTTGAGGGAAAGCAGGATAAGAGCCGCCTGCCGCTGCTCTTGAACAAATACTATTCGGAAATATACGACGACAGCGGAAGACTTCGGCGCATTGCCATTATATCTACCAACAGCTGTACAAATATTAAGACTTATGCCAATTTAAAGTATATTAACACGCTGTATTTAAAAGAGCAGTTTATGATGATACGCGACAGCGACGGCAAAGATCCTATGATGCTCGGAAAGCAGCTGTGCAGATATTACGGCGAGCGGGCAAGGGAGGATAAGGGAAATCTTCCGAGAGTGACGGAGCGGAATGTTCTTATATTAAAGTATTATTCTTTTGAAAATTATTTTTTGTTTCCTGATGTTATGGCAAAGATAGGCGTTGTACAAAGTGAGGACGAATTTTATGATATTTTGTGGGCCAAGTATCAGCAGTATCTTTATAAGCTTACAAGTGTGAAGAAAATGTTAAGCCTTTTGGGTATACATATCAGTTCGCGGCAGGATTTGGTGGATAATATTGAAAATATACGCGTTTATGTGCGCGGACACAATCTTTTTGATATTTTTTACGGAAAATATAAAGCAGACGAAAATGAGGTACTAGAACGCTATATTGAGGCTGCGCCTAGAGAGATATTCGCGGATATATTGGATAAGATTGACAATTTTGTTTTTTTTGACTCAAGAAAGCTGTAAAACGGTATTTTATGCTTATTGAGCGCTGTTTATGACAGTCTTTGGAAAATGGAATAATATACACAAAAATTGTAAAATTAATGAGAAATATTTTGGGAGAAATGACAAATTAGTACTTTACAAAGCATTTACTGAGTGATAATATGTGTTTGTTACAGAAATGTTACAAAATAATTACGGGACTTAATAAGGATATATAAACTTTGTAAAAGTTTTTGGAGGAAGATATGACACATATAACACGGTATGGCAGACGCCTCAGAATGACGCTTATCGGCGGAATGTCAGCAGCATGTTTTGTATGTTTATTCGCTATTCCTTTTGCTGAGAAAAAGTTACTGAAGAATGAAGTGGGATATTATAGCGTAGTTTTTAACGGGCAGGAGATAGGCTCTGCCAATACACGACAGGAGGCGGAGCAGGCGCTGGCAGATGCGAGACTTAAGTTCAGCCAGAGCTATGACTCTGTTGTATATATGGACAACAGCATTGAGATTGTTGAGGAGTCCAAGCTTGTTTCTAAGAGAATGTCACAGGAGGATCTGGAATCTGCAATTTACAGCAGCCTTTTCGCATGTGTTACCGATAAGGAGAATGCTACAGCGTATACAGTGAGAATTGACGATTTTACCGTAACTCTTGCAACTAAAGATGATGTTGTTGAGCTGATGGAAATGGTTACTTCAAAATATGACTCAAAGAATGAGTTTCAGGTCAAGCTGTCATCCGGAGACAGCAACTATGGAGCATATTCAGTTGATATAGTTCAGTCAGAAATCAAAAATACTGACACTGATATTGTCGCTGCAGCGCTGAACGGCGAATCTGTGGCGGCAGCACAGGATAATACGGTACAGGAAGACGGAATTACTGGTATCGGATTTGAGCAGGATGTCGTTGTCAATGAGACGCTTGCAGCCGGTGCTGATATTGTGAGTGTTCAGGACGCATATGATGCGATAACAAAGGAAAAAGAAGAAAAGACAGTTTATGTTGTGGAAGCGGGCGACTGCCTTTCTACTATCGCAGGAAAGTGCGATATTTCGCTTTCTGATTTGTATGCGCTTAACGAGGGAGTTACAGAGGAGACTATAATTGTTCCTGGGGACGAGCTTGTTGTCACTGTTCCTAAGTCGG
>ERZ1643246.4835-NODE-4835-length-10320-cov-11.991038_pt1 | contig 10320 bp, 11 predicted proteins | sample MGYA00579265_ERZ1643246 | MGnify/ENA primary metagenome ERZ1643246 (study PRJEB29033, sample SAMEA4952261) | chicken gut metagenome | biome: Broiler Chicken; feature: Gastrointestinal Tract; material: Caecum | place: Ireland | collected 2018 | study: Broiler...
CTGCACATTTGTGTTCGTCGAAACTGTATTCAGTTTTCAAAGGTCTACCGTTGCCTGCTCGTTTCAAACAAGCAACTTTATTAGTTTAACAAATCGTCGTTTTGAAGTCAAGAGCTTTTTTAAAACATTTCTTGACGTTCTAGCGAAAAGCCTGTGATTTCAAGCAATCAGCAACTCATCGCCGCGACAACGTTATCTAATATACAAAGATTACGATCATATGTCAACGGCTTATCAAAAGTTTTTCAATTATTTTTCAAACCATGAATATTAGATTATCTAACTTGATTATTGTTCATAAAAATACGAATTTTATAAGTGAACTTAATCCATATTGATCGTTAGTTTATTAACTGCAAAATTTACGATTATCTAATTATGACGTGGTCCAAGCCAATCAGCGACTTTTGCCAATAATCATGATAACAACCCTCTTTTGAAATTTCCCGAATGCAGACTCGATTTGTTTTCCCAAAAACAGCCACCCAGCCTTTTAAATAATCAGTCCGCTTATTGTCACCAAAATCACTGATAACTTTTGACCTAAAAATTAGTAAAGCGCCGGCAAAAAATACCGACGCTTCTTTTAACTGAGCACAAAACTATTTAATTGTATCAAATATAAAATTAGATGGCGTAAATTTGACGCGTAATGCACGGTAGACATATGTCCGATCTGTCTTACCGACAACCGTGTAAGTTACCTTAGCAGCCTTATCCGTCTTAAAGATCATCAAGGCCGCCAATGGCGAGGTACCGTATGGATTAACCTTGACGTAGGCATTATCCAGCGTCCGCATAGTACTTTTGACGATTTTGGCATAGCTCTTGGTCTGTTTGGATGTTGGATTATTCTTAAGCAGATGACTATTGATATTTTTAATGATCTGCTTATCAGAAATGATACCCAGCGAATAATGACGATAGCCAAACTAGCCACCAACCCCGCATAAGACCAGCAGCACCGCGATCAGCGCCAGCCAGCGTCCTTTTTTATGGTGCAAACAATCACTTCCCTAGATTAAATTAATAATTTCGCCTCGATCGACAAACCGCTTAACGCCCGACCATCAAAGCTGATACACAAAGCTTAAAGAAAAGTTGCGAATCCTTTTAGGAGAGGCTTTGAAGAATAACGGGGCAAAATGTAAAATTTATGCGATATAAAATCTTTTAAGCATAATCAGCAGCTTAAAAAAGTTAATTCCAGAGTTTTTGACATTTATCAAACTTTTCGACAAATATCAAAATTTAAATCTATTATTGACTGATATTTGCATTATAATAGGAATGTAAGCACTTTAATCACGATAGTTTATCAGAAAGGTGGCTGTTCAATGAGTACTCAAACAAAATTTTCTGAAAAAGACATCGTTAAGACCAATCCGATCTTCTCACGGACGCGGACTACGATTGAATCGGCATTCTACGCCAACAACATGACGCATATTGCCGATACCGCGACTGCTTATCGTTTGGCGGCCGACAACCCCAACACCATCGTTACCGACCTGCCAATCAAGCATACCGAAGAACTGGGACTGCCAGCCGATGCCAAGATGCTGGTCGACAATCATGGTCAGATCGTGGGCCGGACCGCGGCAGCACGGCGTTTGATCGGTTCTCCAGACGTTGATGCCGAAAAAATCGATGGCGTCCTGCGCGAAGCTATCTATGAAGGCCACGAACGCGACTTTTACACGACGGACGTGATCGTGGGGCTGGATGAAGACTTTATGGTAAAGGCGCATCTGGCACTAGCAGAAGGGTTTGAGGTCAATCTGCTTTCCTACATGCTCAACTTCCAAACAGCTACCGAAAACTGGCTGAAGCGCCATGCCGATTCACGGGCCTATGATGAAGGCGACATCTATCTGTACTGCGACCCATACTGGAGCAGTCCCGACTATCCACATGGGCTGGTTGTCATCGATGCTCAGCACAATGCAGCGGCAGTCTTGGGTCTGCGCTACTTTGGCGAGCTTAAGAAGTCCACTTTGACGCTGGCCTGGGCAACCGCGCACCGGCATGGTTTTACTGCTTGTCACGGCGGCGAAAAGACTTTCCACTTCAGCGACCGTGATGATCAGACTTTTGCTTTCTACGGGCTTTCTGGTTCGGGCAAGTCTACGCTGACGCACGCCAAGCATGGTGGCAAGTTTGATATTACCGTGCTGCATGACGATGCGTTTGTAATCAATCGTGAAGACGGCAGCTCCACGGCTCTTGAACCAGCCTACTTTGACAAGACCAACGACTATCTGCCGGGCAGCCGCGAAATGCAGTACTTTACTACGGTGATGAACGTTGGCGTCACGCTTAACGAAGCCGGCCAAAAAGTACTGGTAACCCAGGATCTGCGCAACGGCAATGGACGGACCATTAAGACGCGCTATGCTTCTACCAACCGGGTGGATCGCGAAATTGCCCCAATCAATGCCGTCTTTTGGATTATGAAAGATGACAGTCTGCCGCCAGTCGTTAAACTGACCGATCCCGTTACCGCGGCTACGTTTGGTCTGACGCTGGCTACCAAGCGTTCCACGGCCGAAAACGTGGTGGGCGCTGACCGCAACGCTTTGGTTATCGAACCATTTGCCGACCCATTCCGCGCCTACCCATTAAGCGAGGACTATCAAGACTTTAAGGCGCTGTTTGAAGAACGCCACGTTGACTGCTACATCGTCAATACCGCCAACTTTAACGGCTTGGACATCCCTAAAGAACTGACCTTGAAGGCTTTGGAAGACATTGCCCAAAACCAGGCCGCCTTCAAGCCATTTGGCAAGCTGACCAACATGGAATACATCGCTTATGACGGCTACCCAGTTGACTTTAATGATGCTGAATACGTAACCAAGCTTAAGACGCGTTTTGAAATCCGGCGCGACTGGGTTAAGAACTATGAAGCTCAGCACACGGGCGAAAAACTGCCAGCTGAAATTCTGACCAGTCTGGACAACTTGATCAACGCCCTAAACTAATCAAATACTGACAACCTTGATCTCCAAGCGCTGAACTGCTTAATGCGGCTCAGTGCTTTTTAGATGCTCCAGCAGGTTGTTTTTGCAAGACACTATCATAGTTTTGCGCATTTTTCATAACATGATTGGTCAGCCAGACTCGATACTGCTCGATATAGTACGGATCAATCGGACGACAGCTGGCCTCGTAAAACGCGCGCTCCCGTTCCATAATGTAGCCAATCAGTGCTTGACGCCCCAATTTGGTAGCAGTGTCGGGCAGCAAGCGGCGTGGTCCCTCAATTTTGGCCTGCAGCGCAACTTGCGAGGGCCGCTCTACCTTGTAGTCAAGTTTTTGGGAGGTACCAAAATAACCTTTGACGTAGCTGGCAACCCGACCGTTGAATCGCAGCAGGTCACCAGTTAACAGTTCGCCTAAATCTAAAAAGCCTTTCGTATAATTGAGCCATAAATGATCAGTAATCAGTTCTCCAGTTTCGGCTAAAGCAACGTGGGTGAGCAAAAGCGTTGGCCGACAGTAACGGTAGCTTTTTTTATAGCCAACGCGCTCAAACCGGCCGATGAACACGTGTCGCATTTGGGGACCAAGTTGTTGGAGCTTTTTTCTCATTTTCCGGCTTCCTTTCTCAAATCATCTATCAGTGTCCTTATAAATGCTTTAGACGATTTAAGCGGAAATGCATTTTTATTTTTGATGAATTTCAGCGTTTGTCGACCAGATTGCGGCAAAATAAAAAACAATCGCACGCCACCAGCTGCGAAAAAACTGGTATCACACAATTGTTCTTTTCATTGTTTTTAACGATTATTCAATTTATCTTCCAGCCAAACCAATTGATTTTCTTGGCGACTGATTGCGCGAGCCAAAATCAAATAATGACCATATTGTTGATCAATCTGTTCTTGACTGCTGAATAATGCTTGTCGACGCTCGCGCAGATGATTAAGGCTGTTGCTAATCAGTTGGATCTGGTGCTTAAACAATTTTTCCAGTCTTGGATCATTACGATCATTGATGAAAAAAGTCTTTAAAGAAAATAGGTCTTTGGATACCGGCAGCTTATCAACGGGTTCCATCAACCAGTCATTAATAATTTCATGACCATAAGCCGTTAAATGGTAGTGTATCTCTTTATCATTATCTTCTTTTGAGTAGCTTTCAATCCAACGATCTTGTTCCATACGCTTTAGCTCTGGATAAACCTGACTATGTGATGATTGCCAAAATTCCCCAATATCAAAGCGAAACTCATCCATAATCTGCTTTCCAGTACAGTCTTTATTGAGCAGGATCCCCATAATAACGTAGGGCAGTATCCTTTTTTGCGGCATTTTGCAGCATCCTTCCTTATCTGATTCTGCAAAACATTATATAACAAGCTACTTAGCCAGACGATGGTAATTTTCGTCAAAGAAGCGGCCATTGCGAATATCATCAGTCATGCCAGCATAAGGAGCTTCATTGATGACTTCTTCATTATCCTGACCAGCATCACCCATGTAGGTAATCGTTGCAAACTCAGGAACCACTAATTTCGGATAGGTTTCATACTTTTCACGCGATTCATGCATTAAATCAATGTGTTCATTTTGGAAGCAAACCGTAATTTCTGGATGTTCCTGTACCCATTTTGGAAAGAAAATCGTACCGTTAAGCTTATGTTCATTAGGAACGAAATCCAATGCGACATCAGTTCCCGTTGGCTCGGTCCACGCAATCTTGTAAATTCCTTCAGTTAATTGATGAATGTGCGCTGGTTGATCCTTAACCCAACGTCCGGCAACCATTCCGCCATGAATCCGATAGTCAACCGTGTGATCATTTTTAGCATACCATTCGTATTCCCAGCCATTGTCATACGTATAAATGAAATGCGTTCCCAAGAAGTCATCCAGCGTTTTGAATTGTTTGTCCATATGATTTAAGTTTGCCATAATTATTTCCGCCTTTCATAAATGTCGTTATCAACATAAAATAGAATATCACTTTATGTCGTTATCGTCAAATATTGATGGTTAAAATAATTTGACCCCCATCTTCAAAGTTCAGTAAAAACCTTGAAGATGAGGGTCAATTTCAGTTAAAAAATAATATTGTTATTTCAACAGTTACTACTAATCTGCATTTTGTTTAGGCAAACTAAACGATACGATCAGCGCGATAATCGCCAAAGCCAGCGTAAAGTAAAGTCCCGTGTGCACCCCGGACGTAAAACGCATCGCTTGGCTGCCAGCTGCCGCATGCCGGCCTAATTCCAAGAAACTGGTAGCCAGAGCAGTTGCCAATGCTCCAACGATCTGCTGCATTGTGTTCAAAATCGTACTGCCATCACTGGAGGCTGGTCCCCGCAGCGCGTTTAGAGCACTGGTCTGCGCTGGTGACATTGCTAATGGACAGCCAATCATCAAAATCACGTGAGCCGCAATCACATAGGCAACTGCAGAATGAGCCGTCGTCAAAAGCAGCATGACGATCCCTACAATGGCAATCACAAAGCCAATCATAACTGGACGTTTGGCCCCGATTGAATCATACATCCGTCCAGCAAACGCAGAAACCAAAGCATTTACCAGACCACCTGGCAACATGACGATCCCAGTTAAGGCAACTGCTAACAATAAGCCATTTTGCAGATACATTGGCATCAGATACATGGCCGAAAGAATAATACCAAAATCAAGCATGACCAATACAGCACCAATCGTAAATGCCTTAACCTTGAAAACGCGCAAATTTAAGATTGGCGTTTCAAGCTTCAATTGGCGAATTACATAGGCAATCAATACCAAAATCCCAACTGCAAACGAGCCTAAGACTGGCCAAGAACCCCAGCCATCCAGACTGGACAGACTTGCACCAACTACCAGGCCAGAAAAGCCAAGCACGGATTCAACGATTGAAAGCAGATCAATGTGAGGACGCGTTGGCTGACCAATGTTTTCCAAAGCACTTACCGCCAGACACAAGGCGATAACCAAGAAAATTTCAAACGACCAAAAGATCCAGCGCCAGGAAAGCTCGGCCAGAATCAAACCTGTCAAAGTTGGCCCAATTGCCGGGGCAAACATGATTACCAAAGCGCAGATTCCCATAATGCTACCAATCTTTTTTGGTGGGAAAATCTGCATCGCAATCGTAAACATCAGTGGCAGAATCAGACCGGTTCCAATCCCTTGAATCATTCGACCCGCCAATAGAACCGCAAAGTTAGGCGCCAGTGCTGAAATTGCCGCACCGATAATAAAATCCAGCAGGGCAAAAATCACAATCTGACGAGTCGTAAACCACTTGGCAATCAAACTGGACAGCGGCAAGACGATCCCAATAACCAGCATGTAGCCAGTCACCAGCCATTGTAAAACGGCCGTACTGGTATGAAAGACGATCATCAGCTTAGGCAGCGCGATATTTAGTGACGTTTCACTAAACATGCCGACAAAAGCGCCTAAAAGCAAACTGGCCATCGTCAGCCCCGGATGTTTGACGCGAAAAGCAGGTTCAGAAAAGTTTTGCATATAATTTGCTCCTTTAATCAAATTCACTTGATTAAAGACCAAACAGCAAGCAGACTTAATTTAATGTATTCAATTAACGCTAACTCTTAATCTTAATCAGCATGTTTGCCATTCTAACAAAGATTAACCCAGTTTCGTAAGTACTTTTTTGGCAAATGGCAAATTTTTTCTGAAATCACCTGTCTTGTGCTTTTAGCAAGAAACCTTGATACGATTTGCCGCGGTTGATTATATACAAATGTAATGTTTTTAGTTACAATTAACCTATAAGCATAAAGAAAGCAGGTATCACAATGCGCAAACCAGTTCCCATGTTAGACCGCCAGCTGTCAGGCGATGAATTTCTCAAGCTGATTGTCGATAGTTTTCAGTCCGTTGTGTTTGGTACGGTTGATCAAAATGGCGATCCCCATACCAACGTCGCTGATATCGAGGTTTTAGACGGCAACCGGCTGATTTTTGCGACGACCTATCAAAAACCATTTTATCAACGTTTAAAGGCTCATCCCCGCATCTCGATCACGGCTTTAAAAGGCAGCGAAACTCTGGACAGTGTTGGCTTCACCTTAACCGGCACGGCAGCTGAGGTCGATCAGCAGTATCTGGAGCAGATTTTTGCCGCACGACCGGAAATGCAGCAGATTTCGGCAAACCATTCTGAACGGCGCAGCATTTTAAGACCATTTGCCATTACGCCAATTGCCGGTTCGATTTACGACCTGCGTCAACAGCCGATTTTCCAGAAGCGAATTGAATTTTAAAGCTGGTTGTCTCAAAATTCACCTAAAACAGCATGACCCTGCCGCAAGTTTTGCGTCAGGGCCGTTTTGGTATGCTTAATTTAGATATGTCGTTATGGAGGGTGGTTAGGTTTTTTAGCAGCTCATTATGCAATATTCAAAAAACTTCAAACTCAGTAAAAATTACCTCTGCCATTTCACATCGCCCATGAATACTTCGAGAACATCAAAGACAGAAAATGGCTCAACCACGATCTTCGTGTAGGAATACACTGGCAAATCTAGTTGAGCAATTGCATCATCTAAATTGCGATATTTATTAGGGTACGCCCTATACTCAGCCTTGGCTTTATCCCAATTACGTTTATGTATCATCTCATGCCTAATTATACAATTTGCATCAAGTGCAGCAAAGTAACCATCTTTTAAATAGTTTTGAGTACTTTCATAGTCTCGCAAAATATCGCTGTTGATATATAAAACCTCTTTTGATTGCTGATACGAAGCTGCTACCGTTTTAGGTAACTTTCTACTATCGATAATCACAATCTCTGGCAAGTTTTCACCTACATAACCGCCAAGAATTTTATCTACTTGTCTTGCAGCATCATAATACTTCTTAGTACGATTTTCCGTCCAAATATTTGCTTGCATTTCTTTCATCTGGGAAATATGAATATGAACATCATACTTACCATCAAGTGAAAGATGTCAGGGACAATTAAAAATTGTATAGAAATGGCAATTTGAAAATGTACAATTATGGCAGTTTAAGATGGCAATTTATGAGTAGTCGCAGATATCGTCATAATATCACTACCTCTAATCGTTGAGTACCGGTTGCTTGTCATTTACATTACCAGAATTTTGATAAGCAAAAAGTGCCCAATCAGTATCCAAACTGATGAGCGCTGGTGACTGCTACTTCAAAATCAGAGTTGCCACTTCAATATCAGATTCAATTTTATAGACGCGCTCTTTACCATTATCGCTAACTACATCTACTGCAATGAAATGCACGACTCTCACCTTTTTTCCAGTCTATTAGAGCCTTTGAATAATTAACTTATTATTGTCCTTCTTGTGTGCTTCTCCATATCTTTAAGCATTTCTTGATTTTCGACATACGGAATTACCATAGAAGTTAAGTCAGCATCCGAAACATAAAGTTTACTAATTACTTTCATGATCTTTTATCCACCTCTCTAACTTTTTCTGATAATTTTTCAAAAGCTGCTTAGTTTCTTCAATTTCTCACTTATACCTCTCCCCAACAGTAATATTAGACCATTGACGCTAAAACAAAAAACGATACACTGCATTTGAGATTGAAAGAACAGCGTATCGATGTATGTCATCCAGCAACGGGTTGGTCACTCTAACAGCCGGGTTACTCAAGAAATCTACACACACGTTACTCACGAAGCGCTTGTGAAAAATCGTGGTCAATTGGAAAATTTGTGACCAGTTTGCTACCATTTTGCTACCACAAGCAAATAATTGGCAAAAATTCACAAACTCAATCAGCATTTTAAAAATTAGGCAAAAAGAAAAACCCTTGCACAGCAAGGGTTTTGGTCGACACTCGACTACTTAACGTCGCGACGGCGTTCAGGAATACGAGCGGACTTACCAGTACGTTCACGGAATTAATGGCGGCATTCACTAACATCTCATAGTGGTGTTAATGCCATGTCATTGCCTATTTCGTCTTTATCTAAGTTAGTAAATACATTCAATATTGTATCACTATACTTTCACATTTTTGCTACCTAATGGCTACCAAGTGACTACTTCACAAGTCTATTCTTAGTACCAAAATACCCTACCCAGTAATATTTTGAGTAGGGTATTTTAACGTGCACGAATCGTGACAGTCCCTGTAGAGATACTACCCCTCTCGTTTTCATTCCTTCTGTTCATCAAATTCCTAGACCAATTAACTGTACTCATCAAAAAAATACCTACATTATATATATAGATATATAGGTATTTTGAAATGTTATTCGTGCTAAGCCGATTTTATATAGTTTTAGATGGAGTTGGTTACAGTGTGGGAAAAATGTGGGAAAATGGTCTCTTTAAGTATTTTGACAATCCTTTATAATTAAAATTAGTAAAGTTTCTAATATGGAGATGATTAATTTGGCTTTTTGGAACAAACCAGACCCTGACAAGCCGAAACAAACCGGCTTTGAAAAATACGGGGAGAAATATATTAATGAAAACTTCTTGCAGGATGTTGATCCAAAGTATCATGACATGTTGAATCAAATTGGTTTCAGCGAAAACTTCATCATGTCTGCACCATCTTTCACTAGCAATGATACCAAGACCCTATATCATGAGTTGGATGTGATTAAGATGCAGAATACTATTCTGATTCGCCAAAACGATGAAATCATTAAAGAGCTCAGGAAATTAAATCGTCCAAAATCTGAATGACGTTAAAAGCTGAACTATTGGGAGGTCATACATAATGGCAAAGCAAATTAAAGGCGAAGACGGTAAGGTTTACGTAGAAAAGAAACCGTTCTACAAGCGAGTTTGGTTCTGGATCCTCGTTGTACTGGTTATCTTTATCGGATCTGCAGCGGTGAGCGGTGGGAATAACAGCTCATCATCAAGCAGTTCATCGTCTTCTGCCAAATCTAGCTCTAGTTCATCATCTCATGTCTCTGCAACCAAGGTAGCAGCATTAAAATCCGCCCAAACTTATTCTGACACCATGCACATGTCTAAGCAAGGGATTTATGATCAATTGACGTCTGATGCTGGTGATAAGTTTGACGATGCTTCAGCTCAATATGCTGTTGACCACGTCAAGGCTGACTGGAACAAGAATGCTCTGAAAGCTGCAGAGAGCTACCAGAAAGATCAAAACATGTCTCCTGAGGCGATTCGTGATCAGCTTACTTCTGACGCTGGTGACAAGTTCACACAAGATCAAGCTGACTACGCAGTTAGCCATTTACCACAATAATTATATAGGCAAACAAAAAAGACAGCCCTAGCCAATGAGCCAGTGACCCGTACCCCCAAAGTTGGAAACACAACTTTGGGGGTATTTTTATGACCAA
>ERZ1643246.4836-NODE-4836-length-10319-cov-5.620908_pt1 | contig 10319 bp, 12 predicted proteins | sample MGYA00579265_ERZ1643246 | MGnify/ENA primary metagenome ERZ1643246 (study PRJEB29033, sample SAMEA4952261) | chicken gut metagenome | biome: Broiler Chicken; feature: Gastrointestinal Tract; material: Caecum | place: Ireland | collected 2018 | study: Broiler...
TGGATTAAAATGGACTAGAAATGAATTAGATTCAATGATTGATAATCCAATATACTATGGAAGACTGGTTACAAATTATTTTGATTCAGAAGAAGAAATTGATATGAAATATAAGCAATACTGGTATAGTGAAGAATGTCATACAGAGCCACTTATTTCTAAGGAATTATGGCTAGCAGCTCAACAAGCATATCACCATTATAAAAAACAAACTGTTCATAAATATTTGTTTTCTAAGATGGTATATTGTACTGATACAAATAGTTGGATGTCAAATGATTGTGCTTGGAAAAAAACAAAAAAAGGGAAAAAGCTATATAAATATTATACTGATAAGAGTTCTAACAAACGAATTAATGAAAATATAATTCTGGAAAGATTTGCACTGGAATATAGATTAAATAAACTTGACAAGATAAATAAAGAAATTAGAGAGAATTTAATCTTATTATTAAAAAATAAACAGAAAAGAAGAATAATTCTAGAAAATGATTTTGATCAAGGTTATATTGATGAAGAAGATTATATTGAACAGATACGAGAAATAAATCTTTCTATCAGGGAAACAAAACAACGTATAGAAAATATGTCAATTGATCATAATGAAAATTTTCTTGAAATGAATTACGATAAACAAAAATCTATAGTGTTATCCAATATAAGTAAAGTAAATGTAAGTTTTATAGATAACAAAATTGAATTTGAATACTTAAGTTAAGAAGATTTTCTACACTTTCATATAAAAAGTTGTAGAAAATTATACACTTGTTTTTTTCTTGGTTACATATTATAATAACCTTGGCAAACTGATAAAGAGGGTTGTTTTAATAGGAGTCATTTATGATTCTTGTTAGGACAACCTCTCTTTATTTTAGAATAAAATTTAATGTAAATAAAAACTTAATTGAATTATATAAAAAAATGTGATATAATTCTTTTAGAAAAAAATTGGAGCAAATAATAATTGACGGTTACAATATGGTAACAATAATAGTCGGTTTGTAATGTTACACAGTTTGCCAAAAAAACAATACTCGCTCCATTGAAATGATGACTTACGATAAATTATCGTAAGTTTTTTTCGTTTAATAGAAATTTGATTTCTTTTGGGCAATAAGTGTATAAAGAAAATGGGACAGAATCCAATGATTTATATATATTTTGATATATTTTTATGAAAGAATATTGACATAGCGAGTATGAGAGTATATATTTATATATGAAGAGATGTTCATATGTTTGATGAAGGAGTGATGATATGACTATACAGATGGATGATCAAAATGATTTTTTAGCAGTTCATGAAGATGTTGTCAAAAGGGTTAAAGAAAAACAACCTGATGATGAATACTTATATGAATTGGCTGATCTATTTAAGGTATTTGGAGATACAACACGTATTAAGATTTTATATGCTTTATTTGAAAGTGAATTATGTGTGGGAGATATCGCACAGATTTTGGGACTGAGTCAGTCTGCAGTCAGTCATCAGTTGAGAGTTCTCAAAGATAGTAAATTGATTAAATTCAGACGTGAAGGAAAGGTTATTTTTTACTCATTAGATGATGATCATGTTAGAACAATCATGTCTATGGGTATGGAACATGTAGAAGAATAAGAAAGGGGAAAAAGAAGATGAAAAAGACATATAAAGTTGATGTAGATTGTGCAAACTGTGCAGCTAAAATGGAAGAAGCTGTTAAAAAAACAGAAGGTGTGAAAGATGCAAATTTAAGTTTTATGACTTTAAAACTAAAAGTTGAATTTGAAGATGGAGTTAATATTGATGAAGTCATGCAAAAAGCTTATAAGAATTGTAAAGTCGTAGAAGATGACTGTGAAATTTATTTATAGAATAAATTCCCTTGAAAAGGGGTATTTATTTAGATGATATATGAATGAGTGAACATATATTAAAATGAATGGGAGTGTTATGATGAATAAAAAACAAAAGAAAGTTCTTTATAGAATTCTGTTATCTTTAGGATTCATGATTGGAATCATGATTTTAACTTCATATGTTTCTTTAAACTTATATATTGAAGTGATTCTTTATTTGATTCCTTATTTCATTATTGGGTATGATATTTTAAGAAAACCGATAAAAGGTATATTAAAAAGACAGGTTTTTGATGAAAACTTTTTGATGGCTGTTGCGACTGTAGGCGCTATGTGTTTAGGTGAATTCCGTGAAGGTGTCGCTGTCATGCTGTTTTATCAGATTGGGGAATTGTTCCAAAGTGTTGCAGTCGGTAAAAGTCGTCGTAATATTGCCGCATTAATGGATATTCGTCCCGATTATGCTAATATGATGATAGATGGTAAGCTTCAAAAAGTGGATCCAGATGATGTTGAAATAGGTAGTGAAATCATTGTCAATCCTGGAGAAAAAGTACCTATTGATGGGATTATTGTAGAAGGGAATACAACATTTAATACAAGTGCTTTGACAGGCGAAAGTGTACCAAGAGATGCACATTGTGGTGATGAAGTCATCAGTGGTTTTATTAATATGACTGGTGAAATTAAAGTGAAAACAACAAAGGAATTTGGTGAATCAACAGTTTCTAAAATTCTTGATTTGGTAGAAAATTCAAGTATGAAAAAGTCACGTTCAGAAAACTTTATTACTAAGTTTGCCAAATACTATACACCAGCAGTTTGTTATAGTGCATTGGCATTAGCGATAATTCCACCTGTTGTTTTGATGTTGATGGGGAAAAATGCCTCATGGGGTGATTGGATTATTCGTGCGTTGACATTCTTAGTTATCAGTTGTCCATGTGCTTTGGTTATTTCTATACCACTCAGTTTCTTTGGTGGCATTGGTTGTGCTTCAACAAAAGGAATTTTGGTAAAGGGTTCTAATTATCTCGAAGCTCTTGCCAGTGCCAAATATATTGTTTTTGACAAAACGGGAACACTGACAAAAGGGGTTTTTGAAGTAACGCATATTGATCCAACTGATAATTATGATCAACAACAGTTATTGTATTATGCGGCTCATGTGGAAATGGCTTCAAGTCATCCAATCAGTTTAAGTTTACAAAAGGCTTATGGACAATCATTGGATAGAGATGCTGTGCATAATATTGAAGAAATTGCTGGACATGGTATTCGTGGAACTGTTCATGGACATGATGTTTATGCTGGTAATGAAAAACTGATGAATAAGATAGGTGTAGATATTACGGAAAAACATCCTGAAGGAACAGTTGTGTATATGGCCATAGATAATCAATATGCAGGATGTATTGTGATTTCTGATGTGATTAAAGAAACCTCAAAAGCAGCGATTCAGTCTTTAAAATCACAAGGAATCAAAGAAACGATTATGTTAACGGGAGATACAAAACAGACTGCGACAAAGGTTGCTGAAGAGATTGGTATTGATCGTGTTTATAGTGAACTTTTACCAGCTGATAAGGTTGAAAAGGTTGAAGAAATATTACAAAACAAAGGTGAAAAAGAAAAAGTGGCTTTTGTTGGTGATGGTATTAATGATGCGCCAGTTTTATCACGTGTCGATATTGGGATTGCGATGGGCGCTTTAGGTAGTGATGCAGCGATTGAAGCAGCTGATATTGTGTTGATGGATGATGATCCGGCTAAGATTTCATTGGCTATGAAAATTTCATTAAAAACATTAAGAATTGTCAAAGAAAATATTGTGTTTGCTTTAGCTGTTAAATTTATCTGTTTAATTTTAGGTGCTTTTGGTATTGCTAATATGTGGCTCGCTATCTTTGCGGATGTTGGTGTGATGGTCATTGCCGTCATTAATGCGACGAGAGCTTTACGAATTTGATAAAAATGGAAGATAACAGAAAGTCTATCTGTTATCTTTTTTTTTAGATTTTGAAGTGATATAATAGTGCTTAGTGAAGAAAGGGTGTATGTGATGAATTATAAATTCATAAGAAATATTATAGGAATTCTTATTGGAAATACGATATATGCTTTAGCTGTTTTATTATTTATTGTTCCTAATGGACTGATTACAGGTGGATCAACAGGATTATCCATTGGTGCACAGCATTTATTAGGAATTCCAATGACTTTATTTTTATCTATTTTTAATATTTTGATGTTTTTACTTGGGTTACTGATTTTAGGTAAAACCTTTGCCTTAACAACATTAATTAGTACTTTTTATTATCCATTGATTTTAAGTGTTTTTGAAAAAACAATAGGTTATACCCAAATGACAACTGATCCATTACTCGCTGCATTGCTTGGTGGAGTGATGATTGGTGTAGCGATTGGCCTTGTTATTAAATGTAATGCTTCCACAGGGGGAATGGATATTCCACCATTGATTATTAATAAAAAGACAGGAATACCTGTATCCGTTTCTATGTATGCTTTTGATTTCTTGATTTTATTAATGCAGGTCTTTTATACCAATCGAGAAATGGTTCTTTATGGTATTGTTTTGGTGGCGACATATACCATTGTTTTAGACAAAGTTCTGGTCGTTGGAAAAGCACAGACAGAAGTGATGATTGTGTCTAAGGAATATGAACAAATTAATGATATGATTATTCATGAACTTGATCGCGGAACAACGATGTTAAAATCTATTTCAGGTTATATGAAAAATGAATATCCTGTGATTATGACAGTCATTTCTAACCGTGAATTACCGAAATTAAATCATCGAGTTTTAAATATTGATGAACATGCTTTTATGGTTGTCAGCAAGGTGAACGAGGTGAAAGGAAGAGGATTTACCTTTAAAAAGGAATATATTGAGTCATAATAGTGAAAAAGAAAGACAGATAGGTTATAATAGAAAGGAATGTGGAGGTTATATTATGAGTAGTCAAGACTGTAATCATGATTGTCAATCATGTCAGGAAGATTGTGAAGAAAGAAGTTTTTTAGCTCCAATGAATAAAAATTCAAAAATACATAAAGTGATTGGAGTTGTCAGTGGTAAAGGTGGTGTAGGAAAATCATCTATTACGTCTTTGTTGGCTGTTTTAAAACAGCGTGAAGGATATCGCTGTGCTGTATTAGACGGTGATATTACAGGACCATCAATTGCGAAAACATTTGGTGTTGAAGGTACACAGATTTATTCTAATGGAGAAGAAATTATTCCAGCCAAATCTTTAGAAGGTATTGAGATCATGTCAACGAATCTTTTATTAGAAAATGCAGAAGAACCTGTTGTATGGCGAGGACCTATTTTAGCAGGTATGATCAAACAATTCTGGAGTGATGTCAGATGGGGCGAAGTGGATTATATGTTCGTAGATATGCCTCCAGGAACTGGAGATGTCCCTTTGACAATTTTCCAATCTTTACCTTTAGATGGTATTGTGATTGTGACAAGTCCACAGGAACTTGTCAGCATGATTGTTTCTAAAGCTGTTAATATGGCAAAGAAAATGAATGTTCCTATCTTAGGTATTGTGGAAAATATGAGTTATGTGCAATGTCCTGATTGTGGAAAGAAGATTTTTGTCTTTGGAAAAAGCCATCTTCAAGATGTGGCAGATAAATATGATTTAAAGATATTAGGACAATTACCTTTAGATAGTGAATTAACACAACTTTCTGATATGGGAATGATTGAAAACTATTCATCTGATTGGTTAGATGAATTTGAAGAAAAAGTGAAAAACTTTTAAAAAAGGTCTATAACATGTCATAAACTGATTTTTGATGTTTATTGAGGTTATAGACCTCTTTTTGATAAAAAGAAGATGGGATAAAAGTCAGAGAATATGATGAATCATAGAATTTTAAAAAAGATTTTCAAGGATTCATTTTATTGATATAATAAAATTATCAAAATAAATGGAGATGAATAAGATGATACTTACAAAGAAACCTTTAAAAGTTTTATTAATTGGTGGAACAGGTACAATATCTCTGCCTATATGTGAAGCATTAAGTCAAAATCAGGATATTGAATTATACGTTATGAATCGTGGACATAAGTCTTTACCTGAACATGCTCATCAGATAATCTGTGATTTTCATGATACTGCAAAAATGGAAGAAATTTTAAAAGATTATTCTTTTGATATTGTTTGTAACTTCATTATCTATAAGCCAGAAGAAGCTATTAAACAAATTCAGTTATTTAAAGGAAAGATTCAACAATATATCTTTATATCTACAGTTGTGACTTATAATCATGAAACAGCTGTGATGATTCATGAATCACATGAACAAAATAATATCTATTCTGAATATGGAAGAGAGAAAACAAAATGTGAACAAATCTTTATGAAAGCTTATGAAGAATTTGGTTTTCCTATTACGATTGTGCGTCCTTCACAAACTTATGGATATGATCGTATTCCTTTAAGTGTCAAAGGAAAAAGCTGTTGGAGTGTGGTTGATCGTATTTTAAATGATAAGCCAGTCATTGTTCATGGTGATGGTAAGAGCACATGGCATTGTACTCATAATCAGGATTTTGCCTATAATTTTATTCAACTGATCAATAATGAAAAGACAATTGGTCAGGCTTATCATAATATTAATCCTGTTGTGGTGAACTGGGATATGATTTATCGTGATTTATATGTCTTATTAAACAAAGAACCAAAAATCATTCATATTGCCAGTGATACATTAGCACTCTCTCAAACTTATGATATTGAATCATCAATTCTAGGAGATAAGCAATATTCATGTCTGTTTGATATGTCAAAAATTCAAAGAGATATTCCTGATTTTCAAAATCACATTATGATTCAGGAAGGGTTGAAGATGTATCTTGACTATATGGAACAGCATCCAGAAAAGAAAGTTAAAGATGAAACATTTGATCAATGGTGTGATCAGGTGATTGATGCTTATCAAAAATTTATACAAGAAATAAAAGGACATTTTTAGGGATTGGCTCAATCCCTTTTTTTGTATCATCATATTTGGCAACTGAGATAGGTTTTTGGCTATGTGAGAGAATATTTAACCATTTTTTCACACAATCATGTATAATCATAATTGAAAGAGGTGAGTAGGATGGGAATTGGTATCATAGCTTTAGGGCTCTGGTTGCTTCTAGGCATTTCGTTTTCAATCAATAGCATAGAACTTTTTCCAGATGCTTTATCAATGATGGTTATTATGGTGGGAATTGTCATTGTTTTTAGAAGAGTGAAATCAAGAGAACTGTTGATATCTTTAGGATTATGGATAGTCAGTTTTGTAATGGAACTGTTTCAATTGTATTTTTTCAACCAGTGGATTTGGTTACTAGCATTGGCATTTGTCTATATAGGGATTGATCATATAGCTGTTGATTATCCTGCTTTAAAAAAATATCGATATAGCTATCGTATATATTTGACAGTTTATGTGATCACTTTATTGTTGGGTGAATTGATTTTAAAAACAAATGAAGAATCGTTTATGCCCATAGTTATCTTTTTCATGGTTGTTTTAGAAATACTTTTGATTATGGTTTTATATCATATGATCAAAATCAATCATTTTTTAGAAGAAGATTATATTCAAATCCATGTTCAATCTTTATCCTATTCATTTCATCAAAAAGCAATCATTATTGTTCTTTCTTTAGCGAGTCTTTTAGGTATTGTTTATATGAAAGATGGCTTTTCAAAACAGATCCAACAGGAAGTTTTATATGAGAATCATACTATTTAAAAGTGAACGAAGAAGATTATAAAATCTTGCCTTTTGGTTATCGAAAAGAACAACAGAGCACACTGTTTTTGGGAAGAGAAAGTGTATCCTATACACCGATTGAAATCTATATTCGTCAGGATTTATTCAAAGACTTAAGTCAAGTTGAATATCAGATTTTGAATTATGATCAGGTCATTGTCTCTTCATCAGGACCGTTTCAGACTGTTGAATATGAAGAAGGAGAAACGACACCATTTCCAGGTTATGTAGGTGTTTGTGTTCAAGATGATCGTTATAGTGAGATTCAAAATATTCAAGATTATACAGATGCCTTCAATTTTGTATTAAAACTTTATAATCAAAATGGCGAGTGTTATTATCAGCAGATGTCGACTTTAGAACAAGTTTCATCTCATAGTTATCGTTATGAAGATGAAAATATCTGTATGGAAAACCTGAAATATGATATGAATGTTATCACTGATCCACCACCACAGATAACATTAAAACAAAATCAAGATCAGATAACAGATATCCTGTTTTATACAGTCAATGAAAATCAAGAAGAAAACTTGATTCTGATGTATACTAATGCTCTTGATCAAAATCGTTATGAACGTTTCTTCAATAAACGTTTTATTCATCAGCCGTTAGATCATTTATCAAAACTAAAAATAAAATATCGAGATGAAAATAATCAGGTTATTGATTCTTACATCTGTGAATTGGAGGAAGTCCTATGAAAATCATATGTGCACCCGATCATCTTGATACTTTAAAATCTATGCTAAGAGAATATCAGCAGTTAGATATTGTCATTGTAGAAAAAGGTTTTGATTATGAAGGTATGTGTTATTACTTTTCTATGGAACATATAGAAGATTTGATTTTATATTTACAGAGTTTGCATCAAAAATATGTTCTCTGTTATGCTGATGAAAAACAATACAAACTTTTACCTCAACAGATTGATTTTATTGAAGGTTATTCTAAGGAAGCTTTTGTCCATAGTGAACATCTTCAATATCAGATCTATCAGAAGCTTTATGAATTAGAGGAAAAACTGAAACCTTATGGTTTTGTGAGAATTAATAAATCAACTTTGGTCAATATTCATAAGATAGAAAGTATTATACCAGAGGTTCAAAGAAGATATATTCTGACTTTAAAAAGTCAAAAAAAGCTGTTATTGACACGTTATTATGTAAAGGATTTTATGGAAGCGTTAAGGAGGGATACTTTATGAAAGAGAGAATAGGCATTCATTATGGCATCAGCTTTATTTATCTGGTTATTATAAGAAATCTCTTAGGACAGGGATACCTTTATACAAGCTATTCCTCTGCTTTTCAAAAGAGCCTGATTTATTGTCTAATTTTATCAGCCTGCTTAACGATTTTGTTAGAAGCCTGGCAAATGTTTAAAGAAGTTTATATACATCGTTTTAAGATTCAAAAAGTCATGGCTTTTCTATGTCTTGTTGCCATCATGTTAGTGGCTTATTTACAATCTTTATATTATAGTGCTATTATACTGTTTCTTCTCTTTTATATATGTCGAGATGGTTGGCGCTATTATCAAATGAATAAATCATTATAAGCATGTAGAATCTCCTTGAATCAGTTTTATTCTTGTATAAATTATATCCAAAATAGATAGGGAAGGTGTATAATGAATGTATGGAGGTAAGGCTATATGATTCAATGGGGAATATTGGGAATAGGAAATATTGCCAAACGTTTTATAAAAAGTTTAGAAAAGAGTACAAATGGTCAATTATATGCAGCCGCTTCTTATACAGAAAGCAAATGTGAGGAATTTTTAAAAGAACATCCGGATGTTAAGGTTTATCATGATTATGAAGATTTATTAAATGATGAAAATGTAGATGCTGTGTATTTGGCAATGAGGCATATTGATCATTATCGTTGGGCTAAAAAAGCTTTACAACATCATAAAGCTGTTCTTTGCGAAAAACCAGCAACACTTTATAAATGGCAAATGGAAGATTTAAAACAGGAAGCAATCAAGAATCAAACATTTTTTATGGAAGCCATGAAAACACGTTTTATTCCTTTGATTCAAGATATTAAGGAGTGTTTAGAGAATAAAGAAATTGGTGAAATCTTAAGTGTTGAAACACGCTTTTGTTATGACAGGGATTATTTAGAAGGACATTATTTGTTTGATCAAGAACAAGGTGGTATTCTCAATGATGTTGGCAGCTATAATGTGGCCAGTACTTTGGATTATATACATTCTCCAATTGCTGCAATTGATTCTCAGGTGCAATTTCGTTATGGTGTTGATAGTCATGAAAAGGTAACAATCACTTTTGAAAGTGGACAAAAAGCTTTGATGGAAATGGCTTTTGATGAAAAGAAAGATCCTATCTTAGAAATAAAAGGAACTAAAGGAACAATTTTAGCACAGCCTTTTTATCGTCCTATACAGGCTACAATTATTGATGACACTGGAACAGCGCGTCAGATTGAAACACCTTATATCAATGATGATTTCTTTGGTGAAATTGAAGAAGTTCATCGCTGTTTACAAGCAAAACTCATAGAAAGTCCACGTATGAGTTTACAGGATTCTATTGATTGTATTGATTTGATTGAAAAAATTAGACAGAATTTTCAAAAAGATGGTTAAAAAGTATGTTATTTTGATAATGATGTTAGGATATCAAATAAAAGAATCTA
>ERZ1643246.4837-NODE-4837-length-10316-cov-13.944742_pt1 | contig 10316 bp, 7 predicted proteins | sample MGYA00579265_ERZ1643246 | MGnify/ENA primary metagenome ERZ1643246 (study PRJEB29033, sample SAMEA4952261) | chicken gut metagenome | biome: Broiler Chicken; feature: Gastrointestinal Tract; material: Caecum | place: Ireland | collected 2018 | study: Broiler...
ATGCCTTAATTCGTTGCTGAATGGTAAAACACCCTTGACAAATCTCTTTCCAGATAATACTTTTGATATTTTTTACTTCCATATACTCTCCAATCGGATCTGTATATGTAATATATCCACCGTGTACCGGATCATTCCCTTCCACTTTGGTCGGTGCTTTCGCAGATTCCGTAATCGTATCTGTAATCTGTTTGAAAGCATCTGCAAGTGCATCTGCATTATCTGCCGGATAATATGCATCAACATATGTCGGCTGATTAGAATTGAAATCATAACCTTCATCTTCCTGCGTCGGATGCTCTACCTGGAAATAATGCTTCTCCCTTTTACTCTCTGTAACATATTCTACAGTCGGCTCGCCGCTTTTAACATACTCTCTCCATGAACTTACAATTTCCCGGCACTGGTCATCACTCTGCCAATTCCAGTTATCTTCCGGATTCAAAACTAAATTAGCAAGTTCTACCATACTAGGTGTCTGCTGATTAATACTGAATCCAATCGTATACATAGAAGCATCTGTCTGATCCTGATTCTGCACCTCATGTCCGCCATAATTTGCAGATATCTTTGCTTTCATAAACTCTGCTGTTATCATGGGCAAAAAGCCATTTGCGCTCTGCGCCTGATCATTATCTCCCCATCCAACAGAATCATTATTATTGTTCCTAAGTTCATTCCACCAGCTTCCATTTGAAGGATCGCTTTCCGTTCCCTTTCCTCTATTATCTGTCGGAAGAGATATTGTCGTCGGTGCCCCATCTGACATAAGTACTACATTAGGTATTCGGGTATAGTTCACTCCTTCATACGTAAATGTAGTATCCTTATTATTAGCCAGCATACTCATGCCTTCAAACAATCCATACTGGATATTCGTTTTGGAATCTGTTTTTGCTGTTCCACCATCAGATATATTGCATTGAATTGTTGCCTCTCCCTCTCTTTTCGGATCTGTTTTGGTAATTCTGAACTCAGTCATATTCAGATATTCTGGAATTCCATCTCCATCAGTATCTGAAGCGTTTTCCAAGTTATCTACAGACAGCTCCGTTAAATTGAGCATAGTATGTCCAACCTTGTTAAAATAGACAATCCCAATCCGATTTTCAGGGTTATCTTCTGCAAGAGTGTGAATTGTCTCGTTCAAAGCATCCACCATATATTTGATGCGGGAGTCAGATCCATTATCCCGGGATACCTGCTGTGAGTCTACTCCCCAGCACATACTTGCAGAAAAATCGAGTACGAAAACAACATCTACCGGAATCTTCGGCAGATATGTGATCTGCTGGGATGTTGCCAGCGCCGAATATGTAACGAGAAAATCCGAATCATTTTCCACTGTAACAGGCTGTGCTGTGTCTCCTTCTCTTGGACTAAATGTCACATTCCCAGTACTTACAGACTTATCTGTCCATACTCGCCCTGCATATTGTGTAGAATGATTCTCACCGAGAAATCTATCATATTCCGTCGTTGTATCCACATCTGCAATATGTCCGCTTGTCCCTTCCGTTACTGCCGCCTCTGCCTGCAGCGTTCCCTGCGGCAGCAAGCCGGCAAACGCCGTCACAATCAGCACCACTGCAACTACAGCAGATATCCATGTGGTGAATTGTCTCCCTCTCCCTATAAGTTTCCCAAACAATTTATTCTTCCTCCCATCTTTCAGCTATATCGACTGTCACCATTTTCTCTGGCACGGATATATACGCTTTATGTACCATTTATCTCTGTTTGGCTATAAGTTACTGATTTTCCCATAAAAAAACACATCATGAAATTGTTTTACTAAGCAGATATTCAATTTTATCTGCCGGGTACTTCTCCGCCAATTTCCTATGATGTGCTTATATCCCCAGTTTTCTTGTTAACAACCGTTGACATAATTATAATGACTTGTTTTTGTAAAATCAAGAGTATTATTTCGACTTTTTCACAGTTCTATCATTTCGAGGAAAAACTTATCCACATTTTGGTAATAATTTTAGTCAGTGCACTTAAGAGTATTTTTTTAATATGAAAGACGGTATGCTAGACTCTGTTTATCTTAGTCGGCAGGTGTATCGACATATCTTCAGCCGTCAGAGATTCTGGTAGTTCTTTGCCTCAGTAATCCGGGGCGAAAGCCAAGATAGAACAGTTGGAAAATGAATTCGATATACCGATGGAAATTGATATGGGAGAGGAGTTGAATCAGATTTGTTTTTGGGGATGAAAGAAATTATTAGCGAGGAAAACGAGGGCGGTTACGTCCTCGTTTTCTCTCTATAGCTGCATCCTCAGATCAGCCAAACCGGCACATACCAGTTCTTTTCATTTACGGGCAGTAAGTCGTTTGCCATACAGACCACGCTTCCTGTTCCGATTTCTACCTCTAGAGACTCCGGGCCGTCGAAATGTTCCGCCCTGGTCACAGGCTGCAGCACATCGAAATTCTTGATCGCGGTCTTTCCTGGGGACGCTGCTTTCTTGATCTCAATCGGAGAAAGCACGCCGTTTTGATAAAGCAGCAGATCAATTTCTTTTTGATCTCTGTCCCTGTAATAGAATACAGGCGGTTCTTTTCCCGCGTTTAAATAGCTTTTATAGATTTCTGAAAACGCATAGCTTTCAAAGAAAGCGCCGGACATTGCCCCCTTTTCCAGTGCTTCGGGATTGCCCCATTTTAAGAGGTAAGCGGCTAATCCGGTATCCAAAAAATGAAGAAGAGGCATTTTGACAACACGCTTCAGCGCATTATTATGATACGGCTGCACCAGAGCAATGATATGGGAGGACACCAGGATGGAGAGCCATTTCTTTGCCGTTGGCGACGAAACTCCAGCCATGTTTGCAAGTTCCTCATAGATCACAGGCTTTGAAGTATGAGCTGCAACAACTGTCATAAAGTTGTAAAACTGCATTTCATCAGCTACCTGTACAAGATCACGAATGTCGCGCTGCAGGTACGTATCTACGTAAGAGCGGTAATATATCTCCCAATCGATATTTCCATCCGCATACAATTCCGGCATGGAGCCCTTGAAAATTCTGTTGTAGATTTCATTTAACCCGTGTGGAGTCCTCACTTTCAAACGGTTCATTAAATATTCCGGCTCCGTCTGAAACGGTTCACTTGGCTCCTGGTAGATCTCCGCATCGGACAGCCCTAATAAATTCACAATGCCGACCCGTCCGGCCAGACTTTCACTGACGTTATTCATAAGCCGGAAAACCTGTGATCCGGTGATCCAGAATCCGCCTTTTTCCCTGGAACGGTCCACGCTCATTTTTATATAAGGAAGCAATTCTGTTGCGTACTGGATCTCGTCGATCAGCACCGGAGGGGAATATCTCTGCAAAAACAATGCAGGATCATGTTTCGCCAGATACCTCGCATCAGGATCCTCCAGGGTTACATACTTCCGCTCCTTCCCCTTGCTTCTCTGCACTTCTGCGAGTTTCTGAAGAAGCGTGGTCTTTCCCACCTGTCTGGGTCCAGTCACTAACAGTACAGGGAACATTTCAGAGAGCCGCTCGATCGTATCTTCTGCGGCACGTTTGATATATGTCATGTTGTTCTCTCCCTTCCTAATGCCAGTATAAACAATTTAACCGGAAATATTCGGCAAATCTAAAGTGTGATTTTATTATAGCCAGACATCATCTGCCTGTCAATGCACAATATGGCAAATCTAAAATGATAATTTAAATTTGCCGTAATATACAGGATTCAGTATTCTATAATGGAATGTCCTCGCGCCTGTGACCAGCGAGCAGTATAATTCTATTTCACTTTCCAATAACCAAAATATCATCTTTTCCCGGCTGTGGTATACACCCCCAGGCTCCCGTTTTCTTTCCTCACTTCAAAGACGAACGGATGTCTCTCTTCCCATCCGGGATCTTCCTGCCGCCGGGCTTCTTTCATTTCTTTCCATTTATGATATGCTTCTATGAATCCCTCATGGATCATCTTCTCTGCATCAAGTCTTGCGGCCACAGCGTCCTCGTATTTATCAAATGTCCCGATATAGAAACGTTTTCCTTTGAACCCGATATCCGCCCGGTAGCGTCCGCTTTTCAGCCGGAACACACCGCGAAAACCGCTTGTATTGTCTCTGCGGTATTTTTTGTTCTCAAGTATCTCGATGCATGTGCCGTCGATTCGGTGGAGCTGCCCGGCGATCTTCTTCTGGTTCTCTTTCTTAAGGCAGCCGCAGCTCTTTACTTTCCCGGCTTTTAAGTCCTGCGCGGTCACAGCTTTTTCCCTGCCGCAGTCGCACCGGCACATCCAACAGGTCCTGCCCCTTTTATTCTCCGTTCTGTACAGAGCGGTCAGGTGTCCGAATACATGACCGGTCAGATTCTCCGCTTTGCCGATCACTGCCAGACGCCCGGAGACCTGTTCTCTCTGCTCTGTCTTTTTTGACACTTCTATCACCTTACCTGTCTGATCTACATCATTCGATCGAGTTATTTTGTTCGCTATGAAACAGGCGGTCAGAAGAACATTCTCTTCTGACCGCCTGCATTGTTACAGCTTACTCCCGCTATTATCTGCGGCGTCTGCGCATGATGATCACTACAACTGCTGCAATAGCTGCAAGTGATGCGATCACTGCGATCACCGCCGGGATGATCGGCGTTGTATCGCCGGTCTGTACTGCCTTCGGCGTACCGTCTGCCGGTGCGGCATTGCTGTCGTCCGGTTTCTGCGGCTCTGCCGGTTTGGTGTATTTGTTAGTGAAGACAAGAGCTTTATCGCCAGTATCTACGGAAGCATTCAGGTTTCCATTTCCATCGTCCGTCACTGTAACTGTATATTGATAGGTTCCTGCCTTGTCGAAGCTGATCGTGTCAAATGTCACTGCTCCGTTCTCATCATTCTTTGCAGAGGATACGACATTTCCGTCTTCATCCTTAAGCTCGAATGTAAATTCACCGTCTTTGAGCGCACGTCCGTCCAGTCTCTTCGCTGCGCCGAGGCTCACGCTTGTAGGCGCTGCTTTATAGCTGTTGGCAAATGTGACTGTTTCCAGTGCTTCACTGCCTACTGCCTTTACTTCCCATGCAACGGAAAGTGTTCCGTCCTGATCGTCTGTGACTGTAGCTATCGCGGTGTATACGCTTGTGTCGTATGTCACGCCGCCGAGTCCGTTATCAGCCTCACGGATCGTGTAGCTGTATGTACCCGGTTTATGTCTGTTAAGGTCATAGTTCATACCATATCTAAAATCTTCAAGTACTCTTGAATGATTCGGACAGAGAAAGGCTGCGAATCCCATACATCCGCAGCCTTCTTTATATTGCAGTTATATTATTCTAGCTCTCTTTTTCTCCGTACATTCTCCGGTATGCCTGATATATCCTCGATCCTGTGATTCCCCTGATCACATTGGCGGCACATCTTCTGAGTGAAGTCTTGTCAAGCTCTCCTGTTTTCAGTTTTTTCTTTAGTTCTCTGACAACTCCTTTACCGCCCGGCATGATCAGGTCATTGCCGGCCTCAATCGCAGCACTGTGGCTTCCCACGTCTTTTCCTGTCGCAAACCAGTCTGTCATCACGACTCCGTCAAAGCCCCATTCATTTCGGAGCACTTTTGTGATCAGGTCATAACTGTTATTCGCATACGTGCCGTTGACCTTGTTGTAGCTTGTCATAAGTGCTTTCGCATGTCCTTCCTGCACGGCGATCCTGAATCCCCTCAGGTAGATCTCCCGGAGTGCACGCTCATTTACATTTGCGTTCGTATGATTCCGGTTGTCTTCCTGATTATTACAGCAGAAATGTTTGATGGTCACATAGCATCCCCTTCTGGACTGTACTCCTTTACTCATGGCAGCCGCCATCTTCCCGGAGAGGAGCGGGTCTTCCGAATAATACTCAAAGTTGCGTCCGCACAGAGGATTCCTGTGGATATTCATTCCCGGCGCCAGCCAGTAGGTAACGCCGTATCTCTCCATCTCTTTTTCCACTGCCTTGCCGACACGCTCTGCAAGAGCAGTATTCCATGACTGTGCCAGGGCAAGCCCTGTCGGGAATGATGTCGCAAACTGGTAAACACAGGGGTGTTTTTCCGGGTTTCCCAGCATGATCTTCTTCATAGCTTCGGGCACATAGTTCATGGCTGAAAGCATCGGCTCCACGCCTTTTAACTTTCCGCTCCTTGTCACGGCAGAAGTCTTCTGGAGACGCAGTCCCGCCGGTCCGTCTGCCAGACATACATTGGGAAGCCCTTTGTCCAGGAGTTCTCCTGTCGTATATCCCGCAGATCCGGGAGCATCAAAGAATTTCGCTCCGTTTCCTCCCGCACCGGCACCTGTCACGACATCGCACAGTTCCTCTTCCGTCAGGACATTGAGGATCGCATCGGTCACTGGAGATGAATAGATTTCCGGCTCTTCATACAGGTGGCCGGCAGTCGCAATGTCTGCCGCTTTCACCGGAATGCGCTCCAGATCTGTATCCTGTTCATCCGCAGTATCCGGCAGCATAGGCGGTTCCATTTCTTTTACCTTGAGCACAACAGGGCAGATATTCTCACACTGTTCTGTCACAATGTCTTCGTCCAGAACCAGTGCCGCCACTGCGGAAGTATCTCTGCTGGAAGTTCCAAGCCTTAAGATATAATCACCCTTTTCCAGTACATAAGCAGCGTCTTCCTCGCGGTAGGACGCAAGCTCCGCCATATCGAAGGTAAGTGATACCGCTGTGCTCTCCCCGGGCTTTAATTCTTCTGTCTTGGCAAATGCGGCCAGCTCCTGGTATTCTTTCGCCATACCGGTCTTCGGACAGCTCACATAGAGCTGGACAACTTCTTTCCCCGCATATGTGCTGCCGGTGTTCGTCACTTTCGCTGAAACAGTCACTTTTCCTCCGGCTGCTGTGATCGTTTCCTTTTCTACCTTAAAGTTTGTGTAGGAAAGGCCGTACCCAAAAGGATAACGGGGCTCTACGTCATAGCTGTCAAAATAGCGGTATCCGACATAGATTCCTTCCCTGTAATACTCCTGGTCAACATCACCGTTCAGATAGCTGTAGTCCATGGCAAACGGGATGTCCTCATATTTCTTCGGCCATGTATCCACTGTCTTTGCCGACGGTGTGACTTTGCCGCAGATCAGATCGGCAAATGCATTGCCGCCTTTCATTCCCTGCTGCGCATAGTACACTACTGCTCCGATTCCCGCGATTTCATCGAGAAAACTCATATCAAACACAGATCCCACATTGATCACGACGATCATTTTCTCATAATTTGCCGCACACATGGCAAGATTTGCTTTCTCTTCATCCGACAGAGAATACTCATGGTTCTTCAGCTTGCGGTCTGCACTCTCACCCGCCTGACGCGCCACTACATAGATACATGTATCCGTATCAGAATCATGAATATCTTCGATCGTGACCGGCTGTCCGAACGGATGCTGATATGGAGTTCCCATCATATTTACCACGTCAAACTTCAGCATCCTGCGGCGGAATTCTGCCGCATATTCTTCTTCGCCTTTTCTGTACTCCTTTTCGTATCTCCTGAGCCAGCTTTTCGTCGTCACATTAAAGCCTGCTGTCTCCATCCCCTCCAGGATCGAGACTGCATGCCGCTCGTTTACCTCGCCGGAACCTGTCCCACCCTTAATGGTCATTGCTGCGCCTGCGCCGTACAGAGCCACTTTTCCCGGTGCGATCGGAAGCGTGCCGTCATTTTCCAGAAGCACGATTCCCTCCAGTGCCGCCTCATAAGAGACCCGGGCATTTTCTTCTTCCAGAGGCGTGACCTCGTCAGTAAACGCCGCCTTATTTCGTATTTTCATTTTCATCGAATGAAGCCTCCCTTATATTATTTTCTATGCCTCCAGCATCTCGTCTTTCTTCGCAAGGATTGCTTCCACTGCCGCGCACGCCGGGCAGTCGCAGTATTTTGCTCCTGCCGCCTTGAGTTCCTTTGCGTGAGCCGCTACCTCTTTTGTCTTCTCAGCGCCGAATACGTTGGCTCCTCCCTCTGACTCTGCGAATGCGATCAGATTGTCGAGAGGCATGATATCCGCCTCAAGCTCTGCAATGTACTTCTCTGTCTCCTTCGCTTCGTTCTCTGTTCCAACTGCATCCAGCCATGCCTGTCCGGCAGCCTTTGCCTCCGCACTGCAGGAAAATGCCTCCATCATATCGTGTGTCTTCTCAACTACATAATCCAGTACTTCTTTTTTCATTACAAAAATCTCCTTTCTGTTTCTGATATCTTCTATTCTATCACACACAGGAGTAATTTCGTACTCCCATATCATGATCACTGCCAGCACTCACAGTGCGCGTTCACAGCCATTCCGAAGCGCCCGTAACCGCCACCGCACGCGCACCGCATTCATTTGCAAATGCCGCGGGCCGAACAAGCACATCAAGGATAGCAGCTCGGTTATTGTATTCCCAGGGACGCCAGCTCCATATCCTCGTTAAATGCAAATGTAAAATGTATCTCTGCATTTTCGTAATCCGCCGTCACATACGCTACTGCTGCAGTCACTCCGCGCTGCGTCACTTCTGTCGTAGTAATATCTGCCACAGACTGGAATGCGCCCCAGTCTTCCGATACCCTTGCCTTTGCCTCATCCATTCTCTCCTTGTTCATAATGGACGACATATCCTCAACGGACATATCCTTTAATCCGTCGAAATTTTCCTCATTAATGTAGTCCACCACCTGCTCTGCCATCGCCTCAACCTCTGCCTTGTCAAATATACTGCTCTGTGAGAGATCCTTGTTCTTCGGCATCGCAAAATAACACGCTGTGGCCGCGATCACCAGAACCACCGCCGTTATGATAATATTTCTTATTCGTTTCCTCTTCTGTTCTTCTGTCTGGGCGGGCTGAAAAACCACCTGCTTTTTTTTCTTCATATCTACGTCCACCTTTTATTTTAATGCAACAGAACAAGTCGTCTCATCCCGTCTTCTGCTATTTTAACATATATTGCAGAAAATAATATGACAATTTTAGTTTAACTCCGTATTCAAATCATGGTAATATATCAAATAGAAGTATGCTTCCATTTTTATAGACACGGAGCAGATTTCGAATGGAAACAGATAAGAAAGGGGAATTGCATTATGGGCAGAGGCGGCGGTTCACACGGCGGAGGAGGTCATTCCGGAGGCAGGTCATTCGGCGGCCGTTCAGGCGGCGGTTTCGGAGGCAGTCATGGAGGCGGAAGAGGTCCCGGCGGCCCCGGCTTCGGCGGACCGGGATTCGGCGGTCCTCCACCGGGAGGTCCGGGATTCGGCGGTCCCGGCGGATGGGGGCCAGGATGGGGAGGTCCCCGCAGAAGATGGGGCGGTCCTATATTCCCGGGAGGCGGTTTCAGAGGCCCCGGCGGATGCTCTACGGTCATTCTCTTAGTGATCATTATTCTCGCGGTCATCAGCTTCGTTGCACCAGACTGGGGATCTTCCCGGCAGGACATTGATGTAACTGTATCACGTACCGAACGTACGGCTGTTACCGGAACACAGACTTACAGTGACTGGTATGTGGATGAACTGGGATTTATCGATCACGACACGGATCTGACCGACGGGCTGAAATATTTCTATTCAAAAACCGGTATCCAGCCCTATGTCATGCTTCTCGATTATGATGAATCCTTATGGGACGGAGGAAATTGGAATGAAGATGCGGCAGAACAATATCTGGCGCAGGTCTACGAAGATACTTTCTCTGATAACGGACATCTGATCTTTGCTTATTTTGCATGTGAGAACGATACAGAAGATATGGATGGAATGTTTTATTTCTATTACGGTTCCGCCGCATATTCCATCATGGACGACGAGGCTGAGACCATCTTCTGGAGCTATTTTGACATGAATTACAACAATCTGGATCTGAGTATCGCAGAGTTTATCGGACAGACATTTGAAGAGACGGCAGATAATATCATGCATGTCGGAACTTCAGGAAACAGCACCCTTATAAAGGCGGCTGTTATCTTTGCCGTGATCTGCGTTGCAGCTATTATCATCGGTATCGTTGTGGCAAAACGGGCGGCAAAAAAAGACAGTATGGATCAGCTTTAAGAAACAGAAGCCGGCGCATCTGAATCAGTGCGCCGGCTTTTATCCATGAACAATATTTTCTTTTTCGCTCTGTTTATTTCATTTCTTTTTCCCAGTAACGGATCACGTTCAGCTGCGCCTCATCACCCAGCTTCTCCATTGTCTCGATTTCTTCTGCTGACAGTTCAACTGCGGCGGCTTTTACAGCATCCTCTACCTGGTAAACTTTCGTCACACCGATGATCGGCAGCGTTCCCTTGGCAATAGCCCATGCCA
>ERZ1643246.4839-NODE-4839-length-10313-cov-4.114837_pt1 | contig 10313 bp, 10 predicted proteins | sample MGYA00579265_ERZ1643246 | MGnify/ENA primary metagenome ERZ1643246 (study PRJEB29033, sample SAMEA4952261) | chicken gut metagenome | biome: Broiler Chicken; feature: Gastrointestinal Tract; material: Caecum | place: Ireland | collected 2018 | study: Broiler...
TCAAACTTATATGAAAAAATTTATATATGAAATGTATATAGATTTTGGGGGAAATAAGGGATCAACAATTTTAAGTAAATAGGCATGTAAATACGTTATACTATTGATATTGCTTTCTTACCACTCTAAAGAAAGGAGAATTATGGATATTATAATTTCATCATTTTTCTTTACAATTTTAACATTATGCATAGCATATATTATAAAAGAAATTTTAAGACGTAAACATCGTATCAAAAAAAGATATTTAGAAGCAAATTATGATATCCGCATTTCTATTATATTTTGTGGAATAGGCACATTAGGTGGTATAGGAGCCACAATAGCTTATTATCTTAATTTGTTTACGGATAATTCCACAGACGGCTATATGTGGCTTTGTTTAGTTTGTTTGGCTTTTGTATTGATAGCTTTTGTGTGTGCTTATAGAAAAGTAATTATAAATATAAAAACGGGCATTGTTTCTATCTATAGAATTATTCCCAAAAAAATAAATGTCAAAGAAATTACTTTAATTAAACATACTTGGGATGGATGGAAAGTATTTTCAAAGCATAAGAAAATATTTGCTTTATGTGACAGAAGAGATACTTATCCGATAGAATTTTATAAGTGGATAGTGGAAAAATCCTGTTGCGAAGAAGTACGTCCCAAAGGTTATGTCGGCAGGAATGATAAATTTTAGTGACTGTATAGTAAATGAATTTAAAATGTAAGAATTTAAATTTGAGTGAAAAGTTGTTTAATAAAAATTAGATTCAAATTTGTTAAGAAAGAACAATCTGTCGGAGAAGACAGATTGTTCTTTCTCTATAAAAATGCTGTTAAAATTTCTTGACAAAACAATTAAAAATCGCTTGACATTAGTCCGAAACATTACTATACTATAATTAGTCCTGAAAATTACTAATCAACGGAGGTTGTTATGAAAGTATTGGTCATTACGGGAAGCCCGCACAAAAACGGAACGTCGGCTTGTCTTGCCGACAGGTTTATCGAAGGAGCAAAGGAAGCCGGGCACGAAGTTGTGCGTTTCGACGCCGCATTTAAGGATGTACACCCTTGCATCGCTTGCGAGAGGTGCCACAATACGGACAAAGGCTGCGCGTTCAAAGACGACATGGAAGCGCTCAACCCCAAACTTGCTGCAGCGGACGTGATTGCGTTTGTTTCGCCTATATATTACTACACATTCAGTGCGCAGATAAAAGCGGTGATAGACAGATTTTACGCCAACGAAGCCATATTGCATAAAAACAAGAAAGCCGTTATTCTGCTGACGATGGCAGTAGACGCGGAGGAAACTGCGGACGGCACGATGAGGACGTTCAAAAGCATTGCCGATTGGCTCGAATGGGAAATCGTGGGCAGCGTTCTCGGTATTGGATGCAACACGATGGAAGACATGAAAAAAAACAGCTATCCCGAGCAGGCGTACGAACTCGGCAGAACCCTGTAAAAAGTAAGCGGAGCGTAATATCGATGGACGAAACGGAAATTTACGAATTTATGAAAAGGACGGGGGAGCGTACGAACAGAACGAGACAGGTATATTCCAATTGGGCGAAAGCGCGCGGAGTCAATTATAATGTGATGGCGGTATTATACACGGCTTATCACAACGATAAATGCTCTCAAAAATATATCTGCGAAGAGTGGAGCGTCCCGAAACAGACGGTCAACACGACCTGCCGCGACCTGATGGCTGCCGGCATCATAGAGCAGTCGCAAAGTACGGGCGATAAGCGGGAAATATGCATCAGTCTGACAGAGAAAGGGAAAAAGTTCGCAACTCCGCTCGTAAGAGAACTTCTGAAAATAGAGGATCGTATTCTGAGCGGCATGGGCGAGGAAAATATAAAGTTGTTTTTCAACTTGCTTGTCGCCTATACCGAAACTGTGGAAAAAGAATTTGCGGTAAATTGATATGACTAAGCGAGTTGCGCGGGGCGCGGTAAGAGAAGATATTTACGAATATGTGTTCGAAAAGTATAACGGCGTCCCCGAATACCCGTGGATGAGATTGCCGTTATACGCCGTTTTCCGCCGCAAAGACAACCGCAAGTGGTACGCAATCATAATGAACGTGCCGAAAAACAGGCTCGGACTCGGCAGCGATGAACAGACAGATATTATGTGCGTCAAGTGCGGGGAAGCACTGCGTTGCGTACTTCTATCACAGAAAGGCTTTCTGCCGGCTTATCATCTGAACCGCGAAAATTGGATAACTGTCCTATTAGACGGTTCCGCCGACAGAGAAACCGTTTTTAGGCTACTCGACGGAAGTTACGAAGCCGCAAAACGCAAATCGAAAAAGCCTGTCAGAGCCGTTTCGACGAGTTGGCTTGTGCCTGCCAATCCGAAATATTACGACGTGCAAAAAGCGTTTGCCGAAAGCGATACAATCTTATGGAAACAGAGCAATTCCGTAATCGCGGGCGATACGATTTATCTGTACTTGACCGCTCCTTATTCCTGCGTCATGTATAAGTGCGAAGCGGTCGAAACGGATATTCCATACGAATACGACGACGGCAACGTGCGTATGAGCAGGGTAATGAAAATCAGGCGACTGTACAATTATGAAGAAGGTATGTTCGGGTTAGTGGAACTCAAAGAGCACGGGATAATTTCCGTGCGCGGACCGCGGAGCGTCCCTTACGGCTTGCGTTTTAAGCTCGAAAAGGAAAGCGGAAATGGAACGTAAATACAAAGGTCAAAGCCTCTTTTCGTTTCCTTCCGACTATACGGTGATAGACATAGAAACGAACGGGCTGACGGAAATTTGCGAAATCATAGAAGTATCGGCGCTGAAAGTGCGCGGCGAAAAGGCGGTTGACAGATTTTCGGCTCTGATCAAGCCGTCGCGCCCTATCAGCCGCTTTATAACCCGACTGACGGGAATAACGAACGGAATGGTCGAAAACGCCCCCGATACGGAAGAAATAATGCAAAAGTTTTACGGCTTTATCGGAAAAGATATTCTGATAGGGCACAACGTGCATTTCGACGTGAATTTTTTGTATGACAATCTTTTGTCGCATAACGGGCTTATTTTGGATAATCTGTTTGTGGATACTTTACGCCTTGCGAGAAGAGCTCTGCCGACCCTACCGAATCATAAGCAGGCGACGGTCGCCGAATATTACGGGATTCCGACGGACGGAGCGCACCGCGCCCTGCGCGATTGCGAAATATGCAACGCATGTTATCTGAACTTAAAAAGAGATTCTATAAAATAATTGGCGGAGGAAAGCCATGGAACCCATTACGAAACTCATCGGAACGAAAAACGTGATTACAAAGTCCAATCTGCCCGTATGCGATTTTTCCATCAATCCTTATACGGGGTGTACTCACGCATGCAAGTATTGTTACGCTTCCTTTATGAAACGATTTACCGATCATCCCGAAGAATGGGGAACGTTTCTCGACGTAAAGATGTGGTCTGAAATTAAGAATCCCCAAAAATACGGCGGAAAAGAATTGTTTATCGGTTCGGTGACAGATCCCTATCAGCCTGCGGAAGAAACTTTCGGGAGGACGAGAGCGCTTCTCGAACAGTTGCGGGGAAGCGGAGCAATCCTCTCGATCGCAACCAAATCCGACCTTATTCTGCGCGATCTGAATTTAATCAAGTCGTTTCCGAACGCTCGCGTTTCGTGGTCGATCAACACGTTGGACGAAAATTTTAAAAACGATATGGACTCCGCCGTCAGTATCGAAAGGCGGATAAACGCAATGAAAGAGTTTCATAAGGCTGGAATACGGACAACCTGTTTTATATCGCCGATATTCCCGAAAATCACCGACGTAAAGGCGATTATCCGCGCGACAAAAGAGTTCTGCAATCTGGTATGGTTGGAAAATCTGAATCTGCGCGGCAACTATAAACCCGTTATTATGAAATATATCGCGGAGAAATATCCGAAGTTTCTGCCGCTTTACGAAAAAATCTACAATTACAACGACCGCGGTTATTGGTACGAACTCAACGAGGAATTGAAAGAATTCTGCGCCGAAGAAAAATTACCGTACCTGCGCGACGACGATTCCGTCAAGCGTCCGTTTGACGAGCCGCCCGTCGTGGTCAATTACTTTTTCCACGAAGAAGTGAAAAAGTCCGTAAAAGGTAAATTTTAATGCGAGAGCAAGATAAAACGAACGAGGAGATAACCGCCGTGTAGACATATAACGAAGTATTGATATAGGACTGCGGGGCTAACTCTTGCAACTATGATCATTTTTATTTGACATTACTCTTCAAATATGTTATACTTCACTTGAAAGTTGTTGCAAAACTGTACCAACTTTTAAGTGAGGCGTAAAATGAGTGTAATCAAAAGGGAGTCGTACTTACAAAAACTCATATCGAAAAAAGAGAACGGAATGATCAAGATAATAACCGGCATCAGAAGGTGTGGCAAAAGTTATTTGCTGTTTAATCTCTACCGCGATTATTTATTATCCATCGGCGTAAAAGAAGAAAATATAATTATGCTTGCTCTTGACGATGTGGAAAATAAGGAATACAGAGATGCGTTAGCGATGTCGAAATATATTCGTTCTAAGACCGTTAACAAAACGCAGATGTATTACGTCTTTATCGATGAGATTCAGTATGCTATCAAAAAAGAAGAGTTAAAAAGCGAAGAACCATTGCCGCTGTATGGCGCTCTTAACGGTTTTTTACATTTGGGGAATGTGGATGTTTATGTTACAGGAAGTAACTCGAAACTGCTTTCGAAAGACGTTATGACCGAGTTTCGCGGGCGAGGCGACGGGATAAGAGTACATCCTCTTACGTTCAAAGAATATTATGATTATGTCGGTGGCGATAAAGCGGACGCATACGACGAGTATTCGATATACGGCGGTCTTCCGTATACTTTATCTTTGCAGTCAGTAGAAGAAAAAGCAAAGTATCTTATCGATTTGTTTAACGAAGTATATTTTAAAGATATTTCCGAGCGATACAATATAGAGTTGCCCGAAGTAATGCAGCTTCTTGCCGACGATTTATGTTCGTCGATTGGTTCGCTTGTAAATTCAAACAAGATAGCAAATACGTTGCAGACCGTTAAAAACGTAAAAGTATCCTCTCAAACGATAGCAAACTATTTGGAATATTTGCAAGAGGCATTTTTATTCAGTAGTGCGCGGAGATATGACGTAAAAGGCAAAAAGTATTTTTCGTACCCGTCAAAATTCTATTGCGAAGATCTGGGGTTGCGTAATGCTCGACTCAATTACCGGCAATACGAAGAAACACACATTATGGAAAACATTATTTATAATGAGTTGATTGCGCGTGGTTATTCCGTAGACGTTGGAGTTATAGAAGTCAACGACAACGGTTCAAGAAAGCAGTGCGAAATCGACTTTGTTGTGAATAGGGGGATGGATCGGTATTACATTCAATCTGCATATAATATGAGCGATGAATATAAGGAGAAAACTGAACTTCGTTCTCTTCTTGCAACGAAAGATTTTTTCAAAAAAATCGTTATCACAGGTTCCCGAGGAAAAAAGAGGCTAGACGAAAAGGGGATCGTTTATATCGGGCTTTTAGATTTTTTACTTGATAAAGACTGCTTGAATTAAAAGAACTATAAAGAAAAATAAGTCCCAAAAAGAGAGCGGCTGCACATTTGTGTGGTCGCTTTTCTTTGCGGGGTAAAGATAACCCACAAGAGCGCGGAAAGGACCGGTATTGACATCACGGACGAAATGTCGTATAATAATAGCGTAGCAAAATCGAATTCGTTCCGTTATCGTGGGTATTATTACGATGCGGAAACGGGCTTAACCTTTATGCCTACTGTGGGAATAATCCCGTGATCTATACCGATCCGGATAGAACATTCTTTTGGTTTTTCTTAGGGGATATATTAATTGGTTCCGCAATAGTGGTCGGACAATATGCAATAGACAGCGCTTTTCATTAATGTATTGGTGGTTGTGTTGACTTGTAAATTTCAATTTAGTTCTGGGACAAAATGGAGAAAGCGTACAAAAAATCCGCAAAGTATTTCTTTCATGATTATGTATAAGAAAGAAAAACTATCGAAAGAGAGGGATGGCTAAATGAAGCAATTTGAAAAAATACAGTTTCATGGAACATTTCGTGATTATCAGCAACGTGTACTTGACAATGCAGACAAATACTTGGAGGACGGAAAAATTAATATTGTAGCAGCTCCTGGTAGCGGAAAGACCGTTCTTGGGCTTGAATTGATCCGTCGACTTGATGCTCCGTGTATCATCTTATCGCCTACGACGGCGATTCGTCAACAGTGGGGGAATAGATTCAAGGATTTATTTCTAGATAATAAAGATGACTTTGAGATGCTTTTTTCCTATGATCTTCACGATATCAAACTTTTCAACTCTGTAACTTATCAAGCGTTATACTCTGCTGTTGAGACGGTTTCTTTAAATGATGAGGAAGATATTGATTGCTCAGATATTGATATATTTGCAGTAATGAAAAAATTTGGAATAAAGACTTTATGTCTCGATGAAGCACATCATTTGAAAAACGAATGGCAAAAAGCGCTTGAAAGATTTATTTCTGCGCTTAATGGAGACGTAAAAATTATATCCCTTACAGCCACGCCGCCATATGATTCGGAAGGATCGGAGTGGACTCGATATATAAATATTTGTGGGGAGATCGACGAGGAAATTTTCGTTCCTGAACTCGTTGGTCAAAATACACTCTGCCCGCATCAGGACTACATATATTTCAATTACCCGACTGAAAAAGAAATTGCAAGTTTTAAAGCCCATAAGGAACGTGCTGCGCTTGCGGTGGATGCAATCGGAAAGCTTGATTTTCTTTCTAATGTATACCAAAATCTAAATGCCGAAAAAAATTATGAGGTATTGTTTTCAGCCGCTAAGCAGTATATTGCTCTCGCGACGTTGCTACAATATTATGGCTTTGAAATAGATAAAAAATTAATTCGCGAGTTGACCGCTAAAAGAAAATTGCCGTTTTTCAAAATGCACTATGCTGAAGTTGCGATTCAGTTTCTCCTTGACGGTGAGATAATTACAGAAGAACAAAAGGCGGACATCATTTCCATACTGAAGGATAATTCTGTTTATGAGAAGAGGAAGGTAACGCTTGTTCTTAACGAGCGATTAAAAAGAATGTTGATTTCCTCTGTGGGAAAACTCGAAAGCATAAAAAATATAGTAAAAAACGAAATTTCCGCCATGGGCGAACGTCTTAGGATGCTTGTTCTCACCGATTATATCAAAAAAGAAAATCTTTCAAAAGTTGCGTCGGCGGAAGAATTTAATTCCGTCAATATTGTCAGCATATTTGAAACACTGCGCCGTGCCGATCTGAATGTGAACATCGGAGTGCTGTCGGGAACACTTGTGATACTCCCGAAAACGATCGACCTTTCAGATGTCAAGCATAGGAAAGAGAAAATCCCCAATACTGATTATTATATCGTTGAATTTTCGGGTTCCTTACATCGTAGCGTAGATTGCGTTGGTAAACTGTTTGAACAGGGGAAAATCCAAATTCTTATCGGGACGAAATCGTTGCTTGGCGAGGGATGGGATTCTCCTTGTATCAACTCTTTAATTTTAGCGAGTTTTGTCGGCAGCTTTGTTCTGTCCAACCAAATGCGCGGGCGTGCGATCCGCATCGATAGAAACGAGCTGAAAAAAACATCTAACATATGGCATCTTGTTACCGTTGAGCCTGAATATTTATTCAAGGATAAAGTGACGGAAAGAATTTCAACTTACGTCAAAGATGATCACAAAGAACTTCATTCGTATGACTTTGAAATATTAAAACGCCGTTTTGATTCCTTTATGGGACCCAATTATACAAACGGAACGATTGAAAGCGGTATTGAACGAATTACTTTGATTAAACCGCCCTTTAACAAAAACGGCATTGATCATATTAATAAGGAAATGTTGAATCTGTCGGCAAAGCGAGGTGAGGTCAAAGATAAATGGCTTGGCGAAGTGGCTGACGGAAGTTTTACCGTTGACGTGGAAACCGATATCCCGAAAGAAGCAAAGGTTCCGATATTTATCTTTTGGAATTTTGCGCTTGGTTTCATTATCACGGCAATAGTAATAGCTTTGATCCAGCCATTTGTGCGAGTGATTTTATATGAGAATATTCTGTTGACTTTGGGAATGGCTGCGGTGATGGTCGGATTGGCAGTTTTTCTGTACATTTTTGTGAAAAAGATGATTTTGCATTTCAATCCGGCTAATTCTATAAAAACGCTTGGCGTTGCCGTTTACAAAACGCTTTATGAATGTAATTTGATATCGTCGTCGGCAAAAGTGGAAACAACCGCTCATAAGGAGCTGTATTTTGTTGCGGTGCATTTACGGAATGCATCAATCCACGATCAAAATATTTTTAATACAGCAATGGCGGAAATGTTGTCTCCTGTTGAGAATCCGAGATATGTTCTTATTGCAAAAAAACATGGACGCTATAATTACACATTATCTTTCGCTTGTCCGTCGATCATAGGTAAAAAGAAAGAATACGTTGATGTGCTTGCTGAAAAATTGAAGGCTTCAACGGGTAATTTTGAGCCTGTGTATACGTACTGCGAGGATGGACGTAAGCTGATTCTTAAAGTCAGAAAGAATTCGTACATAACCTTTAACGAAAAGACTATGAATAAGAAATATAAGGTTTCACATTTTGAATGATTGTTAAATATCAGTTCAAAGTCTAAATAGTGTATAGAAATAGAAGGTTAAAAATAATTTATAAGTAAAGACGCATTAGATATATTTGTACAATCTTTTTGTATTAGGTCAGATCTAAAAAGAAAACGGCTACACATTATTGTATAGCCGTTTTGTTTGCAGGTTTAAACCTTTAAAATCATTGTTGCATAAGGTCAAAACTTTTCCAAAAATTCTTTCGGGGATACGATTTCGGGATGTGTAATATCCGTATCCTTGAAATCGTTATCGCCAGAGATAAGAACATCGACATTTTCAACGATTGCAGTATAAAGAACAGGATAGTCTTTTGGATCGCGTATTCTGAAAAGTTCGCTTTCAATTTTTTCGGGGGTGTAAACCAAATTGAAGGATAACTTTTCAAGAAAGGAATCGATAGCGGCAATATTTTTTGGATACTTTTTTGCAACGACCCGCTTTAATTCATCAATTACATAAGTAGGGATAACAAGTTCGTGCTGGAGCAGACAATGAGTAAAGGCTTTGGCGGCTTGTTCGCCGGGGAATAGTATTGCGGAAAACAATACGTTTGTGTCGACCATAACTTTCATAAAGTGATTATTCCTTTAATGAATTTTTTATGAAGTCTGCAACCTCGTCTTCATTTTTTATTCCAAGTGCTTCGGCTGCACCGCCAAAAGCGGATTGTACGTCTTTGAGCGCAAGAAAAGAGGAATTGGCAAGATAGATCCTACCGTTTTCATCGGTAATGAATGCGACTTTGCTTCCTTCAGTTAATTGTAACTTTTTCCGTAATTCTAAAGGGATAGTTACTTGACCCTTGGCAGATATTTTCGATAATTCTATCATAATCTATTTATCTCCGTTTGATTTCAATTTTCTTTCCGTTTGATACAGTTCCGTTCGATTTCAATTTTTTTTCCGTTTAATACAGTTCCGTTCGATTTCAATTTTCTTTCCGTTTGATACAGTTCCGTTCGATTTCAATTTTTCTTCCGTTTAATACTGTTTCATTCGATTTTGATTTCCGTTTCGATCCGCTTGTGTTCAAAACAGTTTTTCAGTTAGATCGCAATATAGGTAAAGAAAGTAAAACTGCCTTTACCTATATTATACGCATTTTTTGGAAAAAGTCAATACATTTTAAAAATTTAGTAATAAAATCTGAACAGTTTGATAAAAAGTAACTTTATTGGAGGGATTATGTTTATCGATATTGGCATTTCTATACAAGGAAAAACAGTAAGGAAATTTGTAAGCAGGCCCCTTGCTGCAGCAAGTAACATGTAGGAGAAAAGCGAGAAATAATTTAGAAAATTTTATAACAGAAAATAATAATGGTAGGTATCTCATTCTTGCAGGATAATTACGATGCATTAGAAAAAGTGCTTTACAAATATCGCAAGGAAGAAAAGAAAAAATAAGTCCTAAAAAAGAGCGACCGCACGTTACTGTGCGGTCGCTTTTCTTTATCTCTTACAAAACAATACACAAGAAAGGGTTGGTATTGACATCACGGAAAATATGCCGTATAATATAACAAAACAGCAGACAGGAGAAATTTAAGATGACGCAGGTAGAATTTGTGCCGAGGGTATTGT
>ERZ1643246.4840-NODE-4840-length-10310-cov-4.080839_pt1 | contig 10310 bp, 7 predicted proteins | sample MGYA00579265_ERZ1643246 | MGnify/ENA primary metagenome ERZ1643246 (study PRJEB29033, sample SAMEA4952261) | chicken gut metagenome | biome: Broiler Chicken; feature: Gastrointestinal Tract; material: Caecum | place: Ireland | collected 2018 | study: Broiler...
ATAAAGGTACATCTGTATGCGGGGATGGAAAGCTCTACAATCGTCTCCTCCCCTTCGGTAAGCACGCTGACCGCGCTGACATCGCCGGTGTACGCATCCCACTGGCGGTACGCTTCCCCCACTTCGTTGAGCCGCACTTTGATTTTTGCGTTTTCCGACGTGGTATTGACAAACATGAATACCGAATTGTTCTTAAACTTGTGTTTCACCGCCACGATATCGCGGTTATCATCCTCCAAAACGACTGATTTGACGCCCATTTCGCGCAGCGCATCGGAAATTGCACTCACGCTCTGCGCCTCTGTGCAATTCGGGTTCGCGCGGATTTGCCCCAGCTTCTGCGTCAATTCGGCCTGTCCGCCCGCCGTATTGGAGAGAATATCGTCCGTATTCTGCATAATTACGCGCACGCCGCCGTTGACCGCTTCGACGAGCTTATCGACCGTTTCGTACTCCAACGCCTTGGTGCGCGGAATAACAATCGCCGTAAACCGTTCGCCCGAGGGAGTTACCAGCGCGCCGCCTTCCACTTTGCATGCATCGAGGTTGACGTAGTCGAGTATATCGTAATCGATTTGATTGCCCACGAGAGTGCGCGTCAGATTGCTGAAATTGCTGCTTGTCGCGCGGACGTTCTCGTTGAACTTATTCAGGTGTTCGGGCGGCAGCGTGTCCACATACACGCCCTCAATCGGATAATAGACGGCGACGCTGCTCTCGTGGATACCGCCGTCGAGCATATACCCCATGCGCCCGATCGTATCGGCAAACAAACGGTTATCCTCCTCGCTCATCAAATGCGGGCGGTAAAAAGTGCCGATTTGATTGACGCCCATGGCATATTGCACGGCAATCGATCCGAGTTTTGCATACATATTGTCCGTTTCCACCGCGTCGAATGCAGCGGAAACTTCGCTCATCACCTTGCTCTTGCCGCCGAAATGCGCCGCAGAAGAGGCGAATTTCGCCGTCGTTGCGCACCAGTTCACCGCCGTCGACGGGTTCGCCGTCAACAAGTCGATGCCGGGCATCTGCATGTTGGAGAGGTTGCGCATAATGTTTCCGTTGAAAACCGGATGCATATAGATATCCTCTTCCAACAGGAAATGCCCCGTAAGGCTCACGTTGTTCTCTCCGCACCATTCGCCGAGCTGACCGGAATAGTTGGCAGACATCAACTCACCGAGCGTCTTGTAGTAGTCCCAGCGGAACCGCTTTGCCGCGTCGCTCGTCCCCTCATACAGATAGGTGAAATAATTTTCGGGGGAATAGCCGCGCAGCGAGGTAAACTTTTCAACGATATCACTGCTGTAATTTGCGGTAGGCAGGAGCGGAATATCCGGATCGATCGGATCTTTCACCGCAGGGGTAGTCGGAGGGCCGTCCATATAAGTACCCAGCATCGACGGTTCGTCGGTGAAAAACGCCTCGATACCGTTGCCGAAATACTTGCCCAGCCGTTCCTTATACTGCTCGTGCGTAACGCGGATAAATTCCTGCACAGGCTCCGCCTTGAGCACGTTGATATAGCGGCGAAGTTCCGCCCAGTTGTTTATTGCGTGCGTACCTTCGTAAAAGTACTTATAATACTGCACCGCAACCACTCTGTCCGCATCCGCCGTCCATTGCAGCGTATCGTTGCTGACATACTGCATCAGGTCGACGCACGCGTTCAAATCCATGTCATCGACGCTCGTGCCCGAAAAGGCTTTGGCAAAGGCTATACTGTGCCCGTGCGGGGCGCTGATTTGCACCGTTTCCCCCGCCGATACGACCTTGACATCGTTGACCAGCCCCTCCGCCTGCCATTCGGGATGGTCGCGCAGAACCAACCCGCCCGCGGCGCCGCTGGGATAGTGCAATTCGTCGTACAGCCAAACGCGCAGGCCGAGTTCGTCAATCGCATACTCTACATTTTTTACGAGGGAATCCCACATTTCCTCGCTTTCCAGATAGTCCACCAGAAAAGATACATTGGTTGCGACACCGCCGTACCCGTATTCTTTGAGCATGTCCAGCGTCGCTTTATCCACGCCATTGGTTTCATATTCGCTCGCATGAATGATAGGCAGCGGGCGGAATCGCAGCTCCGGGTCTGAAAAAGCTTCCTCCTCAAATGTACGCTCGTTGCCGATGATGGACGGCGGAGCCAACTTATCATCGACGCCGCAGCCGCTAAACAGCAAGACCGCCGATAAAAGGCAGGTCGCACCAAGCGCAGCTCCTCTCTTCATTTTACCTCCTTATTCTCTCGAAAATTCCGTTACGCGCCGAACATATTCGCGCGTAAATGCATTTGCATCCACCGCCGTGGCAACCAACTGTTTGCTTTCGGCAGCGCTTTTCCTCCAATTCGGGTCGGATAACTTCACCACATATCCGTTCGCATACTCGGCATCGCTCTCCACCGCACAAATCATCGGCTGCCACGTTATAAAGCTGTCGTTAAAGGAGCAAATCAGCGCGAGCGGATCGTGCAGAAACACTTCTCCCGCCCATTTTTTGCGCATGCGGTTGAGCATTTGCAGGCAAGGGTGGGGATGTTTTACAACTTCTTCCAAAAGCTGCCCGCTCAATTTGCATTGAAAGGTGATGTCGACGCCCACACACTGCATCGGCAGTCCGCTGCCCATAACAATCGACGCCGCTTTCGGATCACAGCAGAAATTATATTCGCCCCAATTCATGGAATAGGAGCCGCCCATGATGCACAGCTTTTCGATTTTGCCGAACAAGTCCGGCCTCGCCTGCAGAACCTTCGCAACATTTGTCAGCGCACCGAGCGTAACAAGAGTAACTTTCTTCTCGCTCGACTCCAAAGCGCGGATGAGAAACCCTACCGCATCGTCCCCGTCGTATTCCACTCCCTCGTATTCCTCCGCATAGGAGTGAGGCAATTCGGAATAATCAATGGGATGCCCGTGCACCGAAGTGCACTCCAGCGGCTTTGATTCTCCCGCATAAACGGGTATTTCGGAGAAGCCGCCCGCACACAGGAGCGCTTTGGCCATTTTTGCGCGGTATTTTGCACAGCGGAACACCGTTGTTACGCCCAGCACGCGTATTTCGGGAGAACGCATAGCCAGGCAAAGGGCAAAAGCATCATCGATATCGTCTCCCAAATCCGTATCGATTAAAACAGGTATTCTATCTTTCATAATAAACTCTTTTCATTCTTTCTTTACATTTTGATTGCCGCGCCGACCAAGCCCTGAATATAGAATTTATTCGCAAAAATAAACAATAAAATCAACGGGGAAGACGCCACTAAGTATCCCGCAAACATGACCGGCATATTCGACGTATGTTCGCTGCGGAATGTAAGCAGCAACCCGGCGGATACGGTGAATTTTTCTTCCGAAAGCACGAGCTGCGGCCAAATATAGTCGTTCCAAACATTCACAATCTGCATGATGGTGATCGTTCCGAGGATCGGAATGCTCAAAGGCAAAGCGATGGTATAGTAGCACCGAAATACCGACGCGCCGTCAATCTGCGCTGCCTCGAACAAGTCCTTGGGCAGCCCCGCAAAAAACGTGGTCAGCAAAAAGACAGCGAAGATGCAGCCTCCCGTCCATATCGGCAATATCAGAGCCATCAGATTGTCGTGCAGGCCGAGCGTCTTATACAGGATATAGCTGGGCACCAAGGTCAGAACGCCCGGAACCATCATCAGCGCAAGCACCATTGACAGGAAGAATTTTCTGCCGGGGAACTTCATTTTTGCGAAGGCAAAGGACGCGAGCGATGCGATAACCAACATTCCGCACGTTCCCACCAAACCTACGAGGACCGTGTTGAGCATATACTGCGATGTCATATCGAAGGCTGTCGCCACATTCCGGATTCGAAGCGGAAGCGTGGGATACCAGCGGCTGTAATCGTACGCGATATCCGACTTAAATGCGTTCCACAGCGCCATCGCCAGCGGGTACAGCATGATAAAGAGCAGGATCGCCAATACTGCATGCAATATGACTTGCCCGACAGGGAACTTTTTCCGTCTTTTCTTTTCCGAATTCATTACCTGTTCCACTACAGTGTCTCCTGATCGATACCTTGAATATTCTTCGAATTGACGAATTTAAACGCAAACAGCGATACGACCATAATCACCAAGAACATGACCGATCCGATTGCAGAGGCATATCCCATATTGTCGTGCATAAAAGCCTGTTGGTACATATAATACCCCGGCACATAGGTGGAATACCCCGGGCCGCCGTCCGTCAATACGATCTGCGTGCTGTAATCCTGGAACCCGCCAATCAAACCGAAAATGAGGAAATAGCGAATCTGCCCGATTAACAGCGGCAAATCGATTTTCCAGATGCGGTACAGAACACTGGCACCATCCAAACGGGAAGCCTCAATCACTTCCGTAGAAATGCCCATCAACCCGGACATGTAAATCAAAACGCTCGTACCGCCCACCCACGGGAAGCCCATAAAAATGATGGACGGTATGACCCAATTCGGATCGCCGAGCCAATCGACGACTTGCGACTGCTCCATAATTCCGAGCATGCGCAATACGGACGTCAAAAGGCCGTTGGTCGGGTCGAAAATATTCCGCCAAATCAATGTTCCGACAACGCCGGGCGCCACAATGGGAACCAATACGAGCACGCGGTATACACCCTGCATCCGCTGCGACTTTACTCCGAAAATCAACTCCGCCATAATCAACGGCACCACAATGCCGATGAGAAGGCGCGGAATCATGATATAAAACATCGTCGGAATCGAGCGCAAAAATACGTCATCATGGAAGAGGTCAACATAATTTTTTACGCCGATAAAAATTGTATCTCCCACGCTGTGCTTTTCAAAAAACGAAAGCACGAGCCCGTAAACGGGCGGGTAATACGAAAATATCAGCAAACCGATAATCAGCGGCGCAATAAACAAATAGGCGAGTTTTCTCTTCCAAATTTCTTTGCCCAAGGCCTTTAATTTTAATTTCAGTTTCGAAACAGTGTTTTCAACATTCATCGTCTCTTTACTCCTTGGGCTGCAATTCAATCACAAACTCTAATTTTGTATTGATTTCTAAAAATATCGAATTGGATTCGTCTATCACCGAAATCGTAACCGGCCCGGCCGGCCGCAGCATCGTCTCCGAGTACGGGACGTATGTCAGCGTGGCTATGCCGTCCGCATCCGTTTCGGTGCGGTTCCCCTTAAAGTTCCCGCCCCCGCTTACTACGGCATAAAGCGAGTGGCCTTCCACGGCTTTCCCGCCGTGGGTGACGCGCAGCTTGATTTCTACCTGCTGGCGCACATCGGCCACCGGCTTTTCGGGTGAGACTGAAACCACTTCGATATGAAAGGTCGAGGCACGCACCGTATCGAATACGGCAAATGCGCCGAATACGAGAACGATCGCCAAAACCACAATCAAAGTTTTTTTCAGCTTCATAGTGAATCCTTAATTCCAACCGCTCGTATCGATATCCAATGCTTCAATATAAGCGTCGGCACCTGCCTGCTGGATAGTATTGACCTGTGCAAAGAAAGCATCGTCTTCGTGCGCGCCCAGCACCCATTCGCCGAAGAGGCGGTTCAGGCGGTCGTTCTGGTCGGAGTTGAAAGCGAGCGGCCAGTTCGTTTCGGGCACGATCGGGAAGGATTGATCCAGCCAATCGTCCAATACGCTGTTATAGGTGGAGCCCTTAACGGCGCCGAGGACGGAACCCATCTCCTCTGCAATCATCGAAATATTATCGGGCGTCGTCAAAAATTTCAGGAATTTGACGGCAGCAGCCTCCAATTCGGGATTTCCTTCGACGGCGGGCTTCATGATATTCAAAATCATATCGCCCTTCGGCTGATACGGCCCGTTTTCCGTATATTCGATATCGATTGCATATTCCGAGGTATTCTTATCCATCAAAGGCGCGGGGAATACCCCGTAGTCGAATTCCCTCGCGGTGTTGTTTTCCTGCGTGTAGAGCGCCCACAGTCCCTCTTCATACATGGCGACCTGTCCGTTGTTCCACATCGGCGTATAGTCGGTGTTCATCCAGCCGTCGCGCAGCAGTTCAGTGAAATATCTCTTCGCCTGTTTATATACTTCCTTTGCATACGGATGGACCGTCGGGTTATACAGCCCCGCCTTCATCGCGCGCAGCTGTTCCGTGGTAGACGTTACGCCGTCTTTATCGTAGTCCGTTTGATCCATGATGTATCCCGCTACAGCCGGCCCAATCGTGTACTGCATAATCCAGTTATCCAGCGAAATCTTTTTGAAATAAGACCAGGGCGCGACTGCCGTGATATCGGGGTCTTCATTGAGCTGCTTCGCGAGGGTAACAAATTCTTCCCAATTTTGAGGAACTTGATCTTCGCTGATCAGTTCGGTATTATAATACCAACCCGTAGGCGGGCCGGCGTACAGCGTGATCGGAACGCCGACGAGCTGCCCTTTCATATCGCGGATTGTTGAGGTTTCAAACAGATACGACTCAAACAAATCGCTCCAATGCTCGTTCCCCTCCACGTATTCGTTGGGTTCCTCGTAATACTTCGTCAGGTCGACGTAATAATCGCGGTCTTGATACTGCGTTCCCCAGGAGAAAGCGATGGCAGGGCAGTTGTCGCCGGCAATCTGCGTTACGAACCACTGCGAAACTTCCGCCTCCAACCCGCCGACCGGCTTGGAACGCGCCCAAGTGACGTCGATATCCGGGTTTGCCTCTTCGAATGCTTCCTCGATCAGGCGGGTGGACAAAATCACCGTAGGACTTTCCGCCGTCGGCTCGGTATTCAGCGTAGGCATATACCCGTGCATGTCGACCAAAAGTTCGAGTTTCCCGTCGCTGTCATCCCCGTTGCTGCAACCCACCAAAAGGGCGCAAGCAAAAACGCAGCTGAGCAAGAGAGACACAAATTTCTTTTTGTTCATTTTCTACCTCCGTTTTTTTTAAACGATAAATACAGTATATATTTTCACCGGTTGTTTTTCAATATCATAATGGCTAAATATTTTCCAAAAATGGCTGAATTCAGCCGAATTTTTTGCTATTTTTGGTTTTTTTGCAAATTTAAATTTTATAATTTGGTTATTACTGTAAATTTCAACGATTGACAATTCCTGCCGTTTGCGCTACAATAATTGGCATGAAACTCCCGAAATTTGAATATTTATATTGTTATTATCATAATAAGGATACCATCGTCAAACCGCACTATCACAACTGCTACGAGCTCACTTACTTCTGCGACGGCAATTCGATTACGGAAACGAACGGTGAAACGTACAAGTGCTTTGCGGGGAATTTTTTGATTTATCCGCGCGAGCGCGTGCACAATGAGATCCATTTGAGCAAAGTAAAAGTACTATGCCTCGGCTTTACGCCCGGCGAACAGGAAGTGCTTTGCTGCGATAAATTATACAGCGACCACGATAAGTCGGTACTTAAAATTTTGGAACAGATTCAAAACGAGACGACCAATAAAGAAATCGACTTTCATTTTATGTGTTCCCTGCTGACAGGGCAGTTGCTTCTTAGCCTGATCCGCCAAACGGAAACCCCCTTTCAGCAAAACAGCTTCTCCCCCGTGCTGCGCTATATCAACGAGCAGTACACCTCGGACATCGAGCTGGATTATTTGGCGAAACTTTCGGGATACTCTTACGACCATTTCCGCCATGCCTTTAAACAAAAGACGGGCATGACGCCACTCAATTATATCCTGCACAAGAAGATAGACTACGCTAAACTGCTGCTGAAAAACTCCTCCATCTGCATCGCGGATATCGCCATTACCTGCGGCTTTGCAAATATTTCGCAGTTTTCAGTCACCTTTAAAAAGCTGACGGGCAACACCCCCTCCGAATACCGTAAAAGCAAGTAAAAAAGCCGTTCGACTCTGAACGGCTTTTCTTCTTTCCCTGCACCAGTTTGCCCGATATAAAAAATACGGCAAAGGAAGGGGAACGGTCGTTTTACCGTTCCCCTTCCTTTGCCGTGTGCGCCACGCCGGCGGAAATAATGCCGCATGAGGCACTGTTTTTTAAATACGTCTGATAAAATTTCGGGTAAGGGCAGCTTCTGCCGCTCTTGCCTGTTTCGCCCTTTTACCCCGCCTAACCGGCGCTGCCCGCGCGGAATTTTTCGAACTTTGCCAGCTCCTCCGGCGTAATCATATTGTGCGACGCGAGCAGCACGCGGTTGCAGTCGTCGCGGGAAATATTCTGCGGCGCGCCCGCGCGGAGCGAACGCATATAGGCGTTCAGCTTGATTTTGCCGCAGATTGCCGCGATATCGCCCCCGCCGTACCCCGCCAGGACGGATGCGAGCTTCGCCAAATCGACGTCATCGTCCATCGGCAGCCCCTTCAGCTCCCTGCCGACGAGGAACTCCCGCGCCGCCTGATCCGGCACGCCGACGTAGATATGCGTATCGAACCTGCCCCCGCGCAGCATGGCGGAATCGAGCGCCCACGGCCGGTTGGTCGCGGCAATCAGCAGGAGCATTTTATTCGTTTCGCTCCTCTTGAATCCGTCCACCTTCGTCAAAAAGGTCGCAACAAAGCGCGCCATTTCCGCGTCGACGCCGTCCGTTCCGTCGCCGCGCTTGCTCGCGACCGAATCGAATTCGTCGAAAAAAATGATTGCGCGCTCGTTTTTTTGCGCCGTTTCGAACAATTCGTCCAGCTTTTTGCTGCTGTCGCCCATGTATTTGGAGATGAGGTCTTGGCAGTTGACGGCGTAAAACTCGGCGTCCACCTCGCCCGCGATGGCGCGGGCGATGAATGTTTTGCCCGTACCCGGCGGGCCGTAGAGCAGAATTTTTGCCCCCGGCTCGATTTTATACATCGCGGCGAGTTCGGGATTTTTGAGCGGCTCGATGACCTTGTAGCGGATTTGCTCTTTTACGTCCTCCAGCCCTGCGACGTCCGCAAAGGTGACGGCGCCCTTTTTTTCGGGCCGGATATCGGACGGCTTTTTTTCCTCTGCCCCGGCGGGGGGAACCCGCTTCGCGGGAGCGCCGCTGCACGATTTTTTGATAAAATCGAGCAGGCTTGCGGCGGCGCGGTGGTACTCCATGCGCACCTCGTAGGAGGAGGACTCGACGGAAATTTTATTGGCAAGCTCCGCGGCCTTTAACAGCGCCTCGCGCGCCTCCGTAAAATTCCCCGCGGCGTACAGCTCCTTCCCCCGCCGGCTGAAACTTTTATACGCTTCGATTGTCGGTTGATTGTTCATGATTTATGCCTCCGGTATCGCCAGAATATTGAACGCCTTCCACCCTTCTGCGGCGCGGTACGCCTCCGCCGAAGCCGCCGGCACGTACACATCGGGCGCGACGCCCGTGCTGAACGCGTTCCCCGACACGGCGGGCGGCACTTGCGCCGCAACGGTGAGCGAACGCAGCCCGCTGCACCCATAGAACGCATAATCGCCGATTTGCGTTACCTCCGCCCGCAGCTCCGCGCTCTGCAAGAAGCCGCAATTCATAAAGGAATATTGCGCGACTGCCGTTTCGTCCGTGATGACGACCTGCCGCAGCGACTGCGGGATATAGTAGTAATAGCCGGTGAGCTGCATGGTCGTCCCCTCGGCGGCGCTCGTCGTATACCCGAAGATATGCCCGAGCACCTGCGTGGCGCCCGCCTCCGTGCCCCTGTCTGCGCCGACAAAAGGCAGTACCATGCTTTCCACCGAATTGCACCCCATAAACGCGGCAACGCCGATGCCCGTGACCGACTTTTCCACCGTGATTGCTTTCAGCGCGCCGCAGTTTTGGAATGCGTATTGCCCGATTGTCGCAAGATTTTTACCCAAAACCGCCGTATTGGCGCTTTCGCTGTTGACCATGCCGAGCGAAACACAGCCGGCAAAGGCGTAGTCTCCGATGCTCTGCAATCCGTCTCCGTACGTCACGCTCTGCAGCGAAGTACAGCCGTAAAACGCGTAGCTCCCGATTGACTGCACGCCGTTGCCGATTGTCACATTTTGCAGCGACGTACAATTATAAAAAGCGTAGTTCCCGACGGAAACGACCGCATCGCCGATAATAACCTGTTTTATGCTGTTATTATGCGCGAATGCATACTCGCCGATGCTCGTTACCCCTGCGGGAATCGTGACCGTTTCCGCACTTCCGATATAGTGCAGCAGAACGCCGTTTTCGATGATAAACCCGTCTTCGGAGGCAGATGCCGGCCTGATTTTATCCGCATATGTACTCCAATTCGCCGCAGAAGCATAGGCGGAATACGCGTCGTCCGGCACAAGGATGAGCAGCGTCGCGGGTGTCGAACCAAAGGCACTCGTACCGAGCGAGGTAAGTGAAAGCACA
>ERZ1643246.4841-NODE-4841-length-10309-cov-5.082114_pt1 | contig 10309 bp, 8 predicted proteins | sample MGYA00579265_ERZ1643246 | MGnify/ENA primary metagenome ERZ1643246 (study PRJEB29033, sample SAMEA4952261) | chicken gut metagenome | biome: Broiler Chicken; feature: Gastrointestinal Tract; material: Caecum | place: Ireland | collected 2018 | study: Broiler...
TTGCTTTTGAAGGGCTGATCAAAAATGTAGAGCGCAGATACCGGGAAACCGGTTCAGAGACCATGAAAGCAGAGTACGAGACCTTTATGAACATTACCCCTTGTTCTGCCTGCAAAGGACAGAGACTTAAGCCGGGAGCCCTTGCGGTAACCGTAGGAGATAAAAATATCGCCGAAGTGACAGCACTCTCGATTGAAAAATTGCAGCAGTTTTTGAAAGAGCTGCAGTTGTCCGATACGCAGATGCTGATCGGCGGGCAGATCTTAAAAGAAATACGGGCAAGGATTCAGTTCCTGATGGATGTGGGATTGGATTACCTTACGCTGGCGCGCGCTACGGGAACTTTATCCGGCGGCGAGGCACAGCGTATCCGTCTTGCTACACAGATCGGCTCTGGTCTGGTGGGAGTGGCGTACATCCTTGATGAGCCGAGTATCGGGCTCCACCAGAGAGACAATGATAAACTTCTTGCCACCCTGAAACATCTACGGGATCTGGGCAATACGCTTATCGTAGTAGAACATGATGAAGATACGATGCTTGCGGCGGATTATATCGTTGATATCGGTCCCGGGGCCGGAGAGCATGGCGGCGAAGTGGTGGCTGTGGGCACGGCACAGGAGATCATGAAAAATGAGAAGTCTGTAACAGGAGCATACCTTTCCGGAAAAATAAAAATTCCGGTACCGGAAGAGAGAAAGAAACCGACAGGCTGGTTGAAAGTGATTGGCGCCCGTGAAAATAATCTGAAAAATATAGATGTCGCATTCCCGCTGGGTGTGATGACATGTGTAACAGGAGTATCCGGATCAGGAAAGAGTTCTCTTGTGAATGAGATTCTGTATAAGAGGCTGGCCCGTGACCTGAACCGCGCCCGGACAATCCCCGGAAAACATAAGAAGATTGAAGGGCTGGATCAGGTTGATAAGGTTATCGATATTGATCAGTCACCGATCGGGCGCACCCCGAGATCAAACCCGGCAACTTATACAGGAGTATTCGATCTTATACGAGATCTTTTCGCTGCGACGCCGGACGCCAAGGCGCGTGGATACAAGAAAGGCAGATTCAGCTTTAATGTGAAAGGCGGACGATGCGAGGCTTGTTCCGGTGATGGTATTCTCAAAATTGAGATGCATTTTCTGCCGGATGTATATGTTCCATGTGAAGTGTGCGGAGGAAAACGCTACAACCGTGAGACACTGGAAGTTAAGTATAAGGGAAAATCCATTTATGATGTGCTCAATATGACTGTGGAGGAAGCTTTGGAATTCTTTGATCATGTGCCCAGTATCCGCAGAAAGATGCAGACACTTTACGATGTCGGCCTTTCCTATATACGACTTGGTCAGCCGTCTACAGAACTTTCCGGTGGTGAAGCGCAGCGAATCAAGCTGGCGGCCGAGTTGAGCAAACGCAGCACCGGGAAGACGGTCTATATTCTGGATGAGCCTACGACAGGACTGCATTTTGCCGACGTCCATAAACTGACGGAGATCTTGCGCAGACTTGCAGGAGATGGGAATACTGTTATTGTAATCGAACACAATCTGGATGTGATCAAAACGGCGGATTATATTATCGACATCGGTCCTGAAGGCGGTGACCGGGGCGGAACAGTTGTAGCATGCGGCACACCTGAGGAAGTAGCGCTGAATGAAAAGTCCTATACGGGGAAATATATAGAGGAAATGCTGAAAAGAAAATAAAATCCGAAAAAGGTCTTTCCATTTTTTAGAAAGTCTATTATACTGGATATTGCGGACAGGCAGGAAGAGGGAACCTGCCTGTAGCCGTCTTACAATAATTGATAATACCTTTGACCGGCAAAGCCGGCATTGCAAGGAGTGAGATACAGGGGATTCCTGCAGCGGTACATCATTGTACATCTATATGTGCCGACTGAAGGGATTTTTCAGGAAAGAGTATAAAGATTTGGAAGGGAGAAGTGAATATGTCAGTAGATATCGGGATCGATCTTGGAACAGCCAGCGTACTGGTGTATGTTCACGGCAAGGGCGTAGTTCTGAAGGAACCCTCTGTGGTTGCTTTTGACAGAGATACAAATGTGATCAAAGCAATAGGCGAGGAAGCCCGTCTTATGCTTGGACGGACGCCGGGAAATATTGTGGCGGTCCGGCCGCTCCGGCAGGGAGTGATCTCAGACTATACAGTTACAGAGAAGATGATTAAGTACTTTGTTCAGAAAGCTCTGGGCAGAAGGACATTTAAGAAGCCCCGTATCAGTATCTGTGTACCCAGCGGTGTCACGGAAGTGGAGAAAAAAGCGGTAGAAGAGGCGACTTTTGCGGCTGGAGCAAGAGAAGTTCATCTGATAGAAGAACCGGTGGCAGCGGCTATCGGGGCGGGGATTGATATTGCAAAGCCATGCGGTAACATGATCGTTGACATTGGAGGCGGAACTTCCGATATTGCGGTAATCTCTCTTGGAGGTACTGTGGTGAATACTTCGATCAAGGTGGCCGGTGATGACTTTGACGAGGCGATCGTCCGTTATATGCGAAAGAAACATAACCTTCTGATCGGTGAGAGGACGGCAGAAGATATTAAGATAAAGATAGGAACCACATATCCTCTCGTAGAAGAAGAGACAATGGAAGTCAGAGGCAGAAACCTGGTGACAGGGTTGCCAAAGACGGTTACAGTGACGTCATCGGAGACAGAAGAGGCTTTGAGGGAGGCCACAAGTCAGATTGTGGAAGCTGTTATCTCCGTTCTGGAACAGACTCCGCCGGAACTTTCGGCAGATATCCTGGACAGAGGAATCGTTCTGACGGGAGGCGGCGCTATGTTGCGTGGTCTGGAGGAACTGATCGAGGAGAAGACAGGGATCAATACGATGACTGCTGAGGATCCGATGAAAGTGGTTGCCATCGGAACAGGCGAATTTGTAGAGTTTATGAGCGGCAGAAAAGACTTTTGATTAACAGGTTCAGCCGATCAGAGGCTTTATCAACAGGGATGTGAGCAAGGTATGGCACATCCCTGTTCTGTTGTAAATGGATATTTTATGAGCTGCAGTTGCTGTTGACAGGAGAGGATAAAACATTGGAGACAGTTACAGGATATGTGGAGCATATTGTGTTCCGCAATGAGGAAAACGGATATACGGTATTTCATCTTGAAAATGATGAGGGTGAAATCACCTGCGTAGGAAATTTCAACTATATCAGTGAAGGAGAGCTGCTGGAACTGACGGGGGAATATGTGAATCACAATGTATACGGTACCCAGTTAAAAGTAACGTCACATACAGTAAAAGAGCCTGAGGATCTGGTATCGATAGAGCGATATTTGGGATCAGGCGCGATTAAAGGTGTAGGTGCGGCTTTGGCAGGACGGATCGTAAAGAAATTTAAAAAGGACACTTTTCGCATTATAGAGGAGGAGCCGGAACGTCTTGTGGAGATCAAAGGGATCAGTGAGCGTAAAGCCCGGGAAATCGCAGAGCAGCTGGAAGAAAAAAAGGATATGCGCCAGGCTATGATCTATCTCCAGAAGTACGGGATCTCCACGAAACTTGCAGCAAAAATATACCGTTATTATGGTATGCGTGTATACAAAGTATTGGAAGAGAATCCATATCAGCTTGCCGATAATATTGAGGGAGTGGGATTTAAGACTGCGGATGAAATTGCGGCACGTATCGGCATACATACCGACTCTGATTACCGGATTAAGAGCGGGCTGTTCTATACGCTGCAGCAGGCGGTCGGTGAAGGACATATCTATCTTCCGCAGGAGATACTGGCCCGTAAGGCGAGCGCACTGCTTGGGGTTGAAATAAAAGATGTGGGAAAACATATCATGGATCTTTGTATTGAGAAAAAGACAGTGATGAAAGAAAAGGACGGAGAGATACGGATCTATCCCGCGCATTATTACTATCTGGAGCTCAATACTGCAAAAATGCTTCATGATCTCAATATTAACTGCGAAATGCCGGAAGATATGATGGAACAGCGGCTGGCAAAAGTGGAGAAAACCGAAGAGATCGAGCTGGATCCCATGCAGCATAGAGCTGTGATTGAGTCCATCAAACATGGTCTCCTTATACTGACAGGAGGTCCGGGAACTGGAAAAACCACAACTATCAATACGATGATCCGGTTTTTTGACAGTGAAGGAATGAGTATCCTTCTTGCAGCTCCTACCGGGCGTGCGGCGAAAAGAATGACGGAGGCTACGGGATATGAAGCCCAGACGATCCACCGCCTGCTGGAAGTGAATGTCAATCCGGAAGAGGAGGAAAGCGTGGGCGGATTTATGAGAAACAGGCAGAATCCGCTGGAATCAGATGTAATCATTATTGATGAAATGTCCATGGTGGACCTGAATCTGATGCATGCTCTTTTGTCGGCGGTTGTCCCGGGAACTCGTCTGATCCTTGTAGGGGATGTGGATCAGTTGCCGTCGGTGGGACCGGGCAGTGTTTTAAAGGACATCATCGCCTCGGAGTGTTTCCCGGTTGTGACATTGACAAGGATCTTCCGACAGGCGGGGGAAAGCGATATTGTAGTAAATGCACATAAGATCAATGCAGGCGAACCAATCATACTGGATAATAAGAGTAAAGATTTTTTCTTCCTCAAACGGCAGGATGCGGATACGATTATAGGAATAACTATCATGCTGATTCAGAAGAAGCTGCCCCGGTATGTAGATGCAACCCCGAATGAGATCCAGGTGATGACTCCGACCAGAAAAGGACTTCTGGGGGTGGAACGGCTGAATATGATCCTGCAGCGATATCTGAATCCGGAGGATCCGAAAAAAAATGAAAAAGAGATAAACGGCCGCCTTTTCCGTGAAGGAGATAAGGTGATGCAGATCAGAAACAATTATCAGCTGGAATGGGAAGTGACGACAAAATTCGGGCTGACGGTGGATAAAGGAGTTGGGATCTTTAATGGTGATATGGGAGTAATCACGGAGATCAATGATTATACGGAAACAGTAGAAGTGGAATTTGACGAGGCGAGAAAAGTAAAGTACGGGTATGATATGACGGAGGAACTGGAACTGGCATATGCGATCACAGTACATAAATCTCAGGGGAGCGAGTATCCGGCGGTCATCATCCCGCTTCTTCCGGGACCCCGGCTCCTATATACAAGAAACCTTTTGTACACAGCAGTTACCAGAGCAAAAAAATGCCTGACGATTGTGGGGAGTGATGTGGTATTTCAGGAAATGATACAAAACAAAAACGAACAGGAAAGATACACCAGCCTGGCGGAGCGTATCAGGGAGTATCAGAGCGAATTCTGAAAAAATGTACAGACAGGATCCTTACGTTGATCTATCCAAAGGTATGTCCGTTTTGCGGAAAGATATCGTCTGAGGGAATTTGCGCTGACTGCAGAGACGAGGTGGCGTATATCAGTGAACCACGGTGTATGAAATGTGGTAAACCTTTGAAGCAAGATACGGAAGAATTCTGCCCGGATTGTCTGGCGGGCAGATCGCATGTCGTGCAGGGCGGAGGTCTCTGGCCTCACAGGGAGCCTGTAGCAGGTGCGCTATACAGATTCAAATACCGCAACAGACGCCACTTTGGCAGGATATTTGCCAGAGAACTGGCGGATCAGTATATGGACCAGATTGGTAGATGGGGGATTGAGGAGATCATACCCATTCCACTGCATATTTCCCGCAGGAGAAGCCGGGGGTTTAATCAGGCTGAAATTCTTGCAAGAGAGCTCTCGGATGCAACAGGGATTCCGATGCGTAAGGATGTGCTGTTCCGCGTTAAAAAAACTTCTCCCCAGAAAGCTTTGGGAAAGCGGGAGCGACGCGGAAATCTGAAAGGCGCTTTTGCCGTTTCAAGAACATGGAAAGCGCGAAAAAACGTACTGCTTATTGATGATATATATACGACAGGTTCTACCATAGAAAAAGCCGCGGAAATGCTCAAAAAGGCAGGCGTCCAAAATGTTTACTTTTTGACTATAAGCATTGGACAAGGTATCTGAGTATATGATATACTAAAACATAATGGACTGAAATAGGTATAAGCAGTACATAGGAAGGACGTATAAAGCGTTATGGTCGACAAAAAGAAAGTGCGTCTGATGACGAGGACCGCGATCTATGAAAAAAAATATGGGGAAGAAGATATTAGAATCACGGGGTACTATCAGAAAGATTATTCCAGCTTAAACACCTGGATTACGCTGATCTGGATCACAGTGGGATTTGCCTTGCTGGCAGTTCTCTTTTTCCTGGGCGGAGGAGAAAGTCTGATCGAAGGGATAACGGTAGTGAAACTTATCATTATTCTGGCTATAACTCTGGGATTGTACCTTTCTCTTCTGATTATATACGGAATCGGAGCGGGGGCGTTTTACAGGAAGAAGCATATCCGGGCAAAGCGGAGAATGAAGAAATATATACGGGAGCTTTCCCGGCTGGAGAAAATGAATCTTAAAAAGGAGATAAACAGATCATGAGTACGTTGTTAGTTTGGCGAGAAAAACTGCAGGAAATATATGCGAGATACTCTACCTATATTTTAAAAGCGCTGCAGTTTATACTGGGCCTTATCCTGTTTGGCGTGATCAACGCAAATGTGGGATTTATGGAGATGGCATCCTCTGTTTTCTGTACAGCAGGTCTTGCAGTAATCTGTACTTTTTTCCCAATGATCGTTATGGTGACAGTGGCGGCAGTACTGATTCTTGTTCATTTTTATACACTGTCAGTGCCCATCGCAGTTGTATCACTGCTGATCTTTCTTGTAATGTATATCTTTTATTTCCGTTTTACACCAAAGAAAGCATGGCTTATTATTCTTTCTGCGCTTGCATTCAGTTTCAGGATACCGTTTGTAGTTCCGGTGGTCTTCGGTCTTTTGGGAACGCCGGTGTGGGTTGTGCCGGCTGCCTGCGGCGCTATAGTTTACTATATGGTAGATTTTGTTAAAGATTCCGCTACAGCGCTTAGAAACGCTGATGCAGATGGGATGTTTGAAAGTCTGATCAGTTTTACGCGCCAGGTATTGACGAGTAAAGAAATGTGGCTTATGGTGATCGTAATCGTGCTTGGCGTGCTGGTAGTGAATGTAGTACGCACACGGGCAATCGAGCATGCATGGAAGATCGGTTCCGCAGCCGGAGCGGTAGTGAGTGTGATCACTGCCGCTGTTGGGAATATTATATTAGATCTTAATATTTCATACGTGATGCTTGTGCTCAGTGCAGTTCTTGGAGTCGGCGTAGGGCTGGTGCTGGAGTTCTTCTTCTTCTCTGTTGATTATTCCCGGACGGAGAATATACAGTTTGAGGATGATGAATACTATTATTACGTAAAGGCGGTTCCTAAAATAGGAGTTTCTGTTCCGGAAAAAGAAGTAAAACATATTACAGGGCATCAGTCCCGTGAGTCTGTGGAAAATTCTGCAAAGACAGATATGCAGACGGAAAACGAGCAGGAAGAAATACTCCTTACAAGGAGTCTTAGTAAAGAACTGGGGCTTGACGAGGAGCAGAAAAAGTCCGAGTAAATAAGGCGGTGGCATACAGTTATGATAGACTGGCTGAGAAACTTTGTAGACAATTACACAAATGATATGTATTTACCCACAGTCCAGATCAAAGATATCATAGAGATCCTTATTATTGCTGTGATTCTGTATGAGATCATGCTCTGGATAAAAAATACAAAGGCGTGGATGCTGCTTCGTGGAATTATTATGCTGGGAGCGTTTATTCTGCTGGCATGGATATTTCAAATGCATACGATCCTGTATCTGGCGGCACAGTCCATAAACGTGCTGGCAATCGCGGCAATAGTGGTCTTCCAGCCGGAATTGAGGCGGGCGCTTGAAAAACTGGGTGAAAAAAATCTCCTGAGCAATATCAATCCGTTTGATAAAAGCAGAGATAATGAGCGGTTTTCGGATATTACAGCAGACAGTATTGTTTCCGCATGCTATTCTATGGGCAGTGTATGCACCGGGGCGCTTATCGTGGTGGAACAGGCAATTCAGCTTACTGAATATGAGATGACAGGAATTGAATTGGACTGCAAAGTTTCTTCACAGGTGCTGATCAATATATTTGAGCATAATACGCCGCTTCATGACGGAGCAGTTATTATCCGCGGTAACAGGATCACATCGGCAACCTGTTATCTGCCATTGTCAGACAATATGAGCATCAGTAAGGATCTCGGAACAAGGCACCGTGCCGCGCTTGGAATGAGCGAAGTGTGCGATGCGCTTGTGATCGTTGTTTCAGAGGAGACCGGACAGGTATCAGTGGCCATGGGTGGTAATCTGACACGCGGGATCAAGCGTGAAGAGCTGAGGGAAAAGCTGAGCCAGATTCAGTATAGGAGTACGGAAACGAAGAGATTCTCCATACGGAAAGGATGGCGCAGAAAATGAGAAAATACAAGCTTATGAATAATTTTGGGTTAAAGATCATAGCACTCGTTTTTTCCGCATTTCTGTGGCTGATCGTGGTGAATCTGGATAATCCTGTTTCAAGCAGTACTTTTACAGATATTCCTGTTACGATTGAAAACGATGATATTATTACGTCGGCAGGAGATGTGTATCAGGTGCTGGGGGATCAGTCGGTAAGTGTAGTAGTCTATGCGAACCGTAAAGTAAGACAGAACTTGTCGGCAGACGATATTGTGGCGACGGCGGATATAAAGGAAATGGATACAAGCACAGGGCTCGTTCCGGTTAAAATTACAATACCCGAATATCGAGGTCAGTATGAGTCGGCGGAAGCTGTGCCGAGAAATCTACAGATCCAGCGGGAAAAATCCGGAAGAAAAGTTCTGTCGCTGAGTGTGAAGACAGATGGGGAGCCGCGTGACGGCTATATCTTTGGACAGATGACAGTGCAGCCGGAAAATGTGACGATCACAGGTCCGGAATCTATTCTGGAACAGATCGACAGAGCGGTTGCAAAGGTGAAAACGGCAGATATTTACGAGGATACGAAAGAACCTGCAGAATTGTTCCTGTATGATTCGGACGGGAATATAATCAGTCAGAATCAGCTGGAGAACAATCTGGGAGAAGGCGGGATCACGGTATCAATTGAGATGCTGGAATTAAAGAGCGTTCCGGTGACAGCTGAGGTATCGGGAACGCCCGCTGAAGGATACAATTTTACAGGGTGCACGAGCGAACCCGAGACGGTTCAGATCTGCGGAAAAAGCGATGTAATAGATACGGTTGACGAGATAACGATCCCGTCATCGGCAATCGATATAGACGGGGCTGACGGTCCGATCGAAAGGACTGTGAACATTACTCCGTATCTTCCTGAAAGGGTGAGCCTTGCTGACGAAAACTCCGGGAATGTGAAAATCACCGCGATGATCGAGCAGGAAGGAACGCGTACGATTAACTTCCTGGTAAGTTCCATTGTGATCGAGAATCTTGCAGAGAACCTGAAAGTGAGCTACGAACCGGATGCAGAGGTCACAATGACATTCAGCGGCGAACAGGATCGGCTGGATGTACTCGATATCAGCAATGCAGTTTCGGTAGATCTGGAAAAATATACACGGCCGGGAACTTATGATATTCCGGTCAATGTCACTCTTCCGGAAGGTGTTACGATGACTTCAGAAGTGACCGTCCAGCTTACTCTGGAGGATGATTCGGAAAGCAGTGATACAGAGAATCAGACAAATTCAGACAGCAATAATTCGTCTGAGTCGGAAGTGCCGGAAGATTCCTCTGCGCAGGAGGAACAGCAGACAGAATAAAGAAGAATACAAGGGGTGAATACAGTATGGTAAACGGTAAGGTAAAAATTAAAAATCCAACCGGCCTTCATTTAAGGCCTGCTGGTCTTTTCTGTAAAACTGCTATGCAGTTTAACAGTAAGATCACAGTTCTTAAAAAGACAAAGCATGAAGATGTTACTGCAAATGCAAAAAGTGTTCTGAGTGTGCTCGGAGCCTGCATTAAGAGTGGCGATGAAATCGAGATTGTCTGTGAAGGTCCTGATGAAGAGGCGGCATTGCAAGAAATGATTCAACTCGTAGATGATGGACTTGGAGAATAGTATATTTTAAAATTCAGGAGGATGAAATTATGAGCAGAGCAACACTTGTTATTATGGCGGCAGGGATCGGCAGCCGTTTTGGAGGCGGGATCAAACAGTTGGCACCGGTAGGACCGAATGGTGAGATCATTATGGATTACTCAATTTATGATGCCCTTGAAGCGGGATTTGATAAGGTTGTATTTGTTATACGTAAAGATCTGGAAAAAGATTTCAAAGAAGTGATTGGAAACAGAATTGAGAAACAGACA
>ERZ1643246.4843-NODE-4843-length-10308-cov-6.405930_pt1 | contig 10308 bp, 7 predicted proteins | sample MGYA00579265_ERZ1643246 | MGnify/ENA primary metagenome ERZ1643246 (study PRJEB29033, sample SAMEA4952261) | chicken gut metagenome | biome: Broiler Chicken; feature: Gastrointestinal Tract; material: Caecum | place: Ireland | collected 2018 | study: Broiler...
AGGCCAAGAAGTGCACAGCCGTTGGCCAGAAAATCGTCAATGATCAGTACATGATCATCCGGACCAAGAAACTTTTTAGAGAGAATCACATCATATGTACGTTTGTGAGTGAAGGATTCCACTTTTGAATGGTATACCTCACCGTCGATATTGATACTCTGCGCTTTTTTCGCGAAAACAACCGGAACATGAAAATACTGAGCTGCAATACAGGCGATTCCGATTCCGGAAGCCTCGATGGTCAGTATTTTTGTAATCTTTTCAGAAGGAAACCGTCTGCGGAATTCCTTTCCGATTTCATTTATTAAGTCAATGTCCATCTGATGATTCAGGAAGCTGTCGACCTTCAGGACATTTCCAGGCTTGACAACCCCATCTTTTAAGATACGTTCTTTAAGAAGCTGCATGATAATTCCTTCCTTACAAGATTTTATTTAACATATATCATACTGAATGGAGAAAGAAATTTCAATGAAAAACTGAAAAATATAATGAAATTCGTCGAATTTTTTCTCTTTACAATTCTAAAAAGTTGTGGTATTATAATTCTTGCGTTCACAAGACGCAGGATACACCTATAGCTCAGGGGATAGAGCACCGCCCTCCGGAGGCGGGTGCGGCGGTTCGAATCCGCCTAGGTGTGTAGAAAGACCTGTCGGAGTTCCGGCAGGTTTTTTTGTGCAAAAAAGGAGAAACAGCCGGAAACTGTCTCCCCTTTTTATTACTCGGTAAATCGGCCCTGCCTGAGCATTTCAATTTCATGGCGGTAAGGCGGCAGCGTCTTTTTCGGATCCTCCGGAGACGGAAGATAAGGAGTCTCCAGAATTTTTGGAATATCCATAAAATCCGGGTGGTGCACAATCGAGGCAAGTGCATCAAACCCGATTTCACCGTAGCCGATATTTGCATGCCGGTCTTTCTTTGCGCCCTTTGGATTTTTGCTGTCGTTAATGTGAAAGACGGCAATCTGATCTTTTCCAAGGATCCGGTCAAAGTGGTCGATCACACCATCGAAATCATTGCGAATATCGTATCCACTGTCATGGGTATGGCAGGTGTCGAAGCAGACTCGCAGTTTTTCGTTGTATGTTACGCCGTCATAGATTCTGGCCAGCTCCTCAAATGTGCGTCCAAGCTCCGAACCTTTCCCTGCCATGGTTTCCAGAGCGATCTGGCAAGGAGTATCTTTGGTCAGTACTTCATTGAGCCCTTTGACGACCTGGGCAATCCCGGCTTCTACACCGGCACCCACATGGGCACCTGGATGCAGAATCAATGTATGACTTCTGCATGCCGCGGTCCGTTCGATCTCCAGAGCAAGAAACTCAACAGCAAGCTGAAATGTCTCAGGCTTTAGGGAATTTCCAAGATTTATGATATAAGGGGCATGGACTACGATATCAGAAATGTGATGGGCATTCATATAGTCCCAGGCTTCTGGTATCCGCAGTTCACTGATTTCCTTGCGGCGGGTATTCTGGGGCGCACCTGTGTAAAACATGAAGGTGTCTGCCTGATAGGAGACCGCTTCTTTGGCCGAGCCAAGCAGCATGTCTTTTCCGCTCATCCCAACATGGGAACCAAGAAGCGGAGTCAGTCTTTTTTCTTTTGTCATAATTTCATCCTCTCAAAACAATAATAATTTCTGTTATTATATAATGGAAAAGAAAAAAAGGCAAGACCGTAAAAATATGGTTGTTGGAGGTTCTTTCCTATGTTAGAATAAAAAGAACGCAAAAGATTAACAAAGAGAAATAAAGAAAGAAGGACGGATGAGATGAAAAAACTGGTAGATTTTCTGGAAGAGGAAATGAAAGCAGCGTTTGAAAAAGCAGGATATGATGGAAGCTTTGCGAAAGTGACCTTATCCAATCGTCCGGATTTATGTGAATATCAGTGCAATGGGGCGATGGCAGCGGCTAAGACCTACCACAAGGCTCCGATTATGATTGCCGGGGATGTGACAGCATATCTCACAGAGAGCGAGGCACTGGAAGATGTGCAGGCGGTAAATCCGGGATTTATCAACATGAAAGTGAAAAAAGAGTTCCTTTCTTCCTATGCAGAAGAAATGAGAAATGCGGATCAGCTCGGTGTCGAGCAGGCGTCTGAAAAAAAACGGATCATTATGGATTTTGGCGGAGCAAATGTGGCCAAACCTCTGCATGTAGGCCACCTGCGTTCAGCGGTGATTGGAGAAAGCTTAAAGAGAATTCTCAGATTTAAAGGTCATGAGGTGATTGGGGATGTCCATCTGGGGGACTGGGGATATCAGATGGGACTTGTCATTACGGAACTTCAGAAACGGAATCCGGATCTTCCGTATTTTGATGAACAGTATACCGGGGAGTATCCGGAAGAAGCGCCGTTTACGATCAATGATCTGGAAGAGATCTATCCTTATGCAAGCGCGTATGCAAAGGAACATGAGGAGTATAAAGAGGAAGCGCTCAAGGCGACATTTGAGCTTCAGAACGGCAGAAGAGGTTACCGGGCGCTCTGGAAACATATCATGAATGTATCGATTTCTGATTTGAAAAAGAACTATGCCAATCTGAATGTAACCTTCGATCTCTGGAAAGGCGAGGCAGACGCACAGCCTTATATTCCGGATATGGTGGAAATGCTCAAGGAGAAAGGCTTTGCTCATCTGGACCAGGGCGCTCTGGTCGTGGATGTCAAAGAGGAGACGGATACCAAGGAGATTCCGCCATGTATGATTCTGAAGTCTGACGGCGCGGCACTCTACGATACGACAGACCTGGCGACTCTGGTGGAAAGAGAAAAGCTGTATCAGCCGGATGAAGTCATCTATGTGGTGGATAAGCGTCAGGAGCTTCACTTTGTCCAGGTATTCCGCTGTGCGAAGAAAACAGGAATTGTTCCGGAAAATACAAAGCTGACCTTTATCGGTTTTGGAACGATGAACGGGAAAGATGGAAAGCCGTTCAAGACAAGAGCCGGCGGCGTGATGCGCCTTTCCGATCTGATCCGTGAAATCAATGAAGAAATGTATCAGAAGATCACGGAAAACCGGACTGTTGCACCGGAGGAAGCGGAAAAGACAGCGCAGATGGTGGGACTGGCAGCATTAAAATACGGGGACCTTTCCAATCAGGCATCCAAGGATTATGTCTTTGACCTGGATAAATTTTCCTCCTTCGAAGGAAATACAGGACCGTACATTCTCTATACGATTGTCCGGATCAAATCGATTTTAAATAAGTATAAAGAGAACGGCGGACATCTGGAAACCTGTTCGATCAAGACACCTCATTCTGATTCTGAGAGAGCATTGATGCTGGAGGCGGCGAAGTTTACGGCAGTTCTGGATCAGGCTTATGAGGAGCTTGCGCCGCATAAGATCTGCGGATATATTTACGATCTGGCGAACAGCTTTAATAGATTTTATCACGATAACCGGATTCTTGGGGAAGAAGATGAGGAAAAGAAACAGGGATATATCGCATTGCTGGATCTCGTGAGAAGAATTCTGGAGACAGCTATTAACCTGCTTGGATTTGAAGCGCCGGAAAGGATGTAATGAGGATATGACAAAGCAGCTGTATAATCAGGATGTTTATATGAAAACCTTTACCGGGAAGGTGCTTTCCTGCCGCAAAGAGCAGGATCAGGACCGTTATGAAGTTGTACTGGATCAGACAGCCTTTTTCCCGGAAGGCGGCGGGCAATACGGAGATGTCGGCTGGCTCTCCGGAACCGCAGTGACAGATACACAGGAAAGAGACGGGGAAATCATCCATTATACGAAGGAACCTCTGGAAGAGGGAAGCCTGGTTGAGGGTGTGATTGACTGGAAGATCCGTTTTTCCCGTATGCAGCAGCATACGGCGGAACACATTCTGTCCGGGCTGGTGCATAAACGGTTCGGCTATCAGAATGTTGGCTTCCATCTTGGAGATGATCTTTGTACCATGGATTTTGACGGACCAGTGACGAAAGAAGAAATGGAGGAGATGGAACAGGAGGCCAATCAGGCTGTCTATCAGAATATCCCGGTTCAGATTCTCTATCCTTCTGCGGAGGAGCTGGAAACAATGGAATATCGAAGCAAGATCGAGATTAACGGACAGGTGCGTATCGTCTGGATCCCTGGATATGACCGGTGTGCCTGCTGTGCAACCCATGTGGGAAATACAGGGGAGATCGGACAGATCAAGGTCATTGGTCTGATGAATTATAAAGGTGGTGTGCGGGTAACCATGGTCAGCGGTGACCGGGCCCTTGCAGATCATGAAAAGCGCGAAAAAGATATGAAAGAAATTTCTGCCATGCTTTCCGCAAAGGAAGATGAACTGCCGGAGGCGGTGAAAAGACTGAAAGATGAATTGGAAATCCAGAAGCATCAGATCACGGAACTGCAGAGGAAGATGACGGTACTGAAGGCACAGCAGATACCGGAAGGAACATACAGCCAGTGTCTGTTCGAGGAGGATCTGGATCAGACCGGTATCCGGGAACTGATGAATCACGTATTGGAGCGAGGCGTGACAGTCTGCGGCGTTTTCCTGAATCGTGGAGAACAACAGTACCAGTATGTGATCGGAAGCAGGGAAAAAGATATCCGGGATCTTGGCAAAAAGCTAAATGAGAGATTCCAGGGGCGCGGAGGCGGAAAGCCGGGAATGATCCAGGGATCTCTGACCGGAGAGGAAAAAGAAGTCAAAGCATTTTTTGAGGAGATAGTCAATGTGGAATAATCAGCCAAACAAAAGACCGGGAAGCCCGATTGCGGGAATCGTTATTCCGATTCTGATTTACTGGGGAATGAATTTTCTGGTGGATGTCGTCGTAGTCGGTGCTTATATGGCGGCGCGTGTGCAGGAGCTTATGCGTGCGTATGAAAGCCAGGCGGCCCTCCAGGCATTTATGGAACAGACGATGACATTTGCCCTGAGCCATTCAACGGAAATCACCTCGGCGGCAGCAATTTTGACTCTTCCGTTTTACATTTATATGATGAGAAAAGATGAACGGTACCGGAAACTGTTTACCGTTCCAGAGCCGGATCCATGGAAAGTGCCGGTGTGGAAGTATCTCTTCCCTGCAATCCTCGGAATCACAGCCGGTATTGCGCTGAACAATATCCTGATTTTGAGCAATATCAGCAGCATCAGCGCAGCGTACCAGACAACAGCAGAGGGATTATATGCGGCGCCGCTTCCTGTCGAAGTCATCGGACTGGGAGTTCTGATCCCGATCCTGGAAGAGTGTCTGTACCGGGGCGTGATCTTCAGGAGACTGCGGGATCTGATGGATGCGAAGAAAGCAATCCTGTTTTCAGCATTGATTTTTGCTGTCGTACATGGAAACATTGTACAGTTTTTGTATGCGTTCGTCTTCGGACTGATTTTGTCTTATGTTTATGAGACCTTTGAAAGCATAAAGGCTCCGATTGTTCTGCACTGCGCGGCAAATCTGTGTTCGGTTGTGCTGACGGCCTGCAATGGATACGGATGGATCTTCCGGACGCCGCTTCGGATGGGAATCGTCACCGTAGTATGTGCATTTGTGGCATCTGTGTTTTTTGTGCAGATCCGGAACATGGAGCATTCGAAAAAAATGTTACAAAATTATTAAAATTCATTGCAAATCAGAAAAGAATGAGATATACTAGTCCATGTAGTATAAAAAATGAAGGACCGAAAGAGTTCGGACATGCAGTTTTAGACAGGAGAGAATAGAATGAACAAATTTGGGAAGAGACTGGTGATAGCATTGATGGCAAGTTCAATGCTTGCAACTCCGGTTTATGCGGCACCGAATACGGATGAAATTCAGGCTGAAAAGGAACAGAAAGAAAAAGAAGTAGAGTCTGTACAGGCACAGCTGCAGACGATGGTTTCCAAGATTTCTGAGACAGAAGAAAAGCTGATCAGCAAAGGAGAAGAAATTCAGCAGGCAAAAGAGGATCTGGCTGAAGCTGAGGCAAAGCAGGAACAACAGTATGAATCGATGAAAGTCCGGATTAAATATATGTATGAACAGGGTGACAGCAAAGCTCTGGAAGATCTGTTTACATCGAATAGTATTGCGGATTTCCTGAATCAGGCGGATTATATTGAGACTGTACATAATTATGACAGGGAAAAGCTGCAGGAATATGTAGATACGAAGAATCAGATTGCGGCATTAAAGGAATCCCTGGAAGAAGATCTTGCAAATCTGGAGAAGATGCAGACATCCTTTGAAAACCAGAAAGCACAGTTGAGCGAGACACTGGAGACGAAACAGGCAGAGGTAGCAAACCTGGATCAGGAACTCCAGGAGGCGATTGCGCAGGCTGCAGCGGAAGAGGAAGCAAGAAGAAAAGCAGCAGAGGAAGCGCAGCGGAAAGCTCAGGAAGAGGCAGCGGCAAAGGCGGCTTCTTCATCAAATACAGGCGCATCTTCCAGCCAGACGAGTACATCTTCCAGCCAGAACAGCAATAAAAATCAAACATCATCTGGAAACAGCACATCCGGCGGAGGAAGCACAAGCAGCGGTTCAACGGGAACTTCTTCCTCAAATAGCACGGGATCTGCAAATAGTGGAACGACAAACACCGGCACATCCGGCAGCACAGCTTCAAAACCGAGCACCGGATCCAAGCCAAGTACCGGATCCAGTTCCTCCAGTTCCAGTTCAGGATCCAGCACAAGTAACGCAAGCGCTGCAAGTGCAATCGTGAGTGCTGCACGGAGCTGTCTGGGAACTCCGTATGTATGGGCAGGAAATACACCGGGAGTTGGACTGGACTGTTCGGGACTTGTAAAATACTGCCACAGCGTAGCAGGTATCAGTGTAGCAAGGACATCTTCAGCACTGGGATCAGGTGGTAAAGCGGTATCCAGCCCGAAGCCGGGAGATGTGGTATGTTATGTTGGACATGTTGGTATCTACATTGGAGGCGGTCAGATGATTCATGCACCGCAGCCGGGAGATGTGGTAAAGGTTCAGAGCGTTTATGGCAGTCCATGGTACAGAAGATACTGGTAAAATAAGAAATCATTGTGTTTATGAAAAAACGGCTTGCACAGCCGTTTTTTCTATGTTATACTACGAATGTTGCAAAAAAACACGCATGCGGTTACTTTCGGAGGTGCCGGCAGGATCTGCGGTCCCGGAGGGCAGAAACATGCGGAAGTAAAAAACCAAAACAGATGGAGGAAGAAACATGAGCGTTATTTCAATGAAACAACTTTTGGAAGCCGGTGTTCATTTTGGACATCAGACAAGAAGATGGAACCCTAAGATGGCTGAGTACATCTACACAGAGAGAAACGGTATCTACATCATCGATTTACAGAAATCCGTTGGTAAAGTAGATGAGGCTTATCAGGCTGTATCCGATATTGCAGCAGAAGGCGGCACAATCCTTTTCGTAGGAACAAAGAAACAGGCTCAGGATGCGATCAAGACAGAGGCAGAGCGTTGCGGAATGTTCTATGTAAACGAAAGATGGCTTGGCGGTATGCTGACAAACTTCAAAACAATCCAGAGCAGAATCGAACGTTTAAAAGAGATCGAAGCAATGGCTGAAGATGGAACATTTGACGTGCTTCCAAAGAAAGAAGTTATCGCATTAAAGAAAGAATGGGAAAAGCTTGAGAAAAACCTTGGCGGTATCAAGAACATGAAGAGACTGCCGGACGCTATTTTTGTAGTAGATCCTAAGAAAGAAAGAATCTGTGTTCAGGAAGCTCATACACTGGGAATTCCGCTGATCGGTATTGCCGATACGAACTGTGATCCGGAAGAACTGGATTATGTAATCCCTGGAAATGACGATGCGATCAGAGCTGTCAAACTGATTGTTTCCAAGATGGCAGATGCTGTCGTAGAGGCAAATCAGGGAGCAACTGGCGAAGAAGTATTCGAAGGCGAAGATACAGAAGCAGTTGAAGAGACAGAAGAAACTGTAGAAGAATAATCCAATTCGTACTAAGATTCAGGAGGAAAGCAAAATGGCAGTTACAGCAAGCATGGTAAAAGAATTAAGAGAAATGACAGGCGCAGGAATGATGGACTGCAAAAAAGCTCTTAGTGAAACAAACGGTGACATGGATGCAGCCGTTGAATACTTAAGAAAAAATGGTCAGGCAAAAGCTGAAAAGAAGGCTGGAAGAATCGCAGCAGAAGGTCTTGTAAAAGCAGCTGTCAAAGATGACAAAGTAGCAGCAATCGTAGAAGTAAACTCTGAAACAGACTTCGTTGCAAAGAATGCAGAGTTCCAGGGATTTGTTGATGCTGTTGTAAATCAGGCTCTGAATACAGATGCTGCTGATATGGACACTTTCATGGCTGAGGCATGGAATGCAGATCCGTCCAAGACAGTTCAGGATGCACTGACAGAAAAGATCTCTGTAATCGGAGAAAAACTGAGCATCAGAAGATTTGAAAAAATCACAACAGACGGATGTGTTGTTGCATACATCCACGGCGGCGGAAGAATCGGTGTCCTTGTGGAAGCTGATACAAACGTTGTAAACGATGAAATCAAAGCATGCTTAAAGAACGTAGCAATGCAGGTAGCAGCTATGTCTCCGAAGTATGTATCCCGTGATGAAGTTTCTCAGGACTTCATGGATCACGAAAAAGAAATCCTTCTTGCTCAGGCAAAGAAAGAAAATCCGAACAAGCCGGAAAACATCATTGAAAAAATGATCATCGGCCGTCTCAACAAAGAGCTCAAAGAGTTCTGTCTGTTAGACCAGGCATACGTTCAGGACAGCGACCTGACAGTTGGAAAATATGTAGAAAAAGTTGCAAAAGAAAACAACGCAGAAGTTACTGTTAAGAAATTTGTTCGTTTTGAAACAGGCGAAGGAATTGAAAAGAAAGTTGATGATTTTGCAGCAGAAGTAGCAGCTCAGGCTGGACTGTAATCACAAGCATACAGGCCCTTGAAGATACCCGTTTTACGGTATTTTCAGGGGCCTTTTTTGTGGTCCTGGAGGGAGAAATTTTTTAAGTGTAAGAATATCTGAACGCTTTTATAACACGGCAAAAGGTGATATAATGTTCCAAGACAATGACGTAAAGTGACGGTGATTGAAAGTGGAAAAGGAGATGAAGGATGAAACGATTGGCTGTGGGGATTCTCTGCCTTGCAGGAGCGGTACTCCTTTGTGGAGCCTGGACGGAATTTCGCTGGCATCAGTTTGAGATACCTGAGGTGATCGGTTCGGAGATTGCCGGAGTTGGAAAATCCGAGGAGGAAGCATGCCGGGAATGGTTTGCGGATTATAGCGATGCACTTCAGGGAATGAATGTGCCGTATGAATACCGGATTTACGATGCCGTCCTCAATCAGGTGGAAGTACTGGATGATAATGGTTATGTGCAGCTGGATTACACCATGGTTCCGGCCACCGTGAACAGTGAAATCATTCAGAATCTGGAACTGGTGTATCTGGACGGCCAGGGAGCAGATGGAGTCCTGTCGGGTATCAGCTCAAGATATCTCTATCAGGGACAGATGGTAGTAAGGCTGGAGGAAGAAAATGGAATCTATGCGATTACGGAAAAAATGCGCCCGGTGGAGTATCAGATTCAGTCTCCGGAATTTCAGGAGGAGATCCGGACACCCAAGACCCAGCATTATGCCATGCGGACAGACAGAAAAGAGACCTATTATATTGATGACGGAGTGCTTTATGTTACCTATGACGGAGGCGAGACCTTTGCAGAGGTGCCGGATGGCTATGAAAGAGTCTGCCGGGAGACAAATGGCCTGTATGATGAAAACCTGGAGGACGGAAGTTATCTGGTATCTCCGGAGTTTACTGCATTTCTTGGATTTGACAGTGAGGGGACTGTTCTGATTTACAGTACCGATCAGGGTGAGACGTGGCAGGAGAGCCGGATCACGGATCTGGGATACAAAGCGGGTACGTTCCTGTCCAGAATCGGAGATGGATGTGCGACGGTCTTTGCTATGGAACGGTCTCTTGGAACGGATTATTATGGTATCTGGATGACGGATGACATGAAAACATGGAGACAGATTTCTACCGGTGAGAACATGATGACCAATGTAAGTGCAGCCTTCTGGGCAGACGCTCAGACCGGATACTATGCATCCGGACAGGAGCAGAGTGTATATTACCGGACCGCCGATCAGGGGCGGACCTGGCAGGAAATCGCCCTTCCTCAGGCGGATGCGGTCATCGAAAAGATGGGTTACAATCCATTTGATCGGGTGGAGCAGTTCTATCTGGAGGACGGGGTCTATTATATGGTCGTTGGACAGGGAGACGATGGAGACTATACGGATCAGGGAAAACCAATTAAAGCATTGTTCCG
>ERZ1643246.4844-NODE-4844-length-10308-cov-3.644104_pt1 | contig 10308 bp, 17 predicted proteins | sample MGYA00579265_ERZ1643246 | MGnify/ENA primary metagenome ERZ1643246 (study PRJEB29033, sample SAMEA4952261) | chicken gut metagenome | biome: Broiler Chicken; feature: Gastrointestinal Tract; material: Caecum | place: Ireland | collected 2018 | study: Broiler...
CGACGAGGAAGCCCGCGAGCTGCTTACGCTCATGGGCGCCCCGTTTGCGAAGTAGGAGGTATTGAAGTGGCTAAAAAGTCAATGATCGCAAAACAGCAGAGAAGCCCGAAATTCTCCACTCGTGCCTACAACAGATGTAAAATCTGCGGCAGACCGCACGCTTATCTTCGCAAGTTCGGCATCTGCCGTATCTGTTTCAGAGAGCTTGCATACAAAGGCGAGATCCCGGGCGTGAAGAAGTCCAGCTGGTAATTCGAGCAAAGGAGGTAACGGCATGCAAATTACTGATACAATCGCTGATATGCTGACCCGTATTAGAAATGCAAATGCTGCAAAGCACGACACGGTCGATGTTCCGGCTTCTAATATGAAAAAAGCAATTGCTCAGATTCTGTTGGATGAAGGCTATATCAAGGGCTTTCAGACCATCGAAGATGGCAAACAGGGTATTATCCGTATCACCTTGAAATACGGAGAAAATAAAACTCAGATTATCCAAGGCTTGCGCAGAGTTTCCAAACCTGGCTTGCGTATTTACACAAGCTGCGAGGATATGCCGAAGGTTATGAAGGGGCTTGGTATCGCCATCCTCTCCACTTCCAAAGGCGTTATGACTGACAAGCAGGCCCGCAAGGAAACTGTCGGCGGCGAAGTCCTTGCATTCGTCTGGTAAGGGAGGGCATCGAATATGTCACGTATAGGTAGAAAGCCGATTGCGATCCCGACTGGAGTCGATGTCAAGATCGCCGGCAATGTTGTCACAGTCAAAGGCCCGAAAGGAACCCTGGAATGTGCAACCCATAGAGATATGTCCGTTGCGGTCGAGAACAATGAAATCATTGTTACCCGTCCGTCTGAGGACAAAGAGCACAGATCCCTGCACGGCCTCACCCGTTCTCTCGTTGCCAACATGGTCGAAGGTGTTACCAACGGCTTCAAAAAAGAGCTTGAGATCAACGGCGTCGGCTACCGTGCAGCAAAACAGGGCAAAAACCTTGTGATGAACCTCGGCTATTCTCATCAGGTCATTGTACCGGAGATTGACGGCATCACAATTGATGTTCCTGCCCCAAACAAAATTGTCATTTCCGGTCCCGACAAGCAGAAAGTCGGCCAGTTTGCAGCAGAAGTTCGTGAGAAACGTCCGCCGGAGCCATATAAGGGCAAGGGCATCAAGTACGTAGACGAAACGATCATCCGCAAAGAGGGTAAAGCCGGTAAGGCCAAGAAGTAATTAAAGGAGTGAACTGACAATGGTGAAAAAGCCTGACAGCAACAAGCAGAGGCTTTTAAGACACGCAAGAGTCCGTGCGAAAATCAGCGGTACTGCTGAGCGTCCACGCCTGAATGTATTCCGCTCCAGCAAGCATATTTACGCGCAGCTTATTGACGACGTAAACGGCGTAACCCTCGCAGCGGCTTCCACCATGGATAAAGCGTTTGAGGGTAACGGCGGCAACAAAGAAGCTGCCCGTAAAGTCGGCCAGATGATTGCACAGAAAGCCCTGGAAAAAGGGATTTCCGATGTTGTTTTTGACCGCGGCGGATATGTCTATCATGGCCGCGTCAAAGAGCTGGCAGAAGGTGCTCGTGAGAGTGGCCTCAAATTCTAAGAGGAGGAGGGAATACTTTGGCTCGAATTGATGCATCTACACTCGATCTTACCGAAAGAGTCGTATCGATTAACCGTGTATCGAAAACCGTAAAAGGTGGCCGTATTTTTAAATTTGCTGCTCTCGTCGTTGTCGGCGATGGCAATGGCATTGTAGGTTACGGTCTTGGGAAAGCTTCCGAGGTCCCTGAGGCAATCCGCAAAGGGATTGAGGATGCAAAGAAGAACCTGATTAAGGTTTCTCTGAAGGGAACCACAATCCCTCATGAAGTGATCGGCGCATTTGGCGCTGGCCGTGTTCTCCTGAAACCGGCTGCACAGGGTACTGGTGTTATCGCCGGCGGCGCTGTCCGTGCTGTTCTGGAGACGGTAGGTATTAAAGATATTAGAACCAAATGCCTTCGTTCCAATAACCCCTGTAATGTAGTAAGCGCTACTATTGCAGGCCTTGCATCCCTGAGAGATGCAGAGCAGGTTGCTGCTATGCGTGGTAAATCTGCGCAGGAAATTATCGGCTAAGAGGAGGAGAAACGCTATGGCACAGCTCAAAATCAAGCTCGTAAAGAGCCTTGTGGGCAGAAAAGACGACCAGATTGCGACCGCTCATTCCCTCGGACTGCACAAAATCGGTGCTGTTACCGTACAGCCGGATAATGACGCTACCAAGGGCAAGGTCGCTAAGATCTCCCACCTGATCGAAGTAACAGAAGAATAAATCTTCTGGTCGCGTTTGACGTGAATTTATGTTTTAAACTATATTCGCTCAGACAACACACTGGGCAAGGAGGTGCGAACACATGAAACTGCATGAGCTTTCCCCGGCACCGGGTTCCAATACGAAAGCGTTCCGCAAAGGAAGAGGAAATGGTTCCGGAAGCGGAAAAACCGCTGGTAAAGGCCACAAGGGCCAGAATGCACGTTCCGGCGGCGGAGTAAGACCGGGATTTGAAGGCGGCCAGATGCCGCTTCAGAGACGTATTCCGAAGAGAGGCTTTAACAATATCTTCGCTACAAGATATACTGCAATCAATGTCAGTGCCCTCAACAAATTTGAGGATGGCGCTGTTGTTGATACCAATGCATTGATGGAAGCAGGTCTTGTTAAAAAGGCACTTGACGGCGTTAAAATCCTTGGCAACGGCGAGCTGACCAAGAAGCTGACCGTAAAAGTCGCTGCTTACTCTGCATCTGCAAAGCAGAAAATCGAGGAGGCAGGTGGAAAGGCCGAGGTGATGTAAGGTGTTTGAGACATTCAGAAACGCCTGGAAAGTCCCTGACCTTCGGAAAAAGCTGCTTTACACTCTGTTAATCGTTTTGATTTTCAGAGTGGGGGCCGCTATCCCTGTCCCTTATCTTGATGCAAGCGTAATGAATTCGCTCATGTCTCAATCTGGCAGCCTGCTTGGGTATGTGGATATGCTTACTGGTGGTGCTTTTTCAAGAGCAACCCTGTTTGCACTGTCTGTCACCCCCTACATTACTGCTACGATTGTCATGCAGCTGTTGACAATTGCCATCCCCGCGTTGGACCGGCTTTCCAAAGAAGGGGAAGAGGGAAGAAAACGGATTGCGAAAATCACTCGTTGGGTCACCATTCTTTTAGCGTTGATTCAGGCGGTTGCCTATTACTTTATGTTTAAAAATTATGGCGCTGTCAAATATACGAGTGGGTTCTCCGGAATTTTTGCTGCAATTGTTATTATCCTGGCCTTTACTGCGGGCGCAGGACTGGTTGTTTGGATTGGCGAACAGATTAATGAAAAAGGAATCGGAAATGGTATTTCCATTCTCCTGTTTGCAGGTATTATCTCCCGTTTTCCGGTTACAGTTGGAAAATTGGCAGCATTGCTCCAACTTGGCGGCCAGGGTGAAACGCAGTACTTCTTTATTGTCCCGTTAATTGCTGTCCTCTTCATTGCTTTGATTGCGTTTATCGTAATTATGACGAATGCGGAACGCCGGATTCCGGTACAGTACGCAAAGCGTGTAGTGGGACGCAAAATGTATGGTGGACAGAGTTCCCATATCCCGGTTAAGGTCAACATGTCCGGAGTTATGCCGATCATTTTTGCAAGCTCCCTGCTTGCAATCCCCAGCACTATTGTTGGGTTCGTTGATCCGGATAAATCCTCCTGGCTTGGCAAATTCTTTGGTGCATTTAATTACAATACCGTTTGGTATGCGCTGATTTATTTTGTCCTGATTATCGGGTTTAACTATTTCTATGTTGCAATCCAGTATAATCCGCTGGAAATTGCAAATAACCTGCGCAAAAACAGTGGTACGATTCCGGGAATCCGTCCTGGAAAACCGACCTCTGAGTTTATTGGAAAAATTATTTCCAAAGTGACGCTTGTTGGCGCTCTCTTCCTGGCTGTTGTGGCAATCCTTCCGATTGCGGTCAGCGGTATTACAGGAGTGGATATTGCACTTGGCGGTACTTCCATTATCATCGTGGTCGGTGTTGCCCTGGATACTGCACGCCAGCTCGAAACCCAGATGATGTCCCGCCATTACAGAGGGTTTTTGGAATAAGCAACCGTAGAAGGGTAATTTGTTATCCTTTGAATGACGCAGGAATTACCTGCGAGGAGGAGAGAACGCATATGAAACTCATACTTCTCGGAGCGCCTGGTGCTGGAAAAGGTACACAGGCGGAGGTCATTTGTGACCACTTGCATATCCCATCCGTTTCAACAGGAAACCTGCTGAGAGAGGCGGTAAAAAAACAGACGGAATACGGCGTAAAGGCAAAATCCTTTATGGATAGCGGCAAGCTGGTTCCAGATGAAATTGTCCTCGCTCTCCTCAAGGAGCGCATTGTGCAGGATGACTGTAAAAACGGATTTATCCTCGACGGATTCCCAAGGACAGTTGCACAGGCTCAGACGCTTGAAGAAATGGGCGTTGCTGTGGATGCGGTCATTGATATTGAGGTTCCGGATGAGGCAATTACTCAAAGAATGTCCGGCAGACGCGTCTGCGAGGCATGCGGCGCATCCTATCACATTGTTTCCAAACCAACCAAGGTGGAGGGCGTATGTGACCGGTGCGGCGGAAAGCTCGTTATCCGCAAGGATGACCAGCCAGAGACAGTCAAGGATCGTCTGAATGTTTACCACAATCAGACAGAGCCTTTGATTGAATATTATCAAAAGAGCGGTAAGCTCAAGGTTGTTGATGGGCAAGGAGACGTCGGCGAAGTTGCGGCGAGAACCCTTGCGGCGCTGGAGGCGTAATCATGATTGTACTTAAAACGAAACATGAGTTGGAGGTCATGCGTGATGCATGCAGGATTTCTGCTCAGGCGTTGCAGTACGCAGGAGAACTGGTAAAACCCGGACTCACGACTGGGGAGCTCGATCTCAAGATAGAGCACTTTATCCGTTCCCAAGGCGCGGTTCCATCATTCAAAGGATACGGCGGCTTTTCTGGTTCCGCCTGTCTTTCCATTAACAACGAAATCATCCACGGCATCCCAAGTCCTCATCGGATGATCCACGAAGGGGATATCGTCAGCGTCGACGTTGGTGCGTTTTATAACGGTTACCACGGCGACAATGCCGCGACCTTCCCGGCAGGGAGAGTCTCTGAGGAAGCACAGGCGCTGATGGATGCGACAAAGCAAAGCCTTTATGAAGGTATCCGGCAGGCAATACCGGGCAACCGTATCGGCGATATTGGGCATGCCGTCCAGGAATACGTCGAAGCACGGGGATTTTCTGTGGTCCGGGAATATGTCGGGCATGGTGTGGGCAAAGAACTGCATGAATCTCCGGAGGTCCCAAATTTCGGGCAGCCGGGAAGAGGCGTCCGGTTAGCGGCTGGCATGGTCATTGCGATTGAACCGATGATCAATGCAGGACGTCGGCAGGTAAAACAGATGCCGGACGGCTGGACTGTTGTAACAGCAGATGGCAGCCTTTCCGCACATTTTGAACACACGATTGCCATTACAGACAATGGGCCCGTTATTCTGACACAAGCGTAGCGGAGGTGCCTGATGGAGCTTTCCAGGGGACAAATCGTAAAATCGCTTTCAGGGCGGGATAAAGATCGTTATTTCGTGATACTCGACATAGAGGACGGGTATGTCTGGCTGGCAGATGGCAAAGTGCGAAAGTTGGAACACCCAAAACGCAAAAAAACCAAGCACATCCAGATAACGAAAACGGTTATCCATTTTCAGCCGAACCTTACAGATAAACAACTGCGGAAAATGCTCCACGCCTACAATTATCCGGAGCAACCGGCAGCAGCGAGGAGGTAATTTGCTTGTCAAAAGAAGATGTCATTGAAATTGAAGGCACCGTTTTGGAGGCTCTGCCAAATGCAATGTTCCAGGTAGAACTCGCAAACGGCCATAAAATCCTAGCCCATATTTCCGGGAAGCTTAGGATGAATTACATCCGTATTCTTCCGGGTGATAAAGTGACGGTCGAGATGTCGCCCTACGACCTGAGCAAAGGGCGCATTACATGGCGTTCAAAATAGCCCGACCGGGCCTTTTCAAGGAGGTATTTTCACATGAAAGTCAGACCTTCCGTTAAGCCCATCTGCGAAAAATGCAAAGTGATTAAGCGCAAGGGCCGCGTAATGGTAATTTGCCAGAACCCGAAGCACAAACAGCGCCAGGGTTAATGTAAAATCCGATACAATGGAGGTGCAACTGTAAATGGCACGTATCGCTGGTGTTGACTTGCCAAGAGAAAAGCGAGTCGAAATTGGCCTTACCTATATTTTTGGGATTGGCCGCAAATCTGCTGATGATATTCTCGCAGCAACCGGTGTAAATCCGGATACCAGAGTCAAAGACCTTTCCGAGGACGATGTCTCCAAACTGCGTGACTATATCGACAAGAACTACATTGTTGAAGGCGATCTTCGCCGGAATGTGGGACTTGATATTAAAAGACTGATTGAGATTGGCTGCTATCGTGGTATCCGCCACCGCAAGGGCCTTCCTGTCAGGGGACAGCGTTCTAAAACGAATGCGCGTACCCGTAAGGGCCCGAAAAAGACAATCGCCAATAAGAAGAAGTAATTAGGGAGGGAAACGAGAGATGGCAAAAGCACAACCGAAGAAGGCCACAACTCGCCGCCGCCGCGAGCGCAAAAATGTTGAGCGTGGCGCCGCCCATATCCAGTCTACTTTCAACAATACGATCGTTACGATCACAGATACACAGGGCAATGCCCTTTCTTGGGCAAGTTCCGGTGGCCTCGGTTTCAGAGGCTCCAGAAAATCCACTCCGTTCGCAGCACAAACCGCTGCGGAAGTTGCCGCAAAAGCAGCAATGGAGCACGGCCTGAAATCTGTTGAAGTATATGTTAAGGGACCGGGTGCTGGACGTGAGGCTGCGATCCGTGCATTGCAGGGCGCAGGACTTGAAGTTAGCATGATTAAAGATGTTACTCCGATCCCGCACAATGGCTGCCGCCCGCCGAAAAGAAGACGCGTGTAAGAATAGGAGGAAACGTAAATGGCTAAAAATATGCAGCCCATCGCTAAGCGTTGCCGCGCGCTGGGTATTTCTCCTTCCGTAATGGGATACGCCAAGAAGGAGAGCAACCGCAATCCTGGCGGTCAGATGCGCAGAAAAAAGAGCGAATATGCCCTCCAGCTCAATGAAAAGCAAAAGGTTAAATTCGTATACGGTGTCATGGAGAAACAGTTCCATGGCTATTTTGAAATGGCTACCCGCCAGGAAGGACAGCCTGGTGAAAACCTGCTCCGTATCCTGGAAAGCAGGCTGGACAATGTTGTTTACCGTCTTGGCTTTGCAATGACCCGCCGCGAGGCCCGTCAGCTTGTCAACCATGGCCACTTCACTGTCAACGGCAGACGTGTTAACATCCCGTCTTATCTTGTCAAGGCTGGGGACGTTGTCGAGGTCTGTGAGAAGAGCCGTGCTTCTGAAAAATTCAAACGCCTGACCGGTGAAGACGCACCTGTTGTGCTTCTTCCGCAGTGGCTCGAGCGCGAGAAGAATTCTCTGAAGGGTACCGTCGTAAGAATGCCTGTCCGTGAAGATATTGATTTCCCGATCGAGGAACACTTGATTGTCGAGTTGTATTCTAAATAACGGGGCGGTCTGATTGGAGACGTCTGTTATTTTTCTGCTGGGAAACGCGAATCATCAAATGCAGGGAAACCTGTAAAACAGGAGGGTTACAGAATGATAGAAATTGAAAAGCCAAGAATTGAGACGGCTGATATGAAGTCGGACGGCACCTACGGCAAATTTATCGTAGAGCCGTTAGAGCGCGGTTTTGGTACTACGCTTGGCAACAGTCTGCGGCGCGTCTTACTCTCCTCGCTTCCTGGTGTTGCGGTCACATCGGTCAAAATCGATGGGATCCAGCACGAGTTTTCGACAATTCCGGGCGTCAAAGAAGATGTGACGGAGATTATCCTGAACATCAAAGGCTTGACAGCAAAGATATTTGGCGACTGTCCCAAGACTGTTTATATCGAAGCTGAAGGCGAATGCGAAGTAACCGCTGCGAGCATCAAAGCGGACTCGGAAGTCGAGATCCTTGATCCGAACATGCACATTGCAACTCTCGGTACGGGAGCGAAGCTGTACATGGAAATCACCCTTGATAGGGGGCGCGGATACGTTCCCGCGGAACGCAACAAACAAAACCTTCAGACAACAATCGGCGTAATTCCGGTAGACAGTATCTATACGCCGGTCCTCAAAGTCAATTACACGGTGGAAAATACCCGTGTCGGCCAGATTACCGACTACGACAAGCTGACCCTCGAGGTATGGACAGATGGTACGATTTCCGCAAAGGAAGCCGTATCTCTGGGCGCCAAGGTCCTCACTGAACACCTCAACCTGATTGTGGATCTTTCAGATGAGCCTTACTTTACCGAAATCATGGTGGAAAAAGATGATAACGGCAAAGATAAAGTCCTTGAGATGACCATTGAGGAGCTTGACTTATCCGTGCGCTCGTTCAACTGTTTGAAACGCGCCGGAATCAACACAGTACAGGATTTGATTAACAAGTCCGAAGAGGATATGATGAAGGTTCGCAACCTTGGAAGGAAATCCCTGGAAGAGGTTGTCAACAAACTCAATTCCCTTGGTTTTAACCTTAGCAAAGATGACGAATAAAAGACTTCTAACAAGGTAAGGAGTGAATTTCGATGCCAGGCACCAGAAAACTCGGCAGAACTTCCGACCACAGGAAGGCTATGCTCCGGGCAATGGTTACTTTCCTGATCGAAAAAGGAAAGATTGAAACAACCGTGACGAGAGCGAAAGAAGTTCGCAGTGTCGCTGAGAAGATGATCACATTGGCGAAACAGAATGATTCCTTCATTACAAAGGAAGCAGTGGCAAAGAAACTGTTTGATGAGGTAGCACCGAAGTATGCTGATACAAACGGCGGCTATACCCGTATCATCAAAACTGGACCGCGCCGCGGTGACGCAGCTGAGATGGCTATTATCGAACTGATCTAACAACGGATTTTTCCGTAAAAAACCCCTCCCCGATTACCGGGGAGGGGTTTTTGTTCTATCCCGATTTTGTTTTTCTGGAGACAGTCCTTGGGCGAAGGTACCTGTCACTCTGCCACAGCAGGTGGAAAACTGTGGTGTTCAGGGAAAGAGAATATATAGGCAAACCCTTTGCGTTTAGTTGTATTTTTGTATACATTGGAGAAAGTGCGCGGAAGATGGTATCCAAGTATTGAACCGCCAGGCCCTAAATGATAAAATACGGACAGGAATTTGCGAAAAATGCAGATTTTTGGCAGAAAGAAACACAAAAGCCAACTTAAAAATCGGAGGAGTAAATATGGCATTTGACCTGGAAAAGCAGTTTGGATGTAGAGTGTTTTCCGACTATATCATGAGACAAAAACTTCCCAAAAGCACCTATGAGAGTTTGCGGAAAACGATCCGGGAAGGTTTGCCTTTGGCAAGCGATGTGGCGGAAGTTGTTGCTGGCGCTATGAAAGATTGGGCGGTTTCCATTGGGGCGACGCATTTTACCCATTGGTTTCAACCGATGACGAATATCACTGCAGGGAAGCATGATGCATTCCTGATCCCAACTTCCGATGGGCGTGTGATCAATGAATTTTCCGGGAAAATGCTCACGCAGGGAGAACCGGATGCTTCCTCTTTCCCAAATGGGGGCCTACGTTCTACTTTTGAGGCAAGAGGATATACTTCCTGGGATCCCAATTCTCCGGCATTTGTCAAAGATTCCACCTTATACATCCCCACTGCCTTTTGTTCCTATAATGGCGAAGCGCTGGATAAGAAAACCCCTCTTTTACGCTCTATGGAAGCGGTATCTACACAGGCTATGCGGATTTTACACCTGTTTGGCAATGCCACCTCTCGTCGTGTAATCCCGACCGTCGGGGCTGAACAGGAGTATTTCCTGGTTGACCGGGATCTCTATGAGCAGCGCCTGGATTTAAAAATCTGTGGGCGCACCCTGTTTGGGGCGAAACCGGTAAAGGGGCAGGAACTGGACGATCACTACTGTGGTAGGATCAAAATTCGGGTGTCCGACTATATGCGCCAGCTGGATGAGGAATTGTGGGCGCTTGGCGTTACTGCTAAAACCGAACACAATGAGGCGGCCCCTGCGCAGTTTGAACTGGCGCCGCTGTTTTCCAGCGCCAACGTAGCTTGCGATCACAACCAGCTGATTATGTCCACC
>ERZ1643246.4845-NODE-4845-length-10306-cov-75.498586_pt1 | contig 10306 bp, 10 predicted proteins | sample MGYA00579265_ERZ1643246 | MGnify/ENA primary metagenome ERZ1643246 (study PRJEB29033, sample SAMEA4952261) | chicken gut metagenome | biome: Broiler Chicken; feature: Gastrointestinal Tract; material: Caecum | place: Ireland | collected 2018 | study: Broiler...
GAGCAACCGGCTCATAACCGGTCGGTCCTGGGTTCGAGTCCCCGAAGGTCCACTCAAAATTTCATATTTTGCCATTCAATGGCCCGGTGGCTCAGCTGGTTAGAGCGCCGCCCTGTCACGGCGGAGGTCGTCGGTTCGAACCCGATCCGGGTCGCTTTGTAGAAAAAGATCCTGCTTTTTGCGGCAGGGTCTTTTTTTGAGTGATACGCCAGGCAGGCGGAAGCCCGGAAAAATAAAAAATCCTAAAGAAATAATTGACAAAACGGTTAGTTTGAATTAACATATAGTGTGCGAGAAATATTAGCATAGCCTAACCTACGGCATATCTGTTATAAAGGAGGAAATATGATGCCCTTGACAATGACGGCAGCAGGAGAGTCCGCGACCATCCGGCGGGTAGGTGGTAATGCTGAGGTGAAACGCCACCTGGAGAATCTTGGATTTGTAGAGGGAAGCAATATCACCGTGGTTTCTGCCTCAGGCGGCAACGTGATCGTCAATGTAAAAGAATCCAGGATTGCCATCAGTAAGGAGATGGCGAATAAGATCATGGTGTAAAAGAGGCAGTTTTGCGGCTGCCGCAGCAGGAAAGAACTGTGTAAGAGTAAAGGAGGAGCGTAAACATGCGTACACTGAGGAATGTCAAGTGCGGTGAGACAGTATCCGTGATCAAGCTTCACGGAGAAGGCGCTGTCAAGCGGCGTATTATGGATATGGGAATTACCAAGGGGACCGATATCTATGTACGGAAAGTAGCGCCGCTGGGAGATCCGGTGGAAGTAACGGTTCGGGGATATGAACTTTCTCTCCGGAAGGCAGATGCTGACATGATCGAAGTGTCATAAATTTTTATAGATATAAGTTAGTCTAAATTAACATTTATGCGTTAAAAGTGTTAGCATATACTATCTATGAAGGAGGATAAGAAAGATGTCAGTCAAGATCGCGTTGGCAGGAAATCCAAACTGCGGAAAGACGACGCTGTTTAACGCTCTGACCGGAGCAAACCAGTTTGTAGGAAACTGGCCGGGTGTTACCGTGGAGAAAAAAGAGGGAAAGCTGAAAGGACACAGAGACGTGGTCATCATGGACCTTCCGGGGATTTATTCACTGTCTCCCTACACTCTGGAGGAAGTTGTGGCCAGAAACTATCTGATTACAGAACGGCCGGACGCTATCATCAACATTGTGGACGGAACCAATCTGGAGAGAAACCTGTATCTGTCCACCCAGATCATGGAACTTGGCATCCCGGTACTTATGGCTGTAAACATGATGGATCTGGTCAATAAAAACGGAGACAAGATCGACATGGGACAGCTCTCCAAACAGCTGGGCTGCCAGGTGGTGGAGATTTCCGCCCTAAAGGGCACCGGCGTCAAAGAGGCGGCAGAGAAAGCGGTGCGCCTGGCCCAGGGCAAAAAGATCAGCGCCGCGGTACATACCTTTGACCCGAAGCTGGAAACCGTGCTGAAAGAGATCGAAACCCAGCTGGGTTCTGAGATCCCGGAAGAGCAGAAACGGTTCTACGCCATTAAGCTGTTCGAGAGAGACAGCCGCATCGGAGAGCAGATGAAGAGCGTTCCCAATGTGGAGGGGATCATCAAGAAAACCGAGACAGAAATGGATGACGACGCTGAGAGTATTATCACCAACGAACGCTACAATTACATTGCGGGCGTCATTAAAAAATGCTATGTTAAGAAGAGCAAAGAGAAACTGTCCCGCTCTGACAGGATCGACCGTGTGCTGACCAACCGCTGGCTGGGGCTGCCCATCTTCGCGGCCATCATGTTTGTGGTGTACTATGTATCCGTAACATCCATCGGAACCATTGTGACTGACTGGACCAACGATGTCCTTTTTGGAGAATGGATTGTTCCCGGCGTTACCGGAGCTCTGGAGGCGGTCAACTGCGCGCCCTGGCTCACCGGCCTGATCGCCGATGGCGTGATAGGCGGCGTAGGCGCCGTGCTGGGATTTGTGCCCCAGATGCTGGTGCTGTTTATTTTCCTGGGATTCCTGGAGGGCTGCGGGTATATGGCCCGTGTGGCCTTTATTCTGGATCGGATCTTCCGCAAATTCGGGCTGTCCGGAAAATCTTTTATCCCCATGCTCATCGGAAGCGGATGCGGCGTTCCCGGAATCATGGCTTCCCGTACCATTGAGAATGACCGTGACCGGAAGATGACGGTCATGACTACCACCTTTATTCCCTGCGGAGCCAAGCTGCCCATTATCGCTCTGATCGCCGGGGCGCTTTTCGGAGGAGCCGCCTGGGTAGCGCCGGCCGCCTACTTCATCGGCATCGCGGCGGTGGTCTGCTCCGGTATCATTCTGAAGAAGTTTAAGAGATTTTCCGGGGAGCCGGCTCCCTTCGTTATGGAGCTGCCGGCATACCATCTGCCCACGGTGGGCAGCGTGCTCCGCAGTATGTGGGAGCGGGGCTGGTCCTTTATTAAGAAAGCCGGTACGGTGATCCTGTTGTCTACCATTGTGATCTGGTTCCTCCAGGGCTTTGGTTTTGAGAACGGAGCCTTCGGTATGGTGGCGGATGTGAACAACAGCCTGCTGGCTGCCATCGGAGGCGGCATCGCCTGGATCTTCATCCCGCTGGGTTTTGGATTCTGGCAGGCGGCCGTGGCTACCGTCAGCGGTCTGGTGGCCAAGGAGAATCTGGTGGCTACCTTCGGCATTATTTACGGCTTTGCCGCGGTTGCGGAAAACGGCCAGGAGATCTGGGGCCTGCTGGCCCAGGCGCTGACGCCCCAGGCAGGGTTCGCCCTGCTGACCTTTAACCTGTTATGCGCTCCCTGCTTCGCGGCCATGGGCGCGATCAAACGGGAGATGAACAATGCCGGCTGGTTCTGGTTTGCCATCGGATATCAGTGCATCTTTGCCTACTGTGTATCTCTCTGTGTATACCAGGTATGGAACCTGATCGTTACCGGAAGCTTCAGCTTTTTCACCGTGGTTGCTTTTGCTCTGATCGCGCTGTTTATTTATCTGCTGTTTCGTCCCTACAGGGAAAGCGAGACCCTGAACATAAAGATCAAGGCGGGCAAGGCGGGAGCCTGAATATTCTGACGGCTGCCGGAGGCTGAACGCAGAAAGGAGTATGTCATATGGGAACTTTTATTGTCCTGCTGATCGTGGCGGCGCTGGCGGCGCTGGCTGTCAGAAGTATACGAAAGGATAAAAAATCCGGAAAATCCTGCAGCGGCTGTGCCGGAGGCTGCGGAAGCTGTCAGGGAAGCTGTCATAGCGCGGCAGATCAAAAACATTAGGATCCGTCAGGGGGCGTCTTCGGATGCCCCCTGTTGATCAGATAGAAAAAGTAAAAGGAGGAAAAGAGAGATGAGCAGCATGATGAAAAACTGGAAATTCTGGTGTTTTGCGGGAGGAGTCGCCGCGGGAATTTTTGCCAGGAGCAAGACGGCCAGAAAGGCATGCGTAAACGGAATGGCTAAGGGAATGCTTCTGAAGGATTCAGCTGCGGAGGTGCTGCAGAATCTGAAGGATGAGGCGCAGGATATTTACGAAGAGGCCAAAGCCAAAGCAGCAGAAGAAAAAGAAGCGGCAGAAGGAGCCTGATGGCGGAAGGGCAGGAAAAACATTGAAGTACCAGATTATATATGACAGACCCGGAAAACTCCGTCTGCGTATGGGGAAATACGCTTTTTCCAGAGAACAGGGATATGGGATTGCCGGTATGCTCCGGAGATTTCCAGGGGTAGTCTCTGCCACCGTATCCTACAACAACGGGGGCATTCTGATCTATTATGAGGGCTCCTGCAGAGAGGCGCTTTTTCAGTGGGTGGAGAACCTGAAAAGGACGGAACTTCCGTCTGAGCATCCCACGGAAGACGAGAAGCTCCGGGAGCTGGATGAAACTTTTCAGAACAAAGTAATTGGGACTCTGGCCCGCCACTTCTTTCTGAAATGGTTTATGCCGGCTCCGGTGCGGGTGCTGCATGCGGCGTTTCGAGCTGCGGGCTTTATGAAAAAGGGTCTGCGGACCCTGGGACGGGGGCAGCTTCGGGTGGAAGTTCTGGATGCGGCAGCTATTACCTGCGCCTTTGCCCAGCGCTCACCCAAAACAGCCTCTTCGATTATGCTGCTGCTAAAGATCAGCGAGTATCTGGAGGAGTATACCCGCAAAAAAACACGTTCTGCCCTGGCGGGCAGCCTGGCCGTACAGGTGGACCGGGTATGGAAGGTGACAGATTCCGGGGATGTAAGTGTTCCCATGGCTTCCATTCAGCCGGGAGACTGCATCCGTGTTCAGGCAGGTGCCATGATCCCGGTGGACGGCACAGTGCGGGCGGGAGAAGCTATGGTCAATGAGTCTTCGATGACCGGAGAGCCTCTGGCGGTAAGGCGGACTGCCGGCCACACAGTTTACGCCGGAACAGTAGTAGAAGAAGGGAACATTGTGGCAGAAGTCCGGAAACTGGCGGGAAAAAGCAGGATCCAGGCCATCGTGGAAATGATCGATCAGTCAGAGGCGCTGAAAGCCGGTATTCAGGGAAGAGCGGAGCGCCTGGCGGATTCTATTGTGCCCTTCAGCTTTGCTGCTTCCTTGACGACTCTGCTGCTGACCCGAAATCTGACCAAGGCTATGTCTGTCCTTATGGTCGATTATTCCTGTGCTATGAAGCTTTCCATTCCCATTGCGGTAATTTCCGCCATGAAGGAAGCTGCCGGACGCAGGATCCTGGTGAAAGGCGGAAAATTTATGGAGGCATACGCCCAGGCAGACACTATTATTTTCGATAAAACCGGCACCCTTACCGCTGCGGAACCAAAAGTGGCCTGTGTCATTCCCTTCGTTCCCTGGAGCCGTAAGGAGGTTCTGCGGGATGCTGCCTGTCTGGAGGAACATTTTCCTCACAGTGTGGCCCGGGCCATTGTAGCCCAGGCGGCCCGGGAAAATCTGAAACATGAGGAAGAGCATGCTAAAGTGGAATATGTAGTGGCCCATGGAATCAGCACCATCCTTCGGGAGCAGAGGGCCCAGATTGGAAGTGCGCACTTTATTTTTGAAGACCTGGGGATTCCCTGTCCAAAAGAGGCGCAAAAGCTGGAAGAGGAGAAGATGCACGGCCTGTCCGTAATCTATCTGGCGGTGGGGGGGCCGGCTGGCCGGCATGATCGGTATTGAAGATCCGGTAAGGCCCGAGGCTGCAAGCGTGATGGAACAGCTCCGGCAGAACGGATTCCGGCATATTATTATGATGACCGGTGATAACGAGGCCTCTGCAGGGCGGGCCTGCCGGGAACTGGGCATTACTGAATTTCAAGCGCAGGTATTGCCGGAGGACAAGGCCGCTATGGTCAAGAAAATGAAAGGGGAAGGACATACGGTAGTTATGGTGGGGGACGGAATCAACGATTCTCCGGCTCTGGCCGCTGCTGATGTCTCTATTGCCATGAAAGACTCTTCGGCTCTGGCCAGAGAGGTGGCGGATGTTACTCTGCTGTCGGAGAATCTGGAGGATCTGATTCTGTTTCGGAAACTCTGCAGGAGTCTGATGAAGCGGATCCAGAGAAATTACGGATGGATTCTGGGGATCAACACCTCCCTGCTGGTCTCCGGCATGGCGGGCATTCTGCCGCCGGCCACCGCCGCGTTGCTCCATAATGGCTCCACCATGGCCATCAGCGGTCTCAGCATGCGGCCGTATCTGCGGTCCAGCGGGACAGAGGAGAAGGAGAGATGAAACTGACTGCGTCGCAGCTGAGATATATGATGGCTCTGCGGAAACTGGATCACGGGGACAAGATCCGTTGTACAGATCTGGCAAAAGAACTCTGCGTGAAAAAGCCCAGCGTCTGCGGGATGCTGTGCCGGCTGGAAAATATGGGGCTGATTACCCAGGATCCTTATGCGGATGTGCGGATTACCGAGGAGGGAAGAACTGCCATGGAGGAGTGGGGGCGCCGGCTGGACTGTCTGGCCGGCCTGTTAGCCGGCCGTCTGGGACTTTCCCGGAGAGCCGCCGGGGAAATGGCTCTGATCCTGCTGGGAAATATGGAGCAGAAATCACTGGAAGAAGCGCTGCGGGAGGTTTCTCCGGAGTATTTCTGAGGGTAAAGACAGACAGTGATAAAGTAAAGCCGCAGGCCCGCCGGACTCCCCGGCGTTTCCGGAAAGAACAGCGGGCCTGCGATCCGTAAAATTAAGAAAAATTACAGGGATTCCAAAGCATTAAAAAAGTTTTCGTCACTTCCGTATGTTTCCGGGTGCAGGGTGTAATCAAAAAGCTTTTTCATCAGGCTTTCACTGTCCATGGTATCTGCAAAGCCTTTTAATCGTTCCAGGCTCTCTATTTTTTGGGAATTTTGAGGGGACAACAGGGATGGATCCTGATTCTTCAAAATCTCAGATGCTAAAAAAAGAGATTCTAAGGACTCTTCAGGGTCTTCTGTCAGCCGTCCGTGCATGAGAAATGTTGTAATTATATCGGAAGCTTCTCTGACTTCCTTTCCTTCCGTATCGCTGAGAACCATCCGAGTCAGCAAACTTTGCGCAGAAAGCTGATCTTCACTCATCAAAATATAATCGTCAAATAAAAACAGGCGTATGAGAGAAGTATTTCGTCCTACATCTTCCGAAGCAAGAAGAATTTTTTTGCCCTGAAGGTCACTGGTATCTGCCCCGTATTGTTCCAGAACGGATATTGCTTCTGAAAATTGTTCTTTCTGGCGTTCTATCAGCTGTTCCGGGGTATCGCCGGCAACAAGCCCCAGAGGCAGATAGTCTTTTACCACAGGGTCTTTGGAAGTCTCCAGCGCCCCCGCCAGTACGGTAATACTGTCGCTGATTCCCCGGTAACAGTTTGTACCCACAGGATCCAGATTTGTGGTCAGAGGTATATTGGAATGAAGGGTAATATCCGTTTCGGGGATTGTGTTATAGGGATTATATTCCCTCATATTTCCCCATTCAGGATACACAACAGCGGTCTGCCGTTCTCCTGCCATGGGATACCAGGGCAGCCATCCCGGAAGCATCGCTCCCTGCCGGTGCGCGTAGTATACCTCATGGTGCCCCGCATAGCGGATGGTAAAGTCCGCCTCTTCTACGGCGCGGTCCAAAGTAATCGAAAGGAGATTGCCTTTCTGCTCGAAAGAAGGCTGTATGCGGTTCGCCTCCAGGGTTACAGCTTTTACCTGAAAGCCATCATCCAGGGTAAAACAGAACTCCTTTCGGGGTTCTTTGGTAACTGCCCGGATGCGGCCCTCCACAGAAAGCTCCCGCCCGAAAGTAAGGTTTAAATTATACTCTTTTACATAAAATCCCGGATCGTCCGGCTTTTGGAGGGTGTGGGGGCCGGGGTCCTGGGCCATGTCCCAGTTTAGTTTAAACATGCCGTCCCAGCTGTTGTTCAGCCGGTATGTGGATGCGGGGAGATAGGAAAAGATCAGAAATGCAGCCCCGATTCCTCCTAGGACCGCAATGCCGGAAAATTTCCATTTGCGCCGGGCGGCCTTCCCTATGACAAGCGCCGCGCACAGCGCCAGCCAGAAGATATGTACATAGATACGGGTCGGCTCCATCTGAAGGCCTCCCTGGATATCGCCTGCCCATTCGCCGTTTTGATATAGAATCGTAAAGGGCCAGCGGATTTTTTTCCAAATCTGATCTATGGGGAAGGTGGGTTTCTTAATCCAGACAAATCGTTCCGCTATGGGACTGATGAGAAGCAAAAAGATGATTTCAACCGTCAGCCAGCGCAGCAGATTCTGGCTGGATGCCACACAAAAGGTCAGCAGGAGGCAGATGAGTTGGGGAGAAAGAACATTTATAAAGTATTCGCCCCAGAACCAGGAGAGAAAATAATCTGTCCCGTCATTCTGCAGAGAAGCGAAGATCAAAATTAGACACATCCCCGCATTCCAGAGCAGAACCAGACCGCTAATAAAAAACAAAGATTTTTTTTCATAAACAGAAGTCCCGCAGATAGAATCCGACGCTTCTTTTATGTCACTGCGGTTCGGGCTGCTTATGAAATAAAACGTCAGACATACCCAACCAAAACATATGTAAAAGCATCCTCTTGCCAGAGTATGCAGCAGCATAAATCCGCTGAATCCCCTGCTGGCCAGAAACAGAAGGAAGCCCCAGCCGACAGCGTACAGCAGCAATCCGAGAATAAGGCAGATTTTCTGCCTGAAAAAATGTTTGATGACAAAGCGATTCATGTTTTCCGTTTCCTCCCTCAGATGAAATATTTCTGCTTCTCTAAAATGGCGCCGCCTAAAAGACTTACCGCGCCCCATACAATCTGAATGATATACCAATCGAAGGAAAAAAATGCTTCCAGTTCTCCTAACCGCATCAGATTGATGCAATCTGGTATAGACTTTACGCCCACATTTAGAAGAATATAGCCGCAGCCTATGGCCAGTCCCCCAAGGGCAGAACGGGATATTGCGGAACAAAGAAATGAAAAACAGCTTATAATCACGATCTGAAAGATTAGGATCACAGCGTTTTTTTCATACCCAGCCGCCTTTGTGCCGTTCCAGAGCCATATCAAGTAGGGAAGGGTCAAAAGCAGATAAAAGATCTGAAATATAATGCACCAGACACCTTTATTGATCCAGGGAAGGCTGTAAGTAACTTCCCGGGTGTCTTTGCGCAAAAACAATTTCATGGCAAGATACATGTTCCAGACCGCAAAAAGCAGCAGGTATATTTTAGCGGAGTCAAACACATCTATGATTTTTGAGAGATCCGCTGCGCCTTCCGCTAAAATCTGGCTTTGGGAGGGAACGATCAGCAGATAAATAACAAACAGGGGCAGAAGCCAATAAAACCATTGCTTTTTCAGATGAAGAAAAACCATTCCCGGTAAATTCAATCAGCATTCCTCCTGTATACATGAAATAGGTAAGCATCCTGGACATCAGGGGTGCAGGGTGAATATATTTCCGCTAAATTCAGATTCTTCGCTAATACAATCAGTCTTGCCATAGGTTCGTTCTCTTTTTTGAAATGCGACTCTATGTAAACAGAATCACCTAATTCCTGTGCCTGTTTTTCCGGAATTTCAAAAACCCGTCCCTGAAGTTCCTTCAAAATTTGTTCGGTTGTTCCTGCTTTACGAATCTGACCGTTGATAAGAATGATGATATTTTCACACAGATCTTCTACGTCTTCCACCAAATGTGTGGACAGGATGATGGACATCTTGCCTTTGATTTTATAAATAATGGAATGAAAATGGTTCCGTTCTTCCGGGTCGAGCCCTACGGTGGGTTCATCCAGCAAAAGTATTCTTGGATTTCCCAGAAGTGCCTGGGCAATGCCCATCCTCCGTACCATCCCGCCGGACAATTTCCTGCAGGCATCCTTTTTTCTATCAGACAAATGGATGATGTCTAGTACCCGGTCAATTTCTTCTTCGTGAAGTTTTTTGGGGATTTTCTTCAGGCAGGCAAAGTATTCCAACTGTTCCTTTACTGTTAATTCGGGAAAACATCCGAATTTTTGTGGAAGATATCCGATACTGTTTCTGTCGATTTCTATTTTGCCCGCCGTTGGCTGGAGAACGCCTGCCAGCATTCTCAATAATGTAGTCTTTCCGGATCCGTTTGGCCCCAGTAATCCGTACACATGATTTTCTAAATCTATGGTCAGATTACAGACAACCTTCTTTTTTTGATATGCTTTGGTTAGATTCTGGATTTTTAGCATATTTTATGCTTCCCCCTCTCTATGGGTTTTGAAATTGTTGCAAAAGAATCTGTTGTCTTGAGGTATGCAATAATAGGGTGATTTTTTGCGGTTAGGGACCTCCCTCATATGAAATCATAGTTTGACAAGAATTTTTTCTAAGTCCTCCAATAAGCGATCGCCGTAAATGATTCTGCGTACGAAACCTCCGGCATGTTCATATTTAAAATTGGTTTTTCCTAAAACAATATGAAATGGTTTACTATTATCGGTACCGTCAATTTCAACTACCGCATTTTCTGCCGGGTAGGGTTGCATCTGTTCAAACGATGCCCTGCTCTTATAACTGATTAATAATTGCAAAACATTTTTATACGCTGCTTCATCAGTGATTTCTGTTCCTTTGTAAGTGATCCTTGATATAGCACAGGAATGAATATCCTTAATTAAGGGTTTCGGCTGGAAATATATACAAAGTGATATGCAGAAAATTGTTATAATGGCAAAACCTAAAAAGACAACTTTTTTAAAGCGTGTATTCATTGGTATCCCTCCTTTCAACGCCTTTTTTATTAGGCGTTTGCGAAACGCCGGAACCCGCATAAATACGGGATTCTTTTT
>ERZ1643246.4846-NODE-4846-length-10302-cov-26.516932_pt1 | contig 10302 bp, 14 predicted proteins | sample MGYA00579265_ERZ1643246 | MGnify/ENA primary metagenome ERZ1643246 (study PRJEB29033, sample SAMEA4952261) | chicken gut metagenome | biome: Broiler Chicken; feature: Gastrointestinal Tract; material: Caecum | place: Ireland | collected 2018 | study: Broiler...
CCATCTATTGAAGATATAATGTTATTTTATATTAAGGGGGAAAAATAATTATGATAAAAGGATTATTAAAAAAAGATTTATATAATTTATCAACCTATAAGGCTTCACTAATTATAATAATTTTATTTTGTGGTATTGCAATAATTGGAACAGATGCTGTTACCATTGCACCTACTGTAATTTGTGCAATAGTAGGTATGATTTCTCTTTCTACTTTTAGTTATGATGAAATGTCAAAAGCTAATAGATACATTTTGACATTACCAACAAATAGAAAAGAATTAGTAAGAGAGAAATATATTTTAGCAATAGGAGCAACTTTATTAGGTGGAATATTAGGAATGGTACTAACTATAATAGTTGTAAATATTATGAATTATTTAAGACCTGAAAATATAATAAATCTTGATTACCAAAGTTTAATTATAGCAACTATGGGAGGTATATTTGCAATCTCTTTTATACAATCAGTTCAAATTCCTAGTATGTATAAATGGGGAGCAGAAAAAGGAAGAATCCAAATGTTTATATTAGTTCTTATTATAGTTGCAATACTAGGTGGAATGTACTTTTTAATAAATAAAGCCAATATAAATATTGATATGGAAATGATAAATAGTTTCATAACTAAATTTGGAGTATGGATATTAATTATTAGTACAATAGTTATGTATTTTATATCTTATAAAATTGCATATAAAATATATAAAAGTAAAGAAGAATAAAATATAAAAGAAGGTGAGTTTTATGTTAGTAAATAGAATAACTTTAATTAGAATGAAAAAGATTGCTTATGAGTTAAAACAAAAAGGTGCAACAGATGAAACAACAAGTATAGAAATAGAAACAAGTGGAAAAGGTGAAGCAGACGCATTAAATTCATTGATAGAAAATAATTTTATTGGTAAAACAGAAGATGGAAAATTTTATTTAAGGCAAAGAGAAAAAGAGGAAAAACAAGAAGATACTGAAAGATAAATTACATAATATATAAAAATGACTAGCTTATAATCTGCAAAAGGCAGTTTATATATAAATGTAGCAACAATGATCTAATTTAAAATTTTAAGGAGGAATGGATATGAACAGAAAGTTATCTTATAACGGAAAAGAATTATATCAAATGACGATTAGTGAACTGGAAGCACAGCTAAAAACAAACCAAAAAAGAATAATCGTAAGAAGTTTATTCTTATTGTTGGTAACTTTAGCTGCTGGATTTGCTATGCCAATTTTAGTTATTTTCCCAATCGCAGTTCTTTTAATTACAGACTACTGGTTATTGCAAAACAACAAAGAGATTAGAAGAGAGATTGAAAGAAGATAGTTAAAGTTCAGTATGCAACTGGTTAAGGTTGTGTATGTTGCTACATTGGTTTATTATTAAAAAATGGTGGGAGTAAATACTTACTGTAGATACTTCCACTTTTTTTAAGTACATCCAGTCAAATTGTGGAATATTTTTGCTATATATTTTATAATTTTAAATGTTGTAAATTATGAAAATATATCTGAATTATAACAAGGAGTAGAAGATGATAAGAGTTGCAATTTGTGATGACGAAGAAATTTTTATAAAAAAATTAAGAGAATGTTTAAATAAATATATAGAAGAAACAGGAAAAGAAATTAGTATAGTAGAATTTAAAGATGGAAATGAATTATTAAAAAATTATAAGACAGATTTAGACTTGATATTTTTAGATATAAAAATGGAAAAATTAGACGGTTTAAAAACAGCAGAAGAAATAAGAAAAATAGATAGTACAGTAGGAATAATATTTTTAACCTCACTTTCTCAATATGTATGGAAAGGCTATGAGTATGGTGCAGTAAACTATTTATTAAAGCCAATTAAATATGGAAGATTAAAAATGGAATTAGACCGTTTCTTTAAAATGTATAAAGGAAAAGAAGAACCATATATTACATTTTCAAATGATAATGGAAAATATAAAGTATTATATAAAGATATTAAATATGTGGAAACATATAATCGTAATGTAATGCTACATTATGCAAATCAAGAACAAGTAGTTTATATGAATATGAAAAAGATGTCTGAATTATTAGAAAAAGAACCACAATTTTGCAGATCACACGCAAGTTATATTATAAATCTAGCATTTGTAAAAAGCATAGAAGGATTAGATGTAATCTTAACAAGTGGAGAAAGAATACCGATAAGCCAACCAAAAAGAAAAGAATTTATGGAAAAGATGACTAACTATTGGGGGGATATGTTATGATATTGTATCAATGTTTAGATTTCTTAGTAACAGTAACAGAAGTGTTTTCTCTTGTAGTATTGATGACTTGCCTTTTAAAAAAGCCAAGATTTAGTCCGTTTATAAGTAAAGTAATACCGTTTATTACAATAATTTTGTCAGCATATCTGTTTACATGGTTCACAGAATTTGGAGCATTGAAAAGTATATTTATAGGACTTTTAACAATTTTGTTATTAAAAATATGTTATAAAGATAATCTAATACTTGATATTACAGTAATGGAAATTTGGTGGACAATACCAATATTTTTTACAGAAGCAATAATAATAGGGCTAACAAATTTTGTTTTAAAAGATAATGCTACAACAGAAATAAATGGACAATTATTTATACAATGGTGGATTTATCTTATTCTTATAGTAATTCGTCTGATAGTAATTGCCATTTGTTATAAAGCCTTGAAAAACTTTAAATATGAAATTCAAATGAAAGACTTAGGAATATTATCAGGTGTATTTTTATTTGTGTTTTTTTGCTTTTTCGTTGTAAACTATAATCTTTTAAACTTAAATACAACAGAAGCCTTTTCGTTTTATGGAATAGGAAGTCTATTTTGTTTCTTATTCATTATACAATTTCTATATTCTAAAAATACAATGTATATACGAGAATTGGAAAAAGAAAATGAATTTAAAATAGATAAAATGCAAAAACAATTTGAATATTATCAAAGTAAACAAGCAGATGAAGAAAGAATAAAATCAATATATCACGATATGAAAAATCATTTGTTAGTGTTACAGAATAAAGAGAATAATGAAGAAAGTCAAAAAATGATAAAAGAACTTCAAAATCAAATAGAAAGTTATGAAAATTATGAACATACAGGAAATAGCTTTTTAGATATTATTATAAAAGACAAATTGAAAATAGCAAAAGAAAAACAAATTGATTTAATGGTAGTTATAGACTTTAAAGATATAGACTTTATTGAACCACTAGATATTAGCACAATATTTGGCAATAGCATAGACAATGCCATAGAAGGGGTAGAAAAAGTAGTAAAAGAAAGTAGAATGATACTTGTTAAAGCAGGAAAAGTTAATAACTTTATTTCAATAGTTGTAGAAAATAATTATAATGAAAACGAAAAATTAGAAAATAGAAGAACAACTAAAAAAGATACTTTTTTACATGGTTACGGCATTTCAAATATAAAAAATGCAGTAGAAAAATATAAAGGTACTTGTACGATAACAAGAGAAAATGGAAAATTTACATTAAAAATACTTATACCAAATAATGAAAAAGGAGATAAAGAATGAATGAGTTATGGTTTTATCAAGTATTAGATATAATAGGTACTTTAATTGAATCATTTGGGATGTATATTATAGTTAGAGCATTCTGTCCAAATGTAAAGAAAAGATTGGTTAATATAATTCCACCTATTGTTTGTTTTGCAACTACTTTTGTATTTACTTGGTTTATTAATGAACCTTTTTTAAAAGGAATTGCTATTTTAATTGCAAGTTTTATAGCATATAAAATAGTATTTAAAGAAAAGAGTATAAGAATAATAGCAGGTATTTTAATACAACAAATTTGTGTTAGAACTGCTGAATCCTTAGATATGATAATAATGTCAAATATATTTGATACATTGTCAACAATAGTAGATGGAACACAAGTAATGTTACCTCAGGTATATGTTGGATACTTCTTTTTGCAGATAATAGTGATAACAATATTTTATCAAATATTAAAGAATCATAATGAAGGAATAGATAACAAGAGTTTAGTAGCAATTTCTGTTTTTTCCTTTATTCTTTATATATTTTCATCTATGTCTGTTATTCCTTTTGCATCAGGGGATACAAGTTGGCTAAATATAAACCTTGAAGTATTTATGTTTATAATAGGACTTCTTTTTGCGATAGCACTTATATACATAAAAAATTATATATATCTAAAAGAAAAAGAACAAAAAGATCAATTTATGATAGAAACATTAAAAAGGCAATACTCATATTATCAAGATAAACAAAAAGATGAAGAAAGAGTAAAAAGTATATATCACGATATGAAGAACCATTTGCTTGTTTTAGAGAATAAAGAAAATACAGAAGAAACTCAAGCAATGGCTAAAAAACTTCGTGAACAAATAGAGAACTATGAAGAATATACACATACAGGAAATGATTTCTTAGATGTTATTATTAAAGATAAAACAAGAATTACAAAAGAAAAAAATATTGATTTTGTTGTGGCGATAGACTTTAAAGATATAGATTTTATAGAGCCACTAGACATTAGTACAATATTTGGAAATGCCCTTGATAATGCAATAGAGGGAGTAGAAAAATTATCAGAAGAAAAAAGAGTTATATATATAAAAGCAGGAAAGATAAATGAATTTTTATCAATAGTAGTTGAAAACAATTACAATCCAGAGTTTAATTTAGAAAATAAAAAAACTACTAAAAAAGATAAATTTTTGCATGGATACGGTATTCAAAATATAGAAAATGCAGTAAAAAAATATAATGGAACTTGCACTATTACAAAAGAAAATGAAAAATTTACTTTAAAAATACTCATACCAATTAAATAGTTAAAATAAAGGTTATTGTTTTAATTTAAACGATAACCTTTAAATTTTGCGTTGTAGATATTAGATTTTGCGTTATATATTGTCCCCTTTTTAATTATGAAGTAAACTGAAATAAAGATAAAAGAAAAGGGAGGAATATAAAATGTCAATTTTAAATGCAACACATTTAAAGAAATATTATGGGCAAAATGAAAGTCTAGTAAAAGCACTTGATGATGTAAGTGTAAAAGTAGAAAAAGGACAATTTGTCGCAATTATTGGAACATCTGGAAGTGGGAAGTCTACACTTCTAAATATGTTAGGAGGATTAGACAATCCTACCTCTGGAAATGTAGAAATAGAAAGCAAAAATTTGGAGAAAATGAGTGAGGAGGAACTAACTGTATTTCGTAGAAAAAGAATAGGATTTATTTTTCAAAATTATAATCTAATACCTTATTTAACTGCTTATGAAAATATAGTATTGCCAGTTAGATTAGATAATAAAAGAGAAGATAAAAGCCTGTTAAATGAAATAGTAAAATTCCTTGAATTAGACGGAAAACTTGCAAATTATCCAAGCCATTTATCTGGAGGACAACAACAAAGAGTAGCAATAGCAAGAGCATTGATTTCTAAACCAGCAATTATATTAGCAGATGAACCAACAGGAAATTTAGACACAAATACAAGTGATAAGGTTATAGATTTATTAAAAATGACAAGTAAAAAGTTTAATCAAACAATAGTAATGATAACACATAACCCAGAAATAGCTGAAAAAGCAGATGTTAGAATTAGAATTGAAGATGGGAAAATTAAAGAAGTATAAGGGGGAAGATGAAAATGAGTAACAAAATATCTAAAGATATGATCTCAACTATGTCAAAATTTAGCTTAAAAACAAGCAGATTAAGAAATATATTTGTTATGATAACCATTATACTTGCCTCTAGCTTATTAACAGTTATTTTAATGTTTGCAGCAGGACAAAATGAAAAAACAAAAAGAGATTTATCACACGCACAAGAAGTTGGTTATTATAACTTAACTGAAGAACAAGTAGAAAAACTAAAAAACGATGAAAGAATTGCATATCAAGTCCAAGTAAAAACAGGTACAGTTTCAGAAATGGATGGGTTTAGCATTATACCTTATTATGTGAGTGAATTATCAGACAAAATTCGTATAGCAGAGTTAGAAAGTGGAAAATTACCACAAGCAGAAAACGAAATTGCAGTTCAAAAAAGTATGCTAGAAAAATTAAATGTTAGTCCAGAAGTGGGAAGCAAAGTAACACTTGAATTTTATGATGGAAATGTAGAAACATTTGTTGTATCTGGAATTATAAAAGGAGAAGGAACAAATCAATTTGCAGTATTCTTTTCAAGAGATTATGCAGTAAATGGAAGTCAGTTAAAAGATTCTCCTTATGAAGTTTATGCTAAAATTTATGGTGCATCTACTATGAATGAGTATGACTGTAAAGAATGTATGTATTTAATAGGTAGTGATGCAGGAATTGAAAGAAAATATGTATCACCATCAAAAGCATTTTTGGATACATTGTCAATCAATTCACAACAAGTTTTAACTTATGGAATAGTAGGAGCAGTAATATTACTTGCCTGTGTGTTAGTAATATATGGAGTATTCTATTTATCTGTAATAGGTAGAATACACCAATTTGGACAACTTCGTACTATTGGAATGACAAAAAAGCAAATGAAAAAATTTGTATCAAAAGAAGGTAGATTATTATTCCTAAAATCAGCACCAATAGGAATAATTATAGGAATTATTGTAGGATACTTTATATTGCCAGAAGGATTTAGCATTGTAAATACTCTAATTATAGTTGCTTGTGTATTTGTAGTAATATATTTAATTACAATGATTTCAATAACAAAGCCTAGCAAAATTGCTTCAAATGTATCTCCAATAGAGGCGTTACGATATACACCACAAGACACAATGAAGAATAAAGCAAATAAAAAAGTATGTAGAAATTTAAGCCCAATAGGACTTGGAATAATGAATTTCTCAAAAAATAAAAAGAAAGCAACAATTACAATGCTTTCATTAGGGCTAGGAGGAATATTATTTATAACAGCTTCTACATATATGAGTTCATTTGATAAAGCAGATTATTCAAGACAAGGATATTTTAAAGATGCAGAATTTTATATACATTATTCAGAATCAGCAAGAGAATTAGAAGAAAACGGTACGAGTGGCTTGCAAGCTAAAATCCCAATGAATAATAGTTTTGTGCAGGAAATAGAAAATATTGACGGTGTAGAAAAAGTAACAGAAGTCAAAAACTTTGGTATAAGTTATGATTTCCCAGAACATAGTGAATATGATAATAATGATTTTATATTACCACTTAACGAAGAACAAATAAAAAATATTGATAAATATATAGAGGATGGAACAGCAGATTATGATAAGTTAATGACAGGAAACTATATATTAGTTGCAGACAATGGAAATGTTGAAGAAATATATGGTTGGAAGTTTAATATAGGAGATAAAATTACAATACATTATTTTGACGGAAACAAAATGGCTGAAAGAGAAGTAGAAGTATTAGGAACTTTAAGCCACGACTTTGTCCTTGACAATAGTAGTTCATTAGAGGGCTGGTTTGTAATGCCAGAAAAACCAATATTAAATTGGCTAACTTATGATAGTTTAAATGCACAAATACTTATATCAACAGACGAAAGTAAAATAGATCAAGTGGAAGCAGAACTTGAACAAATTGTAGCAGAAAGACCAGAATTAAGTTTAGAAACACTTGCAGAATCAACAGAAATACATAATGCAGAGGCAGACAGAGTATTCGGTGCAATAAGTGGTCTTGCAATATTTATTATGATGTTTAGTATTTTGAGTATGATGAACACACTTATTACAAATATTGTTACAAGGAAGCAAGAACTTGCAATGTTAGAAAGTATAGGAATGAGTAAAAGTCAAATTAGAAAAATGCTTTTAGGAGAAAGTTTATTATTAGTAATTGCAACTGTAGGTGTAACTCTTACAATAGGAACATTATGTGGTTACTTCTTATGCAATATGCTATATAACAATGGAATGTATTATATGAGCTTTAAATTCCCAACAGTATTTACAGTTGCTTATGTAGTTGTACTTACCATTGTACCATTAATAATAACAATAGCATCTATGAAAAGTTTTTCAAAAGAGGCTTTAGTAGAAAGATTAAGAGGAATGGATAACTAATATGAAAGAATATGTAATAAAAATAAAAGGAAACTATGATATTTTAATTATAAATCCTAAAATGATTTCTAATTTGATAACAAAAATAAGTCAAGCAGATACAAAAGAATTGACTGTATCTGCTGATGAAATACTACCAGAAAAATATGTAGAATATCTTTCTCGTGTTTTAAAAGCAAATGTAGAAACAACAAAAGCATTACAAACAATAAATCCTTATGAGTTAATTGCAAAAGAAATAGAAAAATTGCAAGTGAATAATGAAAATTGTTTTGATAATGTGAAAGTAACAGAAAATAATGCCAATACCAGTTTTGACATAGATACAAATGAAAAATTTTATATGCTAATTAAAGAAAAAAATAATCAGTTTAAATATGTATATAAAAATGAAAATGGCGAAGAAATTAGTGTTTTATTAGAATATTTATAATAAAATTATAAAAAAGCAAGGTATTGATGTGAAGTGAACCTTGCTTTTTTCATTAAATAAATTTATTCATACACTTAAATTGCTCATTTGTGTATTTTTCAAGTAATTTTTCTTGATGAAGGATTTTTTCTTTATTAGCATTTGTTAAAATTAGTTTTTCTAAAGTAGCACGATTTCTTAAAGATAAGTAGAAAACTTTAATATCCATAAGACCTCATCTCCTTTAACATATTATAACAAAAATATACAAAAAAGTATGTCGAAATCTGTCATATAAGCAAAAAATAAAAGATAGTAAAAACTATCTTAAAACTTATTCAATGGAATTTTTTAAATCATCATAGCCTATATCTAAAACTTTGCATAAGGCAATTAGTTCAAAGTCTTTAACAATTTGTTTTCCATCTTCAATCCTTTTTAATTCTGTCGAATCTAAATATACAGCATGAAGTTGTAATTGTCTACAAACATCAATCTTTTCTAAATTTAGATTTTCTCTGTACTTTTTAATTAATTCTCCAATAACATTTCTTCTTTTATTTTCATATTTCTTCATTTCAAAAAATTTCCTTTTATTAAACAATATCATATTGATTTTAATATATTTTTTTGTTATCATATCGAGAGAGCCTCGACATAAGAAGTATTATTAGCATTTTTTTGAAAATTATGTAGGAGGAAAAGAAAAGTGAGAAATAAACAGAAGATAATTAAAGAAATTAATGAAAAAGAAGAAAATTGGTATAGATCTTTTTCAAAGCAATATTTATCAAAATACAGTAAGCTAAATGAATTTGAAATATCAATATTTTCTGAAGTTATTTATGAAATGATTGCAAATCACAGAGAATTAGAAGATTGTTTTGAAAAAGTTTCTAACGAGTATAATGTTAATTGCAAAAGAATAGCTTTTTTTGCAATTATGCCAATTAAACTAAAGAAAAAAATTTATTATTTGCTGAATGTAGAAACTGTAATTTACTATTTCTTTCATTTTGCAAGAGCGTATGTGATTAAACAGACTTTTTCAGGAAATTCTGCAATATAGAAAAAAGGGGATTGATTATGAAAAAAATTATAAGAAAAATATATGTGGTTTTAAAGAGAAAATTAAGAAATTTTGACAATTTCATTAAAAGATATGTTGACCACGATTGTTTTTTCTATAATAAATATGATGGTGAATAAACTATATGATAAAAGCTTATCCAGGAATAGATAAGCTATTTTTTATACCATTAAATTATTTGCTAAAATTTTTTCTCAACTTTATTTTTATAGTATCAATTATTAAAATGGACTTGGAGGTGAACAAATGGATACAAATGAGGGAATTATTATTGTGAAAAAAATAGAGGACATTTATGAGGAAGTTTTTACAAGAAAGGGAATGGGGCTTTTTATGAGAATGGCATGGCTTCATGTTAAAGATGAATGTGATGAAAAAGATATAGCTGATATTTCATACAAATTAATGATCGAAGAATTAATCGTATATGGTTTAGCAACACATGATAAATACGGATATAAGAAAATAGCTGAATTATTAAGAAAAAAAGATAGTAAATTAAAAATAAAGCCATATCAAGAAATGATGGAATATTATGAAGATTATATAATGCCATTAAGAGAATTTTTTAAAAAGAATCCAGATCAAAAAAAGGAACTATTTAATGTTTGATTTAAAAACAAGAATTGCTTTATATGAAATATATAAAGTAATTTTTAGGACAATTATAAATACTACATAAATACACTTATGTAGTATTTCAGAAAAGAAAACTTAAAATATT
>ERZ1643246.4847-NODE-4847-length-10297-cov-28.850810_pt1 | contig 10297 bp, 10 predicted proteins | sample MGYA00579265_ERZ1643246 | MGnify/ENA primary metagenome ERZ1643246 (study PRJEB29033, sample SAMEA4952261) | chicken gut metagenome | biome: Broiler Chicken; feature: Gastrointestinal Tract; material: Caecum | place: Ireland | collected 2018 | study: Broiler...
ATAATACCACATCAATCAAATAAAAGAATAATGACAGCAATAGCAAACAGACTAAAAATAGATTTAAGTAAAATATATATAAACATAGAAAATAAAGGAAACACATTTTGCGCAAGTATACCAATAGCAATAGATCAAATGTTAGAAAATAATTTAATAAAAGAAGGAAACAAATTATTATTACTAGGATATGGTGGCGGATTAAATACAGGTGTCATACTACTAGAATTTTAGAATGTTAGTAACAAAAATAGAAAATAATGGAGGAATTTATATGAAAAGAGCATTTTTATTTCCAGGGCAAGGAGCACAAACAGTAGGAATGGGAAAAGACATTTACGAAAAATATGAAGAAGCAAAAAAAATATATGAAAAAGCAAGTGAAATATCAGGAATTGATGTTAAAAAAATATGTTTTGAAGGACCAGAAGAAGAATTAAATAAAACAGAAAATACACAAATTGCAATCTTAACAACAAGTTTAGCAATTTTAGAAATTTTAAAAAACAAAGGAATAGAAGCAGATATTGCAACAGGATTAAGTCTAGGAGAATATGGAGCACTAATATATTCAGGAATAATTACATTTGAAGATGGAATTAAACTAATACAAAAAAGAGGATTTTACATGGGAAATCTAATTCCAAAAGAAGAATATCTAATGGCAGCAGTAATTGGATTAGAAGTAAATAAAATAGAAGAAGTATGTAGTAAGATAAGAGAAAAAGGAAAATTTGTTGTTCCAGCAAACTATAATTGTAGTGTACAAACAGCAATTTCAGGAACAAAAGAAGCAGTAGAAGAAGCAATGCAAAAACTAAAAGATGAAGGTGCAAAAAGAGTAATACCATTAAAAACAAGTGGACCATTCCATACTTCAAAATTACAAGAAGCAAAAAATGCATATGAAAAAGAATTAGAAAAAATCCAATTCAATAAAGGAAAATGTAAAGTAATAAAAAATATTGACGGAACATATTATAACGAAAATGATAATATAAAAGAAATTCTAGCAAACCACATCATTAGTCCAGTACGTTTTGATAAAGCAATAAAATTGATGCAAGAAGAAAATGTAGAAGAATATATTGAAATAGGACCAGGAAGAACATTAACAGGATTTATAAAAAAAGATAATAAAGAAGCAAACACAATAAATATAAATTCTTTAGAAAGCTTAGAAAATTATTTAAATTAAGTTTATAGGTAAAACCTTTATAAAAAACCTAAATACATTTATACAAGGAAGGATTAAAAACATGGAAGAAAAAAAAGTAGTATTTGTAACAGGAGCATCAAGAGGAATAGGAAAAGAAGTAGCATTAAAATATGCAGAAAATGGATATAATGTAATAATAAACTATGCATCAGACAAAACAGATGTAGAATCTTTAAAAAAAGAATTTGAAGAAAAAAACGTAGAAACAATAATAGAAAAAGCAGATGTAACAAATAGTAATCAAATAGAAGAATTAGTAAAAAAAGCAATAGAAAAATTCGGTAAAATAGATGTATTAGTAAATAATGCAGGAATAACAAAAGACAATTTACTAATGAGAATGTCAGAAGAAGAATTTGACAAAGTAATAGAAGTAAATTTAAAAGGAACATATATAGTAACAAAAGCAGTAACAAAATATATGATGAAAAAAAGAAATGGAAGCATAATAAATTTATCATCAGTAGTAGGAGTGGCAGGAAATGCAGGTCAAACAAACTACTCAGCATCTAAAGCAGGAATTATAGGATTTACAAAAAGTGTAGCAAAAGAACTAGCATCAAGAAATATAAGAGCAAATGCAGTAGCACCAGGATTTATAGAAACAGACATGACAGCTGTATTACCAGACGCAGTAAAAGAAAACATACATAATCAAATACCATTAAAAAGAATGGGAACAGCAAAAGAAGTAGCAAACTTAATATATTTCTTAGGAAGTGAAGAAAGTTCATATATAACAGGTCAAGTTATAAACATCGATGGTGGTATGGTAATGTAATATAAATAATCAATAGCATAAATTTTAGAAAAAATAAATAGTAAGGAGAATAAAAATGGAAAGAAGAGTAGTAATTACAGGATTAGGAGCAATAACTCCAATAGGAAATAATGCAAAAGAATTTTGGCAAGGAATTAAAGACGGAAAATGTGGTATCGATAAAATAACAAAATTTGATACAACAGATTTTAAAGTAAAATTAGCAGCAGAAGTAAAAGGATATAATCCAGAAGACTATTTTGACAAAAGAGAAGCAAATAGATTAGACAAATTTTCACAATATGCAATGATAGCAGCAAGAGAAGCATGGGAAGATAGTGGATTAAATAAAGAAACAGAAAATATGGAACAAGTAGGAGTAATAATAGGATCTGGAATTGGAGGAATAGAAACAATAGAAAAAGAACATGGAAAATGCATGGTAAAAGGACCAGAAAGAGTATCTCCAATGTATATACCAATGGGAATATCAAATATGGCAACAGGAAATGTAGCAATAGATATAGGAGCAAAAGGAGAATCTATTGCAATGGTAACAGCATGTGCAAGTGGAACACACTGTATAGGAGAAAGTTTTAGAATGATAAAACATGGATATCAAGATGTAGTTTTAGCAGGAGGAACAGAAGCAGGAATAACTCCACTTGGAATAGCAGGATTTGCAAATATAAAAGCATTAACAAAAACAGAAGACAGATTAAGAGCAAGTATCCCATTTGACAAAGAAAGAAGTGGATTTGTAATGGGAGAAGGAGCAGGAGTAATAGTACTAGAAGAGCTAGAACACGCTCTAGCAAGAGGAGCAAAAATATATGCAGAAATGGTAGGATATGGAGCAACATCAGATGCATACCATATAACTTCACCAGCCCCAGGAGGAGAAGGTGGAGCAAGAGCCATGAAAATAGCAATGAAAGAAGGAAATGTAAAACCAGAAGAAATTACATACATAAATGCCCATGGAACATCAACACATTTAAATGACTCATGCGAAACACAAGCAGTAAAAACAGCATTAGGAGAAGAAGCAGCAAGAAAAGTAATGATGAGTTCAACAAAAGGACATACAGGACACTTACTTGGAGCAGCAGGAGGAGTAGAAGCAATAGTATGTGCAAAAGCAATAGAAGAAGGATTTGCACCAGCAACAATAAACTACAAAGTACCAGACGAAGAATGCGACTTAGATATAGTACCAAATGAAGGAAGAAAAGTAGACATAAAATATGCAATGTCAAACTCATTAGGATTTGGAGGACATAATAGCACAATCCTACTAAAAAAATTCTCAGGACAATAAGCCGGACGATAGGGACACGCCATTTCATCCGGATGAAACGTTAGGGACACTCTATTTCGTTTACGACAATCGGATGTTAGGGACAGTCCATTTTGTCCGAAGCCAATAAGGATATATCTAATCCCGGACAAAATGGAGTGTCCCCAACATCCGAAAAAAACTAAACACTTGAAATTATTTAAAATTTGTGAAATAATAAAAACGAAAATCAAAGAAAAAATGAAAGGAGAAAAAATTATGGATTACAAAGATATAAAAAAATTAATGGATGATATGGGAAATTCAAAATTAGATTCTCTAGAAATTGAGTTTCCAGATGGAATAAAAATTAGTATGACAAAAGATACAAAAAAAGAAGTTATTATAACAAACCCTGGAGCAAATGTAATAGAAGCAAGTGCACCAATGACTGTTCCAGTAGTGCAACCAAAACAAGAAAACAGCTTAGTAACAGTTGAAAAAGAAAAAGAAGAAAAAGAAACAAAAGTAGAAGAAAATTATAAAGTAGTAAAATCTCCAATGGTAGGAACTTTTTATGCAAGTTCATCACCAGACAAAGATCCATATGTAAAAGTAGGAGATAAAATTCACAAAGGTCAAGTTCTATGTATAGTAGAAGCAATGAAACTTATGAATGAAATAGAATCTGAATTTGATGGAGAAATAGTAGAAGTTTGTGTTAAAAATGAAGATGTAGTAGAATATGGAACACCATTATTTAAAATAAAATAATAAACCATAAAAGATTGCTTTTTAAAGAAAGAAGGAAAAACAATGTTAAACAAAGAGGAAATAAAGAAAATAATACCACAAAGAGAACCATTTTTAATGATTGATGAAGTAGAAGAATATATACCAGGAGAAAGCTGCACTGCATACAAAAATGTAAGTGAAGACGAATATTATTTTAAAGGACATTTTCCTGGAAATCCAATAATGCCAGGAGTACTAATTGTAGAATCATTAGCACAAACAGGAGCAGTTGCAATCCTTTCAATGGAAGAAAATAAAGGGAAAAATGCATTATTTGGAGGAATTGACAAATTAAGATTCAAAAAACAAGTAGTGCCAGGAGATAGATTGAAACTAGAAGTAAAAATAATAAAAAAGAAAGGACCTATAGGAATAGGAGAAGCAATAGCAACTGTTGATGGTAAAATAGCAGCAAAAGGAGAATTAACATTTGCAATTGTATAAATTAGAAAATATTAACAATTTGCGTTTACAATAAACCGCCTAAAAGGAGTAATTATATAAATTTTAAAAATTTATATAATTACTCCTTTTAGGTTACTCTGCTATAATAAAGTTATAAATAATAATTAGTAAGCACAAGTATTAAATGAATTTTAATAAAATACTTGTGCTTTTTTTAATTTACTTATATAATAGGTAAAGGAATAAAAAAAGAAAGGAGCAAAAAATGAATTTCATAGAAGAAATAAAACAGAGAGCAAGAAAAGACTTAAAAACAATAGTACTTCCAGAAGCAGAAGATATAAGAATATTACAAGCAACAGAAAAAGTACTAAAAGAAAAATATGCTAAAATAATTTTAGTAGGAAATGAAGAAAAAATAAAAGAAAAAGCAAAAGCTAACAATATACAAATAGAAGGTGCACAAATAATAAATCCAACAACAGACAAAAACCATGATAGATATGTAGATTTATTATATAATTTAAGAAAACATAAAGGAATGACAGAAGAGCAAGCAAAAGAATTAGTATTAAACCCAGTATATTATGGAATGTTAATGGTAAAAGATGAAGAAACAGAAGCAGACGGATTGGTATCAGGAGCTGCACATTCAACATCAGACACATTAAGACCAGCACTACAAATTCTAAAAACTGCACCAAATACAAAGTTAGTTTCTGCTTTTTTTGTTATGGTTGTACCAGACAGTAATTATGGAGAAAATGGAGTATTTGTATTTGGAGACTGCGGATTAAACGAAAATCCAGATGCAGAGCAATTGTCAGAAATAGCAATATCATCATCAAAAAGTTTTCATCAACTAATAGGAAAAGAATCAAAAATAGCAATGCTTTCATATTCTACATATGGAAGTGCACACTCAGAATTAACAGAAAAAGTAATACAAGCAACAAAACTAGTAAAAGAAAAAGAACCAAATTTATGTATAGATGGAGAACTACAATTAGATGCAGCAATAATTCCAGAAGTAGCAGAATTCAAAGCAAAAGGAAGTCCACTAAAAGGACATGCAAATGTTCTAATATTCCCAGACTTAAACGCAGGAAATATAGGATACAAACTAGTCCAAAGATTTGCAAAAGCAGAAGCATATGGACCACTTTGCCAAGGAATAGCAAAACCAGTAAATGACTTATCAAGAGGATGCAGTAGTGATGATGTAGCAGGAGTAATAGCAATAACAGCAGTCCAAGCAGGGATTTAGGGACGGTCCTTAAAATCCCTCCTAGGAGGGATTTTGGGGACGGACCTCCCAAAAAACATAAAATTATTATAAGGAGTGATATTATATCATGACACCAGAAGAGTTCAGAAATAAAACAAAACTTACAGGTGAAGAATTAAATCTAGTAATAAAAAATATAAATAAAAATATGGCTAAGTATGATAAAGATTTTAAGACTAGAATGGAACAATCAGACAAGGCAGAAAAAAGAATGTATGGTTCAAGATTCAATGGAAGATAAAAAACTTTAATAAAAAGCTATAAAATAAAAATAAACATAGCACAACAACAAAATTTATATGTGCAAATTTTACAATGGAAGGAGAAAAAATGAAAATATTAGTACTAAACTCAGGAAGTTCATCATTAAAATATCAAATAATTGATATGGAAACAGAAGAAGTATTAGCAAAAGGATATTATGAGAGAATAGACCAAGAAAATTCATTTTTAACTCACACAGTTAATGGCGAAAAACACAAATTTGAAAGACATGCAAAAAATCATGAACAAGCAATAAAATTTGTATTAACAAGACTAACTAATCCACATTATGGAGTAATAAAAGATTTATCAGAATTAGGAGGAATAGGACATAGAGTAGTACATGGTGGAGAATATTTTTCAGAGCCAGTAATTATAACAGAAGAAGTTATAGGAAAAATAGAAAAATGTAGTAGCCTTGCACCATTACATAATCCAGCAGCAGTAGAAGGAATGAAAGCATGTAAAAAAATAGCACCAAACATAAAAATGGTAGCAGTATTTGACACAGCATTCCATCAAACATTACCTAAAGAAAGATACATATATCCAATTCCATATGAATATTATAAAAAATATGGAATAAGAAAATATGGAGCACATGGTACATCACACCAATATGTATCATTAAGAACAGCAGAATTAGCAGGTAAAGACATAAAAGACCTAAAAATAATAAGTTGCCATTTAGGACAAGGTGCAAGTATATGTGCAATACAAAATGGAAAATCAGTAGAAACAAGTATGGGATTAACACCACTTGGAGGAATATCAATGGGAACAAGAAGTGGAGATTTAGACCCATCAGTAGTAACATATTTAATAAAAAAAGAAAATTTATCTCCTGATGAAATGGAAAAGATTTTAAACAAAAAATCAGGAGCATATGGAATATCAATGGTATCAATGGATTTTAGAGATATAGAGCAAGATGCAGCATCAGGAGGGCATCATGCAAAACTTGCATTAGACAATTTCCATTATCTAGCAGCAAGTTATATAGCGAAATGCATAGTAGCAATGAATGGAGTAGATATAATAACATTTACAGCAGGAGTAGGAGAAAAAGGACCAGAAACAAGAGAAGAAATATGCAAATATTTTAAATTCTTAGGATTAGAAATAGATAAAGAATATAACAAAAAAATAAGAGGCAAAGAAGCAAAAATATCTACACCAAATTCAAAAATAGATGTATATGTAGTACCAACAAATGAAGAACTTATGATAGCAAGACAAACCAAAAAAATTCAATAAAATTGACCCCAAAGGTCTAAAAGAAAGGAGAAAAAAATGAAAATCTTAGTATTAAACTGTGGTAGTTCATCACTAAAATATCAATTAATTAACATGGAAACAGATGAGGTGTTAGCATCTGGAAAATATGAAAGAATAGGAGAAAAAGAAGCATTTATAACACATAAAGCATTAGGAAAAAAAGTAAAAATAGAAAAATCAGCATATGACCATAAAGAAGCAATAGAATTTACATTAGAACAATTTACAAATCCAGAATATAAAGTAATAGAAAGCTTAGAAGAAATAAATGCAATAGGACATAGAGTAGTTCATGGAGGAGAAATATTTAAACAATCAGCAGTTATAGACGACAAAGTTATAGAACAAATAAAAGAATGTAGCGAATTTGCACCATTACATAACCCAGCAGCAGTTCTAGGAATGGAAGCTTGCAGAAAAGTAATGCCAGGAAAACCAATGGTAGCAGTATTTGACACAACATTCCATCAAACAATGCCAAAAGAAAAATATATTTATCCAATTCCATATGAATATTACAAAAAATATGGAGTAAGAAAATATGGAGCACATGGTACATCACATATGTATGTATCAAGAAGACTTGCAGAAATAGAAAATAAACCAGTAGAAGAACTAAAAATAGTAACATGCCATCTAGGACAAGGTGCAAGTATATGTGCTGTAAAAAACGGAAAATCATTAGACACAAGCATGGGATTAACACCACTTGGTGGAATACCAATGGTAACAAGAAGTGGAGATTTAGATCCATCAGTACTTACATATTTAATGAAAAAAGAAAATTTATCAGCACAAGAAATGGAAGATATATTAAACAAAAAATCAGGACTAATGGGAATTTCTGGTTTAGCACCAGATTTTAGAGTAATGGAAGAAGAATCAAATAATGGCAATGAATCAGCAAAAATTGCGATAGAAGAATTCAATTATGCAATAGCTTCATATATTACAAAATATGCAATGGCAATGGATGGAGCAGATTATATTATATTTACAGGAGGAATTGGAGAAAACCAAGTAAATATAAGAAAAGGAATCTGTGAAAAATTAACATTTATGGGAGTAAAACTAGATAATGAAGCAAATCAAATAAGAGGAGAAGAAAAAGTTATATCAACAGAAGATTCAAGTATAAAAATGTATGTAATACCAACAAATGAAGAATTGATGATAGCAAAAGAAACAATGAATTTAGTAAAATAGCAAAAAAAGCATTTACATAATTTGAATGTTATGATATACTAATTATACTAAAAATGAGGACATCAAAACAAGGCTAAAAAAACTAGCCTTGTTAATTTATATTAAGAATTGGAGGAGAAAAAATGGCAAAGATTTTAGAAGATATCTCAAGAACATTTAACGAATTTTTATTATTACCAAATTTAACAGACGAAAGATGTATACCAAGCAAAGTATCATTAAAAACACCACTTGTAAAATTCAAAAAAGGAGAAGAAGCAAAATATTATGCAAATGTACCAATGGTATCTGCAATAATGCAATCAGTTTCAGGAGAAGAAATGGGGATAGCATTAGCACGTGAAGGAGGAGTTGCATTTATCTATGGTTCACAATCAATAGAATCACAAGCAGAAATGGTAAGACATGTAAAAAAACATAAAGCAGGTTTTATAATAAGTGATTCAAATGTAAAATCAGGAACACCTCTAAAAAAAGTATTAGAACTAATTGAAGAAACAGGACATTCAACTGTAATGATTACAGAAGATGGAACTGCAAATGGAAAATTTTTAGGATTAGTAACAGATAAAGATTATCGTATATCAAGAGATGATATGGAGGCTCCAATTGACAATTTTATGACATCAAAGGAAAAAGCAGTATGGGCAAATGAAGGAATATCACTATCAGAAGCAAATGATATTATATGGGAAAATAAAATTGCATGTCTACCAATATTAACAGAAGAAGGAAATTTAAAATATCTTGTATTCAGAAAAGATTATGAAGAAAGAAAAAATAATCCAAACTCACTATTAGACGAAAACAAAAGATATATAGTAGGAGCTGGAATAAACACAAGAGACTATGAAGAAAGAATTCCAGCATTAGTAGATGCAGGTGTAGACTTAATTTGTATGGACTCATCAGACGGATATTCAGTATGGCAAAAAAATACAATAGACTATGTAAGAGCAAAATATGGAGACAATGTAAAGATAGGAGCAGGAAATGTAGTAGACAGAGAAGGATTTAGATATTTAGCAGAAGCAGGAGCAGACTTTATAAAAGTTGGTGTAGGAGGAGGTTCAATTTGTATCACCCGTGAAACAAAAGGAATAGGAAGAGGACAAGCATCAGCTTTAATAGATGTAGTATCAGCACGTGATGAATATTTTGAAGAAACAGGAATCTATATCCCAATTTGTTCAGATGGAGGAATAGTTCATGACCATCACATTACAATAGCATTAGCACTAGGGGCAGATTTTGTAATGATGGGAAGATATTTTGCAAGATTTGACGAAAGCCCAACAAGAGTAGTAAAAAAAGGAAATGGATATGTAAAAGAATACTGGGGAGAAGGATCAAATAGAGCAAGAAATTGGCAAAGATACGATATGGGAGGAGACAAAAAACTTTCATTTGAAGAAGGTGTTGATTCATATATCCCATATGCAGGAAAATTAAAAGATAATTTAGCTATAACTGTAGCAAAAATAAAATCAACAATGTGCAACTGTGGAAGTGTAACAATTCCAGAATTCCACGAAAAAGCAAGATTAACACTTGTGTCTGATGTGAGTATTCAAGAAGGTAGTGCACATGATGTAATTTTAAAAGAAATAGATAATCAATATAAATAAAAAGTGAACATTAGGGACACACCATTTCGTTCACAAAAAGGTAAAAATGTCCTTAAAGTGCAATAAAAAAATTAAAAAAACAGAAAAAAGTTCTTTAAGTAAGTTACTTAAAGAACTTTTCTATAGTAAATTTTATCAATAAATAACTTTAAAATCAAGTATTATAAGAGATTTT
>ERZ1643246.4852-NODE-4852-length-10293-cov-7.540828_pt1 | contig 10293 bp, 9 predicted proteins | sample MGYA00579265_ERZ1643246 | MGnify/ENA primary metagenome ERZ1643246 (study PRJEB29033, sample SAMEA4952261) | chicken gut metagenome | biome: Broiler Chicken; feature: Gastrointestinal Tract; material: Caecum | place: Ireland | collected 2018 | study: Broiler...
TTTTCGACTATACGGAAGCCATGCGTCTTCTCAGTAGTTTTTTAGCCGCGCTTAGGCTAACTATTGAGGAGGCGCTGTGCGCCTTTACCTTTACCACGCCGTAGGCGGGGGGATTTTATTTTTATAAAATCTATCTATTTTTTATTTGTTTCTGGTCGTAGTGGCAAGCCGGGAAGGCCGGTCGAAATTTTTAAATCCAATGGAATGTAAAACTAAGTAATATTACTTAGCGATTACATAGGAGATTACGTACATGAAATACGAAGGAAAGAATGTTTATTCAAGTGGCGAGATCGCTGATCTGTTAGGCTTTGATGACTACCACCGGGTAAGTAATTATCTAAGTAAGATTGGTGCGAAGAATGTAACCAAGAAAGGTAATACCCGTTACTATAGTGAGAAGACAAAAGAAACGGTAATTACGTACTTCAAAGCCTTGGAGCGCAAGGGATCGGGAGAATCTAAAAAAGACCAGTTAATAGAAGAATTACGTACCCAATTACGTACTGCTCAGAAGGAATCAGTGGACAAATTAGCTGAACAAAAGAGGGAATATGATTCTAGGTTAGCTGAACAGAAGGAATCATATGAACGATTAATTTCATCCAAAGATGATGATATTTCTAATTTAAAAGATACGGTTACTAATTTAAGAAAGCAACAAGACATAGCTAACGATCAGATCAAGGAACTGACCACGGTCACTAAACAGGCACAGAGTTTGAACTTGGCGGATAAATCGCCAGAGCAGATTAAGATGTTGAAAGGTGATGCTGAGACGAGCACTGAGCGGTCGAGTTCAGAAAAAGAAACCGATAATCAACAAACTTCAAAATCTGAGAAGCCGCGCCAGAATTGGTGGCAACGGCACTTTGGTAGAAAGAATTAGGATGGTTTTATGGTAAGAAGTATAGAGGAAAAGGTAGAAGAATATTATAAGAATAAGTTTGATGAATATGGCATCAGACACTTCGGAAAAACCGAGAGCATCAATGATGATATTTCTAATGCATTGAGTAAAGCTGAATCTAAATCAGGTGGTAAAGGAAGTAATTATCCTGATATTCAATTGCTTCTAGATGATGGAAATTCACGAAGAATTCCTGTAATGATTGAGGCAAAAGGCGGGAAAAACAAATTAGAGAAGCTAGATAAAGATGGTCATATTGTTCAAGTAACGAAGTATGGCAGTGATTCCAAGCCTAATGCCAGAAATCCGCATAAGAAAGGTGATCCAAACTATTCAGCGATCACTACTTATGCTACTAATGGTGCTTTGCATTATGGTAAAGCAATCTTAAAATATTCAAATTATCATGAGGTATTAGTAATAGGTGTTAATGGTACAGCCTTAAATAGCGATGGTATTGTGGTAGATCCTGAATGTAAAGCCTATTATGTTTCTGAAAAAAACAATATGGTCCCTAAGCATGTTAAAGAATTAGATAAATCTTTGATATTACTGAAGCAAGAAAACCTTGAAAGATTATATTCCATATTTGATAATTTAGGTCTAACCGATGAAGAAATAGAGGAACTAAAAGAAAAGACAGAAAATGAGTTAGAAGCCAAAGTTAAAGCTATTCACCAGCGTATCTATGATAATAAGGCAATTGTACTCTCAACAAACAGTAAACTGTATCTTTTTGCCGGCTTAATTATGGCGGGACTACAAACAAAGGGCATAAAACGACTTGAAGTGGATGACTTAAGCTCTAATGATAGTGAAGACTGGAATGATGGGTCTATGATTTTAGAGCATATAAAAGCCTTCTTGAAAGCACGTAAAGCCGAAAAAGACAAAATCGATTTGACCATATCTCTATTAGGAAATGTATTTAAAAATAAAGATATGTGGCGACCTATTAATGGTGAAAGTATAATAAAACGTCTATATATTCAAATAAGTAGAGATGTTATCCCTCTATTAGAAAGTAATTTTCATTTAGATTTTACTGGTAAAATCTTAAACTCATTAAGTGATTGGGTTTCGATTGATAATGATAAAAAAAACGACGTTGTTTTGACTCCTAGTTACATTACACACTTTATGGCACACTTAGCTAGAACTAATAAAGATTCATTTGTATGGGATCTTGCAATGGGAAGCGGTGGGTTTCTTGTCTCTGCAATGGATATTATGATAAAAGATGCCCAAAGATCTATTCAAGATAGTGAAGAACGAGCTAAAAAAATTAAAAATATCAAAGAAAATCAATTACTGGGTATTGAAATTTTAGATAATATTTATATTCTTGCTGTCCTTAATATGATTCTTATGGGCGATGGATCAACTCATATGTATAAAGCTAACTCACTAAAGGAATATAAGAAAATAAATTTCCCAGCTACTGTTTTTCTATTAAATCCACCTTATTCTGCTGATGGTAAAGGATTTATCTTCGTAAAAGATGCTCTATCAAGAATGACAAAAGGCTATGCAGCCGTATTAATTCAAGAAAATGCTGGTAGTGAATTTGGGGTACCTTACACCAAACAAATCTTAGAAAATAATACTTTAATTGCTTCTATTCATATGCCTGGTGATGTGTTTATAGGTAAGTCGTCAGTTCAAACAGCTATTTATGTTTTTAAAGTAGCAGAACCGCATGATAAAGATAATTTAGTTACTTTTATAGATATGTCTAATGATGGATATACAAGACTTGCACGTAAAAAGTCTAGTCAAGAAGTTAACTTACGAGATACTGATCATGCCAAAGAACGGTATGCAGAAGTAGAGGCTATTATCTTAGGAAAGAAGCCTAAGACGCACTATTACACTGAAGAAAATGGAAAAGTAATACGTGATACGATAAATCTAGAAGGAAAAGATTGGACCTTCGGTCAGCACCAAGTTATTAACCCCACACCTACAACTGAAGATTTTAAAGAAGTTGTAGCAGAATATTTAAGTTGGAAAATAGACCAACTATTTAAGGGTGATGTTAATGACTGAATTTAAGTATTTTTCAATTTTGAAATTATTCAAACCTGTTAAAATAAGCCGAAAATTAAAAAAATCGGAGTTAAAACAAAATGGACCTTATCCATGCTACTCATCTGATACTAAAAAATATGGTGTCTTAGGATATACGTTTGACCCAGAATTTATAGTAGATGCTGAAAACCCAGTATATTTAATTTTTGGTGATCATACTAGAACTATGCGAATAGCTACTAAAAGCTTTTCAGTCTTAGATAATGTAAAAGTATTGCTACCACCTACAGATAATGTCGAAGCATTACTTTATATTAGTGCAATGTGGCATAAGGCAATACCTAATCTAGGGTATGCTCGACATTGGAAGGTGGCAAAAGAAGCCAAAATACAACTGCCAATAATATCTCAGACAGGAAAGATCGATTGGCAATATATGATAAATCAAATTAAAAATATTGAAAGGAATCAAATCAAATCGTTAGATAGCTATCTGGATGTTACTGGGTTGAATAACTATCAATTAACGGTTAGAGATAAAGATATACTGCAAATAAAACCTAATTTCAAATCCTTCTCTATTGGTGATCTTTTTGAAAAAGTCGAATTGAAGCGAAAGAAAAAAAAATGGAATAAAAAGAAAGATACGTCAACAGAGCAGAACTCTGAGTTTGATTTACCTTTGGTAAATGCTAAGGCTGGTGATAACGGCATTATGTACTATGGTCGCAGCAAAGACTGGGAATCAACTGATATGAGTATTGATGTTATTCAAAATGGAGAAATAGCTACTGGATTAGTTTATGCTCAGCCTCAGGCTACTGGTGTTATGTGGGACGCATACTTAATTCACTTTATTCCCAGAGAATTAAATGAAGAACAATTATTATATTTTGCTACAGTTATTAAGAAGGCAATACAACCTAAATATGATTATTACCATAAAGCAACCTGGGCACGTGTGCAGAAGGAGACTATTGAATTACCAGTTAATAGTTTAGGAGAAATTGATTTAGATTATATGAGTGAATATATTAAGGCTATAAAGAAAATAAGTATTAAAGATATAGTTATTTATAAAGATAAATGCATGCTTGAATAAATTAATATAATCACGAATAAAAAAGAATCCTGTTAGTTCAGGATTCTTTTTGCATATGGCCGCTTTTTAGCAAATGCGCTTTTTACTATTTTAACCCTTACGGGATTATGCACTAATCATTTTACATGGATAAGAACATGTACATCTAGATTGGTTTAATCAAAAATATATAAAAAGCCGCATTTCTGCGTCCCTTTATAGATTAGTATGATGTGAATTTCATTATACACTTTTATTTTAACACCGATCATTTTGAAAGTAAATTGAGGCAGTGCTTTTGATAGATAACCCCGGAGTGGAAGCCGGCTGACCCGAAGCGGAGCGGAAACCCGAAGGGTTGGAGCCGCTGTAGGGCAGACAGCTGGAATGGAGGGGTTATCTATCAAAATAATACCAAAAAGCGCTCTAATTAGTATTGTAGAGCGTCATTTGGTATTATTCTTTTTCATCATCAGTATTTATTTCAAAAGAGGTTTCTGTGAGCTTCTTATAATCTGTGCTAAGCGGTAGCCCCATAACCTCCGCTTGGAAGTAATTGCCGTGTGCCAGTGCTGATATAGTTCTGCATCTTAGACCGACTTGCAGAGGACGCGTAATGGCTTTTTTAAGCTTGAAATCCTTGGGTAAGTGACCGATCTTGATCATGCCTATTGGTGGCGTATTAGGCTTTCTAACCTTGGCTACCAGTTTAAGATAAACAGCTACAGCGTCAGAATCTGTAGGATTTTCAGGCTCTGGAACCAGCAGTCCTGTACCGTGAATTATATTAATCTCGTTGTCTGCATTGCTTTCTGGATCTGGCTCGGAATTCCCTGCGAAAGTTTAATTTGCATTTAAAAGCTTTATTAATTTCTCACAGTCGTCACCAAGTTGATAATACACGCCAGTTACTCGCTCGATGCTTTTATCACCGCGCCATAATAATGATTTCATGATTTTGACTTCCTGTTTTTTTAAATTCTGGTTTAAGCATACCAAGCCGATTTTTGAAAAAACAGTCTTGTTCTTTTTTGAAAATAAATATATTTATTTTTGCCTTTTTTGACGTCAAAATGGCATGCACGAACTTTGTGAAATTTTGAAAGCTTTCAAAATTTTCAAAAATAAGAATGCTGTAACGACGGGCTTTTGAAAGCCCGTTTTATTGTATACGGCTCTTTTTTCACAAACCGCTAAAAAGTAAGCCCGAAACCGCCTGATATCGTTGATCTGCGGATAATTGGCATTATGTAAACATAACAAAACCACTCCCAGAAAATCCTTCTAGGAGTGGTTTTGTGACAATTTGAATTTGGATATCTAATAAAATTATACCAGATTTCAAGCACTAAAAAATATTACATTCTTGATTGTTTTTCTCGCATTTTCTGGCTAAAACGTTAAAAAAATCTTCAAGGATGCCGTGAGAAAATTGCTGTTTTTTGCTTGCAAAGAAAAAATTAAGTTAGTTTTAGAACTGCAAAACACATAAAAAATTATTACGTTTTTGATTGAATTGCTCGGATTATCGGTACAGTATGTAAAAATCCCTAAGATACTCTTGCCAAAATTACTATTTTCTAAGTAAAGGAAAAGATAGTTGTTGCCTTTTTTAGTAAATCAGTAGTAAAAACTCAAAATCATGGAGAGTATCTTGGCTAATTTGCTATTTTTAAGCTACTTTGTCTTAATTAATGCTTAAATTCGATTTAACACAGTTTCAAAACGTTGATAAATCAATAGGTCAGCACATTTTATCAATTAAAACGTAAACGGCTCTTAATTAACTTCATGCTGTAGTATCTATTTAGCAGCTGGATAAGGTGTGCTTATTCCTGCAAGGAAGGAGATTATTATGGATTTTCTAAAAGATAAGTTTGTGATTGATCGCATCGATGAAATTGAAATGGTTGCTGATCGGTTAGCCAATTATCTGATTTTTCATGGAAATGAAGGCGGGTTAAGCTTCGACGATTTCCTAGAATTCGAAAAACAAGGAAAAGATGATTATCTAGCAGATCGTGAACGAGTATTTTACTCGGTAATCGCTAGAGCAATTAAAATGGATCGGCAGAATGAACTAAGGAAATAGGTTTTACAAGGAAAATTATTAGTAATGAGCTGCATTTAGCAGCTCATTTTTTAGCAAAGGAGGGAATTTTATGGAAGGGATTAATTTACAAGACTATCAAAATCTCTTAAGAGCTTCGATCGACGCAAAACTGTCGACAATGGATTCAACTTTTTCCAATTCGATTGGACTAAAACTTACACGTGACAGGCTCCTTGTCTGGTTAAACGAGCCGGCATCAATTACATTAAATAATGACTTTAAAAGCCAAATTGAACAGATTATTAGCTCTGTCTTATATCCTTACTGGGTGGTCAAGCACAAGGCAGGGTTGTCTTTGGTGCCTCGCTATGGTGAGCCACCGGAAGCTGCGCGTGCAATTGCTTATGATCTACATTTTGGGATTTATCAACGGCTTGAGGTTGATCGCGTTAGTAGTACCAACTTATATATAAATAATCAAAATAATATTAAGATTGCCTTGATGGATGACTATTTCTGGACGCCACAAGTTAGCCCGCACCTTGCGATTATGGCAATTACTCGTGGGGGTAAAACTACATTACTACGCTATCTAATTAGTAATTGTAGCGGTTACAGCAAAATTAAAGTTAAAAATGGCGCTATAGACGATGGCGCACAATCAATCGTGGTCATAGACCCAAAGTTAGACGCGAACTTAAGAGCAACCACTTTAAATGTTAACGGTACCTACATAGCCCCAGATTTTGCAAAGTCGGATAATAGCTTTTTGGATACTGTTAACATCCAATTAAAGACAATCATTGATTTGATGCGGGCTCGCGCTGATCGTAAAAAGCAAAATTCCAAAATTAAATTTAAGGATTTGTTTTGCGTGGTGGATGAGGCAATCACGATCCCAGCATTAGGCACTAGCAAAACACGCTCAATATATATGGGGTTGCTTGATCGTATTTTAATGATGGGGGCTGGCTTTAATATACACGTTATTATGGCATCGCAGTCATTTTTGGTGGGTGCACAAGGAGCATTGTCATCGCAAGCGCGTTTGGAGTTTGGCGCTAGAATCTTACTAGCTAGTAGATTGACCATAGATAATACGCAATTTTTATTTAAGGATTTAGATGGCGACGCACTAAATAATCTAATTTTAGACCAAGACGCACGCGGCCTACTCTCCGTAGGGATTTGCGACAATGGTGATGGCAACATCGTGCCTTTTAAAGCACCATTTTTTAAGGATTTGGGAGACAACAAATGACGCAAAAAGACGGATTGCGCAAATTGTATGATCAGTTTGATTTTTTAGCGCTTGAACCTTTAAAAATTAATGTTGCATTATTTGTTGATTTGGTGTTAATTTTTTTGTCAATTATTGAGCTAGACGCTTATTTTAATGGGATTTTGACAGGATTTTTTGCTGTTTGCTTAATCTTAAATGTGGCGTGTGTGATTGCTAGCGTGGTGTACATTGCTAATTTGCCTGATAAACCTAATAGTCTTTATGATATTAAATTTAGCTATCGACGCTCGTTAAACTCTACGCGCGAGTTGCAAAAGCTGTTGGTGCAAAATGTTGATTCGTCTAACTTTGTGACTGCACGCAAGCAATCCCAAATCAATAATAATCTAATTAGATATAGAAGCTTTGTAATTGTTTTTGAACGATATTCCTATATTTTTATTAGAATTCCTCAAAAGATAGATAGCAGACGAGATCAAGCAATTTTTGACGATATTGCAAAAGAAATCTCTCTTTCTTTAAGAATGAGAAGAACTACATTTCAAGACCTTGTAGTTGAGCGATCTTTTGGACTTGGTCAAATTAAATTAGAACATTTTTTGACGATGAGGATATCAAAATAACTTCATATTTATGGTTTAAAAGTTAACTGCCAGATAGTCGTAAGTGATGATAAATTGATAATGTCGTAACGTTAATAAAGTTTTTGACCGCGCTCGCTACGCTTAAGCGTAAGGCGAGGCGCGGTAGAAAGGATAAAAAATGAGCTTAAAAATGTTGAACCGCTTTCAAGTCTTTGACAGCGATAGATTCTTCAGTGGTAAGAAATTCTTACTGTTGAAATTAACGCCGTGGGTAGATCAAGGAACAGATAAAAAAGAGTCTCATATCCTCGGTACTAAGGTCGTGGGGGCTATTGCGATCGACGATACTGTCTACTCTAAGGATGTAAAAGGTATCAATGAAGGGGAAACTGTCACTTTTAAGGTAAGAAAGCCTGTTGCCTCTTTTCAAAATTGGCAACCTCTACAAACCATTTTTATGGCAACCGAATTTGACAAAGTTGTGATTTGGGGAGATTACCATAACCAACTTTCGGTACGTGTACCTACTCTTAAAGAGATTGAAAATTAACAAAAAAGCCTGCCAGATTGTGATCTAGTAGGCTTTTTGACAAATAAGGAGAATTAATATGGAAGAAAAAAAGGAAAAGAATAATGAAGCGGCGGCTACTACGACCTCTGCGCCGCTTCAGAAGTCAGATAAGGAAAAAATCGAAAAATTAAAAAAATCACTAAAAGATTCTAATATCCCTAAGAAGTCAGAGGTCAAAAGTCAAATTAAGGATAATATCCCTAAGAAGTCAAAAGTCAGAGGTCAAACTAACGAACGTAGCACAACATGGACTTTTCTAGTGTATCCTGATTCTGCTCCGGGAAATTGGATTGAAACTTTAAAAGGAATGCATGTCCCATTTGTGGTGTCACCCCTGCACGACAAGGATATTAAAGATGAAGCTACGGGAGAATTAAAAAAGCCTCATTATCATTGTATTATCCGTTTCAAAAGTAAAAAGTCATTTAATCAAGTTAAAACGGAAATTTGTGATAAAGTTAACGGTCCAATCCCTCAACCAGTTGTAGATTTTGCAATGATGACGAGGTATTTGATCCATATGGATGACCCAGACAAGTATCAATACAATAAGGAGGACATTGAAACTTACGGAAATATTGATATTAAAGAATATATTTATGATAAAAGAGAATATCAATTTGAGATCCTGAAAGAAATTCTAGATTTCTGCCAAAAATATGACATACAGGAATTTAGCACGATCATTAATTATGCTAAAGATGAACGCAAAGCTTGGTTTCCTTACATTGCTAAAACTTTTCGTGCGACTGTAGAAGCTTATGTAAGGTCTCAAAGGTATGCTGCGGAACATGGAACAGAATAGAAAATAAAATGCTGAGACAGCAATTCTAAGGCTATTTCAGTATTTTTTATTGATAAATTGATAAATTGATAAATTGATAAATTGATAAATTGATAAATTCTCTATGTTTAAAATTAATAAGAAAAAAGTCAAAAAATTTAAAATAAGGAGATTGTTTGTGTTTTCATTAAAAAATGTCACAAAAATCAATTTTTCTTGTATAAAAAATTTTCTCAAAATACGAACGTCTTTATAGTGCAAATATTTAAGATTGTTCGTATTTATGAACAAAATAGGCTTAATTGCTACAAAACATTATCTTTTAATTATCTTGAAACTGCTTTATAATTGTTTTAACAATTAAATATTTGAAAGCAATAAAAAAGCCCATTATCAATACGCCAATATCGACAACGGGTCAAGCTCATTGATTACAGACCTAATCAACAAGTGATTTTTAACTTTCTTATATGTATATTCTAGCAAGTGAAATAATATTTTTCAATAAACAATATTTTTCGGATATATACTTTTATAAGATTTAAAAAGATGATTAACGGCTGTAGTCAATGAGTTTGACTACAGCTTTTTTAGTAGATTGATTATCTTTAATGCAATTTGGATTGGCCATCCTTCTATTAATCATTGAATTAGGCCTGTGTGTTGCTGGAGATGCTCCAGTCACGTAATTAACCATCATAGGTAAGCTAAACCTTGTGTCTAGCAAACACTAAAGACGCGGCATAACTTCCATGAAAACCTACGGGTTGATTGAGTTGTAGGAAGCCTCGGAAATGCTAACGACAATCCTTATGGTCGCAAAGTTCGAGTTTACTTGAGTTATCGAACACAAACCTAAAAACTCTCGTCCAACACGACGTTAAACTGAGACCTAAAAGGAACAAGGGCGGGGTGAGTTTAAACTGTCGGCGAAAGTTAATTGCTGAGATCTGAAGCAATGCTTGATTTTTGAGCAATTAATTTTCGACTATACGGAAGCCATGCGTCTTCTCAGTAGTTTTTTAGCCGCGCTTAG
>ERZ1643246.4855-NODE-4855-length-10283-cov-6.435862_pt1 | contig 10283 bp, 7 predicted proteins | sample MGYA00579265_ERZ1643246 | MGnify/ENA primary metagenome ERZ1643246 (study PRJEB29033, sample SAMEA4952261) | chicken gut metagenome | biome: Broiler Chicken; feature: Gastrointestinal Tract; material: Caecum | place: Ireland | collected 2018 | study: Broiler...
CCGGAATAATACCCCGGGAGATAACTTTTCCCTGATGAATGCAGATAGAACCGTTCTCTGCAATATAGGAGATCTCATCTTTGATATCGGCAAAGAGCCGGCGCTCATTGTCGTACTGCCGGCCGCTTGCCGCAACAAAATGGATCCCTTTCTCTGTGATTCTGTGTATAAGATCTATTGTATAAGCGGACAGTTCCTGAGCTCCGTTGTGGAGCAGTGTGCCGTCCAGATCGCTTGCGATTAATTTGATCATGAAAGATTCCTCCGTGGAAAAATGTATATTTACCTGTAATAAGACACGGCAGACCGCAATATTAAAAAGCACTGCCCTTATCTGCAACAGATTCAGTATAACTGAAAAAAGTCACGGCGTAAAGAGACTAAGTGTCCGGACGGCACGGCACAGCCTGTAACATAAAAGAAATACTTGTAACTATTTTGTAATAGTAATATAATGAGAACGTGGCCGAAACAGATATTTTATTCAACTTTTCGGCATAAATATAATTGAAGATTAAGAGGACTGTTATTATGGGAAAATATTTTGGAACCGACGGCTTCCGCGGGGAAGCAAATGTAGTACTGACAGTGGAACATGCATTTAAGGTCGGCCGTTATCTCGGCTGGTATTTCGGTCAGGACCACAAGGCGAGAGTCGTGATCGGAAAGGATACGAGAAGAAGCAGTTATATGTTTGAGTATGCTCTGGCGGCTGGAATTACTGCATCCGGTGCAGACGCATATCTTCTCCATGTTACGACAACACCGAGTGTGTCTTATGTAGTGAGAACAGAGGATTTTGACTGCGGCATCATGATTTCTGCAAGCCATAATCCATTCTATGACAATGGAATCAAGGTGATCAACAGTGCAGGACACAAGATGGAGGCTGAAGTAGAGGAGAAGATCGAGGCATATATCGACGGTGAGACAGAAGAACTTCCGCTTGCCACCAAAGAAAATATCGGACGTACAATCGATTATTCCGCAGGAAGAAACCGTTATATCGGCCATCTTATTTCTATTGCAACACGTTCCTTTAAGGATATGCGCATCGGACTTGACTGCGCAAACGGAAGCTCCTTTGCCATCGCAAAGAGTGTCTTCGATGCGCTTGGGGCAAAAACATATGTTATCAATAACGAGCCGGATGGAACAAACATCAATACAAACTGCGGCTCCACACATATTAATGTCCTTCAGGAGTTTGTAAAAGAAAAGAAACTGGATGTAGGATTTGCCTATGACGGAGATGCTGACAGATGTATCGCTGTAGATGAGAACGGAAATGTAGTGGACGGAGACCGCATCCTGTATGTGTGCGGTAAGTACCTGATGGAGCAGGGACGTCTTGAAGGAAATACGATCGTAACGACTGTAATGTCTAATCTGGGACTTTATAAAGCATGCGACAAGATCGGTATGAAATATGAGCAGACAGCCGTGGGCGACAAATATGTGTATGAAAATATGCTGAAGAACGGTTTTGTGCTCGGAGGCGAGCAGTCCGGACATATCATCTTCAGCAAGCATGCAAGAACAGGCGACGGTATCCTTACATCACTGATGATCATGGAAGTAATGCTTGAGAAGAAACAGACACTTGGCAAACTGGCAGATGAAGTTAAGATCTTCCCGCAGGTTCTCAAAAATGTCCGCGTAAAAGATAAGAAAACTGCAAGAGAAAATCCGGCAGTTACAGAAGCAGTTCAGAAAGCTGCGGACGCACTTGGAACTGACGGACGTATCCTTGTCCGTGAGAGCGGTACGGAACCGGTGATCCGCGTTATGGTTGAAGCCGCATCGGATGAAATCTGCGAAAAATATGTGGATAGTGTCATAGACGTCATCAAAGCAGAGGGACTGACGGAATAGCAACATTGATATACAGGTAAAATAATACAGGATTAAATAATAAAGGAAGAGACAGTGTATTTTGTGTAGAAATGCAGATCAGACTGTCCCTTCCTTATTTTAATACCAAATTTCGTATAATTTCTTACAAGAATGCTTAAAATATCTATCTGGCGTCTGCTGGATATTATTATAATTCTTTGGAGCAGTATATATAGTACATGAAAGGACGGATATAGGTATGAAAAACGAAAAGATTATTAACTGGATATCAGATATGAGACGGTTTGAAGAATATCTGCGTGAACGGGAAAATTCCGAGGCTACAATAAAGAAATATCTTTGTGATATACGGACATTCAGAAAGTATATGAATGGAAAAAGCCGGCTTGATAAATGTGAGCTGCTGAAATATAAAGAATGGCTGACGGAAAATTACTGCGTAAACAGCGCCAATTCCATGATCGCAGCATTAAATCAATTCTTGATATTTTTGGAAGCCGGGTGGCTGAGGATAAAAAGGATTAAAGTCCAGTCACAGGGGTTCGGCTCAATGGAAAAAGAACTGAGGAAAGATGAATTTCGGGAACTTGTTTCCACTGCCAGAAAATGCGGTCAGAACCAGCTTGCGATGATAATGGAGACAATATGCGCCACAGGAATACGAATAAGTGAACTCAAATTTTTTTGTGCGGATAACGTAAAGTCCGGGGCGGTCAGGGTATGGAATAAAGGAAAACACCGTATTGTACTAATACCTGAAAAACTAAGAAAGAAACTGCTCCTTTATATGGCAAAAAATGAAATACGGCGGGGACCGGTATTCTGCACCCGCTCAGGAAGAGCGAAAGACCGTTCTAATATATGGAAAGAAATGAAACGACTGGCAGAAAAAGCAAATGTTGATGCCTCAAAAGTTTTTCCACACAATCTCCGGCATCTTTTTGCGAGGACCTTCTATCGGATAACGAAAAATCTTATCCATTTGGCAAATATTCTGGGACATGACAGTCTGGAAGTCACCAGAACCTATGCAAGCGAGGGGATTGATGAATGGAAGAAAAATCTTGAGAAGCTTGATCTTATAGAAGCATAAAAAGAACCACATAATATTAGTTATGTGGTATTTTATGCGCCAAAAACCTCTTTAATCTTTTGCATTATACAATACATATAATTAAAAATCAATATTTTCATATGTTTTCGCATGTTTTCAGATCTTATTAAGGTCTTATTTCATCGTCTGTCTGAGTGTCCCTCTTTGCAAACCGTTACTCTATATCCCATTTTTACCACATAACTAATATTATGTGGTGTTATAGCTGTGAGCCAGTCTTTTAAGGAAGGAGAGAGCTATGCAAAAAGGAAAAAAGAGAATTCTTGCTCTTCTGCTCTGTGGCTTCATGATGCTGGGGAATGGCATCTCTTCTCTGGCAGAAGAAAATATATCCGGGAATGAGGCGGAGTCTGCCTTGTCAGAGGGATCAGATGCATATAAAACCGCTGATAGTGATGCGTCCAATTCAAACACCGGACAGATGGAGGGAGAAACAGACTATCTGAGTGAGAGGGAAGCTGTGACCGGAGAGAACTCTCAGGCTGAACAAAAGATGGTCTCGGAAGGGGATACAGTTGCTCTGGATGACACGATCATCTACGAGAATGAGGATTTCTCCGCTTCAATAAAAATCAAAGGAAGAGCATCTGTGGCGTCGGAGCAGGGAAAAACGAAAGATGATGCTGCCGCGGAAGCAAAAATCGAACCTGAGAAGGTATTGGCTGAAACTTCTGAAGACCCTTCCACGGAAGATCTCGTAATGTATGTTACTTTACTGGATGAAGAAGATCCTGAATATCAGGCTGTTGACACCTATGCTCAGGACGGGACAGCAGACGACAGCATTATCAATATATCCGTACTGGATCTTGAGTTTTATTATCAGGATCTTCCGCTGGATGTATCTGAGTGTACGGTGACAGCGGAGATCACGCCCGGGGAGGAGCTTCAGGAGGCGGCAGACCAGATGACCGGCGGAGATGGGACCGCTCCGGAGGCTGAAATCGGTATTGAGCTGACCGCCCTGCAGATCAACGATGGTCAGGCTCAGGCAGTGGACAGTGTTCTGGTGGAAAAAGATGAAGAAAAAGCGCCGGTTCTGGCTGTTACGCTGGACAGCAGCGATCCGGGCATCCAGCTGCTTGCTGAGGAGACAGCCAACCCGAAATTCACCGTACAGTACTACGCATGGCTGCCCCGTGTGCAGTATGGCGGAAACGGACAGTTAACGATTATCAATACTGACAACGGCGGCAACGGCTCCGGCGGCAGCCTGCCACAGAATGGTGACAATGGTGTGACGAGCACGATGAACCTGGAGCTGACGCCGGCCGGTGAGGATGGTGTCTACGGCGTCACCACCGAGAACGAGCTGGAGGAGGTATACGCAGCCCACGCGTTCGAGTACGTCAGTGCGCCGAACCTCACTTACTTCAACCGTCTGTACGAGAACGGCAACTACTCGCTGACCGAGGTGTGGGTGCTCCAGGACGATAAAGATGAGTCTAGCACCAATCAGGACGACTGGACTAGGTATGATGCTAAAAAAACTCACTTCACTAATCGCTCAGATTCTGCTGAGGAAGGAACGCTTGATGCAGATAGTGGTCTTATAACTGGTGCGACATTGCTAATAAATGACAATACTGTGATTCGGCTGGTGTACGACACCACATCCTCTGACTACAGCAATGCAACCAGCTTCTACGACTATGACATCACCGAGGACGGCAAGACCACGTGGGACGCCAACGGTGACAAGGGCATCAACAACCCCAGCAACTACACGGACTGGCAGCAGGGGGAGGCCAAGCTCGCCTTCGGCAACGCCAACACCGGCGTGAGCCTGCAGGACGACCTGTGGCGGGGCAGCCAGCTCAACCAGTACAATCGCAGTGGCAGTGGATTCCAAGGATGTACATTTGGTCTGGCGACGGGGCTCGACAGCGAAGGCCATATCCAGTACGCGGACGATGTCAGCGTGCCCAACCTGTTCAACGACGGTCCAGCCAACGGCAAGATCTCTTACGACAATGGACAGTACTCGCTGAACTTCAACCGTGCCGGCGATACCTACACGCTGGCCTCTGTCGAGGGTGCCGGGGAGAGCGCGGACAATCTGCAGTACTTCAATCATCCGACATCTGGCACTACGACCTATAACAATATCTGGACCAACAACTTCTGGCCGATGGACGGTAAGCCGGGCAAGGATGGGTTGACGGGCGCATTCAATAATCGTGGTAATTATTTAGGCAAAGATGGTAACGAGATGTACCCGCCCAGCGACGACGGTGTGGCCCACAACAACATGTTCGGAATGACCTACACCGTCAACTTCAACATGGTGGAGGACTACAGCGGTCCGCTGGAGTACCTGTTCTTCGGCGACGACGACATGTGGGTATTCCTCACCGACCCGAACGGCAACTCCCGTCTGGTCTGTGACATCGGCGGCGTGCACAGTACCGTGGGCGAGTACGTGAATCTGTGGGACTACATTGCCCGCACCACCGACTCAGACACCGGCGCCCAGAAGGTCTCCACCCCGGGCAGCTACAAGCTCACCTTCTTCTACACCGAGCGCGGCCTGTCCGGATCCAGCTGCTATATGCAGTTCACGCTGCCGTCGGTCTCGTCGGTCACCCCGGAGCAGAACACCAGCCAGCTCAAGGTGCAGAAGGTCGTCACCGGCGGCACTGAGGAGCAGAACAACACCGACGAGTTCAACTTCACCATCAATCTGACCGACGCTTCCGGCAACCACTTGCTCGACGACTACGCCTACACGCGCTACGCGGCGGACGGCACCGAGATCGCCACCGACCTCATCACATTCGACGGCGGCACATTCTCGCTCAAGAACGGCGAGTACATCATCATCCGCTACCTGCCATACGGTACGAAGTACACCATCACCGAGAACGGCACCGGTGACCCCAACGCATCGCTGGACGGCAAGTACACCGTCAGCGGCACCGTCAACACGGGCGGCATCAGCGCGTCCGTGCCATTCACCGGCGTCACCGCCTCCGGTCAGATCCAGAACGGCCAGAACGGCGAGGTCATCTACACCAATAGGCTTAATCCCAAGCTGCCGGACACCGGCGGAATCGGTATATACAGGTATACATGCAGAGGCATTGCTCTTCTCGCATTACCTCTGCTGTATATGGTGTTTTCCAGAAAACGAAGATCAGTATCAGGATCTTAATGGAAGGTACTAATAAATAAAAATCGATCAAAGGAAGGAGAAAAAGATGAAACTTGTAAAGAAAATTGCCGGTCTGTTATTGGCTCTGGTTGTGACGCTTTCTATGTCCACAGTTGTATTTGCCACACAGGAAGGTCCTGCCTCGGAGCTGGCCACCGGCACCATCACTATCAACAACGCCATACCAGATCAGACGTACAGTATCTACAAGGTTCTGTACCTTGAGAGCTACAACGCCGCTTCCGGCGCCTATGCTTACAAAGCCAACAGTGCATGGAAGAACTGGGTGGAGAACGCTAACGGCGGCGGCAAGTACCTGTCCACCGACTCCCAGGGCTATGTGACATGGAAGGAGGGCGCGGATGTTGAGGCTTTCGTCAAGGACGCCCTGGCCAGCGCCCATGACAGCGGTATCGCCCCTGACGGCCAGATGACTGCCGGAGAGGCTGCCACTCCTGCCACCACTACCACGGTTACCTTCGACAGCGTGAAGCCCGGCTACTACCTGGTGGACACTACCACCGGATCCTTGTGCTCTGTTGATACCGCCAACCCCAACGCCACAATCAACGAGAAGAACAAGGTTCCGCCAGTGAAGAAGCAGGTCCAGGAGGATTCCGACAGCAGCTGGGGGGACAGTGACACCGCGCAGATCGGCGACACCGTGAATTTCCGGACCACCATCACTGCTGATAAGGGCGCGCAGAATTACGTGCTGCATGACGATATGAGCAACGGCCTGACCTTTACCCAAGGCTCGATCAGGGTGTACGCGGGTCAGGTAGACGCTGTACATGAGCTGGATGCCGCCAACTACACGGTTGCCACCAGCGGGCTCACCGACGGCTGTGACTTCGAGATCACCTTCGCGCAGACCTACCTTGATACCATCACCAGCCAGACTAACCTGATCGTCACCTACAGCGCGACGCTCAACAGCGACGCGGCCATCTCCACCGATAAGAACACCAATAAGACCCAGCTTCAGTACGGTGACGACAACCGCACCGAGTGGAGCGAGACCACCACAGAGACTTTCAAGTTCCAGATCGTAAAGACAGATGACCAGAACAAGCTGATCGACGGCGCCGAATTCCAGCTGTACACGCAGCAGAACGGCGGCACCCCGCTGGCCCTCGTTGACAAGGGTGACGGCACCTACCGTGTGGCTGCTTCGACGGATACCACCACCACGACCACTATTGTGGTCAAGGACGGCCAAGCCGCAGTCGAGGGCCTTGACTCTGATTCCGCTTCCAAGTACTACATAGAGGAGACCAAGGCTCCAGCCGGTTACAATAAGCTGGACGGCCGCGTCGAGATTACCATGGACAATGGCAACATGGTCGCTCAGATCAGCCATGACAGCCAGAGCGGTGACGATACATGGACCAGCGGCGGCGTGCATGTAGTCAATAAGACCGGCTCCGAGCTGCCCAGCACCGGCGGCATTGGCACCACGATCTTTTACATCATTGGCGGTGTCATGGTAGTCGCTGCAGGCATTCTTCTCGTGATCCGGATCAGAAAACGCAGTACAGGGAGATAGAGTTCGCTTGAAGGATTTTACAAAAACAGGCCGCCTTACATATACCGGGGAGAGAAGTATCTCTTTCCGGCATGGGCAGGCCGTTCCGGGCTGTATACGGCAGACTGCCGGGTACAGCGGGAAGGAGAGCTCCCCATGAAAAAAAATAAAATTTCTACAATTCTTCTGATATTGATTTTTCTTGTTGGGCTGTCCTTGCTGCTGTACCCTGCTGTCAGCGATTACTGGAATGCCTTTCACCAGTCCAGAGCGATCGCAGAATACACCAGCCAGGTGGATGAACTTGATCCGGAGATATATGAAAAGCTCTGGGCTGATGCTGAAAGATACAATCAGACGCTGTTAAATAAGACAGACCGGTTTGTGATGTCAGATGAAGAAAAGGCAGAATATGAGAGTTTGTTGAATATTACGGATACCGGAATCATGGGCTATATAGAAATACCTGCCATAGACTGTTCTCTGCCGATCTACCACGGCACTGATGAATCTGCGCTGCAGGTTGCCATAGGCCATCTTGAAGGCAGTTCTCTGCCTGCGGGCGGCAAGGGAACCCATTGTGTCCTTTCCGGACACAGGGGGCTGCCCAGCGCGAGGTTGTTCACCGATATTGATAAGATGACCCGGGGGGATACCTTCATTTTAAGAGTTCTGAATAAGACATTGACATATGAAGTGGATCAGATTCTTACCGTGGATCCGTATGATCTGAGTGCCTTGGAGATCGACCCGGATCAGGATTACTGTACATTGGTTACCTGTACACCCTATGGGATCAATACCCACCGCCTGCTTGTGCGGGGGCACAGGGTGGCAAATCGTGCGGAAGATTCAGCTGCGCAGGCGGACGATAGGGGGCTGATTGTACGGACTGTCCTTTATTCTGCCGCCATGGTATTGAGTGTGTTCGCGATTGTAATTGTGCTGCTGGTAAAAGCACGTAAAAAGAAATAGGAGGGAACATCGAATGAAAACAACAAAAAAAATATCGGTGTTAATGCTGCTGGCCGTACTGATGCTTAATATAAAATTTACTGCCTTTGCCCACGATGTACCGGAACCGGGCAGGAGCGGATCCATTTCTGTCACGATGGAATATGATAAAACGCCGGTCCCGGGAGGGACACTGTCTTTGTACCGCGTCGGCAATGCATCGGAAGACGATGGAAATTATCATTTTGTTCTGAACAGCGAATTCGCAGACAGTCAGGCAGCGCTGGATGATATCCAGACAGACCGGACAGCGCAGAAACTGGCTTCATTTGCCGCTGATCACAGAATTTCCGGTGTCACAAAAAATATAGACAATTCTGGAAAAGTTTCTTTCGATAATCTGGAAATAGGACTTTATCTCATGGTTCAGGAAGAAGCATCTGCAGGATACTATGCAGTGGAGCCCTTCCTTGTCAGCGTTCCGTTTATGGAAGACGGGATTTACATCTATGATGTAAATGCAAGCCCAAAGACAGAGTTGAAATCAATACCTCATGAGCCTGAGACAGAATCATCTGTTCCGGAAAAAACAACTTCGAATTCCTTTCCTCAGACAGGGCAGTATGATTGGCCTGTCATTCTGATCCTGATCTTAATGGGGCTGTCATTGTGTGTAATCGGATGTACATTGCGCTTTCGCAGCAGAACGGACGGACATAAAGAATAAGGCTGATTAATCTATCGGCATAGTTCACGGATCAAGGAGCTGTTAACGCATAATAAAGATGGGAAGGAGCTTTTATGACAGAATCTGTTCAGCGAAAAACTGAGGATCTGACAGGCCGGGTATTCGGACATCTAACAGTAAAAAAGCGGCTCCCGAACCGTAAAGGGAGAAGCTGGTGGCTGTGCAGCTGTGACTGCGGCGGGGAAAAAGCAGTTACGGCTCATGATCTGAAAGCCGGGAAGGTGAAAAGCTGCGGCTGCCTGATACATTCGCCTAAACGTAGTATAATCGATATCTCAGGACAGCGGTTCGGACGGCTGACTGCCCTGCATCCTACAGAGCGCCGGGACAGACACGGGTCAGTGTATTGGGCCTGCAGGTGCGACTGTGGAAATGAGCGGGAAGTTTCTGAAGACAGCCTGAGGAGCGGAAACTGTAAAAGCTGTGGATGTCTGAACCGTGAAAATCATATGAAAATCCAGGGAAGGCTTCACAGAGTAGACGGAACCTGTATCGAGTTTTTGGAGAAGAGGAAAAGCAGAAAAGATAATAAGAGCGGATTCCGTGGTGTATTTCGGCTTGCAAACGGAAAATACCGGGTTAGTATAGGCTTTCGCGGTAAAAGAATCTCATTGGGATGCTATGATAAATATGAAGATGCAGTCAGAGCGCGCCTAGAGGCTGAAGAACAGATTCACGGAAGCTTTCTGGAAAAATATCATCAATGGGAGAAAAAAGCCCGGGAGGACCCGGCATGGGCCCGGGAGAATCCCTTTAGTCATGATATATTCTAAAAGACAAGAGATATATGATCTCTGTATATTGAATGGGCAGCAACATCAATTTAGTGCGGCTGCCCATTCAATATGGGGGGATTAGGAACTCAAAACTAAGGTCTGGTATCCGGCGCGTTTGAGTCTTCTCTCGACAGCTGCCGCTTCGTCCAGTG
>ERZ1643246.4856-NODE-4856-length-10282-cov-4.906718_pt1 | contig 10282 bp, 9 predicted proteins | sample MGYA00579265_ERZ1643246 | MGnify/ENA primary metagenome ERZ1643246 (study PRJEB29033, sample SAMEA4952261) | chicken gut metagenome | biome: Broiler Chicken; feature: Gastrointestinal Tract; material: Caecum | place: Ireland | collected 2018 | study: Broiler...
GCTTTGCGGTTTATTTGCACGGCACAGCCGCGCAATTCCTCCCGCAAGCACCGATTTCGGCGCTTGCGGGAGAAATTCGGCCATTGCTGCAATGTATCCTCCGGCGGCGGGGATATGCCGCCGCCGGAAGCGCCTGAGCAGAGCCGATGGGCCTTGAAAGCCCTGCTGTTCAAGGCCTTCGGCTTTGTTCAGCAGGCGTTGCAGCAGGCGTTGAAAAGGGGGAAACGCCATGTACCTGAGTGATGACGCCCGGGCGGTATTTGACGCCATGCGGGAGGGCATTACCATCATCGACACCGAGGGGCGCATCGTCTTCGGCAACCGGGCCTACCGGGAGTTCCTCAACAAGGAGGCCGGAGGGGACATCGGCCCCATCGAGGGCTGCAAGCTCCGGGAGCTGCGCCCCGGCGCCCGGCTGCCGGGGGTGCTGGAGGTGGGCAAGCCCATCCTCCACATCACCCGCCAGGAGATCCAGGACTTCTACTTCGTCAACATGTACCCCATCTACGAGGACGGGGAGCTGAAGGGCGGCGTGTCGGTGGTGACCTTTCTGGAGGACGCCTACCAGGCCAAGGAGGAGCTGGAGGCGGCGGAGGCCCGGAGCAAGCAGGTGCTCCGCCGCCTCAACAGGGCCAACGGCGCCCGGTACACCTTTGACGACATTGTGGCCGTCAGCCCGGAGGCCGTGCAGGTGAAGGAGCTGGCCCAGCGCATTGCCGCCACAGATGCCACGGTGCTGCTGGAGTCGGAGAGCGGCACGGGCAAGGAGCTCTACGCCCAGGCCATCCACAACGCCGGCGCCCGCTCCGCCGGGGTGTTTGTGGCCATCAACTGCGCCAACTTCAACGCCAACATGCTGGAGTCGGAGCTCTTCGGCTATGCCGAGGGCGCCTTCACCGGCGCCAAGCGGGGCGGCAAGATGGGCCTCTTCGAGGCCGCCGCCGGCGGCACCCTCTTTCTGGACGAGATCTCCGAAATGGACATCGGGCTCCAGGCCAAGCTGCTGCGCGTCCTCCAGGAGCGGCGGTTCCGCCCGGTGGGCGCGGTCAAGGAGCTGGAGGCCGACGTGCGGGTGATCGCCGCCTGCAACGCCTCCCTGCCCGACTATGTGGCGGAGGGGAAGTTCCGGAAGGATCTGTACTACCGCCTCAACACCTTTGCCCTGCACATCCCGCCCCTGCGGGAGCGGCCCGGCGACATCCCGCTGCTGGCCCGCACCATCCTGGACGAGCTGGGACACAGGCTCCGCCGCCCCTTCACCCTCACCGACGACGCGGTGGAGTGCCTCCAGGCCCACGACTGGCCGGGCAACGTGCGGGAGCTGCGCAATGCCCTGGAGTTCTCCGCCTATCTCACCCCCTCCGGGGTGATTGACCGGGCGGCCCTGCCCAGCGATCTGATCCGGCGGAGCGAGGACGCCGGCCTCACCCTGGCCCAGAGGACACGGAACTTTGAAAAGCGGGAGATCCGCCGCCTGCTGGACAAGAACGGCGCCGGACTGGAGGGCAAAAAGAAGACCGCCGCCCAGCTGGGCATCTCCCTGGCCAGCCTGTACAACAAGCTCAACGGATAGTTCTAAAATTCTGGAAACCCATTCTAAAAATTTAGAATCGCAGCGGTTTCAGGGGGTGCGGGGAGCGCGCCCAAGGTGACCATTTGGTTTATTTCCAGAATTTTAGAACAACCTTTTTTGTGCCCCGGCTGCCCCCGGGGCGCCGCCGCCGCCGCATCCCCTTGCGCCCCAAGGCTTTGAAAAATTTTTTCATTGTTCTTCCTCTTTTGGCATCCGCTTTGCATATAGGCATATACAGGCAACATTGGAGAGGTTGCTAATTCAAAAGAGGAGGTCTCTACATGCTAGCAGCACTTGGTTTCATCACGGTCATAGCCATGCTTATCCTGATTATGACCAAGAAAGCGTCGCCTGCGGTGGCCCTGATCATCGTTCCCCTGATCACCGGCATCATCGCCTGCGCGTTTATCGTCACTGACCCGGAGGGCGCCCCTGGGGTGGTCAACTTCGCGGCCAACGTCAAGAGCCTTGGAGGGATGATCGCCGGCGATGACGGACTGCTGTCCGTGGCCGCCACCGGCGTCATGTTCATCTTCTCCATCCTGTTCTTCGGCATCCTGACCGATGCCGGCACCTTCCGCCCCATCATCGGCGGCATCACCAAGCTGGTGGGCACCAACCCCATCCTGATCGCCATCGGCACTTCCATCCTGGCCATGATCGTCCACCTGGACGGCTCCGGCGCTGTCACCTTCCTGATCTGCGTGCCCCCGCTGGTGCCCCTGTATGACGCCGTGGGCATGAAGCGCACCACCCTGGCCACCATCGTGGCCATGTCCGCCGGCACCATGAACATCCTGCCCTGGGGCGGCCCCACCATCCGCGCCGCCACCGCCCTGAACGTGGACGTGGTAAGCGAGCTGTTCATGCCTGTGCTCCCCGCCGTGCTGGTGGGCCTGGCCCTGGACGTGGTTCTGTCCGCCCTGCTGGGCGCCCGTGAGAAGGCCCGCCTGGGCAACGTCAAGCTGACCAGCGCCGAGTTCAAGATGGCCGAGCTCACCGAGGAGGAGAAGAAGCTGGCCCGTCCCCACCTGTTCTGGGTCAACATCATCCTGATCATCGCCGCCATCGTCACCCTGCTGTTCTCCGGCTTTGCCCCCGCGGTGGTGTTCATGATCTTCTACGTGCTGGCCACCGTCATCAACTACCCCAAGGTGGCCGACACCAAGGCCCGTGTGGATGCCAACGCCAAGAGCGCCATCATGATGTGCTCCGTGCTCTTTGCCGCCGGCGCCTTCTGCGGCATCATGACCGGCACCGGCATGATCACCGAGATGGCCAACACCCTGGTGTCCATCATCCCCCACTCCCTGGGCAAGTTCTTCCCCGTCATTGTGGGCATCATCGGCATGCCCGCCTCCCTGCTCTTTGACCCCGACTCCTTCTACTACGGCGTGCTGCCCGTGCTGGCCCAGACCGCCGAGGGCTTCGGCGTGGCCGGTGTCAACGTAGGCCAGGCCGCTATCCTGGGCCAGATGACCGTTGGCTTCCCCGTCTCCCCGCTGACCCCCTCCACCTTCCTGCTGGTGGGTCTGGCCGGCGTGGATCTGGGTGAGCACCAGAAGAAGACCATCCCCATCCTGTGGCTGGTCTCCCTGGTCATGCTGGCTGTGGCCGTTCTGACCGGCGGTATCACCATCTGAATCCCTGTCTGACCTTGGGCGCGGCGGCCCTGCGGGCCACAGTCCGCCGGAGCGCCGCGCCCTCCTAACAATCTTTGAAAGGAAGAAGCTGCGCAATGAAAACCATCCGAATCGGCAGCGGCGCGGGCTACGCCGGCGACCGCCTGGAGCCCTCCCTGGAGCTCATCGAGAAGGGCAATCTGGACTACATCAGCTACGAGTGCCTGGCCGAGCGCACCATCGCCATCGGCCAGCAGGCCAAGCTGAAGGATCCCACCAAGGGCTACAACGGCCTGCTGGAGCACCGCATGGAGAAGGCCCTGCCCCTGTGCTGGAAGCACAAGGTGAAGCTCATCACCAACATGGGCTCCGCCAACCCCCAGGCCGCGGCCAAGAAGTGCGTGGAGATCGCCCGCAAGCACGGCCTGACCGGCATGAAGATCGCCTGTGTCACCGGCGATGATCTGCTGCCCGTCATCGACAAGTACATGGACACCGAGGTGTGGGAGACCCACGAGCCTCTGTCCAAGCTGCCCGGCGAGATCGTCTCCGCCAACGCCTACATGGGCGTGGAGGGCATCCTGAAGGCCCTGGAGCAGGGCGCCGACGTGGTGATCACCGGCCGCGTGGCCGACCCCGCCATCTTCATGGCCCCCGCCATCCACGAGTTCGGCTGGTCTCTGGAGGACTGGGACAAGCTGGGCAAGGGCACCATGATGGGCCACCTGCTGGAGTGCGGCGGCCAGGTCACCGGCGGCTACTTCGCCGAGCCCGGCAAGAAGGACGTGCCCGGCGTGGGCCACCTGGGCTTCCCCATCGTGGAGATCGCCGAGGACGGCTCCTTCTTCGTCACCAAGGTGCCCGAGGCCGGCGGCATGGTCACCGTGGAGACCTGCTCCGAGCAGATCGTCTATGAGATTCACGACCCGGAGAACTACCTGACCCCCGACGTGGTGGCCGACTTCAAGCAGGTCAAGTTCACCGAGGTGGAGAAGGACAAGGTTCAGGTGGAGGGCGCCACCGGCAAGCCCAAAACCGACACCTTCAAGTGCTCCATCGGCTATAAGGACTGCTTCATCGGCGACGGCGAGATCAGCTACGGCGGCCCCGGCTGCCTGGCGCGCGCCAAGCTGGCTCTGGATATCGTGAAGGAGCGGCTGGAGCTGGTGGCCCCCGGCCAGTTCGACGAGCTGAAGTTCGACCTGATCGGCTGCAACAGCCTGTACTGGAACCCGGACTACAAATACAACCAGGAGCCCAGCGAGGTTCGCGTCCGGGTGGCCGGCCGCGCCAAGACCAAGGCCGTCGCCGACCTGGTGCCCAACGAGGTGGAGGCCCTGTACACCAACGGCCCCGCCGGCGGCTGCGGCGCCGTCAAGCGCACCCGCGACATCGTCTCCGTGGCCTCCATCCTGGTGGATCGCAACGATGTTAAGCCCGAGGTCGAGCTGTTTGAAGTCTGATTCTGGTACAGAAAGGAAGCGTTGAGTCATGAAACTCTGGGATATCGCACACTCCCGCACCGGCGACAAGGGCAACATCTCCAATATCTCCCTCATCGCCTATGACCCCAAGGACTATGAGCTGCTCCGTGAGAAGGTCACCGCCGAGAAGGTGAAGGAGCACTTCAAGGGCATGGTCAAGGGCGAGGTGGTTCGCTATGAGCTGCCCAACATCCACGCCCTCAACTTCGTCATGTACGCCGCCCTGGGCGGCGGCGTGACCCGCTCCCTGTCCGTGGACATGCACGGCAAGGGCCTGTCCTCCTATCTGCTGGACATGGAGATCTAACAGGCAAACGCACAGACGCCGCGGAAGCGCAGCTTCCGCGGCGTCTGTGCGTTTGCAGCCGGATGGGCTCAGCCCTCCCTGGAGCAGATGGCCATGGAGGCCTTCATGGAGGGGGCGATGGCGATCAGCGCGGTGACATAGGCCACCACAAAGATGGCGGGCACCTTGGTGATCCAGAAGCCGAAGAAGGCGCCGCCCAGGGCGAAGCCGGCCTCGCAGAACATGAGGATAAAGCTCATGAGGATCACGATGACGAACACAATGGCCAGGGTGCGGACAAAGTAGGCGGCCGCGCCGCCCGGGTTCTTGATGCCCACGGCCTTGACGAACCTGTTGCCCATGGCGGGCAGGTCGATGATGGTCTCCAGGGTCAGGTTGAGGCAGAAGCCCTGGATCATGCCCACCACAAAGGTGGGCACGGACAGGGTGCCCTGCCCGGCCTGGACAAAGAGGGTCACCACCAGGGTGATGAAGAAGGCCAGGAAGATGTTGAATACCAGGGGGAATTTACTCTTTTTGCACATAGTCGGTTCCTCCTCGAACAGTCGATTACCAGTTGTCCTTGTTTTCCGCGTAGACCTGGGGCAGGATGGTGGCCAGGTGGCCGAACTCCTTCAGGTTGTGGGCAAACAGGCCCATGGGCACCTCGGGGGGCACGGAGACGCCGTCGGGCACCAGCTTGACCAGCTGCCCGTCCACCAGGCCGTAGCCGATCCAGAACCGGGAGCGCAGCTCGATGCCGCCGGGGATCTCCCGCACAAAGTGGGTCATGATGGCGGCCACGCCCTGGCCGGGCACGGGCCCGTGGCCGTTGGCACAAATCAGGGCGGCGCAGGCGTCGGTGCCCACCTTCTCCTCCTCGTAGCCCAGCTCGTGGGGATAGCGGAACTCCAGGATCAGCTCGTCCGGGCCGCCGCCGATGTCCTCCTTCACGTGGTGGCAGGTGCCCCAGGTGCGCTCCCGCATGGGCAGGCTCTGATCCAGGGTCTTGGCCCGGTTCTGCTGGCGGGCGTAGTAGTGATCCTCGGGATCCCAGATGCGGTAGCGGAGATCCTCCAGGCTGTGCCAGGCGAACCACCACTCGAACATCTCGGGGGTGACGCCGGGCATCTCGGTCTTGTTGGCCAGGTAGCCGGTGCCGTTGGGCATGACGCACCAGCCGACCTCGCAGGGCAGGTAGCCGGGCCGGAACAGCTCATTGCGATCCTCAATCTTCAGGGCCAGGGCGGGGTCAATGGGCCCCCCCTCCAGCACGGAGATCTTCTCCGCCGGGATGGGGGTGATGGGCAGGTCGTAGAACTTGGCGTAGGGCAGGGCGCGCTCTTCCGGGGTCAATACAGGACGCTGACTCATGACTGATACACTCCTTTGCTGTTGTGGAAGACTTCTGCCTCCCTGTTATGCAAAAGGAGGGCCAACTTTTCCGCCGATGCCCGGATTCCCTGGGGCCGTAAGCAGAATTTTGATTGCAACCCGTCTCCTGCCTCCGGTTTTGCGAAAATGAATTGTCTTTTTTCTGTACATATGCTAGGATAAATGTAAGAAATCTGTACAGGTGGTGGTATGGTGAATACCCTCTATCTCTCCGAGACGGAGCTGCGCACCCGGGGCGGCGCCCTGGATCGGATGCTGGACAGCCTCTTTGACAACGGCATCCTGCTGGATCGGGACTGCCGGATCCTCTATATCACCGCGTCGGATCAGAAGGAGCTGATCGGGCAGCACGTCTCCGTCATCGACCAGGTCTCCCCCTTTGAGGCGGTGCTCCGCTCCGGCCGGCCCCAGTTGGATCTGCTGCTGGAGCTCCACGGCCGGCAGTGCCTGTCCAGCCTTTTCCCCGTCTCCGACGGGGAGGGGATCATCGGCGTGGTGGGCACCATCACGGTGCGCAGCCTGGCCCGGCTCAAGCGGGTGGCCACCCGCATCAGCGACCAGGACGAGGGCTTTCAGGGGCTCTACCGGGGGCTGTCCCGCATCGACAGCGGCTACAACCTGGAGGATTTCCGGGGGGAGAGCCCCGCGGTGAAGGATCTGCTGGAAAAGGCCCGCAAGGCGGCCAACAGCGGGGAGAGCGTGCTGATCCTGGGGGAGACGGGCACCGGCAAGGAGATCATCGCCGGCGGCATCCATGCCGAGCGCCACCGGGGCCGCCCCGCCCCCTACGTCACCATCAACTGCACCGCCATTCCGGAGCAGCTGATGGAGGCGGAGCTCTTCGGCCATGAGAAGGGCGCCTTCACCGGGGCCACCGAGACCCGCCTGGGCAAGTTCCAGCTGGCGGGGGACGGGGATATCCTGCTGGACGAGATCGGGGACATGGATCTGAACATGCAGTCCAAGCTGCTGCGGGTGCTGGAGTCCCGGGAGTTTGAGCGGGTGGGCGGCCGGGAGAGCATCCCACTGCGGGCGGGGATCATCGCCTCCACCAACCAGAACCTGCTGGCCATGAGCGAGCGGCGGGCCTTCCGGGCGGATCTCTACTACCGCCTGTCCGCCATTGAGCTCTACCTGCCCCCGCTGCGGGCCAGGCCGGAGGACATCCCCATGCTCATTGACCACCTGTGTGCCCAGAAGGGGGGCCGCCTCCATCTCACCTCACAGGCCATGCTCTATCTCCAGCGGTACGCCTGGCCGGGCAACGTGCGCCAGCTAAAAAACCTGGTGGGCCGCTGGCTGGTGTTCTACGACGGGGTGCTGATCACCGGGGAGCGGGTGGTGACCGAGCTGACCGTCGGCCAGCGCAGCTATAACGAGGCCTTCGGGGTTTCCGATCCCCTGGCCGGGCCGGCGCCGGAGGCCCCCGCAGGCACCGCCGGGCCGCCCCGCACCCTGGCGGAGCAGGAGCGGGACGCGGTGGAGCGCGCCCTGATCTGGTCGGGAGGGAACCGCTCGATGGCGGCCCGGGCGCTGGGGATCTCCCGGGCCGCTCTCTACCAGAAGCTGGAGCGGTTCCGGCTGCTCTGAGCAAAGTGCTGGGCGGACAAAAGAGCGCCGGCCCACCTTGTCAGAGGCGAACCGGCGCTGAGAAAAACGATTGTTACGGATTTCAGGCCTTCCAGCGCCCGCACACAGGCGCACAGCCAGATTTGATGGGGGGCGCGGTTTAGGGCTGGGGGCGAGTGCGCGCCCAGTAGGCCGCCATGCTCTCGCCGGGCTGCCCGGTGGTCTCGCGGGACAGGTAGGCGGCCCACGCCCCAGGCGGGGCCCAGGAGCGGGCAGAGCCCTCGTCGGGGAACTCCACCTCGGCGTAGAAGAAGCCGGTCTCCAGCGCCGGATCCACCGAGTTGACCTCCAGGGTGAGGCCGCCGGGGAGGGGATACCGGCGCTGCTCTTTTTCGATCATGGGGCCGGAGAGCAGGGTGATCAGCCGGGCGTAGTCTCCCTCCGACACCGGCAGCTCAATCTCCTCACGCACCAGGCCGCCCTTGCCCTTGAAGCAGAGGACATACTGCACCGGCCCGCCCTCCCGCGCCTCCCGGCGGATGCGGATGGCGGGGCGGACGGCGAAATAGCCCTGAGCCATGTGCCAGACTTGGGCGGGGGTTCCCTCCGGCCAGCCGTTCACCAGCCAGCGGCGTTCAATCTCCATGGGCGCCGCCTCAGAAGGGGATGGCCACGATGGCGGGCACCAGGATGGGCACCGCCAGGGAGAGCACCACGCCGGAGGTGAAGGAGTAGATGGTGATGCGCTCATGGGTGGCGCCCACCACCACGGGGAGCACCGTGTCCATGGCCGCCGCGCCAGGGAGGGAGGCGCACTCCACATAGCCGATGTACTTGGCCACGAAGGGGATGGAGATGATGGAGAAGATCTCCCGCATCACATTGGACAGGAAGGCCACGGCGGACACCGACAGGGAGTAGGGGGCCAGCAGGGTGGGGGCCAGGGAGTACCACCCCATGCCGGAGGCGGCAGCCATGGAGTCCTTGATCCCCAGGGGGAGGAAGAGCCCCGCAATGGCCGCGCACACCAGGGAGCCCAGGCAGACCGCCACCGGCACCAGCAGCACCTGGAACCCGGCGGTCTTCACGTCGCTGAGGAAGGTGCCCTGCTTGCCCATGTCCATGCCCACCATGAACAGCAGCAGGTAGAGGCCGAAGTTGATGATCGTGCCGCAGTGGACGGTGACGGCGGCGGGCAGGACGAAGCGGCCGGCCAGCATGCCCAGCACCACGGCGATGACGATCCACAGGGTCAGGGAGTTGTCCGCCTTGCCGGCCTGGTGGGCCTCCTCCTCCCGGGCCGCCTCGCTGCCCCGGGGCAGGCCGTAGCGATCCAGCTTGAGGACAAACCGCCGCAGCAGAGAGAGAAAGAGCAGGGAGCCACCCATGGCGAACACGGTGATCACCAGGGCGGACAGGCCGATCTCCCCCAGGGAGGAGATCACCTCGTCGTTGGCGCCCAGGTTCACGCCCAGGGTGACAATCAGGATCATGAGGGCCACGAACTGGAGCTTGCTCACCCACACCAGGGGGCGGCTGCGCAGGGCCTTCCGGGAGCCCAGAAATGCGCCGAGGACAACAAGACCGATGTAGATCGCCAGATTGCTCAGGGTGCCGAGGGTAGTTCCCATAGTGATCCATCCTTTTTTATGATAATAAGGGGCCTCCACATTGTAGCATGGGCAGGTGGAAAAGTCCACCCCCTGCGGAGCCTCAGGCGGCGGCCGTCGCCCCTGCGGGGAGGCCCACCCCCTGCCAGAGGTACCGGCCGGTACCGTGGGAGGCGTTGTATTCCTCCACCACCCCGGCGGCCAGATCCGGCCAGTCGCTGATGAGGCCGGTGACGCCCATCTGCAGATACTGCTCCATCTTATCCGTATCGTATACCGTCCACACGTAGACCGGCAGGCCCAGCTCCCGGGCCTGGGTCACCAGGCGGTTGCTCACCAGGCTCTCCTCCACCGCCAGGAAGTCGATGCTGTACTGCCAGATGGTCTCGTCCAGATCCCCGGCGCTGGCATAGGCGCAGTAGCCCACCCACCACTCCGGGTGGGTCTCGTGGATGGTGGTGAGGCAGGGGTAGTCCAGGGACATGAAGATGGCCCGCTCCCCGAAGTCATGGGCCTCCACCACATCCAGGATGGCCCGGGCCAGGGCCTCCCCCTGGCCGGCCTCCGGCTTGAGCTCGATGAGCAGGCCCATGCCGCTCTCATCGGCCTGGCAGAACCGGATGAGCTCCTCCAGGGAGGCGATGTATCCGGTGTCCTGATAGCTGGAGGCGTCGTGGAGGGGCAGGGCGCGCAGCTCCTCCCAGGTCAGGGCGGACACGCTCTCCATCCGCCCCGCCAGCCGC
>ERZ1643246.4858-NODE-4858-length-10280-cov-14.569095_pt1 | contig 10280 bp, 10 predicted proteins | sample MGYA00579265_ERZ1643246 | MGnify/ENA primary metagenome ERZ1643246 (study PRJEB29033, sample SAMEA4952261) | chicken gut metagenome | biome: Broiler Chicken; feature: Gastrointestinal Tract; material: Caecum | place: Ireland | collected 2018 | study: Broiler...
AGGGGGCCTGCACCTCGTTCATCATCTTCATGGCCTCCATCAGGCACACGGTCTGTCCCTTCTTCACCTTGTCGCCTACCTTGACAAAGGGCGCGGCGTCGGGGGCGGAGGCGGCATAGAAGGTGCCTACCAGAGGAGCGGTGATGCAGGGGCCCTCCGGCTGGGCGGGGGCGGCGGCCACAGAGGGAGCAGGGGCGGCGGGCGCCGGTCCGGCGGCCGGTGCGGCGGGAACGCCCACGCCCTTGCTCAGCTCCAGCGTCACGTCCTTGGTGGTCAGCTTAAAAGCGGTGATACCGCTCTGGTCGAAGCGGGACATCAATTCAAAGATCTCTTGGTTGGTCATAGCGGCTCCTTTCGGCACAAAGGCGCCGGATTTACCGGCGCCTCAGGCAGTTGTGCAGAAAGCTGCAATTACGCAGCGTGCTCCTCGATGTACTTCACCAGATCGCCCACGGTCTTCATATTGGGCAGATCCTCGTCGGCGATGGTCACGCCGAAAGCCTCCTCCAGAGCCATGGACAGCTCCACAGCGGCCAGGGAGTCAGCCTCCAGGTCCTCAGCCAGACGGGCCTCGGGAGTCACCTTGTCGGCGTCGCAGCTCAGAGTCTCCACAATGATGTCCTTGATCTTCTCGAAATCCATGCTAAATGCTCCTCACAAATCAATTCAAAAATTTTAGTTAAATCATTTTACTTAAAAATTTTTAAATAAAATAATTTAAGCATATTTTATCAGGCGGGCTCCATTTGTCAAGGGTTATTTTTGCCGAAAAAAGGGAAAAGGCGTGGGAGGCTTAGGGGCGCAAGGGGTTGAAACAGAAAAAAATCCCCCGCGGACCATGCCGCGGGGGAGGGAATGGGGGTAAGTAGCCGCCCGGATGGGCGGCGCGGAGTTTAGCCGCGGCAGCAGCCGCAGCCGCAGGAACCGCAGGAGTTGGAGTCGTCGTCCTCCTCCCAGAGGAAGGCGGGGACGGAGACATACACCGGCCAACGGGTGTTGGTGGTGTTGGAGCTGCCGCTGTTGATCATGCGGGACAGACTGTCAAAAGCGGGCAGGGTGACGGCCCCGCCGCTGTTACCGGTTCCGGAGCCGCAGCAGCAGCGGCAGCAGCGATTCTGACGATTACAACAGCACATGATGAAGTACCCCCATTCAAAGTAGCGGTGGGTCTTTGCCCTCCGCAAGACAGTATACGTCCCCGGCGGGCAAAAGGTGCGGCGCAAAAAAACGCCGGCCCCCATGGGGACCGGCGCAATGGAGTCAGGACAGTTCAGGCGGCCACAACGTTGACAGCGCGCAGCTTGTCGGGATTCTTGGGATCGGGCTCAACCTCATAGGTAACCTTCTGGCCCTCCTGGAGGGTCTTGAAGCCGTCGCACACGATGGCGGAGAAGTGGACGAACACGTCGTCGCCGCCCTCGTCGTTGGAGATGAAGCCGAAGCCCTTGGTCTCGTTGAACCACTTGACAGTACCGTGATACATGATGGTACCTCCTGAGAATAGATTTTGGAGCTAAATGACAAAGAAAAAACTCACATCATTGCGTATCGTCTGAAGAACCGACGATGACTACAAAAATGTGAGTTCAGGCCGTGCATTTAGACTACCCTAATACTATACCACTGAACCGGTCGCCCGTCAAGGGGAAATCACAGCTGCTCCTTTTCCGGGTTGTCCGCGATCAGCCGCCGGATGGCCTCCTCCGGGTAGGAGAGCAGGCGGCCGTAATCCCAGGCGATCTGGGTGCGGTTGCCGCCAAAATAGACCTTTTCCTGTACCAGGGAATTTTTCCAGGCCTTCAGGCGCAGGTACTGGGCCAGAATATGGTCTTCTCGGTAGAGCAGAATGTTGTGCTTTCCCGCGTTCATGGAGATGGGAAACAGATCGGTGAGCAGGGGCTCGTCCTCTATGTAGAACTGGTTTCCGTAGCGGTTGCAGCTTTCGCGGGTGAAGGGGAGCAGGGCGTCCCGCTCCGCTGCGCTGTCCAGAGGATGGCTGAGCGCCAGATTTTTTACTCCCGCGCACACCATCTCGTTGAAACAGTCGATCACGCCGCACTGATAGGAAAAAGATTCGATGTTCTGCATGGCTTTGGGCCTCCTGTCTTCTGAAATCTATTTTACCCTATTTGCGCCCATCCTGCAAGAGAGAAGGTTGGAGAAAGGCAGGAGGCTTTGTCGAAGAAATACCTTGTCCGCCTCTTGCAACGGTGGGGGAAAACTGGTACAATGGGAAAAATTTCAGGAAGGGTCGGTGTCCGCATGTCAGGTTATCTTTCGGTTGGGCTCCTGCTGGCGGTGCTGGGGGCGTTTTTTGTGCTCATGCCGTATGAGAAGCTGCACGAAGTGTTTCGGGGCATGCGCTCCCCGGTGACCACCAAGGTGGGCGGCGCGGTGCTGCTGGTCGGCGGAGTCGCCATGATTGTAAAAGGCATTATGCTGCTGTAACGGAAAAGGACGGCGGCCACCCACAGTTGGGTGGCCGCCGTCCTTTTTGGTTGAGAATGGGGAGAAAATCAGTCAGATCTCCATGTCCAGCAGATAGGAGGACAGGCCCTTGCCGTGCATATCCACGGACAGGGAGCGGGTGACGCCGCCGCCCAGAGCGGCATACATCACGAAGTTGAGGGCGTGGATGTTGGGCAGCTCATAGCGGACGACTTCGCCCTTGACCATACCCTTGAAGTGCTCCTTCACACGCTCGGCGGTGACCTTCTCTTTGAGCATCTCATAGTCCTTTGGATCGTAGGCGATGAGGGAGATGTTGGAGATATTGCCCTTATCGCCGGTGCGGGAGTGCGCGAGGTCCCAGAGTTTCATAGCAAATGCTTCCTTTCTGTCTCAGAATCAGACTTCAAAGATCTCGGCTTCGGGCTTGACGTCGTAGCGGCTCACCAGGATGGAGGCCACGGAGACGATGTCGCGGGTGCGCTTGACAGCGCCGCAGCCGCCGGCGGGGCCGTTGGTGTACAGGGCCTCCACCTCGTTGCCGATGATATCGGCATCAGCCTTGGTCTTGGCGCGGCCGGCCACGCGGACCCGCACCTCGCTGGGCTCCTGATTGTACTGGTAGTCGGGATTCCAGTACAGGCTGTTGCAGCCGATCAGGTCGAATTTCAGCTCGTCGAACACGCCGGGAGCCACCAGCTCCAGACGCTCTTTGATGATTTCCAGGGCCAGCTTGCCCCGGGCCACGCAGCCGGGACCGCCGTAGCTGATCTCGCCGTCGCCGATGAAGCAGTCCTTATAGCCGATGGAGCACTTGAAGGTCTCGGTCTTGGGTTTGCCGGTAATGCCCTCCACCTTTACCATGTCCTTGCCGATTTCAGTAAACTTGATCTGCTTGCAGTCGGCCACCACATCGGGGGTCAGGTAGTTCTCGGGGTCGTGGATCTCATAGCAGATCTGCTCGGAGCAGGTTTCCACCGTGACCATGCCGCCGGCCTCGGGCACCTTGGTGACAAAGAAGGAGCCGTCCTCAGACACCTCAATGATGGGGAAGCCCAGATGGCCCACGCCGGGCACGTCCTTCTTGCCGGGCTCGGCGAAGTAGCCGCCGGTGACCTGGCCGCCGCACTCCAGCAGATGGCCCATGATGGTGCCCTTGCCCAGCTTGTCCCAGTCATCCAGGGACCAGCCGAACTCGTGGATCATGGGGGCCATGAAGATGGCGGGATCGGCCACCCGGCCGGTGATCACTACGTCTGCGCCCATGTCCAGGGCCTTCAGGATACCCTCCACGCCCATGTAGGCGTTGGCGGAGACGATTTCACCGGGCAGCTTGGAAAGGGGTTCATGGGTCTCCCATACCTCGGTGTCCATGTACTTGTCGATGACGGGTAACAGGTCGTCGCCGGTGACGCAGGCGATCTTCATGCCCTTCAGGCCGTGCTTGCGGGCGATCTCCACACACTTTTGAGCGGCGGCCTGAGGATTGGCGGAGCCCATGTTGGTGATGAGCTTCACCTTGTGCTTCCAGCACAGGGGGAGGGCCTTCTCCATACGGTGCTCCAGCAGGCCGTTATAGCCCTTGGTGGGGTCCTTCAGCTTGGTCTGCTGGCCGATGGCGATGGTGCGCTCAGCCAGACACTCGTAGCTGATGTAGTCCAGATTACCCTTCTCGATGAGCTCCAGGGAGGGTTCCAGGCGGTCGCCGGCATAGCCTGCGCCGCTGCCGATGCGAATGCTTTTCATAGTATGACTTCCTTTCTGACAAGAAGGTGGATGGGGAACAGGCTCAGATGGTGATGGCGCCGGTCACTACGGCCACCACCAGCATAATAATGGAGATCAGCCACACCATAGGGATGGTTTTCTTCTGATGCTCGCCCAGGTCCACGCCGGACAGGCCCACCAGCAGGAAGGTGGAGGCGGTGAGGGGGGAGACCGGGAAGCCGGTGGTCATCTGGCCCAGGATAGCGGCCTGGCCCACGTTGACGCCGGCCACGCCGAAGCCCTCAGCGGTCTGCGCCAGCACGGGCAGCACGCCATAGTAAAAGGAGTCGGGGTCAAACAGCAGGGAGGCGGGCATGCCGATGATACCCACAATCACAGGGAAGAACTGACCCAGGGAGTTTGGGATCAGGGCGGAGAGGGCGTTGGCCATCTCGGTGATCATGCCGGTGCCCTTCATGATGCCGGTAAAGCAGCCGGCGGCGAAGAGCACGGAGCACATCATCAGGCACTCTTTGGCGTGGGCGTCCACCCGGGCCTTGGAAATTTTCACGCTGGGGTAGTTGATGACGGTGGCCAGCACATAGAACACCATGAAGACCACGGCGGGCGCAAAGCCGGAGAACAGCAGGGAGACGATAGCGGCAATGATGAGGATGATGTTGACGGGGAACAGGTGGGGCCGCAGCAGGGCCTTTTCCTCATCGGACAGCTCGGCCATGGTCACCTCGGCGCTGCTCAGAGCCACGGTGCCGATGCGGGACTTCTCCCGCTTGCCCAGGAAGGCGGCCAGCAGAACCACGCACACCAGGCCCACAATGACGGCGGGCAGGATGGGCATGAACAGCTCGCTGACCACGTCCACGCCCAGTGCGGTGGCGGCGCGCATGGTGGGGCCGCCCCAGGGCAGGATGTTCATGGTGCCGGCGGCCATAGCCACAATGGTGGCCAGGGTTGTGCGCTTCATGCCCACCGCGTCATACAGGGGCACCAGCGGGGGCACGCAGATCAGGAACGTGACAGCGCCGGAGCCGTCCAGATGAACGGCCATAGCCAGGATGGCGGTGCCGATGGCGATTTTCACCGGGTCGGTGCCCATGAACTTGACAATACCGCCGATGATGGGGCGGAAGGTGCCGGCATCGGTCAGAATGCCGAAAAACAGGATGGAGAAAATGAACATGACGCCGGTGGCGGCCACGGAGCCGATACCGTCAGAGCCGGTGATCATACCGCCCAGGCTCTTGAAGTTGGCTACGAAGTCTACCACGCCTTCGGTAGCCCCCTCGGGGACAACCTCAATAAAGGCGCAGGCGATGATGCCGGTGATGACAGGGACGGCGATCAGTGCCACCAGCGGCGAGGCCTTCTTGGTCATGATCAGGACAAGCATGACCAAGACCGTGATAAAACCGAGTGCTGCTAACATGGATGTACCTCCTCTTATCGTCCGGGACACAGCCCGGCTGGATATGCAATCCTCTCTCATGATTGCCACCCATGATAATAGCAAACAGTGTGCCAAATTTGACCCGGAGAATAGAAATCCCCGGAACGCCTTGTGGAAAAGAAATTCCGGGGAGAAGCGGAGCGGTCTGGAGACAAACGGAGTTCTAAATTATTAGAATCATAGCCGGGCTATCAAAAATTGGAGAGCCGCAAACCACTGGGGGAGAAGGGTTTCTAAAATATTAAAAGGAATTTCTAAATAATTAGAACTATTTATGAGACATCTGCGGCCAGTTTATTGTATAGACTGGCCAGAGAAATACCCAGCTGGGCGGCGGTTTTCTTTTTGCCCTCCAGGGAGGAGCCATTGCGTTCCAGCAGGGAGAGGATGGTCCGCTTCTCAAAGGCACGGGTGCGCTGGGCCAGCGTCTGGGTGGACTGGGCGGCGGCCATCCGGCGCAGGTCGTCGGGGAAGGAGCTGGAAGTGATTACCCCGGAGAGGGTCAGATAGGCGGAAAATTCCAGTACATTGCGCAGCTCCCGGATGTTGCCCGGCCAGCTGTGGGCCTGGAGGCAGTCCAGCGCATCCTCGGTCAGGGTAAAGGTACGGCGGAGCTTGTGGGAAAAATCCTGCAAAATGGCCTGGGCCAGGGCTGGGATATCCCCAGGTCGCTCCCGCAGAGGGGGGATGTGGATGGGAAAGGTGTTCAGCCGGTAATAGAGGTCTTTGCGGAATTTCCCGGTGGACACATAGTCGGGCAGGTTGGCGTTGCAGGCGGCGATTACCCGTACGTCTACGTCAACCTCCTTGACGCCGCCTACCGGACGGATCCGGTGCTCCTGGAGGGCACGCAGCAGCTTGGCCTGGAGTCCCAGATCCATCTCCGAGATTTCGTCCAGAAAGAGGGTTCCGCCGGCGGCAGCCTCAAACAGGCCGATTTTTCCGCCCCGTTTGGCCCCGGTGAAGGCCCCGTCCACATACCCAAAGAGCTCCGATTCCAGCATATTGGCGTGAAAGCTGGCGCAGTTGATGGCCACAAAGACCCCGTCCCGCCGGGAGCTGGCATTGTGAATGGCCTGGGCGTACATCTCTTTGCCGGTACCGCTTTCACTTTCCAGCAGTACGGTGGCGTCCGTTTCCGCTATCTTTATAGCCAACTCCTTGACATGAACGGTAGCGGGGCTGACAGCAGTGATATCCTCAAAGGTATAGCGGGCGCCGTTGGCTCTGTTGATGCTGTGGAGAACCTGACGGCTGCGGGCCTCCATGGCCTCCAGCTCCTCCTTGGCCTGGTAGGCATCCTCCAGAAAGGTGACCACCGACAGCCCGCCGGCCAGGACGCCGTCCTCATAAATGGGATAGAGGTTTACAAAGTAGAAGTCTTTGATCTCCTGTCTGGTAAGGTGTAGAATCGGCTTGCCGGCCTCCAGCACGTCAGGCAGCCGGGCGCCCGGGCGAAGGTCCCGCAGTTTTTTCCCCTCGATGGGACCGATGTCCTGCCCCACTTCCTTATGCAGAAATTCAATGTAGGCCTGGTTGGCAAAAATAATTTCCCCGTGGGTATTGATGACGGTAATTCCCTCCCGCATGGCATCAAAGGCGGCGCGGGCGTCTGCGTTGAACTCCACGATAGGACCCCTCCTTTGGGTGCCATTGTAACGTGGCAGACTGGGAAAGGCAAGCAAAACAAGAATATAATTTTTAATATTATCATTTATTGTTGTTAAAATAACAAAAAGAGGTTAATATTATAAGTTGAAATTTAAGCAAACTGCCGTTTTTGTATAGAGTTTGGACAGGAAAGGGGTTTTGTCTATTTCCCTTTCAAAAAAAGGGCGGTATCATAATGACAATCATTTCTGGTCAAATACTGTGAAAGGGGAAAGAAAAATGAAGATTCCTGACAGTTTGAAACGCTATGGCCTGGCCAAGGTGTTTGATTATCTGGATAAAGATCCCATGAACAACATGAGCAAGGTAATGGACCTGGTCAACAAGTTCGCCGGGGATACCCTGGACCGTCAGCGCGCCGCGTTTGATCAGGTCATCAACGATAAGGATTCCTGCTGGCATCAGCTGATTGAGAAGGTGTGGACCCAGACCGATCCCAATGTGCTCAAGACGGTGTTCAACAACTTCTTTGTCAACGCCAATCTGGTGGGCTGGCCCAAGCAGGAGGAGTGCCGCAAAAAGTACGGCTGCAATATCCCCTGGGCCATTCTGCTGGATCCCACCTCCGCCTGTAACCTGCATTGTACCGGCTGCTGGGCGGCGGAGTACGGCAACAAGCTGAATCTGAGCTTTGATGAGATTGACTCCATCATCACCCAGGGCAAGGAACTGGGCATCTATATGTACATCTATACCGGCGGCGAGCCCCTGGTGCGCAAGAAGGATCTGATCGCTCTGTGCGAGAAGCACAACGACGTGGCCTTCCTGTCCTTTACCAACGCCACCCTGATTGACGAGGCGTTCTGTCAGGATCTGCTGCGGGTGGGCAACTTCATCCCTGCCATCAGTCTGGAGGGCTTTGAGGAGGCCAACGACTCCCGCCGGGGCGAGGGCATTTACAAGAAGGTCACCGACGCCATGGCCCTGCTGAAGAGCCACAAGCTGCCCTTCGGCATCTCCACCTGCTATACCAGCGTGAACTACAAGGATATCACCAGTGAGGAGTTCTACGACAAGATCATGGATCTGGGCGCCTACTTCATCTGGTTCTTCCACTACATGCCCGTGGGCAACGACGCCGCGCCCGAGCTGATGCCCACCCCCGAGCAGCGGGAGGAGATCTATCACCGTATCCGGGCCATGCGCCAGACCAAGGGCATCTTCGCCATGGACTTCCAGAACGATGCCGAGTATGTGGGCGGCTGCATTGCCGGCGGCCGGCGCTATCTGCACATTAACGCCAACGGCGATGTAGACCCCTGCGTGTTCATCCACTACTCCGACTCCAATATCCGGGAAAAGACCCTGCTGGAGTGCCTGCAGTCCCCCATGTTCATGGCCTACCACAACAACCAGCCCTTCAATGAGAACATGCTGCGGCCCTGCCCCATGCTGGAGAATCCGGAGTTTATTGAGAAGATGGTCAAGGAGACCGGCGCCCACTCCACCGATCCCCAGTCTCCCGAAAGCGTGGAGCATCTGACCGCCAAGACCCACCCCTACGCCGACAACTGGACGCCCACTGCCGAGAAGCTGTGGAACGAGTCCCACCCCGGCTGCGCGGGCTGCACCGCCTGCGCCGGCAAGCAGTAAGCGCATCAAAAATCGGGACCGCGGATTCCGCTACTCCTGATAGGGGTATCTTGAAGCGTGTCCTCGGATTAGGCAGGCAGTGCGGTTGCACTGTCTGCCTTTTCTGTTGTCTCCCCGCAGAGAATTACATCGTCTGTCTCGTTAAGGTTGAAGTCCCGAAAACAGATTTGGATTTTCTGCGGTGCGTGTTTGGAGTATTTGACCTCTTTTTCATACACGACGATCTTCGCTACGAAGGTACGGAGCAATTCCGGGGTGAGTTCCGTCATGTCGGTGAACTTTCTGGCCTTGGCAATGAAGTTTTTGGCGTTGGCCATACTGCTGCGCAGTTTCTCCAATCGCTCCTCTGTGTCAGGGATGGTTTCGGCCAGCTGCGCTTTCTCCTTGGAGTATGCCTCAGACAGCAAGCGGAACTGTTCATTGCTCACCCGTCCCAGAGCACTGTCCTCGTACATCCGCTTGAACACCACATCCAGTTCCCCATCCCGTTTCCGCATGGCAGATAGCTCTCGCTCTAAGCCCCGGATCTCCTTTGCCACCTCAGTGGATTGCTTTTGCTGGATGTATGCGGCGAACCGCTCCGGATCGCTTCTGGCAAACTGTGTTGATCTGCGGATCGTTTCCAGCACGATTTCCTTCAGTGCCACTTCCCGGACATAGTGAGCACTGCATACATCAGCCCCATCCTTCTTGTAGGTGCGGCAGGTGAAATTGTTCTGTTCCGGCTTCATGGTGTGCGCCCGGTGCAGCACCATGGGCATACCGCAGTCCGCGCAATATACCAGTCCAGAGAACATATTCTGCTCATCCATATTTGTCCGGCGGCGTTTATGGGATCGTACCTCCTGTACGATATCCCAGGTTTCCTGATCCACCAGTGCTTCATGAGTGTGCTCAAAGATCAGCCACTCGGATTTGGGGCGTTCGTACCTCTTTTTGTCCTTGTAGGACTTGGTGCTGTAGCGGAAGTTGACCGTGTGTCCAAGGTAGACCATGTTCTGAAGCATATCCGCCACCATGTCGCCGGTCCAGTTATAGGGACGCTCCGTATTCAGCCCGGAATGGGATGTACCGAATTTCGTATAGGCGTACATGGATGGGCTATAGATGTGCTCTTTCTTAAGCTGCTTTGCGATCTGGGACGGCCCCATTCCACTGGCGCACATGGCGAAGATGCGTTTGACGACAGCAGCCGCCTCCTCGTCCACCAGCAGAGGAGAATCTTTTGTCGCGCCCTTGCGGTAGCCGTAGGGAGCTCGCGTCCCTACCCGAATTCCCCGCTGTGCCTTGGCATTCACCACATTCCGTACCTTGCGGCTGCAGTCCCGCACATGCCACTCATTGAACAGCGGTTGTTCGGGAAGGGTAAAGACAAACAAGCAGAAACCCAGTA
>ERZ1643246.4862-NODE-4862-length-10274-cov-6.144241_pt1 | contig 10274 bp, 11 predicted proteins | sample MGYA00579265_ERZ1643246 | MGnify/ENA primary metagenome ERZ1643246 (study PRJEB29033, sample SAMEA4952261) | chicken gut metagenome | biome: Broiler Chicken; feature: Gastrointestinal Tract; material: Caecum | place: Ireland | collected 2018 | study: Broiler...
CCTTGAAAATATAAGGTTTTAAAGAAAAAAAGGGCTGTAAAACTTTACAGTACCTGTGAAGATCACGGGGATGAAGGATGAAAGATTTTCTTATCTGAGGTATCGACAGCCTACATCCATGGCCCCGGTGGCGGCGGCATCCATGGTGGCGCTCTGCGAACCTTATCTGAAGAGGGACGCCCAGATCATCGATCCCTTTTGCGGTGTCGGTACCCTTCTGATTGAGCGAAACCGCCTTGTGCCGGCAGGACATATGTACGGTACGGATATTTACGGGGAGGCTGTCCTTCAGGGAAGGGAGAACGCCGCCCTTGCCGGCGTGCAGATTTATTTTGTCAACCGGGATTTCTTCGACTTTACCAGCGACTATCTCTTCGATGAGATCATCGGGGAATTTCCGCGCTTTTCTCCCGGGGAGAGGGCAAAGGCGGAGGATTTTTACCGGAAGTTTTTTGCCGCCGGGAAAGAGATTCTAAAGCTTGGCGGACGCATGTTTCTTCTGTCCGGGGAGGAGGGGGAGATCAGGAAACACCTGCGGCTTAACCGGGAACTGCGGTTGCTGCGGCAGATCCCCTTTCGGAAAACGGAGAAGATCTATATTCTGGAAAAGCCGGCGATCTGAGCGTCGGGGATGATCCCGGACGTCGGGAGGGACAAAAAGAAGAATGCTTTCATATAATAAGGAAAAAGAGGAGAACCATTTATATGGAAGCAACAAAAGTGATCGATGTGAGCCATCATCAGGGCGCCATCGACTGGGAACAGGTAAAAAATGCCGGGATTGCCGGTGTGATTATCCGGTGCGGATACGGTATGGATCAGGCAAGCCAGGATGACAGGGAGTGGAAGAGGAATGCCGATGCCTGCGCGAGACTCGGGATTCCCTTCGGAGCATATCTCTATTCTTACGCCGACAGCATCGAGAAGGCGGCAAGCGAAGCGCAGCACGCGCTCCGGCTGCTGGCTGGATACCGGCTTTCCTATCCGGTATATTATGATATAGAAAAAGCGGGCACGGAAAACGGCGCTGCGGAGAGAGCGAGGGTTTTCTGTGAAAAGATCAGAAGCGCCGGGTATCTTCCCGGCGTTTACGCGAATAAAAACTGGTGGGATCATTATCTGACTGATCTGACGGAATACACCCGGTGGGTAGCCAGGTACAGTGATACGTTGGGGATGGAGGATGTGGATCTGTGGCAGTACACTTCCGGCGGAACAGTGCCGGGAATTGCCGGCAGGGTGGACTTAAACCGCTGCTACCGGGATTTTCCGGCGGAGATCGGACCGGGTTCCATTTCGGCGCCCGGCGCTCCGGCAAAAGAGCAGATAAAAGTCGACGGGAAATGGGGAGAGGCCACCACGAGAAGATTGCAGCAGATCCTCGGCACGGCCGTAGATGGAAAGGTAAGCCATCAGTTCGCCTCCTATCGGGCGTCGAATCCCGGGTTGGATTATGGATCTTTTCAGTGGGAGAGCAATCCCTCCGGATACAGCCCGGTAATGAAGGCCTTTCAGGGATGCCTTAACATCTGGATCAATGCGGGGCTGAGAGATGACGGTCATATCGGCCCGAAGACGATCCGGGCAATCCAGACCTGGCTCGGGTGCGCGGCGGACGGCCATTTTGACGCGGTGTCGCCGGCGATCAGAAAGCTGCAGGAGTGGATCAACCGGCAGTAAATGTTGGTTAGGTAAAACTGTGGAAGGCGCAAGAAGGATATGGTAAAATAACAGCGTTGCCGCCTCCTATACTGGCACGGAAGGGAGGTGTTCGCAATGGAATTACTGTTATCTCTTCTTGTCGCTGTCGTGGCGGGTGTGATTAGCCATCTCATCTGCAAATGGTTGGACAGAGACAAATAGTCGGCAACCAGCCTGAGGTTTAAGCCGCCTTGCAAAAACGGAATAGAAAACCCCGGAGCGGTCACTCCGGGGTTTTCACTGTCATTCGCAATGAATAACTGCTATCTCTTAGCCTATAGGCATTATAGCATATGCTATTTTGAAATGCAATATTCAATACCAGGCGGATTTCGAAAATCTGTGGGGCAAAAATGAGGACAAATTTCTTTACACCTCTTTACATGAAAAAACCCCGCAAGCCTTGATTTTACTGGGCCTGCGGGGGTTTCCCGTAACGTGCGTTCCTGCATGAAAAATGCAGGAGATGGGACTTGAACCCACACGACATTGCTGCCACAGGCACCTGAAGCCTGCGCGTCTGCCAATTCCGCCACTCCTGCACGCAAGAAGTATAATACCTCTTTTGCCCCCGGATGTCAACAAAAAAATGAAAAAAAATTAAAATTATTTTTTTCACGAAATGATTGACAAAAAACATGGGTTTTGGTATCATTTAAAAGTCGTCGATAGATGACATCATAAGAAATGCGGAAGTGTCGGAACTGGCAGACGAGCAAGACTAAGGATCTTGTGGCAGCAATGTCGTGTGGGTTCAAGTCCCATCTTCCGCATTTTACTTTTAGAGAAAGCAAGGTTTATGTTGCGGCATAGTTCAGGAAGAAACCGTCAGGTTTCTTATTTTTTTGTAAGGGGAAGACGATGAGAAATTATATTACGACTTATACAAAGAAACATTTTGATGTGCTCAATCCCCAGGAGGACGAGGTTGATATCAACGATATCGCTCATGCTCTGACGATGATTACCAGGGCCGGAGGGCACTTCAGCAAGTTCTACTCCGTGGCCCAGCACTGTGTCTGCTGCGCGCTGGAGGCGGTGGAGAGAGGGTACAGTAACCGGGTGGCCCTGGCCTGCCTTCTCCATGACGGGAGTGAGGCTTACATGAGCGACCTCGTGCGGCCTTTAAAGAGCAGTTTTCCCGACTACCTCGCTGTGGAGGAGAAACTGCAGAATATGATTTATCGGAAGTTTCTGGGCGGGGATCTTACACCGGAGGAGAGGGAACAGGTGTCCCTGGTGGACGACGCCATGCTCTTCCATGAATTTCGCTATTATATGAATGAGGAGCTTGAGGTAAAGGATCAGACACTGCTTTCCAAACCGGTTTTTGTCACGAAGGACTTTGACGATGTGGAGGAAGAGTATCTGAAGTGGTTCTATCGGCTTTTAAAGCTGCAGTAATCGGTGCCTTTGGCAGCGGAGAGAGGGCCTGCCGCGGGCACGGCGGAAAATATCTGGTCACAGGACGAAAAATCCTGTGATTTTTTTCGTTTTTTTGAAGATTTTTCTGTGGGAGCTTCGTTTTAATAGATGTAAGAACAAGAGGAAGCGATGTTTTCGGGAGAGGAGGTGGAAAAAATCGATAAGAGTGACAGGCTGCAGAAGCTGATGACGGAATATAAAAATCTGATTTTTTCCATCTGCCTGAAGATGAGCGGCGATTATTTTACCGCGGAGGATCTGACACAGGAGACATTCCTCTCGGTCTACGAGCATCTGGACTCCTTTGACGGGAGGAACGAGAAGGCCTGGATCTGCCGGATCGCCTCCAATCTCTGCATTGACTACCGCAGGCAGGCGGCCAGGAGAATGATCCCCACCAGTGAGGAGGAGATGCCTCCCATGACGACGGAGGAGGAACCCCTGGGGATGTATTTGAACCGGGAAGTGATGGAAGATCTGGAGGAGAAGTGCAAAAGCCTGAAGCCTCCCTACGACGCGGTGGCCCTGGCCTACTATTACGAGGGGAAGAGCGCGGAGGAGATCGCGGCTTTGGAGAACAGAAACAAGAAGACGATCCAGACCCAGATTTACCGGGCGAGGGATATGCTGAAAAAAATGTACGGAAAGGAGCGGGCGGAATATGGATAGAGATCGGGAAATACCTTACCTGAGTGACGAAGAGCTGATGGCCCTGATCGACGGGATTGAGCAGACTCCCGGAGAGTATGTGCGTGCTCCGGAGTATATGGAGGAGCGAATTCTGGCAGCCGTCTCCGAGGAGGAGAGAAAGGAGAGCGGCGGGAAGGTGGATGAACCTTCGGAACACGCGCTGACGCCGGAGGAGAAACCTCCGCGGGCAGTTCCTGCCAGGGTGCTTTCGTTCGCAGCGAAAAAGAGAGAATTGCGCCGGTATTCCATCCGGGTTATGGCTTCCGCGGCGGCATCCATCGCGCTGCTTTTGACATTGCCGGTGGTGTCGGAGCTGGGGCAGGCGCCTGAGACGACAACCGGGCAGGAGATCGCGGAGGACAGCGGAAGGCTGGGAAGGCTGTTTTCCAGTCCCCAGGAGCGGGCCGTGGAGAAGAGCGAGGCCAGACAGGAGCGCTATCAGGAGAATAAGAGCGACTGGGAGGAAGAGAAGGCTCAGAGGAGAGAGGATTATATCCGAAAGAGTGAGGCCAGAGAAGACGGCGATTTGATCGGACAGCTCTCGGAAAAAGCAATAGCATGGTTTTCCACATTAGGTGGAGATGAGAAGGAATAGAGGATCCAGTAAGAGGAGGAATATGTGATGAGAAAGAGAAAAAATGGTTTTTGGACGTTCGTGTTTTCCTTTATCCCGGGATGCGCGGAGATGTATATGGGATTTATGAAGATGGGGCTGAGTCTGATGGTGGCCTTTTTCGGCCTGTGGGCTCTCGCAGCCTGGCTGGGATCGGATATCATGGTGTTTGTGGCGATTGTAGCCTGGTTTTACAGTTTCTTCCACGCGAGAAACATGGCGTCCATGAGCGACGCGGAACTGCAGCAGACGGAGGATGTGTACCTGTATCACATCCCGCAGGATTTCAAGGGGCCGAATTTCTCGGAGAAATCCAGAAAATGGATTGCGATCCTGCTGATTATCTTCGGTGTGATTCTTCTGTACCGGAATGTGATCTACTTCCTGGAGGATGTCTTTGAGATTATCCCCTACGAGGTCTATCTGATTACGGACCGTCTGCCCCAGGTGGCGGTGGCTGTTGTGATTATCGTTCTGGGCGTGAAGCTGATCTCGGGAAAACGCCAGGAACTGACCCGCATGGGCGCGGAGGAGACGGCCGATTACGCGGATGACAGATCGTGGTCCCGTGAGAGTGGAACCGCGGAGGAAACCGGAAAAGAGAGCAGCGCGTCGGATTGCGGCACGGCAGAAGGCGGCGCCGCAGAGAGTGATACGGCGGAAAACGGATATGACGGAGAGGAGGATGCGTAATGGAGATGGATGCACGTCAGAAGAGAGAACCGGTGCGGGTGCACCGGGTGGGGACCGTCACGGCGGGTCTGATGCTGGTGGTGTTCGGGGTGCTGTTCCTGGTGCACATGTTTGTGAGAGATGTCTCCTATCGGTTCATCCTCCAGCTCTGGCCGCTGATTCTGATCTGCCTGGGCGTGGAACTTCTGATTTCCCAGACCCAGAAGCAGCGGAAGCTGGTCTATGACAAGGGCGCGCTGTTTGTGATGATTCTTATGGTAACGTTCTCCATGGGGATGGCCTTTGTAAATATGATGCTGGAGTACGAATGGCTGTATCGCTGTCTCTGGTAGCGGAGGCGGCTGCCGGGCCGGCGCAGCCGGAGGATGCGCGGGAAAAAGCGGAAAAAAGAGATTGCGTGGAGAGAGCGCAGTCTCTTTTTGGTTCACAGGAAATTTTCTGCAAATTTTCGAAAAAAAAGGAAAACGGGAAAAAGCCCGGAATATATTAGTAGGGAGTATTGTTTTGGCGCAGGCATCGAGCTGCGGCCGATGCCGGGAAGAAGGAGTCGTGATATGACCATTAGAGAAACCATCGAGGAGATGGAGCGGCAGACGCTGAGCCCCTACGCGACCCTGAATGAGAATTCCAGGGGGCGCCAGAGGCCGGAACCCCAGTGTGACATCCGCCCGCTGTTTCAGAGGGACCGGGACCGGATTCTTCACTGTAAGTCCTTCCGGCGGCTGAAGAATAAGACCCAGGTATTTCTTACCCCGAAGGGGGATCATTATCGCACGCGGTTGTCCCACACGCTGGAGGTATCCCAGAACGCCAGGACCATCGGCAAGGCCCTGCGGCTCAACGAGGATCTGGTGGAGGCCATCGCACTGGGGCATGATCTGGGGCATACGCCCTTCGGCCATGCGGGAGAGCGGATTTTAAACGGCCTGTGCGAGGGCGGATTTATTCACAGCGAGCAGAGCGTCCGCATTGTGGAACGTCTGGAGAAGGACGGAGAGGGTCTGAATCTTACCTGGGAGGTCCGGGACGGTATTCGCAATCATCAGACCTGTACGATGCCCTCCACCCCGGAGGGACAGATTGTGCGGCTTTCGGACAAGATCGCCTACGTGAACCACGATATTGACGATGCCATCCGGGGACAGATTCTCTCCGAGGATGACATTCCGAGGGAGTTTCGTGATATTCTGGGACACAGCACCAGGGAGCGGCTGGATACGCTGATCCACGATGTGATTACCAACAGCATGAACCGGCCCGACATTCACATGTCACCCCGGGTGGAGAAGGCCATGCAGGGACTGCGCAGTTTCATGTTTCAGAACGTTTACCGCAATCCGGTGGCAAAGGCCGAGGAGGAGAAGGCGGAACGCATGCTGACCCAGCTCTTCGAGTATTATATGAAACATCTGGAGGCCGTGCCCGAGAAGTATCTGCGGATGATCGATGAGGGGGAGGCAAAGGACCGTGTGGTCTGTGACTACATAGCCGGCATGACCGATCAGTATGCCGTGACAAAATTTAACGAGTATTTTATGCCTCTGGCCTGGCAGGTGGACGGATACTGATGCGCCGGAGGAGAGAAAGCAGGTGGGAAAGTGCCATATTATTCGGATGATTTGATCGAGGAGGTCCGGTCGCGGAACGATATTGTGGACGTGATCTCCCAGTATGTGCATTTACAGAAAAAGGGGAGTTCCTACTTCGGACTCTGCCCCTTTCATAATGAAAAGACCCCGTCCTTTTCTGTGACGCCCTCCAAGCAGATGTACTACTGTTTCGGCTGCGGGGCCGGAGGCAATGTGTTTACATTCCTTATGGAGTATGAGAATTTTGCCTTCGGCGAGGCCATGGAGGCGCTGGCCCAGCGGGCCGGCGTGCAGCTTCCCGAGCGCCAGATGAGCGGCGAGGCCAGAAGGGAGGCTGACCGGCGGGGGCGTCTGCTGGAGATTAACCGGGAGGCGGCCAGATATTTTTATATGCTTTTGCGCAGTGAGAAGGGAAAGGCGGCGTACCGCTATTTTTCCGGCCGGGGACTGTCCCCGGAGACCATGCAGAAGTTCGGCCTCGGCTATTCGGACAAATACCGGGATGATCTCTACCGCTACCTCAGGAGTAAGGGGTATGAGGACGGGATTTTAAAAGACAGCGGACTGGTTACCATCGATGAGCGCCGGGGCGGCTACGACAAGTTCTGGAACCGGGCGATGTTTCCCATCATGGACGCCAACAGCAAGGTTATCGCCTTTGGCGGCAGAGTGATGGGGGAGGGGGAGCCGAAGTATCTGAATTCTCCCGAGACGCCGGTGTTCAACAAGAGCCGGACCCTGTACGGGCTTCATCTGGCCCGAAAGACCAGAAGACCCCAGATGATTCTCTGCGAGGGTTACATGGATGTGATCGCCCTGCACCAGGCAGGGTTTGACAATGCGGTTGCCTCCCTGGGACCGGCCCGCACCGAGGGACATGCCGGGATTCTGCGGAGGTACACGAAGGAGGTCTACCTGAGCTACGACAGTGACGGGGCCGGGCAGAAGGCGGCGCTGCGGGCGATACCGATCCTCCGGGACGCGGGGATTACCTGCAAGGTCATCAACATGTCGCCCCACAAGGACCCGGACGAGTTCATCAAGGCGCTGGGGCCGGAGGCCTACGAGGAGCGGATCGCCCGGGCGGAGAACAGCTTCATGTACACCCTGCGGATGCGGGAGAAAGATTTTGATCTGAGGGACCCGGAGGGCAAGACCGCCTTCTACCGGGAGGCGGCCCGGATGATTCTGGAATTTCCCGACGAGCTGGAGCGGGACAATTACATCGAAGCCGTGGCCGCGCATTATCAGGTGGGGTTTGACCATCTGCGCCAGATGGTGCGTAAGGTGGGGACGGCCGGTGGCATCAGCGCCCGGAGGGAGCCTTTGAAGACCGGGAAAAACGAGCGGAAGAAGCGGGAGGACGGGAGAGAAAAATCCCAGCGTCTGCTTCTGACCTGGCTGGTGGAACAGCCGAAGCTCTTTCGGACGATCAGCGCCTACCTGTCGCCCTCCGATTTTACCGAGGGCGTGTATCGGAAGGTGGCGGAGGAACTCTTCCGGCAGATGAAGGAGGAGGGACAGCCAAACCCAGGGCGCATCGTTACCATGTTTGACTCGGAGGAGGATCAGCGGACGGTGGCGCAGATCTGCAACGCTTCCGCCGGCGAGATGGAATCTTCGGCGGACATGGAGAAGGCGTTGAAGGAGACGATCCTGCGGATCCGGCAGGGAAGTCTGGAGGAGGAGCGCAAGGCTCTGGACCCGACGGATATGGAGGGTTTGAAGCGCATGATCGAGCACAAGCGGCTTCTCCAGGAACTGGAAAAATTGCATATTTCAATAGATTAGGGACAAAATACGTTTGAGAGGACAAAGGAATGGCTAAGAAGAAAGAAGAAAACAAGACAATGACGCCGGAGGAGAGAAACGCGCTCTTCGAGAAGAAACTGAAAGAGCTGCTGACCCTGGCAAAGAGCAAGAAGAATGTGCTGGAGTACCAGGAGATCAGCGACCATTTCAAGGAGCTGCAGCTGAACGCGGAGCAGTTCGAGAAGATCCTGGATTACCTGGAAAAGAACAACATCGATGTGCTCAAACTCCAGGAGTCGGACGATGATGTGCTGCTTCCCGAGGATGAGGACATGGAGGAGATCGAGCTGGACAAGATCGATCTGTCAGTGCCCGACGGCGTCAGCATCGACGACCCGGTGCGCATGTATTTAAAGGAGATCGGAAAGGTGCCTCTGCTGACAGCGGAGGAGGAGATCGAGCTGGCAAAGAAGATGGAGCAGGGCGATCAGGAGGCGAAGAAGCGTCTGGCGGAGGCAAACCTGCGTCTTGTGGTCAGCATCGCCAAGCGTTATGTGGGCCGCGGGATGCTTTTCCTGGATCTGATCCAGGAGGGAAATCTGGGCCTGATCAAGGCGGTGGAGAAATTCGATTACCGCAAGGGATACAAGTTTTCCACCTACGCCACCTGGTGGATCCGTCAGGCCATTACCAGAGCCATCGCGGACCAGGCCCGGACGATCCGTATTCCGGTGCACATGGTGGAGACCATCAACAAGCTGATCCGTGTTTCCAGACAGCTGCTGCAGGAGCTGGGGCGTGAACCTACCCCCGAGGAGATCGCGGAGGAGATGGACATGCCTGTGGAGCGTGTGCGGGAGATCTTAAAGATTTCTCAGGAGCCCGTTTCCCTGGAGACGCCTATCGGCGAGGAGGAGGATTCCCATCTGGGAGACTTCATCCAGGACGACAATGTGCCGGTTCCCGCGGACGCGGCCACCTTTACCCTTTTAAAGGAGCAGCTGGACGAGGTGTTGAGCACCCTGACCGAGAGGGAACAGAAAGTGCTGATTCTCCGGTTCGGCCTGGAGGATGGAAGGGCGCGGACGCTGGAGGAAGTGGGCAAGGAGTTCAACGTGACCAGAGAGCGTATCCGCCAGATCGAAGCAAAGGCGCTGCGGAAACTCCGTCATCCCAGCAGAAGCCGTAAACTGAAGGATTATCTGGAGTGATGACATCGGACACTGCGGTATTCTCCCGTCTGTCCCGGCGGATGCGGGCGCTGGAACAGTTGGTCAGCCCCTGTAACGTGCTGGCGGATGTGGGGTGTGACCACGGCTTTCTCGCCATCTGTTTCGTGCAGACAAAAAGGGCGGAGCGCGCCATCGCCATGGATGTGCGGCCGGGGCCTTTGGAGCGGGCCAGGGAGCATGTGGAACGCTACGGATGCGGGGATCGGATTGCGCTCCGGTTGTCGGACGGACTGGAGGCCCTGAACCCGGGGGAGGCGGACGCCATTCTGATTGCCGGTATGGGCGGCGGCACCATCTTACATATTCTCGGAGATGGCTGGGAGAAAGCGAGGTCGGCGAAAGAACTGATCCTGCAGCCCCAGTCGGAGATTTCCCGGGTGCGGAAATTTCTGCTGGAGCGAGGGTATCGCATCGAGGCGGAGGACATGGTGGAGGAGGATGGCAAATTCTACTCCATGATGAGAGCTGTTCCCGCAGAAGGCGGGGAGAAGAGAGCGCGGAAGAACCTTCCGGATCACGAAAAGCTTCCGGAACAGGAAAACCTTCCGAAACGGGAAAACCTTCCGGATCGGGAGGAAG
>ERZ1643246.4863-NODE-4863-length-10271-cov-5.022514_pt1 | contig 10271 bp, 9 predicted proteins | sample MGYA00579265_ERZ1643246 | MGnify/ENA primary metagenome ERZ1643246 (study PRJEB29033, sample SAMEA4952261) | chicken gut metagenome | biome: Broiler Chicken; feature: Gastrointestinal Tract; material: Caecum | place: Ireland | collected 2018 | study: Broiler...
GTCTATTATCTCACATATGGTGGTTTTGAAAAGGTACCTGCTATTTGGCGTTTACTCTGAAATTCGGGAACAGATTCTTTCTGAAAAAGATCTGGATACTCTGAAAGTCTGGAATAAGGGCGCCGCCAGAGCAGAATCAGTAGATGAATTTGTTGAAAGGTTTTTGAAGGGAAGATAGGTTGTGTAAACAGAAAACTCCCGTAGCACTTCTTTGAATTCACAGACGGTGTGAATCGTGGAAATGTTACGGGAGTTTAGTTTAATTCTTATAATTCCACACTTGCAATTCTTGGTTCAAAACAGCAACATGGTCTCATGCAAACAATCCTAACACCACTTGCTCTTTGAGGCCCTACCTTCATAAATGTAGCCAAAACGGTTGTTTTTCCCCCTAATCCAAGTGGGCCAACTTCATTTTCATTAACTTTCTCCGTTATCTCTTTTTCCATATTACTTTGACTATCATAAGTGCCGTCTACTAATGCTTGAAGCATCATCGATGCAGCTTCATAGTGAGAGCGACCAATTCCCACTGCCAGTGTACACGGAGTACATCCTAACAAAGCAGTAGAATCTTTTGCCCATTCCACAATTTCGTCAATCACTGTTTCTACACTATGTTTATGAAATACGCGATAAGTTTTTCCTCTGATGGCCGGACCTCCTCCAAACATTAAAACATGAAGTTTCGCTCCCTCTTCTCTCCTGCTTCTAATTAGCAGAGGGGCTGGATCCAATGCTCCAGGATCTTCTTCCATACCTAATGCCTGAGAGATTCTTTCTTCATCATTTCCTTTAACTGCCATTGGGCGTCCCGGAAGATTTCTTAATCCCTGTCTTACACCTTCTTTAATTGATTCGAGCATGTTTCCTGTTATAGGTGTATTTGGACCTACTTCTAACAAAAGGTGTGGGATTCCCGTATCATCACACAATGGACTGGCGTTTTTTTCTGCAACAATAGCATTTTTTAAAATGGTTTCCATAGTCCATCGTGCCTGCGCATTCGTCTCTTTGGCAATTGCCCTTTCATACGCATTCTTTTTATCTGGAAGGAAAGTGGAACCGGCCTGCACAAGTGTTTTGCTCACTTTGTTGATAATTTCTTCGTTATATTTTACCATAGTCATTTTCTATAGCTCCTTTAACTTTCATATATACTCTGATTATGAGCAGCACCAATAATCGCTGGATATTCCTTTACCTCTAGTTCATAGAACGCTTCCATGCCCAATTCAGGAAAGGCAACAACTCTTTTAGAAAGTGTATTTTCCCCCAAAAGAGCTGTTACTGGTGGTATAACCGCAAATACTGAATTATATTGGTCAAGCATTTTGATTGTTTCCGCCCCAATTGCTCCTTTTCCCAAATGAATTTTTACTCCTGCTTTGGAAAGAACTGGAAAACTTCCTTCTATTTCCAGCTTATTGCTGGAAGTGGGCCCCACACCAGCCGGACTGACAGCTGTATGAAAAATGACACTCCCATTCAGATCGATACCTTTTTCTTCTAGCTTACCTTCTTCAATTAATTTACAAATCCGGGGAAGGACAGCATCTCTTCCGCAAAAAATTTTACCTGAAATCAATACCATATCACCAATATGTAATTCTCTAATTTCTTCTTCTGAAATTGGTGTTTGTAAATTTTTCATACCTTATATTCTCCTGCTTTACTGTTCCTGTTTTGGTGAAAAAAGTTTAATATAGCTATTCTCATTTTCTATAACACCGTAGGCACGAGCTTTCATATATATTTTGGTCGCCCAGTTTGTATGGGGTTTTACTTCATTCATTTTGTTTCCGCTTTCCCCCTTAAAAACTCCACCTTTGTCATTTCCAAGAATATTTACAGCATCTGTATACTCCTCTTTGGTAACTGCCTGCATCGCATTTACATAAGGCACATGCGTTGGATGAATTACTGTTCTTCCCACAAATCCATTTGCTTTATCAAGAACTACTTCTCGTAAAAGTCCATCTATTTCTGTATTGACAATTGGAATTCGTTTTAACAGGCAATCCTCCACATCATAGCTTGGGAGATCTTCAAACATCATTTGTTTACTTGCACGAAAATACTCCCACACAGGTCCTGATAAAACATAATCATTATTTCTGCCAAACACATTAATAATATCGGAAAGGATTTCTCTAACTGTCAAAATATCGTAAATAGAATAATCTACCCCTCGTCGTACACCAAAACATGAAGAAAAATCAGTGGCTCCCACACGGACCTGAAGTACAATATCCTTATATTTATCCAGAATTTTTTTGATTTCTGTCAATTCTACAATTCTTGTTTCCTTAAAAGCCACCTCTGGATCTTCAATAATCGGCATTCCATATAATATTTCTCCAAATTTCTTATTTAATTGTTTCAGATAAAACATATATACATCACCGTTTTGAGCATTGAACTTTGGAAAGTTAATTCCGGTTAACGCCTTTACATGATGTTTTGTAAGCTGTTCTGCAAAACGTATAAACTGTTCCTGACTTCTCACTCGGCAAAAAATTAATGGTAGATCGTCATAGGTCAATCTTCCATCATCGAGAGCTGTTGCAAGCACATCCAACACATGGATCACATTTTTTTCTGCCTCCTCTACCTTATCCTCCGGGCAAGCATCTTCAAAGCAAAAAACCATAGAAGTCAATCCTGGCATGCTCTTATCAAGGATTTTTTGTGAAAAATCCTTAGTACCAGGCATATACATGGTTGCCCCAAGACAATACTGTAACAATTCTTTTTCCGTATATTTATTAAAATCTTCTGGTTTTACAACAAATTCAAAATTTGGATTATATTTATGATGTCTCATTTCCTTTTTACCTTATTGAACCTTTCTTTGAACTTATCGCATCTGGATAATACGTATCAATCATTCTCTTAACCAAAGAAACCTGTTTTGCCCGCTGTTTAGCATCATCTGTAGTAGACTCCCAGCTATGTGTCTTCGCAACGGCACCTCCGATTGCCTGACGCATAGCCGCCAGCATCTGCAACTGAATATCTCTTACCGGATTTATTGAATTTGCTCCAATCATTTCCAAAAGTTTTGCTGAGCATGGATTCCCGTGACCTGCATGTGCTGACACTTTAAAATGGCAGTCTGCCGGAATTTCTCCTGCTTTACGCATCTCATTTAATAACCACAGGCATCCCTCATCGTAAACTAAAAAAGAACGGCATCCAAATGATGCTGCTCTTTTTACATCCTCTACTGCTCGCACTACTTGTTCCTGCCCACGCAAACGATATCCCATACGCACACCTTCTGGTGTATTTACCGATGCACTGGTATCTGTCGTTGCTCTAGGACCTATTGCAAGAATCAAGTCTGTCTGACCTTCTTTTGCAAGGCGGACCATCTCCATAATCTCGTTATCAGTAAGCAGCATAATACCCTTAGTCTGTGTTACACGATGCAAAGCGATTCCATACTGATCCATCGCCTCCAATAATGCCTCCATAACTTTCGGCCCTTGAATTCCAGGTACTTCAAATCTGTACTGTGCTCCATCCTCAAATCTTTTTTCCGAAGTTGGAAGATCGTAGGCATCTCCGCCTGGTAATCCAATTGACTTTAAAAACTCTCTTGTTTTCTGCATAGTATGCACCCTCCATTCCTTCTTTTTTAGTTATTTATTTTGAAGGTCTTCCATCATCTCATGAATCAATTCTTTTGATGAAATATCAAGTGGTGGAAGTTCCCCCTTTAACCCTTTATGAATTCTGACATCGATAAAAACAGCTTTCTCCTGTGCTGTCAATTCCTGGATTGCCCTTTCCAATTCTTCTTTTGTTTCTACCGGTTTTCCTATAGTTTGATATCCTGATCCTTCTGCAATTTTTGTAAAATCTACTAACTGTCCAGCAGACGGCTGGCCTCCTACAGACTCATGTGCTCCATTATTCAGCACAATATGAAGAAAATTCGGTACATCAAGCTTACTTACCATAGTAAAACTTCCCATGTGCATCAATGCTGCCGAATCACCATCCAAGCAAACCACTTTTCTGTCTTTTTTTGCAAGCGCTATACCTAATGCTACAGAAGACGCATGCCCCATAGAGCCAAGATTCAAGAAATCATGCTGGTGTCCCTCTCCTCTTCGTTCTCTTAAAAAATAAATTTCTCTTGTCGCCCTCCCTGTTGTTGCTGTATAAACGGTAGCCTTCGGCATCGCATCTAAAATAATCTCGATCGCCTCTTCTCTGCTTAAAGGATACTTATTATCCTTTATATTTACTTTTTTCTCTCCTGCAAAGACACCTTTTCTTCCAATAATCGCTACTTGCTGTTTTTCATCTTTTGCTGTTTTTACAGCCCATTGAACTTGTTTTTCCAATTTATCATCGTCATCTTCCGCTATTACATAAGGAATATGCAACATTTCCAATGTTTTTAAAGTAATCTCTCCCTGTGTTCTATGCTGAGGATGCTTCAGCTCTGTTCCAGGTTCCCCTCTCCATCCAATCAGTAAAATCATTGGTACGCTATAAACATGTTGGTCTGCCAAAGAGACAATCGGATTAATTGTATTGCCCATACCGGAGTTCTGCATGTAAACAAGAGGAATAATGCCTGTACTGAAGTAATATCCAGCAGCTATCGCAACTGCATTTCCCTCATTTGCTGCTATAATATGGCGGTCTTCTGGAATAGTTTCTAACAAATAATTGCAAAAACCATTTAAAAAGGAATCGGGAACTCCGGTAAAAAACCGAACTCCCGATTCCTGTAAAGTATTCAAAAATCTTTTTTGGTTAATCATTTCTTTCCCTTTCTGCCAAATTATTTTTTTTGTGTATAATATGTGAAATATTCCGGTGCATCTGGTTTACTGATATTCCATGCTTCATTAATCACTTCTACCAGTTTTTCCGGAAGAAGCCCCTTCTGAACTGTTGCCATATTTTTCTCAAGCTGATCTACCCTTGAAGCTCCTACAATAATTCCATCCCCTCGTTCCGCTTTTAACATAGAATGAAATGCCAGCCATCTGTACATCGCCTCTACAATATCAATTTCATATTCCGCACATACATCTTTTATTTTTTCAACTGCATTAAAGTAAGAATCTTTCCAGTATCTTTTTTGATAATTTGGACGGTTTGTAAACCTTCCCTCTTTGATTGTACGCTTTTTACTTGAATATTTATTAGTTAACATTCCACCTGCCAGTGGATTATATGCGTAAAACCTCATTCCGTAATAGTCAAGCGCTCTATCTAATTCCCGTTCCGCATGTCTGCTTAACGGATTATATAAGCCTTCGTATACTTTAGGAAGCATCCATCCGTGAGATTTGCAGATATGGTAAACTTCTGCTACCATCCAGGCTGGGAAATTACTTAATCCCAGTTCAGAAAATTTACCTTTTTCGTATAACTGTGCACATCCTTCCAATGCTGATTCAACCGGAGTTTCAGGATCAGGAAAATGTAGATATAACGTATCTACTTTATCAATTCTAAGTCTCTGTAAAGACTCATTCAGCTGAGTCAGTACTGCCTCTTTATCCAAACGTCCTGATATTCTCGGATTGACTTTCGTATCAATTGTATATCTAGATCTATCCATATCTTTCAGAGCATTTCCAAGTAACTTCTCACATTCGCCTTCATTATAAACATAGGCAGTATCCAGTTCTGTATATCCTCCATTTAAAAAGCATTGGAGCATTTCTTTTACATCGTTCCCAAAGATCTGCTCTCCAATTGTCATAGTTCCAAGGATTAAATTAATATTCTTCATTCTATATCTCCTTCAATTCTGAAAAAAATATTTTTATTTCATGATTTATATTTAAATTAATTATTTACAATCTGGAAATAATTTTTAAATACATCAAAACGCTTTATGCCCTTACATTTTTCAACAATTTTATTAGCATCTTCTGAACTTTCAAATCCTTTTATGCATTGTGTCATTTTTCTTAATATGTCGCTCCATGATAAAGGATTATTCCCTTCCCCTTTAGGATTTCGTATTTGTTGATTTACTATTTTATTATTATAAAATCCAATTTCTACTTTACATCCTCTGATTCCTTTTTCTCTATCTTCCATAGACTCATCTGAAATTAACTCTACTTTTTTTGCTGCCTCCAAAATACTTGTTGACAAATTATCTATATACAGGTCGTCTATCGTAAACTCCCCTTTATACAATGAAGTTGCAACTGCATATGTAATCGAAAACTTAGCCTCTTCAACGTTTTGAGGTTGAACGATTTTTCCAGCCGAATTGATTGCACTTGGATAAATATAGATTTTAATATACTTTATATTATCAAGTTGCTCTTCACTCATGTTACTTCTTAATTCTAAAATAGCATCTATACAACTGTGGGTGTGTCGGCAAGACGGATACAATTTTAAATAGCTATCCATAATAGTAAAATTCTTTCCTAAATCATCCACTTTTATTATCATATTATTATTTTCAGCATATGCATTAAACCATCCCTTTTTACTCTGCAAAATATTCTTGGGACTATTAATCTTTTTTGATGCAAGTACTGCTGAAAAAACTCCTATACGAGCTGCGTTACCTGGATTTATTGGCTTACACCCTTGTCCCGATTCATCTATAATTATTAATCCACTTGATTGTACAGCAGCAATCGAAACTGCATTATAAAATGCCTCTCTATCTAAATCTAATAATTTTGAACATGCTGCTGCACTTGCTATTCCTCCTGCTACTCCTGTTGAATGAAATCCTTTTTCATACAGTCCAGGTTGTGCAGCCCCTGCAATTTTATTAAAAAAATCATATCCTACATTTATTGCTACAATAACATTATCCCAAGTATATTGCATCCATTCTGCCAACGCAAAAACAGATGAAATTACACTCGCCCCTATATGGCCAGCCGATATTTTGTTACCATCATCCAAGTCAGCTCCATGTGCATAAATTGCATTCATAAACGCTGCTTCATGAACCGGAAAATTTTTTTCTTCATATAAAACAGTTGCCTGTTCTTGACCTCTAAATTCTTTGATTGTTTCCAAAACAGCTTTATTAAACATAGTATTTACTTTATACCCTGCAAAACACGCTGCATAATAATCTGCTATAAATAATTTTGTTGTTTCAATTACTTTTGATGGTAATTTATCATAAGTAAGTTCTACTGCATAATTCACTAACTTTCTCATATAATCCATTTCCAAAAATCCTCCATAAAATATACCATACAAATTCTAAAGCTAATTTTATAGTACATATTAGAAAATCAGTTTAGTAATAAAGTGCATAATTTTCCTGACGATAACAACATTAGAATGAGTTATCAATATTCTCAATAAACATACAACTCAATTTGTTTCATACGTTATTATATACTCCCTTTATTTTCGATTTGCACGAAACAATTATATACTTGCTGTTTCTTACTTTGTAGATATTCTGTTACGAATAGAAAATATAAGATTTTATTTTACTTATAATCTAATTAAAATTTTATTTTTTTAGTATTCTCTTTAAAATACCGATTGTTAGTTCATTTTTTAGTAAAATCAACATTAAGCCGTATCCAATCCCAGAAAACATAATACTCATAAATAAAGTTAGGGTACTTGACAAATTCAATTGTTGAATACCATTACAAATAAGTATAATTAAAACACATCCCATAAGTACTGTAATACCATTCTTGACTACACCTTTTTCCAAATTTACAATTTTTCTCCCATGATAAATACACATCACCATTGTTATTCCTTCTGCTACTATTGTTGATATTGCAACAGCATTTACTTTCAATATAGGAATAAGTATAAAATTTATAACAATATTTGCTATCGCACTAATAATAGTTGTGAACATAACGATTTTTTCTTGTTTAGCAGGGATAAGAACACATTGGTTGTAAATCCATCCAAAAATGCAAAATGCTAATGCGATTGCTAATAGTCTCAGCGAGCTTGTTGCTTGTACATATTCAGGTCCAGAAATAAGTAAGACTATTTCTTTACTCAATAAAAATAACCCCACTATAGCCGGAAACAGGACAATTACTAAAACATTAAAAATATTTGTTAAAGTTTTTCTATATTCATCCATTTTATCTTGTCCCATTAAAAATGCTAATCGAGGTATTGAAACAATTAGAATGGAGGCAAGCATTTGTTTAACAATCCTGTAAACCTTTGATGATACTGAATAGATACCCACTTCATAATTCGATGTCATAAATCCAAGCATAGTAGTATCAGAATTTACATAAATAGATGTTGCCACTGTAGAAGCAAAAATAACAAATATAGGTTTTAAATGCTTATAAATTTTTTTACTCCAAATTATTTTTAAATTACAGTACTTTCTAGAATGAATTAAGTTTAATATATTTGATCCGGCATTTGAAAATACTGTAATTCCCGCATATACAATATAATCTTCTGGTTTCTTCACTAACAAAAGTAGTAATATGATTGAAATAATTTTAAATATAATACTTCTAATTGTAATATATGCATATTCTTCAAAAATGGAATACATCCATTCAATTCCAATCGTTGTAAAAATTAGTTCAATACTAAATATCAAAATTATCATTCTATAATTCTGAAATTTCGGAATAAATGCAATGCAAAAAAAAAGCATTATATAAGCCACTATTGTTGAAATTATATTTATGGAAAAAATTTCACTAGCAAATTCATTAAGTTTCTCTCTGCTATTTCTAAATTTTGTTCCCTCTCTTATGGCATAAGTTGTAATTCCCAATGCAGCAATTAGTAAAAAATACTGATTTACAGATTGGGCAAAATTATATTTTCCTATATTTTCTACTTTTAACACACGAGAAACATAGGGAAATGTTATCAATGGGAAAAATAAATTTAATACTGTTCTTGTTCCGTTTAATAACGCATTTAATCCTAATGACTTTTTTCTATATTTTTGTTGTTCCACACTTTTTCTACTCCCTTGATAATGAATTTATTCTAGCTTTATATCTGTTGCTATTTTGATTTCTTGAATTATAGATACTTGTAATTAAAAATATCAACACTAGTGGTCCCCATGAATTGAAATATAACAATGATCCAAAAAATGAATCAAAAGTTGCTCTTGGCGCTTGAAATATAGCATCTATCATGTATAATCCAATTGCTGACATCCAAATGCTTCCTGTATTCATTGCAGTTTTTAAAAGCTTACATAGTAGACCTCCATACAGCATATTTCCAAGTAAAACACCTAAATATCCAAAATCTACATAAAGTTCTGCAATATAACAAGATCCATATCCCATTCCCTCAGAATATATTGTTTTATTAGCATTGTAGGAAACAAAATCTGCAAGATATGTTCCTGCAATTGCAGTTTCTTCTGATTGCCTACCAATAACAAAATTCAAATCTAAATTTAATAAATCATTAAGAAAACTATTCTGTAACCACCGTATAATATTATATAAAGAATAATGGGCATCTGGATTTAGTCTATCAAAAAATAAATCAGTGTACTTTATAACATTAATTGATGTACCCTGTCTGACGAAAAAACCAATTATGGGAGACCATTCTGAAGCATTTCCAACATAAGCTTCAGATCTAATGTATTCAAATAAATACATGATAATTAGCAAAAAAGGTAAAATAATACAAAGTCTAATTAGACTCTTTTTACTAATCCATGGTTTTTCTTCTGGTGCTACAACATTTCTAATCATCATATAACTAAAAATGATCAAAATACCGGTCATAAAATATATTCTTCTACCAGTTCCCAATGACACCAACAAATAGAAAGCATACATCAAAATTGGTATCTTGGCCTCTTTTTTCCTTGGCATTGTCGACATATATATAAATAATGCCACTGGTGACATGTATCCTAGTTCTCTCAATATAGCAGGTATTCTACTTGAATAAGATAAATAATAAGCCGTATATCCATTTTGAAATACATAAAGCACGTTGTCTATTAAAATTAAAATCCAAAATAAATATGTAAAATAGAAATAGTACTTACTTATCTTACGTGCATTTTTATAATAACTATTCTCATAATCTATTTTCTTTAATGTTTCATTGTTTTTCTTTTTCTTTATTTTTAAGGAAAGAAAATATCCTAATAAAAGGCCAGAAACACTAATTAAGAGAAGTAAATTTGTTTGAGTTTCAATATCATCTGAAAAATTATATCCATACACTTGGAAAAATGTATTTAAAATTTGTCCTCCTAAACCATGACCACCCGTCCAACGGGTGGTTTGCACTGAGGCTATAAGCCTCTATTA
>ERZ1643246.4865-NODE-4865-length-10269-cov-3.950264_pt1 | contig 10269 bp, 6 predicted proteins | sample MGYA00579265_ERZ1643246 | MGnify/ENA primary metagenome ERZ1643246 (study PRJEB29033, sample SAMEA4952261) | chicken gut metagenome | biome: Broiler Chicken; feature: Gastrointestinal Tract; material: Caecum | place: Ireland | collected 2018 | study: Broiler...
TTTATTTTTGTCTTTTTTATTCTATTACCGATACGCCGAATTTTTCCGTTTCGTTTCCCCAGCAATCCCACCCCGCTACCGTCTGCCTCGCGAACAATTCGATCCTCGGCACATCGCCGAATAATTCTACGATCTTATCGCGTACCTCGTCCGGCTTGCGGCTATGCGCCCGGCGCGGAGAGATGATACAGCTCGACACTTTGTTGCTGACCGGACTCAATTTTCCTTTCATTCCCATAAGACATACTTCACAATTGCTTTTCGAATAATGCCCGATTCCGAAAAACGGTTTCCCGTCTTTCGCGTTCGTTTTTATCCAGCTGAATCCCAATGTCTTATACCGAAAGCCCCACTTTTCGAATAGCGTTATCTGTTTGTCAAGCTGCGGAAAGGTCGTCCAGGGACACAACACGCAATTTTTATCCGCGATCCGAGATACCGGTATCTGACCGATGCTCGTTATATCCATTAACGCATATTGGCTTTTTGCCGCGCCCTCACAGCCTTTATGCTGATACTGCCACGGCGGATCGGCATAGATGATGCTATATTTCTTTTCCGTTGTATATATGTCTGTCACTTTCTTCCCGTTCTATCCGCGTTTTTGCGGTTTTATAATATCCCTCGTCCAATTCGTAACCGATATAATGCCGCCCCGTACGAATACACGCAACGGCGCTGCTGCCGCTGCCCATACAGTTATCCAATACGGTTTCCCCCGTATCCGTATATGTCCGTATCAGGTATTCAAGCAATGCGACCGGCTTTTCCGTCGGGTGCTTTGCTCTGCTCGGGTGCGGCTTTGTATAACGCAATATACTCGTCGGGTACTTCTCCGTGCTGCCCGCCCGCGTATCTTCCGTCTGGCGGAATGACCCGTAATTATGATTCGGGTAATCTTTCCATCGATACGCTTTCCCTTTCCCGTGCAACGGTTTCCCTTCCGTAAACTGCGGATTATACGTCGGCGCGCGGTCGTAAAACACCGCTATCTGCTCATGCCTACGCAACGGCATTCGATTCGCATTCAAAAATCCCGTAGGCAACGCCTTGTCCCATATCAGGTCATAACGATACCACGCCCGATTGCTTTCGACGAGATCTATATAAAACCTGCCCTGACCGAATAACAATATCGCGCCGTTTCTCTTTACCACTCGCTTATACTGCTCCCACAGCGGGGCAAACGGTATGGGACTGTCGCGAGGATTCCGCGTCACGCCGTAAGGAAGATCGCAAAGAACCATGTCTATACTGCCGTCGGGAAGCTCGTTCATCAGTTCCAGACAATCACCTTGCTTTATGTAATCCCGCTCGATACCCGTTCTCCTATCACGTTTTCGCGTTCAGACCGAAACGTGTTCTGTTCCCGCCGCTCATGCTCGCTGCAAGCATATTCGCTTTCATTTTTGAAACGAACGCAACCGATTCGTCCGCAAGTTTTTCAAAATACGCGTTCGGCTTTTCGTCGCGGTACTGCGCGGACGACCTGAACAGCCGCATAAGTTGAGCTTTGTCGTCCGTAAACAACGCAAACCGCGTCATGAGCGAACGCTCGTCCTTTTCTTCGTCGCCCGTTACGGATATGCCGTTATACAGCTGCGTAAACTTCTCTCCGCCCTTCGATCTTTCCGCCCGCTCCACGATCTCCCTGTCGTCCATGCGCGTCAGGCTCTCCTTGCCGCGCGGGCCCTTGTCTTGCTCTCGCTTTTCTTCCTTTGCGCTTGCGGCTAACGCCGCCGCAACGCTCGGCAGCATAAACACTTCCGATTTTTCCTCCGTTACGGACGCGGGTTCTGCGTTCTCATCTTCTGCCTGCGTTTCCGCCCGGCGGATACTCTCTGCCTGTAACTCGTCCATACTCACTTCCTTGAATCTCTTACCCGACCAATACGGCAGACTCTGCATTTTCTCGAAGTCTTGCATGACGCTCTCGCGGTCATCGCCCAAAAGCGGCACCGCGCGGATCTGACCGTACCCGGCCGACATATACACGCGATATTTTAAATCACCGTTTTCGTCCTCTTCTTCCGATACCGCATACGGCTCGACCTCCCGGCTCAATTCCTTTTCCTTCTGCAGGATATACTTTGAAATCTTATCCGCATCCGCAATCGCCGTAAACAATGCGTTCGGATCTTTTTGGATTACGGTTTTCCAATGCTGTATGTATGCGCTGTTGTTCCGCACCGCGCTTTCGTCTACCTCGACCCCGAAATCCTGTTCCAAAAATGCCGACGCGATCTCCGCGCGAAGTTCCTCCATTGCATATTCGGGTGACCCGAATTTGCCCGAAAGATCGCGGCTGAGTCGCTTTGCGTGACCCGTTGAATGCCCGATCTCGTGCAACGCCGTTGCATAAAATTCCTGAAGATCGTAAAAGTCGCCGCGGACGGGCAGATGTATCTCGTCGCTCGCCTTGCTGTAATATGCCTGCGATCCGCCGTATACGATCTTGGATTCGTTCTCCGACCAATTCGAAATCATGCGTTCCGCTCGTTCCGTCTTCGCGCTTTCGTCCAATACCCGTTCTTCCTTTGCGGGGATGCCGTCTATAAGGTCGGCATTGAATACCGTATAATACCTGCGGATAGGATATACGTTTTCGTCCATATACGTCTGACGCTCGTCCGCACTCAGCCCGTCCAATACCGCACGGTCAAACTTGTTATGCGTTTCCCTGTCCCATAAATCGAAAAACTCTACCGGCACGCCTGCGATTTTGCCGAGACTCCTGCCCGTATCGTCTGTCTTGAAAGACCATTCCCGCGCTTTCATCTGATTGAACGTCAGCCAACGATTGTCTTTATACCCACGCTCCATGGAAACGAGCAAGAGGAATAAATTGTTGACGCCGCGGTATTGTTTCCCCGTGATCGCGTTTTCCGGCGCGCCGCCGCTGCGCCATCCCTGTTTCCATACCCCCGCACCGCTTTCAAGATTGGCTAAGAGCATGTCCGCTATTTTCTTGCGCTGCGGCGACAGTTTGTCATACCCGCTCTTATCGGTCGTCTCGCTCATAACGCAACTTCACCTCCTCCTGATATGCCGGAGATTCTGTCTCGAACCCGTACCCTGCGTCGTCTCCGTCGTACAGTTCCTCGAATGTATAGCCCTTCGGGACATACAACTCTATCTCTTTTTGCTTTTTCTTTTTCATTTTGTCTCCGTTTTCTGCTCTTCGACTCTTTCGTCGATTATTTTTGACATTTCATTCGACAATTCGATGTTTTTTATTATTTTTGTCTTTTTCGAAACAGACATTTTTATTGACATCTTGCCTTTCGTCGAGTATAATAGAATAAAAACAATCAGGAGTAACGCCATGATAAAGCGCAAGACTTACCTTGACCAAATCATTCCGCTCATTGACAAACCTCTCATTAAAGTCATCACAGGCGTCCGTCGCTCCGGTAAAACCGTGCTTTTAAAACAGATACAGGAATATCTCCTGTCAAGCGGATGCGATAAAAACCGTATCGTCTATATCAGTTTTGAATCCAAAGCAAACGCTTATCTGAAAAATACCGATACCCTCTACCGTTATCTGCTGGACGCCGGAAAAAACGCGGCGGAAAAGGTTTATATCTTCCTCGATGAAATTCAATCCGTACCGGCTTGGGAAGAAGTCGTCTCTTCCCTGCTCGTTGATTTGAACTGCGATATTTACATTACCGGCTCGAACTCAAAATTGCTTTCCGGCGAACTTGCCACGCTGATTGCGGGAAGATATATTCAAATCCGCGTCTATCCGTTTACATTGGCCGAGGCAAAGGAAATTACTTTGCAAAACGGCAATTTCGTTTCGGATGAGGCTTTGTTTTCGGATTATCTGCGCTACGGCGGGCTGCCGCTGCGCTTCTCACTTGAAGAAATCTCCATTGAACCCTACCTGTCCGATACATACGATGCAATCGTCGTAAAAGACATCGTTCAGCGTAACAAACTCAACAACGCAAATCTTTTGAACCTGCTTTTGAACTTCCTTATGGACAATATCGCAAATCCTTTTTCCGCCCGATCCATCGTTGCCGCGCTCGCTGCAAACGGGATCAAGACAACGGTCGATACCGTTCTCGCGTACATCGGATATATCAAAAACGCCATGATTATTCATTCCGCGCAGCGTTACGACATCAAGGGGAAAAAACTGCTCTCTTCCAATGAAAAATATTATGCCGCTGACCTCGGACTCCGCAACGTCATCAAATCGAGCGATGAGATCGATTTTAACAAACTCTACGAAAATATCGTCTATCTGGAATTGCTCGCACGCGGTTATGAAGTCAAGGTAGGCAAAACCGATCATTACGAAATCGACTTTGTCGCTTATAAAGGAAAGGAACGCATATACGTTCAGGTCTGTTATCTCCTCGCTTCCGAAGATACGATCAACCGCGAATTCGGCAATCTCGAAAAAATCCACGATTATTACCCGAAATATGTTATCTCCGGCGATTTACCCGACTTTTCGCGGAACGGTATACGACACTTCAATATCATAAAATTCCTGCTCGACAAATGATTTGTTTCGGCAGCGGCTGAAAAGCCGCTGCCGGCTTTTTTTATTTTCCTCCCTTATCCGTGCCGCTTACCGCCTTCGGTTTCGGCTTGACTGCTTTTTGCTGTGCCTGATAGCGATCCGTTATATCCCGTACCGCTTTCATCGCCGTATGCTCGTAGTATTCGGGCGATTTGTCGGGACGGTATAACCCGCTCGACGCAAAAATGCGGAGCATTTGTTCTTTATCACCGTTGCACCAAAACGCAAGCATATTCATGAACGCCATGTCGGAATTGGAATGATTGCGTTTCAGGTCTTGACCGTTATAGTACGCTTTGAATGTTTCGCCGCTTTTCGATGCACAGGCCTTTTCCACTACATCACGGTCTGACATAGAGGAAAGCCCCTCCACGCCGAGGCCTGCCCCGTGCCATTCCGCGCGCCTGCCGCATTTTTCTTCCAGCAACGCCTTTATGGAAGATCGATCGAAATCGGCAAGCGTTTTCACGCCGTCAGGCGTATCGCCCGTGACCGTGATGAAATGCGATTTTTGATAAAATTCAAGATCCCCATCTTTTGAAAACGAACGAAGATCCATTCCGATCGTCGTGCCGAATATATGCAGACCGTTCTTGCTTACCGAATACTCGCTGTATGTCTTGCCCGACTTTTGTATCGCTTCATACGCGAGAGCCGAAAAGTCTTTTTCCGTTATACAATGGTCGAGGTCGATACAGCATATATTGTCCTTATCGTCCAGCGCATACGCAAGCGACACGCCGCCGTGTTCGCTCGCATACTTACAGGCAGTATCGAAGTCCGTCCACGTTGACGGATCGTCGATCTCCGCAAATTTGCCCGTAACGGGCGAGATGAGGAATTTATCTAATTTGCCCTTCTCTTCGTTGTTCCGCGTGCGCACGATGACCCAGTTCGGCCGCGCCAGCATTTCGGGCGGAAGGTTCTTGCGCAGCAGCCGTTCACGTTCCGTAAATCTGTCCTTGCGGCTTTCGCTCGGCTTGGTCAAACCGCTTCCGTAGTTTGCATCCGTAATGCCGGCCATGACTTCTTTGAACTCGTCTGCCGTCAGTTCGGCGTATTTGTCGTTGCGGCGGTCTTTCAGATAAACCGTAAAATTTTCCGACAAGTTCGCTTCGATACCCTTTTCTCCGGTCTTGATCTGATCGTTGAACAGGTAAAAACTGTACCCTGCATACTCGCCCGTGTCCGGCATTCGGAACAGAGTCTGATTTTTATATTCCGCGACCTTTGCTTTCAACGGGATTTCTGTCTGAACATACCGCGCTTTGCTTCTTTCGTTTGCAGGCGCGGTTCTCGCATAGTCATCGCCTTTCGTGCCGTGGCACTCGTTAAACAGATCGATAGGCATAATGACGATCTCCTCGTCCGTTGCACGGTTCTTGACGGTGATGTTGAAATCTTCCGGAAGCGTGATGAGTATGTTCCCGTTTTCGCCGCGCTTATCTTCTTCCACAAATACGTTCGGGATATAATAACTGCACCCGGCAAATTCGCCGTTTGCAGGCATGGAAAACAGCACCGATTTTTCGTATGCTCCGCGCAGCGCTTCCTGCGGCACGGAGATCGCGTACCATACCGTATCGTCCGCTCGTTCTTTGCGTTCGTAATCCGCATTTGACGTGCCGCCAACGATCTCGACAAATTCTTGGGCGGGAAAGACAACTTCGTCCCCGTCGCGGGTTTTGATCGTCACTTCGCTGTCCGCTGGGAATATGAGTTCATAACAAAGTTCCCGACCGTCACTCTCCATATCCACAAGTTGTCGGCTTTCTTTGATTCGGCTGTTAAAAACATTGTAGGTATAATCCTCGTATTCACCGTTCGGCATTCGCATGAAACTGTGCTTGTCGTATCTGCGGATGAGTGCATCCCGCGAGACCTTTGCCGTCAGCCACTTGGAGTCTCCTTCCGTACGCGATTTATACTTTTCGTCGATATATTCCTGTGCCGATTCCTGCGTGGGAAAATCGTATCTGCCCTGCGCCCATGTGCCTTCTTTTACGTCGTAGCCGATGGCAACAACGTAATCTTTCTGCCTTTTTACGATGGCGATGTCATGACCGTACTTGTCGCGTTCGATATGTACCACCGGCAGACCTCTTACTGTTTGAGTCCTGTATTTTTCGTCCTGCAATTCTTCTCCTTTTTTCTTTTCCGTTTCCGTCCAATACCGCAGGATGCGACGTTACTTCGAATTGATGCCGGTGATCCGTTTCTTCCGTGACCGTAACGGCATTTGCCCAATCTTTCGTTTCCCGCAAAAATCTGCCGTCCAAGGCATTCCCCTGCACCGTGTTCGCGAGCACATATTTCACGCGCTCCATGCCGAACCGGTCGATAATACCTTTTTCAAAATCTTTATTTAAGCGATTTCCGTCAAAATTTTTGTTGATCGCTTCCTCGATCGCGTATTTACACTCGGTATTCGCACGCAATGAACTTCTGTATAAACCGACCTCACCCGCGGCGCTCGCGTCCGCGAGCGGCTTACCGTATAGCGGCGTTCCTCTTGCAGCCTCCGTTCGCATTGTTCCCCTGTCGTCGATATACATTTTCGTCAATTCGGACAATTCGTCCCATGACTCAATATTGATCTGATCATTTGTATCCATATAGTAGGAATACACCCGCTCCGTTAATTCGGCTCCGTCTTTGACAAGTTCCGAAAAATCTTCCGTCCCGAGATAGTAGCCGTCTGCATCTTCCATAAACTCTGTAAAGACGGCGAAAAACCTTTCTTTATATCCCGTCCTCTCCGTTTTCGGATCGGCTTGCAATCTCCCGAGCGCCGCTCGCGCATTATATCGGACGGATTCGATATTTCTCTCATTTCGCCGAATCTCTTCCGCTGCGCGGCGCATTGCGTGTTTTGCCGTCTGCGGCGTGCCGTATACCGAGGTATCCGATATATCCCTGCCGGTCTTTATATAGGTAATTTTATATTCCCGCATTTGTTCAGCAGACAGCGCGCAACTCGGCGCGGTGATTATGTATTCGTCTGCCTGTTTTCGTATCTCCGCAAGTGTATTCAAAGAAAGCCCGTTCGGGAAACAATAGTACGCCGTCCCGTCTGCGCCTTTGCCATAATATTTCGGTTGCCTTGCCTCACGCAAAACTTCGGGATAATATTTCTCCGTGTATTGCTCGATAATCTCCTGTCGTTCTCGGTAAGTATGCAATGAAAGATCACCATTCTGCTCATAGAACTCGCAAAGGCGTGACATGACATTTTCCCCGTCTTGTTCCAGCGCCATGAAATACTCATACGGCAGCGTGTCCGTATCTTGCAGATACTCGTGCATGTTCCGGTAGAAAAGGTTTCTGCCCAAATTGTTCGCATAATCGGGGTGTTCCTGTTTGTACTGTTCGTAGATCTTCGATACCCGCTCACGCACGGCTACGATGAAGTCCTTGTCCTCCGTTCCGGCATTCTCGGACGCTTTGTCCTCGTTATAGTTTTCGATCAGCTCGCCGATTGCTGTATCGTTGCCCAAATCGAGCGATACACCGTCACGGGCATAATCGTACAGCCGGGCAAGGATTTTGTCTTTGTCCTGTAAAAGCAAATCGATTTCGACTTTCTCAAGGGTTTCGGCTTTATCTTTTTCGAAGTATTCCGTAATTGCTTTATAAAAACGATGTTTATCCGGAAGTTCGTCCGTGCCGTACTTTTCAAATGCCGCATACTCGGTTATAACGCTTTGTCGGATACGTTCATATGTTATCTCTCCCACTCGTGCTTGACTATGTGCTTGTATATACGTTTTGAGTTCTGTTTGTTCTATTTTCCCCGCGATCGCCTCGCACACGTTTTCTCTCGTCCAGCCATAGTATTCCAACGGCGCTTGAGACAGACTGTCCACAAACTCAGCCATAATTTCATCGGCATAAGGGTACATTGTTTCTACTTCAGGGATTTCCTTGTCCTGCAAATACCGCTTCATGTCTTCTTTTTCGTAGAACGCATTGTCTGTAAACGGATCAATGTACATACCGTCCATATAACTCATATCGTCGTTTGCGGCCTTGATCGCCGCACTGCTGATATATAGCCGTGCCGCAAAGTATGATTTTGCCGTATCTGTTTTCAGAAAATCGTTCCACTCCCGTTTGTCTACGCCAATAATACCGGGGAACGTATCTATTTCCTCTTGTTCGAGAACATTCCTTCTGCCGTTTGTGATGTCGTACACGGGCAATCCTAATTTTCTGTACTGTTTTGCTTTTCTTCGACCTATTGGCAGCATATCGCCATGCGGTTTCATACCCTCTTCCGTCAGTTCATCTACTGCCATATAATCCGGATACATTTCCGGCTCTTCTTCCTCTTCGGCTATTTTCTTCGTTTCTTCCTCCGTTTCCAAAAAGTCCACCTCTCTGTCGATTTCGTTTTCCGGCTCTAAAATCTCAAAACGCCTGTTGTCCTCCGATAAATCGTGCGCCACTGCGTCCAGATCGTCATAGCCGAGCATTGCAACAGTCTGTTTCCTGCCGCCAAGTTCTTTTTCATACGTCGTGACCCCGTATGCAAAGTCGAGCCACAAAGCATCGTCGCCGCACGTTTCGTAATAATCTCCGTTTTTCACAAAAATTGCCGCATCTTGCTTTTGTGCTTTATGCTCGACATAAAGCCTGTACAATTTTTCCGTCATGCGCCGGTGTGAACGCTTTTCAGGATTTTGCTGTTCTTTACCGTGTTCGGGCAAAGCCATATAGTTTATCTCCTCTTCCTCGGTTTCGCTTTCTTCGTCCGTTTCTATCACCACCTCTTCCCGTTTGTTCAGATCGAGTTCCGCATTGATCTCTGAAAGTTCTTTCGTAATCTCCTCTATCTTCGCTTTATGCTCGAACGGCTTTTTCAGTTCTTCCTCCGCTACGGCTTTGTCTCGTTTACAGCTTTCCAATTTCATGAGTATCGAGTTTTTATTCTTCGGAAACTCTTTGATAAAATTGTCGAGCCGCGTGATAAGGCCAAGTTCGCTCTCACCGATCTCCATTGTATAGGATCCGTTGTTCGCGAGCGTTACGCTGCGCACGTTTGTAAATATGGTCGGCACGTTCAGGCTGATCCTGAAACCGCAATATTCCGCCACCACCACTTCGTATGTGTTGGTGCGCAGCGCGCGCATAAGTTCCGCCGCGCCTTCTTTCTTGTCTGTGTATTCCGTTTCAAAAACTTTTATTTTGAACGATTCCGGATCGTAAAGTTCGCTCAACGCTTCTTCGTCTTTTTTATGGTTTTCCAAACGCAGTTCCTGACGATGTATTTGCGCGGGGAAGTCTTTTATCACCTTATCCTGCAATGCATACAGGCGCTTTTTATACTGTCCTTCCAATACCCGCAGTCGCGCAAGTTCCGTTTCAAGTTCCATTTTCTGCTTGATTTTCGGGTTCGCCGCCGTGATCGCTTTGATTTCGGCATAGGAGAGCGTCGTTTCGTCGATATCCTCCGCTTCGCGGACGGTAAGGCTGCCGTTCTCGATCTGACTGATGAACCGCTGCTTGTTTTCGAGTATCTGGTAACAATAACTGTCCAACGTCCGTTTTGTGACGTAAGTGAAGATTTTGATTTCCCTGTTCATATTGCCCTGCCGGATCCCCCTGCCGTCGCGCTGCTGCAGATCGCGGGGGCGGTACGGGGCGTCCAAATGATGTAACGCCGCCAAACGCTTCTGCACGTTCGTGCCTGCGCCGCACTTTTCCGTACTGCCGATAAGGATGCG
>ERZ1643246.4870-NODE-4870-length-10255-cov-8.189314_pt1 | contig 10255 bp, 12 predicted proteins | sample MGYA00579265_ERZ1643246 | MGnify/ENA primary metagenome ERZ1643246 (study PRJEB29033, sample SAMEA4952261) | chicken gut metagenome | biome: Broiler Chicken; feature: Gastrointestinal Tract; material: Caecum | place: Ireland | collected 2018 | study: Broiler...
TTTGCCATTACAATAGGCGGCTTCGAACCATGTCAGGACCGGAAGGTAGCAGCATTAAGAATGTCCGTTTATGTGTAGTGGCTTTTTTCTAAGGAGTGAGATTATGAGTGATGAAGAATATATGAAAATAGCTTATCAGCAAGCTTGTTTAGCAAGAGACATTGATGAAGTGCCTATTGGAGCTATTATTGTTAAAGAGGGTGAGATTATCGCAAAGGCTTATAATCAAAAAGAATCTACCCATGATGTAACGGCACATGCTGAAATGATTGCAATTAGAGAAGCTTGTCAAAAATTAGGCAATTGGCATTTAGATGGCTGTACATTATATTCAACATTAGAGCCATGTATTATGTGCAGTGGAGCTATTATTCAAAGTCGTATAGAAAAAGTTGTTTTTGCTGCTAAAGGACAACGATGGCATGGATTATCAACTTTTTTAGCAAATCATGAGTTTAATCATCATCCTCAAGTGATTTCAGGAATCTTAGAAAAACAATGCTGTTTATTATTGTCCCAATATTTTAAAGGAAAAAGAAATCATTAATGCAGATTTTTTATCTTAAGCATATGTTTTGATATTATCTTATAGACTTTCATCATTTATCCATATCAATATGATATACTATATTTAGAGGTGAGATATATGGATCAAAAGATGTTAACGAAACAAATGAATTATGAAAAATTCTTGTCTGAAGTTATCAAATGGGTTTTCTTTGGCGTAGGCATAACGGCTATAACTTCCATATTAGTGATTTTTTCTGGGATTATCTATGCTTTAATACCTTTTTATTTTCCAGTTTTGATAATTTCAGTTATTATTGAAATCGCATTTGTATGGATATTAAATAAAAAGATAGACAAACCTATAGATGAATTATCATTTTCATCAGTTAAAAGATTTTTTATCTTATATTCAATTGTTAATGGTGTTATTTTTTCATTTATATTAGCATCAGTTTCTATTTATATAACAGCTTTAGCATTTGCTTTAACATGTGCTTATTTTGGTTTGTTATATACCATTACAAAATATACGACTTCAAGTTTTTCAAATATCGCTAAAGTCTGTATATCAGTATTACCAGTCATGATTATTGGTTATATCATTTTATTGTTTATTCAAGCACCAATGCTTTATTATATTATTGTTTTTTTAGATTTATTAATTTTTACAGGTATTACTTTATATGATTTCAAGATGATTTCGACAATGTATGAACAATCGTCAGAAGAATACCAAGAAGGATTAATATTGTTTTGTGCTTTTGAACTGTATTTGGATTTTGTTAATATCTTTATTGATATTTTAATGTTAATCATGGATAATAATTAGATATCGAAAGATATCTTTTTTTATGTTATAATGTGACAAGACAAGGAGTTGATAGAGGTGGCATATAAGACATTATATCGTGTTTATCGTCCGCAAAAGTTTGAAGATGTTGCTGGACAAGAACATATTATTACAACTTTAAAACATGCTGTTGATGAAAATAAAATTGCTCATGCTTATTTATTCTGTGGTCCACGAGGAACTGGAAAAACAACAATTGCTAAATTATTAGCTAAAGCTGTTAATTGTACTGGTTCTCCTAAACCATGTGATCAATGTGAGAATTGTCAACAGATAACTTTAGGTACGCATCCAGACGTTATTGAAATTGATGCTGCCAGCAATAATGGTGTTGATGAAGTGAGAAATCTTATTGAAAAGGTCAAATACGCACCAACACAAGGAAAATATAAAGTTTATATTATTGATGAATTTCATATGATGTCACCAGGTGCTTCAAATGCTTTATTAAAAACATTAGAAGAACCTCCAACTCATGTTATATTTATTTTTGCAACAACAGAACCACACAAAATATTACCGACAATTATTTCTCGATGCCAAAGATTTGATTTCACTAAATTAAGCATTCAAGATATTGTTCATCGTATGAAAGATATTATTAATGAGGAACATTATAAATGTGATGATGAAGCATTGGAATTGATTGCAAAACTGGCTGATGGTGGAATGCGTGATGCATTGTCTATTTTAGAACAATGTCTTGCTTATAATGATCAACATTTAACTGTAAAAGATGTGAATCAGATATATGGAATTGTTTCTTTAGAAAATAAGATTGATTTTATAAAAACAATTCTTTCTAAAGATATGAAAAAAGCTTTATCATTATTAGATGATATGAAAATGAATGGAACAGATATTAAAAGATTAACATTAGATTTAGTTGATATTTTAAAAGATGTTGTTATTTATCGTAATACACATGATGAATCTATTTTATTTGTTTTATCTAAATATTACTTAGATTTAATTGTACCGTATATGGGTTGTGAAGAAGCATTAGATTTTATTGATATTTTAATGGATGCCAGTGAAAAATATGCGAAAGTAATCAATCCTTCCGTTTATTTTGAATTAGCTATTTTAAAAATGTGTAATCAAATAAAAGATGAAAAAGTTATTCATATGGAAACTGTAAAAGTACCTGAACAGCCTATTCAACAACTTAAACAAAGTGATGTGATTATAGAGGACCATCATGATGTTGAAGAAGATCATCATGATGTGATAGAAGAGCCTGTTCAAGAAGAGATTATTGATGAAAGCATTGATGATTCATCTTTAGAAAGTCATGAAAATGATGATATTCCTACTTTTGAATTTGAACAGAAGCAGGATATTGAGCCAACTGTTGATGATGAAATTCAAGTAGATGAAGCTGATATTATGAATATCCTTGTTCAAGCCAAAAGAACAATATTGGAAAGTATTCAAGAAAGATGGCCAATTATTAAAAGATATTTAGCTAATCTGAACATGGCTAAAAGTGCAAGTATGTTATGTGATGGAACAGCAGTAGCTGCATGTGAAGGTGGACTTATTATTTCTTTTGAATATCAGCCATCTGTTAATGCTGTTAATTATTATAAGAATTATAAACAGTTAAGTGCTTTTCTTAGCGAAGTTTTAGGAAGTGAGTATCGTTTTATTGCGATTCAGCAGGATGAGTGGTTGAAAATGCGTAGCCATTTTATTGAATTAAAGAGAAAAGGTCAATTACCTCAACCTCATGAATTAACATTAAAGCATATAGATAGTCATGATTTAGATCATGTTGATATGACTGAAGCACAAGAATTTGCGATTCAATTATTTGGAGAAGATATTGTAGAATTTAAGGAGGATTAATATGAATTTTGGAAATTTATTACAACAAGCACAGCAAATGCAACGTAAAGTCAATAAAGCAAAGAAGGAATTTGATGAAAGAGAATTTGAATTCAATAGTCAGGATGATTTGATTGTTGGAAAGATGAAAGGGAATCTTTCTATTATTGAATTACATATTGCACCTTCTTTAATGCAAGAAGATCAGGACAATATGGAAGCTTTATTAATGGCAACTATTAATCAAACAATAGCTAAAGTTTCTAAAGAAAGGGAAGATACATTAAATCAAGTTACAAATGGTGTTGATGTATCAGCATTTCTATAATGGAATATCCACAAAGTTTTGAAGAACTGGTTGAATGTTTTAAAATGTTACCAGGTATTGGAACAAAAGGAGCTGAACGACTTGTTTATCATGTTCTTTCAATGGATTTACAACAAGTTGAAAGATTCTCAGATGCCTTATTAAATTTGAAAAAACGAATTCATTATTGTAAGAAGTGTGGACATATTTGCGAAGGAGAAATATGTGATATATGTCAGGATCCAACAAGGGATCAGACAACTATTTGTGTGGTAGAATCACCTAAAGATGTTTTTGCAATGGAAAAATTGAAAGAATATCATGGATTATATCATGTATTACATGGAACTATATCCATTATGGATGGTAAAACAATTGATGATTTAAATATTCATTCTTTGTTTGAACGTCTCAATGACAATATTAAAGAAGTTATTATTGCTACAAATCCTACACGTGAAGGTGAAACAACAGCTTTATTTTTAGCTAAACTTCTTTCAAAAGAGAATATTCCAGCTTCTAGAATAGCTAATGGATTACCAATAGGAAGTAATTTAGATTATGCTGACGAATTGACTTTATTAAAATCATTAGAAGGAAGAAAAAAAATCTAATCATCTCATATATTAAAATGAGGTGATTTTTTTGTTGAAAGTAACACGCATTTTTATGAGATTGCTTATGGCAACTATTTCAATTTTTATATTTAATGCTTTTTCCTCAATAACTCATTTAACTTTATCACTCAATATATTTAATATTCTTATTATTTCTATATTTGATATTTTTGGCTTTATACTTTGCATTGTTTTAAGAGTTGTCCTTTAATTGTCAAGAAATAAAACTTTATCTTTGGATTAATTTTTTATATAATAGAGAAAGAAATGAGGTGTTAATATGTCAGGCGTTTTTATTTCTTTTGAAGGTGGAGAAGGTAGTGGAAAGACAACTATTGCCTCAATGATTAAAGAAGCGCTTACAAAAGAAGGGTATCATGTTGTTTTAACAAGAGAACCTGGTGGTGTTGAAATCGCTGAAAAAATTCGTGATATTATACATGATGTAAAATATACAAATATGGATAGAAAAACAGAAGCTTTACTCTATGCAGCAAGTCGTAGACAGCATCTAGTTGAAAAGGTTATTCCAGCATTAGAAAAAGGATATATTGTGATTTGTGATCGCTATGTTGATAGTTCAATGGTTTATCAAGGTATTGCCAGAGGGATTGGTATTGACGAAGTCTATCAGATGAATTTATTTGCGACTGAAAACATTTTACCAAAGCGTACAATCTTCTTTGATATTTTACCGGAAGATGGACTCCAACGTGTATATGCAAATAAGGATAGAGAAGTAAATAGGTTGGATTTAGAGAATATTGATTTTCATCGAAAAGTTTATCAAGGTTATTTAACTTTATGTGATAAATTTCCTGAACGTATTGTAAAAATAGATGCTTCACTAGATGTAAATCAAGTTTTTAATCAAGTCTTATCAAGAATTCAAGAAATTCTATGAGTTATAAAGAAATCTTAAAACAACAACAACCTATTTTATATCAGATTATTTCAAAAAGCTTTAAAAACAATAAAATTCCACATGCTTTTTTATTAGTAGGGAAGAATGCTCGACAACCAGCTCATTTTATTGCGAAAAGTTTGATTTGTGAAAATGATGTTCTCGCATGTGATCATTGCAATGAATGTAGACGTATTGATGAACATAATTATGGGGATTTTATTTATTGTAATGGACTTGAAGAAACAATTAAGAAACCACATATTGAATATATTCAAGAACAATTTTCTAAATCTGCTTTAGAAGGAAAGTCAAAAATATATTTAATGGAAAATATTGAAAATTCAACTATTGAAGCAATGAATAGTTTATTAAAAATGCTTGAAGAACCAACTTCAGGTGTTTATGCTATTTTTACTTGTCAAAACTTAAATCGTGTTTTACCTACGATTCAATCAAGATGTCAAGTTATTCAATTATTACCTGTTTCTCAAAAATCACTGAAAGAAGAGTTAAAGGGAGATGACATCTTGGAAGATGATATCAATATTTTATCTGAATTGTTTACAAGCTATGATGAATGTCAAAAATATATTGAATCTGATATGTTTGAAAAACTAAAGCTTGAAGTTTATCATTTTATTGATGATCTTTATTTTCACAGAGATAATTTAATTATTAATGTTCAGACTCATTTATTAAAAGATTTTAAAGAAAAAGAGAACATTCAATTATTTTTGAATATGCTTGTTTTAGCATTAAGAGATTTGTTTCACGTGAAACATTCTATGAATCTCACTTATCCATCTTTTTTAAGTTTATATAAAAGAATAAATGATAGTGATGAAAATATTATTAATAAAATTGATTTGATTTTAAATACAGAATATTTATTGAGTACAAATGCCAATGTTATGTTGTTAATGGATAGTATGATGTTTAGAATATAGAAAGGAGAACTTATGGAAGAAAGATTAGCTCTTATTCGTTTTAATAATGTTGGAAAATCTTATTATTTTTCAACTGATTTAGATCTTTATAAAGGTGATAAAGTCGTTGTAGAAACAATAAGAGGGTTGGAATTAGGAGAGTTGGTATCAAATTTAAAACATATTTCTGAATTTAATCTTGATACTGAACTAAAAAAAATTAAAAGAGTTGCAAATCGTGCGGATTTGGAATTATTTGTTTATAATCAAGCAAAGGCTGAAAAGTCTTTAGAAATATGTAAAGAGATTGTCAAAGAGTATGATTTGGACATGCATTTAGTAAGTTGTGAATATACACTTGATGCTTCAAAAGTTATATTTATGTATACTTCTGAAACACGTGTAGATTTTAGAGAATTGTTGAAAGAGTTAGCAAGTGTTTTTAAATGTCGTATTGAATTAAGACAAATTGGACCTCGTGATAAATCTAAGATTGTGGGTGGACTTGGATCATGTGGTTTACCACTTTGCTGTTCATCATTTTTAGGAGAATTTGATGGTGTTTCTATTAATATGGCAAAAAATCAGATGCTTGCAATCAATATTGATAAGATATCAGGAGCATGTGGAAGATTGCTTTGTTGTCTTAAATATGAAGATGATACATATACAAAGGAAAAACAAAGATTTCCTAAAATTGGTTCAAAAGTAAAATACGATAATAAAATTGTAAAAGTGACTGGTTTAAATGTAATAAGTGATTTAGTCAAAATTGAACATGATGGTAATATTTCATTTGTATCATTAGATGAAATTCAAATATTACCACCTAGAGAGCATAAACATGAACCAAGAAGTCGTTAATTATTTATTGGCTTATGAAAATATGCAGATTATCCAAAGAAAAGATATGTTTAACTTTTCTTTGGATACTGTTTTATTAGCTCACTTTTGTACAATTAATAAAGATTTAGATGAAATTATTGATTTTGGAACGAATAATGCTGCCATTCCTCTTTTATTGAGTTTAAGAACAGACAAGAAGATAAAGGGTATTGAAATACAAAAAGAAGCTGTAGATTTGGCTTTGAAGAATGTTCAATTAAATCATTTAGAGAATCAGATTAAAATTATACATTCAGATATTAAGGATTATGTAAAGAATGCTTCTAAAGTAAAATTGGTTGTATGTAATCCGCCATTCTTTAGGGTTGATGAAAGAAGTAATCTTAATGATAATGAGTTCCTTAAAATAGCTCGTCATGAAATAAAAATAAATTTAGATGAAATTATTCAATCAGCAGCAAGAATTTTGGATAATAAAGGACGTTTTGCAATGGTTCATCGTCCTGATCGTATGATTGAAATTATTAATATCATGCAAAAATATGATATTGAACCTAAACGTATTCGCTTTGTTTATCCTAAAATTGGAAAGGATTCTCATATCTTTTTAATTGAAGGTATGTATAAAGGAAATAAAGGATTGAAAATTGAATCACCATTATATGCTCATAATGATGATGGTAGTTATACGAATGAAATAAGAAAAATGTTTGGAGAAGATATCAATGAATAGACAAAAAAGTTTTGAAAATTCATTACCTACACTATATATTGTAGCGACACCTATTGGTAATTTGAATGAAATGACTTATCGTGCTATACAAACTTTAAAAGAAGTCGATTATATTGCTGCAGAGGATACACGCAATACCATTAAATTATTAAACCACTTTGATATTTCAACAAAACTTGTTTCTCATCATGAACATAATTTAATGATTGCAATACCTAAAATTATTAATGATTTAAAGAGTGGTTTGAATATTGCATTGGTTAGTGATGCAGGATATCCTGCAATTAGCGATCCAGGTTATGAACTTGTTAAAGAAGCTATTCGTGAAGGATTTAATGTTGTACCTGTTTCAGGTGCTAATGCTTGTTTAGATGCATTAGTTGTTTCAGGTATTGCTCCTCAGCCATTTGTGTTTTATGGTTTCTTAGATAGGAATGATAAGAATAAGAAGAAGGAGTTAGAAAAACTTAAAAATTATAGAGAAACAATTGTTTTTTATGAAGCACCGCATCGTATTAAAAAGACACTAAAATTGATGTTAGAGATTTTAGGAAATCGTTCAATTGCATTATGTAGAGAATTAACTAAGAAGCATGAAGAAATTAATCGAGGAACAATTGAAGACATATTATCTGTTATAGATGATATGAAAGGTGAAATGGTCATTGTTGTAGAAGGTAATCAAGAAGAAAATGTAGAAGATATAAAAACTTTTGATCAGAGTATTGAAGAACATGTTGAAGAGTATATCGAAAATGGTTTAACTACTAAGGATGCTATTAAAGCAGTAGCAAAAGAAAGAGGTTTATCCAAAAATATTATATATAATGAATATCATAAAAAATGAATATAGAAATATATTCTTTTTTTTATATTTTATGTATAATAAACATATAATGAAATAGGCGAAGTCTAGAAGACCTCGCCCCTTCCCGAACCGTACGGGCACCTTTCAATGCATACGGCTCTCCATTTCTAAATGAGTTTTCGTTTTGTCATTTGATTGTATTCTAAAAGGTTTTGACTAACCTTTATAAAACATTCTCTGCATAAGCATATCTGCCTACGGTTTATTCTTATCATTTCTTTGATGATATGAGAATAAGGCATATGCAGTGAACTTATCCTTTTTCTATGAAACATGACATGATGTTGTGGATTGCCACATATGTAACAGTTTCTTTTGAGAGGATTCGTATCTCTATATCTGTATTCCACGTCCTGCTTGATTCTACGAAGCCACTGTGGGAAGAATGTTTTATCACGTTTGAATGAAGGATATAAAGCTAATCTGATTGTTTTAGCTTCTCCCCTGTCATTCATATACGAATAAATCAGTTGTGTATGATGTTTCTTAAAGACTTTCTTTATTGAAATATCACATTTACGTGCAATCGTATAGGCAATGGAATATTGAATGATGTACTGGATTCTATGCATGTCATAGTAGTTCCTGCAGCCCTGATTATTGTTGACCAGACCCCTGAGAACCTGATTACCATAGGTAATGATGTCTTCTATGGGTTTGCATAATAATCGTTTTATGGAAGCAGGATTTCCAGATGCATCACACATTCCGTTGTCATGCAGTTTGCGTATGAGTTTTTGTTTGTCAATGAAGATGTCAATGTTAGGGAAATCTCCTGCTGATGAGATATCCAAGAAAGTGTGCCTTTTCATTTTTTGCATGTGTGATAAGGGTCTTTTCTTCGCTGAGCCTGAGATGAAGTTCATCTTCAAGGAATTGTTTAATTTCCTGTTTGAGCTGTTGAGCATACGCTCTTGAAGAAATGGTTCCTATCAAGAAATCATCGGCATAGCGTACGTAATGTACCTTACGAAATGAAGAATCAAAGTTATCAACAGATGATGTTGACTTCAGTTCTTTTCTTAGTCTTTTGATTTCCTTGACATCGTGCACTGATATCGCTTTGTTAAGCTGATATCTTAGCCTGGCATATTCAGGATTCTGTCTGCGATGTTTTCCCATCGTATCGCGTTCAATAACTTCTTCCATGAATCTGTCCAGCTTATCCAGATAGATATTTGCAAGAATCGGACTGGCACAGGAACCCTGTGCATTGCCTTGTTTCGTTGAATGGAATTTGTGTTCCATGTCAAAATATCCAGCCTTAAGCAGTTTATTGATGAGGCGAATAAAGCGTTCATCATGAATTCTCTCACGAAGGATGGATTCTAGAATACGATGGTCGATTTCGTCAAAACATGCAGAGATGTCACCCTCAATGAACCAGACCGTAGAGCGCCAGGTTTCAACTTGAGCCAACGCACTATGTACATTGCGATTGGGACGGAAGCCATGGGAAAGGTTTGAGAATGTAGGTTCATAGATACATTCGAGTATGATGTGAACGCATTCCTGTACCAGCTTGTCCTTTCCATTGGGAAAGCTAAGTTTACGCATTTTCCCATTCTTCTTGGGAATGTAAGTAATTCTGTTGGGCTGGGGCTGATAGCTTTCATCTCTAAAGGATGAAATCAATTCATCAATCCACTCCTCACAGAAACCATGAAGAGATGTTCCATCGCTGCCAGCAGTTTCAGCACCATCATTGGATTTGATACTGTTGTAGGCAATGTAGTAGAAATCTCTATCGTATAAAAGGCGATAGACATCCTTGTTGATGTAACAGTGATTCTGGCTGTTACGGGAACGAAAACCTTCTAGTTTCGTTAAAAGTTTTTGATGACTCATTCGGGTCAACTCC
>ERZ1643246.4871-NODE-4871-length-10254-cov-5.866752_pt1 | contig 10254 bp, 4 predicted proteins | sample MGYA00579265_ERZ1643246 | MGnify/ENA primary metagenome ERZ1643246 (study PRJEB29033, sample SAMEA4952261) | chicken gut metagenome | biome: Broiler Chicken; feature: Gastrointestinal Tract; material: Caecum | place: Ireland | collected 2018 | study: Broiler...
GATTACGGAACCGGAACCTGAGCCATATCCCCGTCCGCCGCGAAAACGTCCTGCAACAAACCAACGGTTTTCGGACGTTTTACTCTGACAGAAGTTCCCCCACAAATACAGATTTAAGCCTCTGTGCCGTACACTTCGATCTGTGTGAGTGCCGGGAACGGGGACGCGTCGTCTGCCTTGATCAGATGGGACAGCTCCAGCCAGCGGACGGTCTTTGGCTCGAAGCAGAATTCCTGGGCGCTGGCTGTCTTTTTGAAGCTGAGCTCCATCGAGGAACCATCGGAGAAGGTGATGGTTGCTTTGGTCCACCAGCTGTCGTGCGGGAAGTCTGCGCGCAGGTACATGATGATGCGGTCGATGGCCACATCGCGGCCGAAGTCCAGTTTCATGGCAGCTTTCGGGTCGCGGTTGATGCCCCAGGAATCGTACGGCCATTCGCCGTGGCAGGAATTGGCGGTCACGCCGTCGATGGCGTTCTTTGCGGCGAAGACTGCCTCGCCCCGTGTCTCGATATTTGCGGAAGCGTGCGGGAAGCATACGCTGTTGACATGGCAGTCATTGACGTTATATGCCAGGTTGCGGTATGCGCTGATCTCGAAATCTTTCGCCCTGCGGACGAAGAGAAGGTGTGTCTTCCCGGAGAATACTTTTGGGGAAAGGTTGATCCTCTTCTCGCCGAACGGGAGCTGATAGCTGTAATCTTCTGTCAGGTACACCAGGGATCTCCCGAGTGCGTCGTCGAGCTGGAGCCACGCATAGACCGGGGCGTCAGACACTTCGATGAGGATGCGGTCCCCTTCCTGGTATTCGCGGGTCAGGGCGAGATTGACTTCGTTTTCGTCCCTTGCGACCGCAACTGCAAATTCATTTTTATCGATCACTTTGATGCAAAACATTTTGTGTTCCTCCTTCTGTATACTGATCCCAATTCTAGCATGGGGAAAAGCAAAAAGCAAATGCCGGGAAGGCGTATTTGGGCAGACCTGAAAAAAGTATTACGATTGGATTATATTACATTTACTATTTTTGGATTTTTATTGATAATCAGACTAAGGACAATGTTCGGATTTTGAAGGAAAATATGGCGAAGATGTGGTGTTAAAAGGAGGGAATCAGGAAGACATCTTTTATCTTTTGAAATTTGTATGACTATTGAGGAGGAAACCTATGAGGGCAAAAGAAAAGGGAATAGAATGGGGCAGGCGTGGCATTGCGTTTGTTTTGTGCTCGGCGTTGTTATTTACATCATCTGCGACAGTCCTGGCTCAGCCGGATGATACGACTGACAATGTTGAAGTTTATGCCTCGGATGATGCTGTTATTTCAAATGTGCCGGCAGAGGTCGGTCATAATCCGGTAAACAGCTGGAATGGTGCGGTTTATGTGAAAGCCTATAATCCAAATGACTATGAAAGGACTATTCTTGTAAAGTTCAATATACAGGATATTGATGAAGGTCTTTTGGATCAGTCAGCTTTAAGGCTGTATCCTATCGCGGCGGATGGAGGCTTTGCCGGGCTGGATCTGGAAGTATCTGTTTTTGAGAATGAGGAGTGGGATGAAAATTCTGTAACATGGAATGAACGCCCTGATGTGGATAGGACACTGGTTTCGACATATACGATTGAGAGTGTGCAGACAGGGGCGTATATTTCTGTTCCCCTGGGAGACACGCTTAAAACATATACAGAGCAGAACCCGGATGCGGAATCGGTATCCTTTACTCTGGAGGTGGCGGACAGCACTGTGGATAAAGATCATTGCGGCATTCAGTTTGCCAGCAAAGATTGTTCCGGAAGCTATGCGTCTTATGCGGGAAATCAGATCATGCTTTCAGTTGGTGAAGGAGCTGCCTCAGAGATCCAGAGGGTCACTATGGTGGAGACAGAAACTGTCCAGAACACCGTCCCCAGCCTGCCTGAGACAGTCACTGCAGTAATGAGTGATGGGAGCAGACAGGAAAAGGCAGTTGTATGGGATAAGATGACAGCGGATCAGTTTGCTGAAAAAGGAATGGTCTTTGTTAATGGAAGTGTAGAGGGAACCAGCCTTTCCGCGCAGGCGAGGGTGAATGTTCTGTCTACGCTGGATAATAAGGCACTCACAGAAGGAACTTCCAATCTGATCCCGGTAGTAGACGGTGATTTTACAGAGCTTTATCATCCGAATCCCGAGACGGTGGGAAGTTATGTGAACGACCATTCAGTTATTCAGAACCGCCAGACCGGTGAATGGCATACGATCGGGATTTCTCATCTGGGAAGCAATTACAGCGGGAATGAGGTCTCTTTTGCGCACGGGGTATCTGACAGTCTGTCTGAGCCTATGAAAGAGGTTCCTGTTTCCGAAGGCGGGGATGACGGTGTAGTTCTTGAAGATCCTTCGTTAAAATCGGGACGTGTCGCATGGGCGCCGCATATTGTCTATGTGGAAGAAGAGGAACTGTACTATATGTTTTATCGCAGCGATCCGAACGGGGAAGGCGCTGATCATACCCAGGATCTTAAAACAGAGATTGCATGCGCTACCTCTCCGGATCTGTTCAATTGGACCAATCTTCCGATGAATGAAGTTTATTTGGACAAAGCGGGAAATAAAACCACAATCTGCTTCAGAGACTGCAATATCCAGTATTTTGAAGGCCGCTGGATCATGTATTATACCGGGTATCATGAGCATACATCTATGGGCGACAGCAGGAATCTCCCGGCAGTGCGCATGTTTGTGTCAGATGACCTTATTACATGGGAAGACGCTGGATCAGCGCTGGATATCATGCCCGGCGCGACAACGACCGGATGGTCTACTGCAGAATCACCTTTCGTATTTGAAAAGGACGGGACTTATTATCTTTCGGTTACGGTGACAGATTCCGGAGCAGAGACTTATCATGACAGCTTTATTTTTAAGTCAAATGATCCTATGAATTTTGGATCCTGGAATGGAAATCCGGATGATTTGGAGAATAATCCTACATATGTAACCCGTATCTCGGCACATGCGCCGGAATATATTGTTGACGACGGACAGATGTATGTTACTTCATGTGGATGGCCGGGACTGTCTCGGTACACTGGTTCTGACGGCGGCGTGGGTATTGCAAAGATCAAATGGGTGGAAGAAAAAACCGACATCGGAGGATCTCACAGAATCAGCAGTCGATAACCATAGTTTTGAGACTGGTGACCTGACAGGGTGGACAGCCGAAGGAACGGCATTCCAGGATAGTTCTGTAAAGGATGACACCATATTTACAAGGGGAAGCTACCGACACCGTGATCAGGCCGGTCAGTATTATCTGAGCAGTTATCCAAGTGCAGGTGACGGCGGAACAGGAACACTGACTTCCAATACCTTTGTGATCGGAGGAGACGGCCAGATAAAATTAATGGCTGCCGGCGGAAATGATATTGACAATGAATATATTGCTCTTGTTGATGCTGAAACAGGAGAAACGCTGTTTAAAGTTACCGGACGGAATTCCAACAATTTCTTTGAAGTGAACTGGGATGCGTCCCCATATATTGGAAAAGAGTGTTATATCCAGCTCGTTGATAATTCCACGTCAGGATGGGGTAATATCTGTGCGGATTCTATCATTGTTCCTCAGGGAGAAGAGCCGCCGGCGGAGATAGAAGAACAGTATGTATTTGCCGATGGATATGGTCAGGAACAGGGACCTGTATGGCGTTACCGGTGGATGGATAAAGACAACGGTGAGATCGGCGATATGACATGGAGCAGCAGCAACAGCCGGTGGGAAGAAAGCGGCCACAGCAATCACTGGATGCGCATTTTCAGCGATGGGCTGATGTCGGGAAATGACGGCTGCTCTGCAGTGATCGAATGGACGGCGCCGAAGGATGGTACAGTCCTGATCACGGCGGGTGCGATCGAGGGGCTGGTCAGTGAAAATGAGATCGCTATGGAGTTGGAGCGCAGCGACCGTGACGGAGCGACGATGAGTGTGGAACATAACGGGAAAACCATCTGGGGCGGATGCTCTACCCTTAATAACCGCAAGCATCTTGCGTTTGACCCGCTGCGAGTTTCCGTAAAAGCAGGAGATACGATCCGGTTCATAGAAAACGGGGATGGCGGAAAGCAGGAATACAACAATGACAGGGTATACTGGAATCCGGTCGTCACATATGAGACGGAAGAGACAGGCGTGCTGCTCGGCGACGGGAAGATGATCTCAGGAGGACAGGCCTCTTTTGATGCGGAAAACCTCAAACAAATTTCCGCAGAGGAAGTAAAGGTATATGCGTCAGTAAACGGAGCGCCGCGTACGGAGCTCGAGGTCAGCAACGCTTCTGCGGAGGATGGGAAGCTGACAGTGTCATTTGCTCCGGTTACAGAGGCAGACGCTCAGGTACAGCTGTCGGTCGTCACAGCAGGAACCAGCGCGATGGTGACATACAATACTGCTGATTATCCTTCAGAAATGATCGAGATCACTGCCGGAACAGTCGGTGAAGGCGGATCCATATCACCGGAAGGGACGATTGCAGTCCAGAAGGGCGATTCCGTGACCTTTACGCTTACGCCGGATAAGGGGTATGAATTATACCGTTTATGGGTCAACGGAGAACGGCAGGATATAGAGGAGACTGTTAAAGACGGCAAGTTCACTTTGGAGGATGTGCAGGAGTCTTTTGAAGTAAAAGCAGCCTTTTATCTTGAAGGTGAGGAACGAGGCACTACATATTATGTAGATGCCAGGGACGGAGATGATTCCAATACAGGAACCAGCGAAGACGAGGCATGGAAGAGTCTTGAGAAAATCAATGAAACGACCTTCCAGCCGGGAGATAAGATCCTCTTAAAGGCAGGCTGTACATGGAACGGTTATCTGTGGCCAAAGGGTGAAGGGGATGAATTGGATTCGATCACGCTGGGAAAATACGGAGATGAAGATTTATATCCGATCATCAATGGAAATGGCACCATGCCTTATGACTGGAACCAGAAGGGGACAGATCCAACTTATACTCCGGCGGTTATGCTGTATGACCAGAGCTATTGGGTAATCGAAGACCTGGAAGTTACAAATAGCTATGATACATCTTATAATCAGGTCGGCATCCTGGTCTGGACGACTGGGCGCAATGGTGAGACCAGGGACGTTACGGTGCAGGACTGCTATGTGCACGATGTGACTGCGGTACAGTCCAGCAATAAGCTGACAGGCGGTATCATCGGCATGGGCTCTGATTTCGGGCTGGACGGCAATCCGGTAGAAGGCGAGATCCAGGCAGAGTATGGGTTTGACGGACTGTATATCATCAACAACCATGTGAAGAATGTCCAGAAGGAAGGCGTGCGTACCTCTGGGAGCGGCGATCATTTCCGCAACACCCAGACCCATGAGGATGTCGTATTCCGCGGAAATTATATCGAGGATATTTACGGAGACGGCATCGTCCTTGCGGAAGTGGGACAGGATGGACTTGTGGAGAGCAATGTAGTGAAGAATGCCTGCAATGTAAATGAAGCGAACTACGCGGGAGCGTGGAGCTGGCAGAGCAGCGATACTGTTTACCGGTACAATGAAGTCTTTGGGATTGAATACGGTTACAATGACGGAGAGGCGTTTGACTTTGATATCGGCTGCAGTGACCATGCATTTGTTTATAATTACAGCCATAATAATAAGGGCGGCCTGCTCCTGACTATGTACCACAGCCCTACCTATACATTTGCCTACAATATTTCCGCGAATGACGGAAAGCCCAGTCAGGAATTGTTCCACTGTGAAGTAGGGGACGAGTACATTTACAACAACACGATCTATGTCGGAAAAGGAGTCTCCACACATCTTTTCAACAATGGAAATGTGGGATTCTTTAAGAACAACATTGTATTAGTCCATGGAGAACTGCTGGATATCTTCAATGGCAGCGGCACCCTGAGTGAGACCGGCGTCACGGATAATATTTTCTATCCGGCAGCGATCACCGGCGGTATCAGCGGGGAAGTCCTTGCGAACAATATGGTGGCAGATCCGCTCCTGCCGGGAGCGTCCCTGTCTTCGGATGAGGAATACGCGCTGTCTTCCGGCCTGACCTATGAGACAATGGGACAGGATGAAGAGTGGCTGGATGGTTTCAGAGAGAGGGCATCCATCTTCAAACTGGCGGAGGATTCCCCGGCGATCGACGCGGGAACGGAGATCGAAGACCCGAACTTTACCTTTACAGAGGACCTGTTCGGCAATCCGGTCAGCGGCAGCCCCGATATCGGCGCGCACGAATTCAGCGGGGATGCGGGTCCTGTGGATGAGGATGTGAAAAAGCCGGAGAGCATCCGTCTTGATCAGAATGATATCTATATCCTGACCGGGGATAAGCAGACACTTGAGGCGGAAGTGGGGCCCGTGGATGCACTGGATACAAGCGTAGTATATGAAAGCTCGGATCCGGATATCGCGGCAGTATCCGCAGACGGGACTGTCACCGGGATCTCAGAGGGGACCGCAGTGATCACTGCCAGCGCGAATGCGGACAGCAGTGTCAGGGCGGAGTGTACAGTCCATGTTTATCAGAGGAACGGCATGACCGTAACTGCCGTTCAGGACGGTTATGTCCGCGATAATGGAAATAATGCCGGAACAGCGGATAATATTTTTGTGAAAAATGACAGCGTCGGCTGGCGGAGCATGGGGCTTGTGAAATTTGACTTAAGCGGCGTTGACGCAGACTTTGTGAACGCGGCACTGCAGTTTTATGTCATGGACGGGAAAACAACGCCGGTGGAGGCGACGCTGTTTGATGTCTCCGGACAGGCGTGGGATGAGGAGACGATGACGTGGGAGAATGCTCCCACGGGCGGCGGTGAAGTCGCAAAGTTCTCTGTGGACAGCGGCGACAATGGACAACGTATCTCCATTGATCTTACAGATTATCTCAAAAATAAGCTGGAGCGGGGAGAGACAGAAGTTTCCTTCCGCATCGAGGTGACAGGCTCGTCAGGAAGCAACAGCCAGTTTACACTGGGCAGCCGGGAAAATCCGGGCAATGAGCCGGTCATCGTTTTCAGCAATGACTCAGTAGTGAGCGCGGAGAGCGTGCGCGTGGACACTGCGGTCGGGAAAGCTCCTGCACTTCCTGAGACGATAAAGGCGGTGGGCATTGGCGGAGAGTCATTTGACGCGGCAGTTACATGGGATGAGATCGATCCGGACAAGTATGCTGAGGAAGGACAGTTTACCGTGACCGGCAGGATCGATGGCTACAGTATGCCTGTCGTTGCAACAGTGCGGGTGTCAGATACGATCATTGTTTCCGCTGAAAACGCTGAGTGTTCGACACCGGCGGGCATCGCGCCGCAGCTGCCGGAAACGGTCACAGTGACCTACATTACCGGCGAAACAGGAGAGGCGCCAGTCGTATGGGATGCAGTCAGCGAAGAGAGCTATGCAGTTCCGGGCAGCTTTGAGGTAAAAGGTTCCATCGAAGGATATGCGGCCGGGACAACGGCAGTTATAACAGTGACCGATGCAGTGGCTGTGTCTGCTGAAGCTGCTTCAGCAAAAGGACTGACCGGCTATGAGCCTCTGCTTCCTGTTCAGGTGCAGACAGGATACAGCGACGGCAGTGTACTTGCTGAGAAAGTTGTATGGGATGCAGTATCTCCGGAGTCATGGGAGAAGGACGGTACATTCGAAGTGAACGGGACAACGGAGAGCGGGCTGGAAGCCACCTGTACAGTTACAATGTACACGGCAGTACCGGAAGAAGGCCTGAGCATCGAGAATCCCCGGGGCAAGTATCCGGCGCTTCCGGGGACAGTGGTTTTAAATGCCGGAGAGGAAAGCTTTGAGATGGCGGCGGCATGGCAGCCTGTAAAAGCTGAAGATTACACGGGCACGGCAGATTTCACGGTGGACGGTGTTGTCGCCGGCACGAAGGTACCGGTCAGTATCACGGTCCATCAGACAGAGCCGATCGCAACGGTTACGGATGAGGTGACAGCAGTAGAGGATGTGAAGATCCAGGCGTCTCCTTCAGACAGCAATTTCGCGGGAGAACCTGCGATCAATGTGAAAAACACCACCTATGACAAGGCATATAAGCGAGACAGCATTGTGAAATTCGACCTGTCCGGTGTTGAGGGCGGATGGCAGAACCTGTCCGGCCTTACCCTGAAATTATACCTGACGGACCGTGAGGATTACGGTACGGAGAGTTATTTAAGCATATGGGTTTCCGGTTCGAACTGGAGCGAGGAAACAGCGACCTGGGACAGCGTGACACAATCCGGTTACAAGATCGCCCTTCTCGCGGAAAATGTACCGGTCCGGAACGATCAGGAAGGAAGCTATGTTGAGTTCGATGTATCCGGTGCGATCCCGTATATTGAAAACGGGCTTGTGACCTTTGCCCTTGGGATTGAGAAGAATCCTGCGGAAAACCCTGACGGAAGCCACAGCGCGCTTACGTTTGCCTCAGAAGAATCCGGAGAAGCCACTGCGCCGAAGCTGGAGTATACAAACAGATACATTACCGCGATAGAGACTCCTTCGGCAGAGACAGAGCAGGGATGCCTGCCGGAGCTTCCTGAGACGGTACAGGTAACGTTCAGCGATGGACAGACACAGGACGTCAGTGTGGCATGGGATGCTGTGACTTATTCCATGTTCTCAGAGCCGGGCACTGTATATGTGGCCGGGACAGCTTCCGAACTGTACACTTCGGTGACAGCTGAGGTGACTGTGAAATCCTCACCGGCGGACAAGGCTCATTTAAATGATCTGATCGAACAGGCGGAAGGACTCCGGGAAGGTGAATATACAGCAGAAAGTTGGGACAGCCTTCAGACAGCACTGCAGGAAGCAAAGAAAGTACAGGCAGATGAGAGTGCTTCACAGCAGGAGACAGATGATGCGGCGGAAGCGCTCGCACAGGCGCTCCGGGAGCTGGAAAAGATCCCGTCTGATCCGGGAGAAGACACGGATAAAGATGAAGAAGGAAACAATGGCAGCAGTGACAGCGGCCCGGGCAATGGCGGTGCAGGACAGAAAGATGATGCTGCGGCAGTGCGGACCGGCGACACAGCTTCTCCGATACTTTTAGTGAGCCTGACAGCTGTTCTTGCACTGATCCTTGCGGCGGCAGCATATCTCAGGAGAAACAGACGATGAAGAAATACAGGATCGCGGCGGCAGCTCTGGCATTAGGTATTGCGATGGGCGGCTGCGCTGAGGCGGATGAGGATGAAAATACGGTTGCGTATCTTGACGGATATGCGGTCTCCTTAGAAGAATACAGTCAATACGCGTATGACTCTGTGTCGCTTGTATCAGCGCAGTACAGCCGCGATCATGGCGCTGATCCGAATGCGGATGACTTCTGGACAACATCTTATGACGGGAAGACCCCTATGGATACCCTGAAAGAACAGGCGGATGAGAAGATGCTTGCCCAGAAGGGGATGCAGGTGATCGCGCTGGATCTGGGCCTGGTGACTGAAACGGGGATCAGCTGGCAGGGGCAGATGGACGCCATGGAGCGTGAGAATGAAGCGCGGCTGGAGAAACTGGAAAGCGGCGGAGTAGTGTACGGACCGGAGCAGCTGACTCAGGCTCAGTTCCTTTCCTATTGGCAGAGCGCGCTGGACCAGCAGGTGGAAGATTATTTTTATCAGCATGCCCAGCCGGAAGAAGAGGATTTAAAAGCTTACTACGAACAGCACCGGGAGGAGCTGGACAGCCGTAATTTTACGGCGGAACTGGATTTTTATTACTGGCCGCAGGAACAGGGCATTTCCGATGTACAAAGCAGGCTGTCTCAGATCCTTGCGCAGGGAGTGCAGGGATCCGGGGCGGCGGCAGCACTTTCCGAAAATACTGGGATCCAGGTTTCCTACCGGCATGAAGCGGTCAATACCCGTGAAATGGGAAAGGAAGACCAGGTATATACACAGGTCGTGGAACTGGTGAAAAACGCGGAAACCGGACAGCCGGCAGGCTGTTTATCTGCCGGGGGCATGGAAATATGGGTCGTGCCTGTCAGCCGGCAGAACGAGGGCATCGGTACTTTCGAGGAGGCAGAAAAAGAGATCGAAGATCTGTGGAGAACGGAAGAAGCTGAGAAGTGTATTGATGAACGGCTGTCTGATCTGGAGATGACTGTCACAGATACTTATGACCATCTTACGATCGGACAGATCCGTCCATGAAAGACAGGCTTAATATGATTGGACTTATTTAGGAGGAAATATGAAAAGAGCAGTATGGCTGAACAAAACAAC
>ERZ1643246.4873-NODE-4873-length-10251-cov-8.132797_pt1 | contig 10251 bp, 9 predicted proteins | sample MGYA00579265_ERZ1643246 | MGnify/ENA primary metagenome ERZ1643246 (study PRJEB29033, sample SAMEA4952261) | chicken gut metagenome | biome: Broiler Chicken; feature: Gastrointestinal Tract; material: Caecum | place: Ireland | collected 2018 | study: Broiler...
AGAAGCGGGGCCTTCGGCCCCTGTCTGCTGACTTTTTTGTCGCTGAACGTCCTTTAAGACCGTGGGGCGCTGCCCCACACCCGGCAAACTTTTTGAAAAAAGTTTGATCAAAAACTTTTACGTTTGCTTTCTTTTGCTTTTTCGACAGTCCCAGGCTGCCGCAGCTGCGGCAGCCTCTTTTACTTTTTCCGGGGATAGAAGGGCCCCATTACGTCCCAGGGGGTGAGCATGCCCAGCAGGGGCTCGCCCACCTTGCCGTGCTCGGTGATGAAAATCACGGAGACGCGCTGGTTTTTCCCCCGCACCCGCTCGAAAATCCGCCGCACGGAGATGTAGGTGGCGTCCTTGGGCACAAACTCATAGTTTTCCATGTGCGCGGAAAAGCCGATGTGCCCCGCCAAATCCGCCACAGTGGTGTCCGACTGGATGCCCTTGCCGCCGCTGCGCAGGATGTACTGGAACACGGTGCCCACGCTGAACACCCCGCGGAACTCCCCCTGCTCCATGACGGGGATGTGGGAGTAGCCGTTTTTCTCCATGACCTCCATCAGCCGCAGCACCCGTTGGTGCATGTGAGCCCGCATCACCTGGTCGCCCTTGGTGGCGAACTCCATGGCCAGGGGCGGGCGGCGGGCAAAGTCCAGCACCTCCCCCATGGCCTCCACCACCGGGGCGGAGGGCTCCACCACAGGCTCCCCTTCCAGGTTGGCGCTGTGAGTGAGCAGGTTGCGTATCTCCCGGCAGATTTCCAGCTTATCCCGCACCGGGGCGCTTTCATCGTCCTTGATAAACTCGAACACCACGCTGGAATAGTGCCGCCGGGCGTTGCGGTATTTGATTTCCAGCACGTCCTCCAGCTGCTTGTACAGGTCTAAAAACTCATCGATGCGGCTTTGCCGCGCTTCCCATTCCACAGGCCTTCGCCCCTTTCATTCCCGTTGTGACGCCTCCCACTCCTGCCGCAGCAGCGAGAAGGGGACGTCGTCGTGCACCTGGCCCCCTGGGCACCGCACCGCCCGGCGCAGCAGCCCCTCCCGGGTAAAGCCCAGCTTTTCCAGCACCCGCTGGGAGGCTTTGTTCTCCCGGAACACCCGGGCCGAAAGCACCGGCGCCCCCAGCGTTTGGAAGGCGTAGGGCACCACGGCCCCCAGGGCCTCGGTCATCAAGCCTTGGCCGGCGAACGCCTCCCCCACAAAGTACTCCAGGGAGAGGCTTTCCATCTGGTAGCGCAGGCTGTCGGGGGAGAGCCACACCACCCCCGCCAGCAGCCCGGTGGCCCGCTCCTCCAGATAGAAGGCCCGGCCAGAGGCCTGGTCCTTTTCCAGCTGCCGCTCCGCCTGCTCCGGGGTGATGGGCGCCATGGGGTTGCAGTCCATCACATAGGGGCTGTTGCGCAGCTCCAGGTAGGCGTCCCTGTCCGAGAGCCGGGCCCGGCGCAGCAGCAAGCGCTTTGTCTGTAAGACAGCATCCATACTCGCCCCTCCTTACAGCAGCTTTTCCGAGGGCAGCCCCTCCACCTGCCGCAGCAGCGATTGGGCGTCCTCCTCCACCGCCTGGCGGAAGCTCTCCCGGAAGCGCCGCAGCGCCTTGATGTCCTGGAGCAGGCTGTCCCGCTCCCGCTCCAAATCGCGGCACACCGGCAGCCGCGGGTCCTCTGGGGGGAGTGCTTCCGCCGGCGGGACGGCTTTGGCGGCGGCCAGCTCCTCCCGGAGGCGGGCGTTCTCCCGCCGGAGGGCCCGGGCGTCTTCCGCCAGCTCCTCCCGCTCCCGGCTGTCCTCCTCCAGGCGCACGGAGAGCTCCTCCAAAAAGGCGTCCACCTGCTGGGCAGCGTACCACTTGCCCTTGGCCCGGAAACTGGCCCCCGCCAGGAGCTCCTTTGTCAAATCCATCGCTACTCCTCCTTTTCCAGGGCGGCCCGCAGCTCCTCCCGGGAATACAGGGTGTTCAGCGCCTGCAGCAGCCCGTTGGCGGAAAGGCGCTCCGGCAGGCCCAGGCGCTTTTGCAGGGCCTTCCGCCGGGCGGCGCTGTCCTCCCCGCCGGTAAGGCCCAGCTGGAACAAATCGGCCTTGGTCAGCGGCGGGGCCGTCTCTTTGGGCGGGGCAGGGCCGTCCTCCACCGTGGCGCCCGCCCGCTCCAAGGCCTGGCGCAGCACAGAGAGCTCCATGCCCTCCACCCCCAGCTTGCCCTCTTTGGAGGGGGAGGCCTTGCGGCGCTCCTTGCCCAGAATGTCGGGGATGTAGGCGTGCTTTATCTGCTCCGGGGGGATGGAGGAAGACAGCTTCCCCCGGATGAGGAACCCGGCGCCGTCGCTGTCCGTCAGCACAATGAGCCCCCGCTTTTTGGCCAGGGCCCGCAGGTAGGCCAGCTTCTCCCTGTCCTGGAAGATGCCAAAGCCCTTTGTCTCTATGATAACACCCTCCACCAGAGAAGAAAGCTTGATTTTGTCGTACTTGCCCTCCACTACGATGGCCTCTTTCACCCGAATCATGCCCGCTCCCTCCGGGCGGCCAGCAGCAGCTTGGCGATGAGCTCGTCCAAAATGATCCGGGGCTCCAGCCGGGAGCCTTTCAGGGCCATGTCCGCCTCCAGCAGCAGGTGGAGGCTCTCCCGCAGCACCTGCTGGGGCACCCCCCGCACGTTCTGCTGGGCCTTTTTCAGGCGGAAATCCTTGCCCTTGTAGTCGCCGTACTGGGCGGCGTCCCCATAGGTGCCGCCGTTCTCCAACGCGGCCCGCACCCGCACCATGTCCACATAGGAGGTGGCCAGCGCCCCCAAAATGGCGATGGGCTCCTCCCGCTGGTAGAACAGGGCGTCCAGCAAGGTATAGGCCTTTTCGTAGTTCCCGGCCACCAGGGCCCCCGAGAGCAAAAACACCGTAGTTTCCGTGGACTTGGCCACCAGCTCCTCTATCATGGCCAGGGTGATTTCCCCCTGCCCCTGGCCCAGGGCGTAGGCGCACAGCTTTTCCACCTCGTTTTGCAGGGTGGTCAAATCCTGGCCGGCGTATTCCAGCAACTTTTGGGCCGCCTGCCGCGGCAGGGCGCACCCGGCCTTTTCCGCCTCCCGGGTGACAAAGCGCAGCAAATCCCCCTGGCCCCGCCGGGCGCACAGGGCCACGGTGCCCCGCTCCTCCGCCTGCTTGAGGAACTTCCGCCACTTGGAGGAGCGCTTGCCGTCAAAGTCCAAGGTGGGGTACCAGAACACCAGGGTGGTGCTCTCCGGGGCCAGCTCCCACAGCTCGTAAAGCTTCTCCAGCTCCTGGGGGGATTTGGCCTCCACGTCAAAGTCCGCCACGGAGACGCACTTGCGCTGGGCGAAAAAGGGCAGCGCCTGGGCCGCGTCGCCCACGCTGTCCAAAGAGGAATCGTTGGTAAAGGCCTGGTTGTTAAACTCGGGGAAGGCGTCCCCGGCGGCCCGCTTTATCAGCTGCTGGGCCAGGCGCTTGACCAGGTACTTCTCCTCCCCGGCCACCACCAACAGGCCGGAGAGCTCCCCGGCGCCTATGCGTTTTCGCAGCCCGCTTTCGTCCACGGTGGGCATCAGCTTTCCCTCCTTGCAGTGACGGCCCCGGCCGGGGTGATTTCCACCGCCAGGCAGCCGTCCTCCACAGCCAGCACAGTGGCCTCCCCTGGTTGGGAGAAGGCCCAGCCCTGGCCGTTTTCTCCTATTATAGCATCGGTCTGCCAAACAGACAACGAGGAATTTACCCGGCTCTCCTCCTGGTTGGTGAGGAGCACCCCGCAGCTTTGGGCCTGGGCCCGCTCCCACTCCACCAGCACCTCCACCCCGTGGACAGTCAGCCGCAGCCCCTCCCACCGGGGCAAAACCTGGGCGGTGACGCCGGGCAGCACATCGAAGGCCTGGCCGCCGGAGAGGTACCCCACCAGCGTGTCCCCCAGGGCCAGCTCCAAATCGCGGCCCAGGTAGGCGCCCTCCGGCAACACCAGCGCCCCGGCGCCGTACTCCTCCAGCACCTGGGCGGCGGCCTCCCTGGCGTCGGGGCTCCTGTCCGGCAGGCAGAGGGCCGTCACCTCCCGGACGTTGTGCCGCTGTAGGATTTGGCACACCGCCCCGGTCCGGTAGCCGCCGCAGGAGAGCACCGCCGCCCGGCCGTCCTGCACCAGCACCACGCAGGATTCCGCCCCGGCCTCCGGCAAAGCGAACACGGCCTTGCCCCTATCCAGCCACCCCTGGAACACCCCGCCGAACACCGCCAAAGCCACCATGCACCCTGCCAGCAGCTTCCGCAGGGGACGGTCCCGGCCCGCCAGGACCCAGGCTATCAGCAGCGCCAGCAGCCCCGCGGCCACCAGCAGCCCGCTGCCGGAGAGGGACAAAAAGGCGCCCTTCCACTGGGAGAGGGCCTGGGCCATCCAAAGGAGCAGCCGGGAAAGCCACGCGGCCGCCCACACAAAGGGAGCCGCCAACGGCGCCGCCCCAGGGAGCAGTGTCAGAAAGGAACCGGCGAAAGCCAGGTACAGCAAGGCCGTGCCGGGGGCCGCCATAAGGAAGTTGGCCAAAGGCAGCAGCAGGGGGAATCCCCCAAACACCGCCAGCTGCACCGGGAAGGTCCCCAGCAAGGCGGCCGCCGTTGCCGCCAGGGAGACCGCCGCCGGCTTCCACAGGGCAAAGGCCAGGCCCTGCCGGCGCTTTCCCAGGAAAGCCTGCTCCAAGGGGCGGTAGAGCAGCACAATGCCCAGCGTGGCCGTCACCGACAGGGCGAAGCCCAAGTCGCCCCCGGCAAAGGGGTTGCCCAGGCACACGGCCAGCACCGCCAGCCCCAGGGAGTTGAGCCCGTCGGAGCGGCGGCCGGTGGAATCCGCCAAAAGCAGCACCCCGTACATGGCCGCCCCGCGGCTGGCCGAGGGCTGGAATCCGGAGAGGGCCAAAAACAGCAGCAAACACAGCCCGGTGAGCAGGTTCCCCACGGCCTTGCGGATGGGCAGCCGCTTCAGGGCCAGCTGCAAAAAGGCCGCCAGCACCGTCATGTGCATGCCGGACACCACCAGGATGTGGGACACGCCCAGCTCCCGGAAGTTGCCCATGTCCGTCTCGGAGATGCCGCTGCCGTCCCCCAGCACCATGGCCCGGAGGAAGCCCGCCTCCCGCCGGGGCAGGAGCTTATCCAGCGCGCGGCCCACCTGGCGGCGCATCCGGGCCAGCAGCTCCCCCGGGGGCTGGCTGGGGTTTTCCTCCACCACAATGCCCTGGTACTGGGAGAGGTACGCCCCTGCCTGGAAGCCCTCCGCCAGGCGAGAATTCAAGGTGGAGTACAGCCCGCCGCCGCTGTCAAAGGCGGTGAAGGTGACGGCGCACTCCACCCAGTCAAAGGGCTGGCAGGCTAAAGGCATGGTGGCGGAGAGCCGCAAGGTGAAGGGCCCCACCTCCTCCAGCGGCCCGCCCTCTTGGCCCAGGGCCTCCACCTGGAGCCGGTAGTAGTACCGGTGGTAGCGCTCCTGGGGGTAGTCCAGCACCTGGGCGCGGAGGGTGCGCCTCTCCCCCGCCAGGGCTTGTACGGGCTCCGCCTGCTGCCAGCGGAAGGCCAGCATCCCGCACAGGCCGCCGGCCACCGCCAGCGCTGCCGCCACCCAAAACAGCCCCTGAAAAATGGCAAGAGCCCTCGGATACACATCCGAAGGCTCTTCCCATGTGAGCAGCCCCTTGCGCTGGGCGGCAAATCCCAAGCAGGCGCGGCAGGCCAGCGTGACACAGGCCAAACCCAGGCACAGCAGCGCCAGGGCCCAGGCGGACCCGGGTCCCAGCGCCGCGCAGAGCACCAGCGCGCCATAGCCAGAAAGCCCCACCAGGGCGAAGGGCCGCACCATCGCCTTACTTGAAGAACAGGGGCAGGGGCTCCAGGTAGATGATGTCCGTGCGGTCCTTGGCGTCGCCCTCCGCCAGGACGCAGGCCTTGCCCACCACCTGGCCGCCAATGGCGTGGAGCAGTTCCTCCATGGCCGCCAGGCTCTCGCCAGTGGAGATGACGTCATCCACAATGAGGATGCGCTTGTCCTTCAGGTTCTCGCAGTCGGCCTTGGAGAGGTACAGCTTCTGCACGTGGTCGGTGGTGATGGACTTCACCTCCACATGGATGGGGTCCTCCATATAGGCCTTAATGCCCTTGCGGGCCACCACGTAATTGCGGCAGCCAATGCGGGCCATCTCGTAGGCCAGGGGGATGCCCTTGCTCTCCGCCGTGACGATGACGTCGTGCTCGGGGCACTTCTCCAGCAGGGCCTGGGCGGCCCGCTCGGTGATTTCCACGTCGCTGAACATCACAAAGCCCGCGATGTCCATGTGCTCGTTTAAGGGGCAGATGGGAAGCTCCCTCTCGCACCCAGCTATGTTCATCTTGTAAACTTCACCCATTGCTATTCCTCCCGATGGTTTGATGACGCGGACGGGGGAAACCATCCTCCAAGCGTCTGCCTGGCATGGCGGCTTCCCACCTGTTACGGCCGCGCCGTTAAGGCCTAAATCCCTGCAAACAGGGCCGGAGAAAGCGCTTCGCTGTTCTCCTGGTTTTGGGTTTGCGCAACACTGCGCGCTGCTTTTAGGCCGCAGGGCTCTGCCCTACAACCCGCCAGCTTTCTTGCAAGAAAGCTGGGCAAAGAACGTTTCTCCGCGGAGCGCGGCGCAGAGCCGCCGCTTTGTTTCGCGCGAACCAACCGCATTGTGTCAGCGTGTTTACCGCGTTTCGGCTGTTGGGGGGACAAGCAGCAACCACTGCGCTCCTCCACGCTAAGCCGCTTCCGCCCGCCCAAGCGAGCTCACCTTTCGCTGACTGCCCGAGCCCTCGCCCCGCGACTTGTCCTGCCGGACTGCGGCTTGGGTCCAGCGTCACGCCGGGAAGGGCGGCCAGCCCATCTGCCGTTTGCCCAGCAGGTGGAAGTGCAGGTGCTGCACGGTCTGCATGCCGTCCTTGCCGCAGTTGTTCACCACCCGGAAGCCGTTCTCCAGGCCCAGGTCGGCGGCGATTTTGGGAATGGCCTCCCACACCTTGGCGATAAGGCCGCTGTTCTCCGGGGTAATCTCCATAGCGGAGGCAATGTGCTCCTTGGGGATGACCAGCACGTGCACCGGGGCCTGGGGGTCCTGGTCGTAAAAGGCCATCACGTTCTCGTCCTCATAGGCAATCTTCGAGGGAATCTGCCCCTGGGCGATTTTACAGAAAATGCAGTCATTCATTTGGGAAGCTCCTTTCCATTTCGCTTTTTTCGTTGTACAGCAGCCGCGCTTAGCCCAGCTGCTTCTTCACCAGCTCCGGCACAGCGGCCAGGGCGTCGTCCAGCTTGGACTGGTCCTTGGCGCCGGCCATGGCGAAATCGGGACGGCCGCCGCCGTTGCCGCCACAGAGCTGGGCCACTTCCTTGACCAGCACGCCGGCCTTCAGGCCCTTCTGCTGGGCCTCCTTGCTGCACACCGCCGCCAAGGTGGCCTTGCCGCCGGAAACCCCGGCGAACACCGCCACAATGGCCTCGGGGCGCTCCTTGGCCTTGTCGCACAAAGCCCGCAGGGCGTCGCTGCCTGTGCCGGAGAGCAGCGCGAAGACCACCTTCACGCCGTCTACCTCCTGGGCGTTTTGGAACACGCCGTCCAGGCGGTTCTGGGCCAGCTTGGCGTTGAGGGACTCGATCTCCTTGTCCTTCTCCTTCAGCTGGGCCATCATCTGCTGGGCATGCAGGGGCAGCTCCATGGGGTTGATCACCTTCATGGCCCGGGCGGAATCCCGCAGGGTGGCCATCTGCACGCTGAGCAAATCCAGCACGCCCATACCGGTGACGCCCTCAATGCGCCGCACGCCAGAGGCCACGGAGCTCTCGGAGAGAATCTTAAACAGGCCCAGGCGGGCGGTGTTGTCCATGTGGGTGCCGCCGCACAGCTCCTTGGAGAAGCCGTCCTCCACGCTGACCACCCGCACCACGTCGCCGTACTTCTCGCCGAACAGGGCCATGGCGCCGCTGAGGCGGGCCTCCTCAATGCCCATCTCCTGCACGGAGACCGGCACGGCCTTTAAGATTTCCTGGTTCACCAGGTTCTCCACCTGGAGCAGCTCCTCGGGGGTGAGGGCGGAGAAGTGGGTGAAGTCGAACCGCACGTGGCGCTCGTTGACCAGCTGGCCGGCCTGCTCCACGTGGCTGCCCAGCACCTTCCGCAAAGCCGCCTGGAGCAGGTGGGCCGCGGTGTGGTTGCGCATGATGGCGGTGCGGCGGTGCTCGTCCACCTTGGCGGTGAGGGTGTCGCCCACGTTCAAGGTGCCCTCAGACACCACGGCCCGGTGGAGGTACACGCCCTCGTGCTTGGTGGTGTCCACCACGTCCACAGAGACGCCCTCGGCCTCCAGCACGCCGGTGTCGCCCACCTGGCCGCCGCCCTCCCCGTAGAAGGGGGTGGTGTCCAGCACCACGCTGACCTCGGCGCCCTCGGCGGCGGAATCCACCTGCTGGCCGTTCTGGATGATGGCCAGCACCTTGCCGTCGCCCTGCATCTGGGTGTAGCCGGTGAACACCGTCTCCGGCAGGCCCGTGGCGGCGCTGCCCTCGCCCTTCCAGGCGTCGGCGCCGGCGTCCTTGCGGGCGTTGCGGGCGCGCTCCCGCTGCTCCTGCATCAGCTGGCGGAACCGCTCCTCGTCCACCTGCATGCCCCGCTCGGAGAGGATTTCCTTGGTCAAATCCAGGGGGAAGCCGTAGGTGTCGTTTAAGGTAAAGGCGTTGTCGCCGGAGAACACCTTGGAATCGGCCTTGTCAATGAGGTCGTTTAACAGGGCCATGCCCTGGTCGATGGTCTTCTGGAAGCTCTCCTCCTCAAAGGAGACGATCTTCTGGATGGTCTCCCGCTTCTCCTTCAGCTCGGGATAGGCCTTCTCGTTCTCCTGGATAACCGTGTCCACCACGTCCTTCAAAAAGGCCCCCTGGATGCCCAAGAGCTTGCCGTGGCGGGAGGCCCGGCGCAGCAGGCGGCGCAGCACATAGCCCCGGCCCTCGTTGCTGGGCAGCACGCCGTCGCCAATCATAAACACGGTGGAGCGGATGTGGTCGGTGATAACCCGCAGGGACACGTCGGTCTTGGGGTCGTCGCCGTAATTCACCCCGGCAATCTGGCAGATTTTTTTCATGATGTTCTGCACGGTGTCCACCAAAAACAGGTTGTCCACGTCCTGCATCACACAGGCCAGGCGCTCCAGGCCCATGCCGGTGTCGATGTTCTTCTGCACCAAATCGGTGTAGTTGCCGTGGCCGTCGTTGTTAAACTGGGAAAACACCAGGTTCCACACTTCCACAAAGCGGTCGCAGTCGCAGCCCACGCCGCAGGTGGGCTTGCCGCAGCCGTGCTTCTCGCCCCGGTCGAAGTAGATTTCCGAGCAGGGGCCGCAGGGGCCGGAGCCGTGCTCCCAGAAGTTGTCCTCCTTGCCCAGGCGCTTCATGTGGCTCTCTTCCACGCCGATCTCCTTGGTCCAGATGTCCCAGGCCTCGTCGTCGTTCTCATAGACGGAGATGTACAGCTTCTCCTTGGGCATCTCCAGCACCTGGGTGAAGAACTCCCAGGCAAAGGAGATGGCCTCCCGCTTAAAGTAATCGCCAAAGGAGAAGTTGCCCAGCATCTCAAAATAGGTGCCGTGGCGGTCGGTGTAGCCCACGTTCTCAATGTCGCCGGTGCGGATGCACTTCTGGCAGGTGGTCACACGCCGCCGGGGGGGCTCCACCTCGCCGGTGAAGTACTTCTTCATGGGCGCCATGCCGGAGTTGATGAGCAGCAGGCTGTTGTCCCCCTGGGGAATCAGCGAAAAGCTGGGAAGCCGCAGATGCTCCTTGCTCTCGAAATACTCCAAAAATTTCTCTCGTAACTCGTTTAACCCTGTCCACTGCATTGTCTTTTACCCTCTCTTTATGAAACTGGGGGCCAAGCCCCGTGTTTGACTGTTTTTTATTTATTTGGTGGTGTACTGCCACAACAGCTTTAAGGTGTTCTCCACACCCTCCACGTGGGAGCGCTCGTACCCGTGGGAGGCGTACACCCCCGCGCCGATGAGGCCGTGGCGCACGTCGTAGCCGGCGCTCAGGGCGGCTTCGGCGTCGCTGCCGTAGTGGGGGTACACGTCCACGGCGTAGTCGGCCCCGGCTGCCTTGGCGGCCTCCACCAAGGCGGTGGTGACGGCGTAATCGTAGGGCCCGCCGGAATCCTTGGCACAAATGGAGACCTCCCGCTCGGTGCACTGCAGGCCCTCGCCCACGCAGCCCATGTCCACGCTGA